>Ga0207733_100071_pt1 | contig 106996 bp, 103 predicted proteins | sample A23P3SouthBayCA_FD_187735 | JGI IMG/M metagenome (GOLD analysis project Ga0207733, IMG submission 187735) | Aerobic enrichment media microbial communities from Eden Landing Ponds, California, USA - A23 P3 (SPAdes) | ecosystem: Environmental > Aquatic > Marine > Unclassified | place: Emeryville...
CCATCCGCATGGACGGCTGGCGCACCGACGTGGGCTACCCCGAAGACCGCGAGTCCGCCGAGCAGCGGCTCGAAGAGGCGGGCGTCGTCGACACCGACGTAATATCCAACTAATGCCGTCAAGCCTAGATCACCAATACCTTGGTTCGGCCCTACTCCTTAGAATTAACCGATCAGTATCAAGTTTAATAAAGTAATAATTAAACTACTTATAAAATAACTAAAGTTATGGTGTTACATATGAATTGGTCTACCCATTGAGCATTGTTCAGATTAGCTGATTTCAGACGAACGCGAATGTTTGAAGCCATGATTCGGGAGATTCTGCTGAGGCGTTGCGAAAATGATTTGCAAACTTGTTAGTACGGCGTTTTACTTCCTTGAAAACTCGTTCGACAGCGTTCTGATTTCCATGGACGACGTGCTGAAATTGGAGGTTGTAGTGGTGGAGCGCGGCTTGGAGCCACGGTGCTCCGTCAACGAGAAACAGAGCATCGGTGACTGCATGTTTCTCACAGAGTTCGCGGAGAAACCGCTCGGTGAGAGCGGTTGTACACGCCGGTGGAGCCGTAAGTGAAGAAACTCATTCGTTTCAGGATCGACCGCCGCCAACAGCTAGTAGCACTCGTTGTGTAGCGAAATCACGGTTTCATCCACCGCAACGTGATTCGGCGATTTGCCGTCTTCGGGCTGTAGATCCGCTTTTCGAACCCAGTTGTGGACAGTGGTTCGGCACCGATCGACACCGAAACTATCGAGAACAGAAATAGTATTCGAAAGCGATAATCCTACTGTATGCAGGTGGATACTGAGCTTCATCAGCGGCTGCGGTGTCGCTTCTCGCTCCACAAACTCTAATTCAAAGCCTCCGTTAGCTTGGATGAGGCAGTCGATTTCGGGTATGGACACCTAAAAATCGGGCCGCCTCATCCTTCCGACCTTATCTGAACAGTGCCCTATCGATATAATTTCGATTTATGAGGGGGTCAGAGCGGTCCAACCTACTTCAGTTATTCAGATTGTACGGTTGAAGCAAGACGGCGTACTCTGATGTACCGGATCCGCCATTTGATGCGACTACCCCATAACAACGGAGGCACCGAGATGGTTGGCGAGCTGGTCACACCACTAACGTAGCGGCAGGGGCGTGCCCTGCAAGAGTTCTATTACAGCGCTGGACACGCCAGCGTCTCTGAGAACGACCCTAACGCAGCGATACGGGCTATCCCCGTACTGGGAGTTGCGTAAGCAGGTGTCAGTGCCACCTTTGCATAGGCCACAAAGTATAAACGTATATTTTATACTATATTGATTGTTGAATGCGTTTACACAGTCGATCACGGACAATCGTACGATCCACCAGCTATCTCTTTCAATCTCTACTATAGGACCGCGCTCGACGGCTTCGGGACAACCGCCCCGAGCAAAAACCACGTAACGACGGCCACAAAGGACTCTGACCTACCGGACATACAGGACAACAATGGGGCAAGAGAACAAGCTGTTTAAATGGGTTATGATATGTCTCGTCCGCGATAGTGAACGTTGCCAAATCGGGTGGATCGACACCAGATCCTACTAAACCACTCTAGAGATGTAGAGTGTGGATTGAAGAGTGAAGATGTTGCGTCACATTCCCGTGTGGTCGGCGCGTGGTTGCTATATTGTTAGAGAAATGCCGTAGCGCTTATGCCCAACTATTCACGTTGTTGAATCGAATGGCACGCCGGTGGCACTACCGAGTAGCAAGCGTTGTCGGCGTCGCGGGAATGACTGTGTTTGCGGTCTGGGTCGCGAACCTTTCTCCGGTTCAAGAACTATTTGCACGGGTGCCCTACTTCGGGGGGCCAGCACCTGCCGTCCTGATGGGTACTGATCTGAATGGTGCGATTTCGACGGCGCTGGTGGTCATGCTGGCCGCGATGTGGCCAGTGTTCAAGCCACGACCTCGCCGGATCCTCGACACCGTCCTGATAACCCACAAGCAGGTCCTGCTAGCGATGGTCGGAATCGCCGCGTTGGGCTATTACGACTACAGTTACGCGCTGCCCCGGTCGACACTTATCCTCATGACCGGCTTCCTCCTGGCTGTGCTGCCGGCCTGGATGGTCGCGATCCGCCAGCGGCCTCCTACCCAATCGCGAGCGATAATCGTCGGCGACGACCCGCAGGCGATGGAAGATCTGCTATCATCGGTAAAGGTGCCCGTGCTAGGGTACGTCTCGCCGCCGTCGTCGTATGTCGCTTCGGACCGACGAGAGTTCGGTGCCCCGGAAATAGCTGACGGAGGGACAACGACGGCCCGGCTCGACGAATTATCGGCGCTAGGCGGGCTCTCGCGGCTTGATGAGGTGCTGGTGAAGTACAACGTTGACACCGCTCTGCTGGCGTTCACCGAGACTGACCGGGCGGAGTTTTTCGGGACGCTCGCGGAATGTTGCGACCACGGCGTTACCGCGCAGGTGCACCGTGACTATGCCGACACCGTCCTGACCGAGGGAATCGCGGGCGGCGACATAGTCGAAGTCGATCTGGAACCGTGGGACTGGCAGGATCACGTCCCCAAGCGAATCTTCGATATTGTCTTTGCGTTGTCGGTGTTGGTCGTTCTCTCGCCCTTGCTGGCTGTGATCGCTGTCGCGATCAAGCTCGGCAGCTCCGGACCAGTACTGTATGCCCAGAAGCGGACCGCTGAGTTTGGCGACACCTTCACCGTCTACAAGTTTCGAAGTATGGTCGTCGACGCTGAGTCAGAGACCGGGGCGAAATTAAGCGAGGAAGACCGCGGCGGTGTCGACCCGCGCGTGACTCGGGTGGGACGGGTACTTCGGAAAACCCACCTGGACGAAATCCCGCAGTTGTGGTCGATCCTGATCGGCGATATGAGCGTGGTCGGCCCTCGTCCCGAGCGACCCGAACTGGATAACGATATCGAAAGCAGCGTCGGCGAGTGGCGCCACCGCTGGTTCGTTCGCCCAGGACTGACGGGATTGGCCCAGATCAACGACGCCACTGGGCATGAGCCCGAGGAAAAACTACGTTATGACATCGCGTACATCCGCAACCAGTCGTTCTGGTTCGACTTGAAGATCGTCATTCGGCAACTTTGGATGGTCGGTGCTGACGCAGTACGTGTCGTGACGGGCGTCGATGAGGAGTGAATTCCGGTAGTACAAGAGACTCTTGTCATTATCGCAGTAAGCAATTGCGATCAGTCCCGATGGGTTTATTCTCCCACCGGAAATGAAACGCGGTATGGACGACACGGCCGCCGTCTCGGAAGTTCTCGACGAGCGTCCGGAACTTGAAGCCCCGCTGGAGGCCGTGATAGCAGTTGACGACAAGCGCAACGAATGGACGTTTGACGATGTCCCGGTCCAATCGGGCGCGTTCGGTGAACTCGTCTCCTATGGTCTCGTCGAGCGAACCGAAGACGGTGACGCATACAAGGTCGCAGATCCCACGGCTGTCCGTGCCACTCTTGACAATGAGTCGACTGGCGAGACAAACGATGATACACGATTGGTCGAGTTGTCGGAAGTGAGTCACAGCGCGATATTGAACCGACTAGCCACCGTTGATACTCTCGGGGTAAGCGCGGTCGTGGGAGGGTTGCTGGCGGTCGTCCTCGCTCGCGCGTACGTCTATTCATCGGTGTTTCGAGACGGAGCAATCGTTCTTTCTGGGAACGACCCCTATTATTACCGCTACTGGGTCGAACAGGCGCTCGTAGCATCTGGTGGTGTGTTCGATTTTTCGAGTCTCTCGACGATGTCGGAGCCAGTTCGAACAGGAGAGCCCTTACTCGTCGCGTCGCTATGGATGTCAGCATCACTGTTCGGTGGTGATACAACCGCCGCTGGATGGGTGTTGGCTTGGTATCCTGTCATTGCGGCCGTGATCACCGGATATCTGGTCTATCGTCTTACGATAGTAGTGACTGATGACCGCCGAGTCGCACTGGTGGCGCTCGTTCTGCTGGCAGTCACGCCAGCACATGCGTTTCGGACGAGTCTCGGCTTCGCCGACCACCACGCCTTCGACTACGTCTGGTTGATGATTACTTCGTACGCGCTCGTACGGCTGGACGGACGTGCCGATGTCGTCTGGAACGAGCGCAGTCTGTGGATCTGGGTTGGAATGCTTGGTCTCGGTATCGGCGGCCAGATCCTCGCATGGGATGGCGGACCACTCCTAGTCGCTCCCTTCGCCGGGTACGTCGCCGTACGGGTGCTCTACGATGTCCGTAGTGAGCGAGCGCCGTTTGCTGCAAACCTGCCGTTGCTTGGGGGCGTGGCGGCCGGTACGCTGCTGGTTTATTTCGGTCATACGCTGGTCGGCTGGCATTCCGACACGGTGGCGTTTTCGCCTATGTTGCTAACGCTCGGCGTCTTGGGTGTGCTCGGCGCGAGCGAACTCGCCCACCGACATGACGTGTCGATGAAGATTTTCGCCGCTGTCGAAGTCACAGGTAGTATCCTGGTACTGCTGGCACTCCGGACGTTGCACCCGAAGTACTGGGCCGATCTGATAGCCGGGATTGGCCGGATCACGGCGAGTCGGAACATCGCCGAGACGCAGTCGTTACTGAGCGCCGGTACGCTAGGATGGCTGCTGCTGTTCGGGTTCGTACTTGTACTTGCGGTGCCGGTCTTGGTTAGGCAGTCTCTTGCAGCGTATCGCGGCGAGCGCAGGTGGCTGGTGCCGGTGATCTACGGCTGGTACTTCCTCCTGCTCGCGATGTATCAGGTACGCTTCGCGGGACAGCTCGCGATGTTCGCGAGCGTGTTTGCTGGCTGGGGGTTCGTGTTCATTGCGTCGGCGGTAGACCTGACCGAACGGCCGATACCGTTTGCAGAGGAACAGGACATCCGGTCGAATTTGTCGGTGCCGTCCGGGAAGATACTCGTACAGTTCGCGGTGTTGTTCCTGCTCGTCGCGGGGTTGAGTGTCGTGCAGGTGCCGATCAAAACGAGTCAAGTAGTGACCGACCAGAGTGAGTATCGAACGGCTTCGTGGATTGATGAGTACGCCGTGGAGCAGGGGTTGGAGTACCCAGGGAACTACGTGTTCAATCAGTGGTCGAACAACCGGATGTACAATTATTTTGTTAACGGCCAGTCGCAGTCGTATCGGTATGCGCAGCAAAACTACGGCCCGTTTCTTAGCGGAACCGACCTGACGCAATGGTACAAGCGACTGAATGATCGCGTCGGTTTCGTACTGACCGAAGACGGAGTTGATCTAGGCGAGAGCACGATCTATAGTCACCTCCACAACCACTATGGTGCAGAGGGGACGACGCTTGAAAACCCAGGGCGATTCAAAGCGGTGTACGAGACCCCGAACGGTTCGTACAAAGTGTTCACGCCTGTGACCGGAGCACTGGTCGCCGGGCAGACGTCACCTAACGGTTCTGGGACGGTTCGAACCGATGTTGAACTACCACGGTCCTCGTTTGTCTATGAACGCCAGGTGACAGGAACTAAGAACGGTTGGTACATAGTCCGTGTGCCATACCCGTCGACATATGCTCTCGTGGGGAATAAATCAGTTAGTGTTAGCAAAGATGAGGTTTCCTCGGGTCGTTTTGCGAACGAACGTCATCCGAACGCAACTTGGTTGCTTTCGGCGAACCGTGGCAAATACGTCTTTGATCAAACTGGTGGAAACCACGGTAGTGTCTCTAATACGGAGTGGGTAACGGGAGATGGATGGACCGGCCTTTCATTTGACGGGAATGGTTCTGTTACAATCCCAGGTGCCGACAGAATTGATGGAAGCGATGGATTCAACCTTTCTGTTCGGTTTAAAATTCGAAACGATGTTGATTATATAGAAGACCGTCCGTTCCCACGTATTGTCTCAAAATCACCGAATAGCGCATACAGAGATACTGATGGGTATCAAATTGCCCTCAATAAGGGTAGGATTGTCGGAATCGTGGGCAACGGGTCATCTGCGACAAAAGTCTTCGGCCAGTCAATTTCGGCAGATAGGTGGTACAACGTTAGCCTGACGTGGAATGGGTCTGTCGTAAGCCTCTATGTTAACGGGAACCGAACTGGCACCAGAGATTTCACTGGCTCGCCGACGAACGATGAGCCATTGGTGTTCGGAGCAAGTAGCACATACAACTACCACTTTGTCGGATCAATCGAGTCTGTCGCGTATCGTGAAAAGACACAACCCTCAAATTTTGGTTAATTTCCAATGCGCAGTACTGTCTATATTAGTATTTAAAATGTTTACGCGATCGATCGCATGTGATCGTGCGCTTATCCGAATGATGTCTTACAAATCAAATATGATTGAGCGAGTTTGAGAAGCGAAGAACCCGTAGCGAAAAGTGTCCATCCAACTCGCAGCTCTTCTCACTGAACCGTATATAACGACGGTCAAGACTATCTGGAGAATGGGTTTACCCCGATACCTGTCAGTCGGATCTAGGTTCGTCTCCACTTAGCGGGGCTCTCAAGCGGGGAAAATAGTCATTTTCATAGATCTACTGGCCGTCGATCGCTCTCACGGCGTGGTCTGGAACTGAGTGCAGACACTCGCCGGATCCCAGCGATCCGCCGACGGGTCGCCGCCACAGTTGACGAGAAACAAGTCATGGTAAATGACGAGAAGAAGTAACAATACGCTGCGATTGGTACAGGAATAAAAATACTACACGAAGTGGAGCATTTGAGACATCGAAGAACTGACATCGCGGCGTTCTTGAATCGAGTCACTTAAGAACACAATATCGCCAATACAGAATTTCTTCTTGATGCTGGTGGCTATCTGACTATCCTTTACCCTCACGAATTGAACAGTCGACTCGTCTATCAGACCTGGAATTACATCGAAAAGCGACTCCTGGCTGTGACTATCCGGACCGACCGCTTTCACTTGTTCTGACGGGCAGTCAGAGGAACGCTCAATACAGTAGTTACCGACAGCGCAGACAGTAGCTACTATTCCGGGACCGACAACGTTCCCGTCACGAAGCCACAGAAATAGGCGGTGTGCATCAAGATGAGAGAAACCACGGTCACAGGAGCGTGCCAGAGCCAGTCAGAGTCGAAACGACTACGGGCGCGCCGGACTGCAAGAGTCACCGCAACGAGATACCCCACACTCAGTAACAGCAACGGGCCGAGGAGGACCATCGCCGCCGTTCCGGCGATAACTCCATTCGCGAGCGCCAGGCTTGTCAAGCAACCGTGGTTATTCTGGAACACCTGTGCTTTCCAGTAGCCGTTTCCGAAGTACTGCCGTGTGAGGGCACTCGGCGTTGACCGTGGATGATAGGCTACTCGAATCTTTGGATACTGATATATCTTGATCCCATGTTTACGCACGCGGCGGTTATACTCGTAGTCCTGAGCTCGAGGTAGTGACGTGTCCATCAGACCGACCTCCTGGACCACCGACCGCTTGTATGCACCATAGTTCACTGTCTCTACGTACCCCTCGTACTCGCTGAAACGGTTACTACTGGCTCCCAATGGACTGACAAGGGCCATAGAGACTGCCGTCTCGAAGTACGTCGACGGCTCGGGTTCCATGACCCCGCCCACAACCCCGGCGTCGGGCGCACGCTCGAACGCCTCTTCGATCCGACGGAAGAAATCGGTCGGTAGCGTACTGTGGCCCCCCACAAGCACGACGATTTCTCCGTTGCTCGCCTCAAACCCAACGTTGATCCCATTCGGGGTGTGTCTGTCCGGATTATCGTGTAGTTCGATGGTTGAGTTTCGTTCGATATACTCGCAGACGATCGCCCGGGTCCGGTCCTCGCTCATTCCATCAGCGATCACGACTTCAATGTCCGTCTTCGGGTAGTCCGCCGAGAGAATCGAGTCCAGCAGATCCCCGATAGAGTCTTCTTCATTGTAGGTGGGCACAACCACGGAGAATCGACACCGCTCTGATGCTGAATCATCCATTACAAATGGGTCTTGAGTGTACGGTATAAAATTCTGTGCTCGCTGCCGGAAGTCGTGTTTGGTTAAATGCAAAAAATGAGATGGCCGAATCTCTTGATGTCCATCCAGAAATCAGCTGTATCACCGGTAATGGAGACTGGACTGATTATGAGATAGTAGAGCGTGTACGAACGCCCGAGTCGGCGATGGCGCTGGGTATTCAACAGACGTTGCAGGACTTTTACTGTCGAATGCCGTCGGATTACGCAAAGTCTGGGCGCCGCTCGGAGTCGGGAAGTCATCAACGAGTTGCCTAGAAATCCGATCTACAGCCCAAATCCGGACAATCTACGAATCATGTCGTCGACAAAACGGCGATCTGGATCAACGACCAGCGATTCTGGCAGTATGCGACTGCAAACCAACGACCAGCTTCTTCGGCTCTTTTTACCACCACGGTAGTTTTCACCAAGATAGTTCTCCGAGAACTGTGAGAAAAACACGATATCGAAACCACTGTGTTTCTGATTGATGGAGCGAAAGCCCCTAAACTGCATTTCACCGAGCAAGCCTCCGATTTCAGACGCGTCCACACGGAATCGAGATGCTGTCGCACAAATTTTCGGGAACTGAAGCGTCGAACCTGATCGTTCTCCAACTGTTTCACTCACGCCAAACTAGCAACCCGAGTCATGACGCCAACCTTCGTTGGAAGAATGCCACTAACTAAACATCAACGCTGTTGTCAGAATTTTCTACCTACGCCGTATCGGACACTGGCTGGTACGGGAACTGACTTGATCACCAGAGTTTCTTGGTACCAACTCACTCTCGGTAGCTGACGATTTCGGCTGGATTCCCCGCGACGATGGCGTTCGGTGGCACGTCGCTCGTGACAACTGCCCCCGCACCTACGAGTGCATTCTCACCGATCGTCACCGGCAGTATCGTCGCGTTTGTCCCGATGACAGCCCCCTCTTCGACGACTATCGGCTCCCACTCGTCTGGGTCGTCGGACGGGGGCCTAACATCGTTGATGAATTTCGCTCCGTGGCCGACGAACACGTTCTCCTCGATAGTCGTCAGCGAACAGACGAAGGCGTGGGACTGCACACGGGTCCTGTCGCCGATCACCACATCCGACTGGATCTCCACGAATGAGCCGATCATGGAGTCCGCACCGATTTCACAGCCATAGAGGTTGGTAAACCGCCATATACGTGTATCCTGACCGATCACACAGTCATGTACGGCCGCAAACGGTGCTATATCCACGCCGTTCTCGATTTCACACCCTTCGACGGACTTGGGTAGCGAATCCGAATTGACATCGCCTGAAATCACGCGTATTGGCTAATTACACAGTGTCTGTATTAATAGTATATGTCTTCTAAATGCCACGCTCGACTGGCAACTTCGCGTCGGATCTCCGCTACAGCTGTACTGTCTGGCCCGCCTCGTCAGACTTTTCTGCCTGCTCAAGTAGTTCGACAGCCATCGCACCGATCTGGCCAGAGGCGAGTGGATCCTCGTTCCGACGGGCGGCGTCGGTAAATGCCTCCACTTCTAGCTTAAGTGGTTCGTAGCCGTCAACCTCGTGGATGGTCGCCCCCTCGTCTCGAGCACGCAATGTGTCACCTTCTTCTACCACCTTCGCATCGAACAGTTTCAATTCTGTGTCTGCGAGGTAATCGATGTACGCGGCGCGCTCTGTGCCCACGACGATCAGATCACGTTTCTTTCCGAACACCGGCACTTGCCACGATTCGTTGATGACGCCTGTCGCATCGTCGTACTCCATGACGAGCGTTGCCGTTTCGTCGATATCGGATCTGAGGTGTCGGTCAAGCCGACAGTAGATGGCTTCTGGACGAGTGTCCATGAGATAGCTGTAGATGTCGACATCGTGTACGGCGAGGGAATAGAGGGCCCCGGTGGTATCTCGCGGTTCACGGAAAGTGTACCGGTTCGTCGTGAGGTGTTTGATCCGGCCCAGTTCTCCCCTATCGATCCGGCGCTTGAGTTCCCGCAACGCGGGGTGATACCGGAAGATGTGCCCGGTCCCAAGGGTCCGCCTTTCGCGCTCAGCAGTGTCGACAATATCCCAGGCAGCGTCGGAATCCAGTGCGAGCGGTTTCTCGACGAGGCAGTCGATGCCAGCTTCAAGCAGATCAGTCGCTATCGGTCGGTGTGTCGTCGACGGTGTCGCAACGACGGCGGTATCGACGCCCTGGTCGGGCAGCTCGGTGTGATCCGTCACATAATCCACATCGTAACTCGCTGCGAGTTTACTGACCCGGTCTTCGGCCACGTCACACAACACCAAGTCATCTAAGACGCCCGATTCCATGAGCTCCGACCCCACTCGGACGTGATTGGTTCCCCAGTAACCGGTCCCGATGACTGCGTGCGTTGTCATCGGCTACCTCCGCAGTCAGCGTCGACTGTCGCGTCGTATTCCTCGATCGCCGCCACCACATGGTGGATTTCCTCGTCACTTAGACGCGGATGCATCGGTAGCGAAATAGTCCGGCGACAGTACCGCTCGGCGACGGGTGCAGTCGCGGTGTCTATCCGGTCGCGGACTGCGGGCTGTTCGTGTACGGCGAGGTCATAGTGGATACCAGTGTCCACGTTCCACTCATTGAGGTGGTCTCGGAGCGGTGTCCGATCAATAGCCGGCACCTGAACGGCGTAATGGTGGTACACTGGCTTGGAGTCGCCCGGGTTTGGTGGGGTCTCAACAGTGTCACTATCGCTGAGTAGGTCGTTGTACTGCGAAGCGACGTTTCGTCGCCCTTCGGACCAGTCTGGCAGGTGTTTCAATTGCTCGATACCGACCGCGGCGCTGGTCTCGTCGAGACGATAGTTCAGTCCCAGGACCACGTGCTCACCATCTTCGTTACGTCCGTGATTACGGAGTGCGCGGCACTGGGCTGCGATATCGCTATCGTCAGTTGTGATCATACCACCGTCGCCTCCAGTGGTCATATTTTTCGTCGGGTAGAATGAGAAACAGCCGATGTCGCCCATGCTGCCCGCTCGGTTCCCACTGTATTCGGCTAAGTGTGCCTGTGCGGCGTCTTCAACGATAGGAAGACCGTGTTTATCAGCGATGTCAGTGATCGGATCCATGTCGGCAGGCTGTCCGTGCATGTGGGTAACCACCACAGCTGCCGGGTTCTTCGCGGCTTGCACTTCCTTCCGCAGCCCATTGGGAGACATGGTATATCGATTGGAAGAGACATCCACGAACCGCGGCGTCGCACCGAGTTCGAGAACCGGCGAGACGGTCGCGAAATACGTGTGGGCTGGGACGAACACCTCGTCGCCCTCGCCGATGCCTAGACTCTTCATCGCGAGCAGCAGGGCAGCAGTCCCGTTCGCGACGCTGACCGCGTGGTCCGTCCCAGTAGCGTCGGCAAACTGACGCTCAAACTCCTCGTTAACCGGCCCCTTCACGTACCGGCCACTGGTAAGGATATCTGCAACACGCTCAGTTATCGTGTCATCTACGTAAATATCTGTGAACGGAACGCTATCCACCATACTGTATGATATTAGCAGTGCTCAATGGGTCTTTCGGAATGGTCGGCGTACACGGAGTTCCCGTCTACTGTGTGCATGATCGATGTTCATAAGAAAAGTGAATAGTTCGGAAGGCTCTCAGTCCCAGTGGTATCAGCTCCGACCGTTCGACAGACCTCGCTCATCTCCACAGAGGAACGAATTGTCAACTGGGTGTATTGAATGGCTGTAGTCACCACTCTCCCGAAGTCAGTGACCGGCCTTGTGCCCGTGTGACTGAATAGCCGAAATCACGATTGCGAAACGAGGGTGTCGTAAAGTGCGAGCAGTGTCTCTGCTTCCGTTTTCCACGAGAACTCCGTCTCCACAGCGTGGCGCCCTGCAACACCCATCTCTGCACGCGTTTGTGGGCTGTCCAACAGGAGCTCAACGACATCAGCCTGGATTTCTGTCTCGGCTTCTGGGACAACCCGTCCCCACTTCTGGGAGACGTACCGGTCGGCAGCAGGAATCTCGGTGATGACGACTGGCAACTTACTGTACATGTACTCGAACAGCTTCGTCGGGATCAACCCCTCGCTGTAGTCGACGTCGAGTAGCGCAAGCCCGATATCTCCATCTGAAAGATACTGAAACATTTCGGTGTGTTCGACGTATCCCGGAAACTCGGTTGCAGCGTCCAGCCCCCGCTCGCTGATAAACTCTCTAACGTTCCGTTCGATCTCAGGTGATGTGAACTGGCCTAGACAAACGAAAGAGGCGTCCCAACCTCTTGTCCGCAGCTCCGCGAGGAGTTCGAGCATGTCATAGATACCGCGCTGCGGAGAAATGCTGCCCACGTAGACTAGGGTTGGCCCACTCTCAACAGTTATCGTGTCACTGGAGTCGACAGTGATCGTTGAGAGCCGGGGAAAGTTGCGGATGGTCACCACGTCCGAGATGCCGCGTTCCTCTAGACTCGCTGATACCCACTCAGTCGCACCGATTACACCGTCGAAGTACTGACCTGCTACCGATTCCAGCCGTGGGACAGTCGCCCGAAGAATCGGCCGAGCGAGCGTCGGAATCCACTCCCTATCAGTAACCCGCCGTGGATAGTTCTCGTGGGCGTCGTAGATGACGCGCCCGTCTGTTCGCATCTTCAACGCGACTCCGACCGGAATCAGCTCGAAATCGTGAAAGTGGTAGATGTTCGCGTCCAGCGCGGCGACGCTCCGATAGAGATGGTTCATATCGAGCCATCTATCGCGTCGGGAGCGGTCCCCCAGCGGGTGAATAGTGATCCCATCTTTCTGAATTCGCTCACCGTCGTCAAAGACAACGTAGTGACAGTCATAGCCTGCCGACGCGAGCGTCTGGAGCTCCTTGTGGAAGATCCGGGTGTCACCCGAGGAGTGAGCCGTGGAGAAGTGGACTACTGTGGTCATTCGTTTAAAACCTGCTGTGGCCCAAAGTTAGAGGGCGGCCTTCAAAATTTCTTCAGTTTTCTTCGCGTTCTCTGCCCTAGTTAGGTTCTCTTTGACATAAGTGCTGGCAGCCGCTCCCATTTGGCCGAGTTGTGTCGGATTCGCAATTAAATCTCGGAGTCGCGTCGCCACGGCATCCGGGTCATCGTGGGGGACGAGATAGCCGGTCTCCCCGTCGGTGACAAACTCCGATGGTCCCTCCCCTTGGCACCCGATAACGGTGCAATTGCACGCCATCGCTTCGACGTACGCGACCCCAAACGCCTCCTCAGTACTCGGAAGCGCCATCACGTCACTCGCTTTCAGGTACGAGAAGACCTCCCGATTCGGCACTGTGCCCGTGAAGTGGACCGACGATTCTATCTCTGCTGCCGCTTCTTCAAGCCGCTCACGTTCCGGTCCATCACCGATAACGAGATAGTTCGGTTGCATAGATTCTGGGAGTTGCTTGATGGCGTTGACGACGACCCACTGTCCCTTCTCCGGGAGTATGGACCCGACGGAGGTCACGACTAGCCGATCCGCTTCGAAGGGCTCTGGGAGGTTGGCGGGTGAGGCCGCGGTGACCGACTCTATCGGGATGCCGTTATGAACTACGTGAGCCGTGTCAAAAGTGTTGAAATAGGCCCTTGCTTTATTCTGTAACACCTCACTGTTGAATATCACCGCTGCCGACTGGTCAAACACTGTTCCTATTTGTCGCCGACTGATAGGGTTGGATGCCGCTTTTTGAATACTGGCGCCATGAACGGTAACTACCTGTGGCACACCGAGTTGCTCGGCTGCAGGGAAAGACGCATACCCGTCAGGGAGAGGGACGTGTGCGTGGACTACATCTGGTAGAAAATCTGGAGGGAGCTCTCGTACCTGTCTGCTGAGCGTCCATCGGGCTGATAGGGAGACCAGCGGCAACGTCCGACGCGACGGGAGCGAGAGGTACCGAGGATACGATACTGGAACCTCATCTATTGAAGCCCCTCGCGGTGTCTCGCTGAACTTTCGCCACCTCTCTGGTAATCCTGGGAATGCCGGAACGTACGGTCTGGGCGACAGCACCCGGACTGTATGGCCCCTTTCGCGGAGCGCCTTCACCTGTTCGTGGACGAAAACCCCGGTCACGGGGTCGTCAGGTGTCGGGTAGAGATGTGAAACAACGAGAATATCCATACGGACGTTTGTTCCAGCGTTGGGAACTCACAAGAGGCTTTCTACTCACTGGTCGCAATCGGTTATATCCTGTCCCGCTAAGCCTGGTCTTCAGGCCTCGCAAGGACTTGTTGCTGACCAAGTTTCCACAACATATAATGAGGTCGGCAGCCAACATCTTCCGTGCTTGAACGTGCGTGGTCCTCGTTACGCCGTCATGGCTTACGGGAATTTCTTTCCAGAACAAAAACGTATGCTAGTGAACAGGTGATGGCACGGAAACGGGATGCCGTGTTAGCGGACTCCCAGACGCAGTTCCACGAACACGGCCTAAACATCTGTTACAACAAACGTATACCCAAGGATTACAACAGCGAACTCGACAATCTATTGATTGGAACCGAATCGCCAGCATTCTTTCCACAAGGGTACGATGACGATGGGGAAGACTGGATACAAGACGATATGGAGTTCGTTGCCGAGATATCCTGGGAAAAATACTCCGACGCTGATTTCCACTATTGTCCGCGTGACCTCTACGCGACCTACGACAAATTTGTCAACTTCTATCCCGATCCCAGCTTCTCGAAAGATAGGTTAACCAGTTTCATCTATTCCGACAAATCTACAACTAACGGACACGTATTCCGCCATGAGGTCGGAGATCGGTTTGGGGAAGATATTGACTGTTTCGGCTCGGGTGCCGGCAATTTCATCGAACGGAAAATCGACTCCCTAGCTGACTACCGGTTCCAAGTCGCCATCGAAAACTGCAACCATCCCCATTTCCTGAGTGAGAAGTTCTTTGACCCTATCAAGACGAAGACGGTCCCGATCTACCGTGGCGGACATGCATCGATCGAAGCGCTCGGGTTTGATACGGACGGTATATTTATTTTTGATACGCTTGACGAGTTGGGTGAGATACTTGACGAACTATCACCGGCACTATACGAGGAGCTCAGGCCCTCTGTGGAGTACAACCACCGCCGTCTTGCGGAAATTCGAAATGAGCGGAAATTACAGTATTATTTAGCCAACTCAGTCCAGCCCTACTATTTAGAGGCCGCGGAGTCTAAAACTAGCAGTTCTCTGGCAACAATTATACCACACATGTATACTGATAGCTACTTGGGAGGGGTCAATCTTAGACCGGATTATGTAGAGTGAAGATTGCTGAAAATCGGTAGAATATCGGCCAGGAATTCTTAGTTGACCTCGAGAAGGCGCGCTGCTCACGAACTACTCTTAGTATGTAGCGGGTCGTGTTTAGTTAGTGGCATTGTGCCAGCGAGCGAAGGTTTGAAGCCATGATTGGGCTGTTTCCGGTTGGGCGTGACTGAAACAGTTCGAGAACGACGACGTTCGGCGCTTCAGTTCTCGGAAGATCCGTTCGACAGCGTTGCGATTTCCGTGGCGACGCATCTGAAATCGGAGCCCAGCTCGTTGGAGCGCGGTTTGGAGGTGTGGGCGCCATCGACAAGAAAGACGGCAGTTTCGACATCATGTTTTTGTTGCAGTTTGCGGAGAAAGATCTCGGTGAGTGCTTTCGTGGTCGTCGAAAAGAGCCGGACGTGAAGCACGTCGTTCGTTTCGGGGTCTGCAGCGGCGTACAGCCAGAATTGCTGGTCGTTGATCCGAATCACGGTTTCGTCGAGCGCGATCTGATTCGGAGACTGACCAGATTCGGGCTGTAGGTCGGCTTTCTGGACCCAATCGTGGATCGCTTTGCGACTCCGCTCGACACCCAGCGCGTCGAGTAGATCGACGGTATTCGACAGCGAGAATCCTGCTACATGCGATTGAATACCGAGCGCCATCGCCGGTTCGGGTGTCCGCTCGCGCTCCACAAAATCCAAATCGATCCACTCTCTATGTCCGCTGAGGCGGCTGATTTCTGGCATGGACACCAAGAAATCCGTCCGCCTCACTTTTCACGCTTAACTAAACACGACCATGTAGCGAGCACGAAGTTTGATATGCCGGTAGCAGTGAATCCAACTATATGACGACGCTCTTCCGAAAAGGGATCTCCGTGCTCCGAACGGATGGTCCTGCGGCGTTTCTCCGCCGGGCCTACCGAAACATGCGGTGGCAATTGTGGCCTACCGAACGATACTTACGCTGGCGTATCGGATCGCTGCGAAATGTACTTTCGCTTTCGATTGCCGATTTGGAGGTAGGGATGGTCGCCACCGACAGACAGAGTGTCGAACTGACGCTACATCGTTTCCGAACCGAACGCGAGGAACTCACAGATTTCATTACCCGTCTGCGGTCGGACGATGTCGTCTTTGACATTGGAGCGAATACGGGTCTGTACACTTGCTTCGCAACTCAGAAGTGCACCGCTGGAAAAGTGGTCGCGTTTGAACCATATCCACCCAACATCGCTGAACTTGAAGCGAACATCAAGCGCAATGGTGGGCGGGGACGCGTAGTTGAGCAAGCCCTCTCCGACGAAACTGGAATGGCAAACCTTTCGGCACCGTCCGAGGCATCGCCCGGTCACGGCACGGCGAGCCTGTCCGAAGAGGGTGAGACGGTTTCGGTTGTTCGCGGCGATGAGTTGGTCCAGAACGGCACCGTCCCACAGCCTAACGTCCTCAAAATCGACGTAGAGGGTGCTGAGTCGCGCGTCATCGACGGGCTCGTGGAGACGCTTGACAACGAGGCGTGTCGATTGGTCTATTGTGAGGTACATCTCTCACCTGGGAATCGAGAAAACGGGAATGACATGAGGGAAAAAGAACTTTCGGCGATACAGGACCGATTAATTGGCCTTGGTTTCGATGTTGAACAAATCGGTGCGCGCGGACAGGAAATTCATCTGCGTGCGCAGGCACACGGGCAAGAACACTAGCCCCGTTAACGACGGAGTCGGTGGTACAGTGTTTTCCCCAACCTGTATCCCTGTGGCCCTAGGATCGAAAGTCCGAGCCGCCCAATACTCTTGAGTGAGAGTCCACCTAAGCGAAGCGCTCGCAATCGATATCTGAGCGCTTCGAGTCGATCACCAGCTTGGAGAGCTTCAAATGCTCGCTGTTCCGCTATGTCTTTGGCTAACTGGGTTGCGGCAGCCGGGTGCTTCTGATATGTGTCCCGGTACTTTTCTCGTATCATCTCTCTGGCCGTGATCGAGTGGTCTGGATCCGCGGTGATACTGTCTTCTTGGACGTGTCTATGGACAAGTACTTGGTCGATTCCCTCAAACTTGTACCGTTTCGCCAGCCGAATCCATAGATCCCAATCGACTGCTCTAGGGAGTTCTGGATCAAATCCGCCGACTTCCTCAATAGATTCTCTCCGAACCATCGTTGAGGAGAACCCGATCTCATTCTGGCTCAGTATCTCGGGGAAGATATCGCCAGTCTGTGCCACCGGGTCGGTCCGAACTTTGCCGCCATCCCCGAAATGTTTCATCCCGCTGTGAACGACTGCGTACTTGTCCGACAGTGACTCGAAATATTCGACCTGTCGTTCGAGTTTTAACGGCAACCACCTGTCATCGTCGTCTATAAATGCGATGTAATCGCCGGTAGCGAGTGAGACGGCTTTATCTTTTGCTGCTCCGACCCCTCTATTTCTGGAATGGCTGTGGACGTTAATTCGGTCACGCTTAGCGTACTCCGCGAGTACGGCAGCAGTATCGTCGGTAGACCCGTCGTCAACGACTACGACATCGAAATCATTGTAGGTTTGATCTAGAATATTTGAGAATAACCCACTGAGTAAATGGGCCCTGTTGTACGTCGCGACGGCGACAGTTACCTTGGCCATCTTCGAGTGACATTGGTATCCGCGTATCGAGACTTAGTGGCTTCGGTCATCTGTTCGGGGATGGTGGACCGGCTCTTCGGCGGTCCGTGACCCCCAATGTGGGCGGACTTTTTCAAGAGCCATACCGACGGCGAGCGTCAGCCAGAAGGTCGGCATATAAAACGCGTTACTCGGCCCGAGACCCGCTATTGGAAATCCTATTAATGCCCCGAGAATACCCACGGAGAACGCCTCTGTAGAACGCGCTCTCAACGCACCACTCAGAACCAAGGCGTAGATCGACAGGAGTAGCACTAATCCACCAAACCCGAGTTCAGCAAGGACGGCCCCGAACCAGGAGTGCGGAGATGCGATTTCTCCACGGACGAGGTGGGTGTTTGCGATTGCGTACTGGGATTGCCCTATCCCGGCCCCTATCATCCTTGACGTGCCGACATCAACCCCAGCAGCGTAGAAGTTCCAGCGTTTGTACAGTGATCCGTCTGTAAACGGATTCGAAAGCAGGCCGACACCAGCAAGTAGGAGCCCCATGATGAGTAGTACAATACTAGTCACCACTCGGTGGTTACCGAGCATGTCCAGTATCCACCGGCCACATTTAGCCTGTTCGAGCAGCCGGACCGATACACAGGCCACCGCAATTATGACTATCCCTATTATGCCCGCTCTGGCGTTGTTCAAGTAGACGACGCCAAGAAACGCCGATGCGACACCCAAGTGTAAAATCCGAGTACTATAATTCCGATGGCCGGTCATTGCCAATGCTATGGGATATGCACTCGCAATGGTGAGAAACATCGCGAGGTCATTGATGTTGTAAAACCACGCTGACCCATATCTCGTATATGGTGGTCGGTTCGGATGCCCAACCAGATTGCTCGTCGACAAGTGAGTATCCAACGTCACCTCACCGAGGTAGACTACGATTGACATCACTCCGAGCAGATACAATACCGACATGAGCCGCTGTAGGTGGCGATCATCGCTGGTCGTTTGGACGATCCCCACAGCTAAGAGTATCCCCCCCAGAACCCGCGCGAGGCCACTGACAGCGGACTCAGTGTTCCCAGCCCAGCCGGTGCTCACCAGACAGAGGATTGCGAACACCAAGAGTAAAATTATGCTCCAGGGCAGGCTGATACCGTTCCCGCATCGTGATTCGTCAAGCGCGGTTACGATGAGAACTACACCGTAGAGTGGCAACAACAACCTGAACAGAAATATGTTCGCACCACCGATGGAGAACACTCGGAGTGTTGGGCCAAGGATGGCCAGAATTATCATTAGTTGCGTCATCCCAAAGCTGATCTTCGCTACTGGCCTTCCGTGCATATGTGTGGTTGGTCTGGACCCTTAGTTGTGGTTCAATATTTACTTCCTCTCGATGACTAACTTATCGACAACACACCGTTAAGAGCTTCGGGTAATGCTCTCCACATGTAATCCGGTGCCCTTTGTGACGTAGGTACTCGGAGCCATCAGACAAATTCCGGATGAACCTAGTGGCGTGGCTATTCGCGGGAATTAAGACGGGGATCTATGGCAGTGTGGCCTTGTGCAGCTGGTAACGCAACTGGGTCCCACGAGTCGATCCGACGCTCTCCCAGTGTCAGAACGCAATCCTCTTTCACCTGATCTCTGTTCTCGCACCTGCCTTTCGGTCAATCCTCTACTGCAGGTAGTCCAGTCCGATCTCGCCGTCTTTTCGGAGCGTTTCCATATCGCTCTCGACCATCTTCCCGACCAGTTCGTCGAAACTGGTTTCTGCCTCCCAGCCCAACTCTTCACGCGCCTTAGACGGATCTCCCGTAAGCGTATCAACCTCGCTGGGTCTGAAGTATCTCGGATCGACTTCTATTAGTACCTCCCCGGTTTGGGCATCAACCCCCCGTTCGTCTACACCTTCTCCTTCCCACTTTATATCGTAGCCGGCGTTGTCGAAGGCCTTTTCTGTGAACTCGCGTACCGTCCACGTATTTCCCGTCGAGAGGACGTAGTCCTCCGGGGACTCCTGCTGCAGCATCATCCACATTCCCTCGACATATTCGGGGGCGTAGCCCCAGTCGCGTTTGGCATTGAGATTCCCGAGATACAACCGGTCCTGCAGGCCGGCCTCAATCTTCGCAACCGCTCTCGATATCTTCCGCGTGACGAACCGCTTTCCTCGCCGCGGAGACTCGTGGTTGAAACAGATTCCGTTACACGCGAACAGATCGTATGCTTCTCGGTAGTTTACCGTGATCCAATGTGCGAATAACTTCGAGCAGGCGTATGGGCTGCGTGGGTGGAACGGTGATTCCTCATCCAGCAACTCCCCGGTCTGCCCTCCGTATAATTCGCTGGTCGATGCGTTGTAGAATCGGGTATCGATGCTGGACTCACGGATCGCATCGAGTAGCCGAAGAGTCCCGAGAGCGTTCACATCTGCGGTATACTGGGGCTGTTCGAACGAAACTGACACGTGACTCTGAGCTGCGAGATTATAGATCTCATCGGGTTCTATCTTCTCGATGAGACGGCTGAGATTACTCGCATCTGTCATTTCCCCATAGTGAGTGTCGAACTGAACCTCGTCTTCGTGGGGGTCTTGAAAGATATGGTCAATGCGTTGCGTGTTGAACGTCGAGCCGCGGCGGATTGTCCCATGGACCCGATATCCCTTCTCAAGTAGTAACTCTGAGAGATAGGACCCATCTTGACCCGTTGTACCCGTGATGAGTGCAGTTTTCGGCATAGGTACTCATGCAGTCTGATGATTCTTATAAGAACCGAAGCAACGCGACGCCGGTGTACTCGGAATTTTACTCCGTCAGGATGGTGTCCCGGTTGTCAAGATACCACTCGATTGTCTGCTCAAGCCCATCCTGAAAGGCCGTCGAGGCAGTCCAGCCGAACCTCTCTTCCGCACGGGTCGTTTTTAACCGTCGCCTTGGTTGACCGTCCGGCTTAGACGTATCCCAGTGAACGTCTCCTTTGAAACCCATAAGATCACCGATAAGTCTGACGAGTTTGGCGATAGAAATATCATTACCCGTCCCCAGATTCACTGGCTCGCTGTCGTCGTACCTCTCAGTCGCATCGGCTATAGCTCTGGCGGCGTCCTCAACATAAAGAAACTCGCGCGTTGGCTCCCCGGTTCCCCAGGCTGTAATTTCATCCTTTCCATCTCGCATAGCCTGATCAAACTTCCGGATTATCGCCGGGATCACGTGCGACGACTTGGGATCGAAGTCGTCACCCGGACCGTACAGATTCGCTGGCAAGAGATAGATTCCGTCGAAGTCGTACTGTGCCTGGTAGGCTTGGGCTTGCACGAGTGGGAGTTTCTTCGCGATGCCATACGGCGCGTGCGTCTCTTCCGGATACCCGTCCCAGAGATCGTCCTCGACAAACGGCACTGGGGTGTGCTTCGGGTAAGCACACACTGACCCGATCGAAACGAATTTATCAACCGTCCGCTTCCGTGCTATCTCCTGAAGTTCGATAGCCATCTTTGCGTTGTCGTAGAATATCTCTCCGGGCCTGTTTTTCATGAGTCCAATGCCGCCAACCGTTCCAGCGAGATGTATCACAACATCGGGCTCGGCATCGTCGTAGAGGGCGATTATGTCGTCGGTCTCTGTCAGGTCGTACGTTGAACTTCGTGGGACCGTCACGTCCGTACATCCCCGCCGTTCAAGTTCATCAACGAGGCGTGACCCGAGGAATCCACTGCCGCCGGTCACGACGATCGACTGTGCCGTTAGATCCATGCTTAGCCTTGGCATCGCTATGCACAAACCAGTATCGGATGCCCCGAAACGACGGTGTTTACGCGGTATTCTCTGTCACAAACTCCTCGACTGTCTCGACGATGTAGTCGAGTTTCTCGTCAGTTAGCCGGTGGTGATTCCCGATGAATAGGCCGTTCTCGTGGATGTGTTCGGCCGCCTCTAGATCTCCGGCGATCCGGTAATCTATGTCTTCGAGCACCGGCTGCTTGGCGAGGTTGCCCGCGAGTATCGGACGCGTTTCGATGAGATTGTCTTCAAGATAGTTCTGGAATTTGTCCCGGGTGAATGGCGCATCGGAGCGGAGTTGGAACGGATAAGCGAACCATGAGCAGTAAGCGTCTTCTGATTCTTCAAAGAACCTGAATATGTCGTCATACTCCGAGAGTTGCTCGGTGAGGTATGCTCCGTTCTCCCGTCGCCGTTCGACATACCCGTCCAGCTTGTCGAGTTGGTGGAGCCCGAATGCGCCCTGAATCTCGGTCGGACGCAGGTTGTAGCCGGTCGATTTGAATAGGAATCGTTCGTCGATGTCGGGAAACTGTTCCGCGTACTCGCCTGTGTCGTCGAGTTCACGAACCCACCCGTGTGCGCGAGCCATTCGGACGCGCTCGCTCAGCGGTTCGCTGTCAGTCATCACCATCCCACCCTCAATTGTCGAGATGTGGTGGGAAAAAAAGTAGCTAAAGGTCCCGACCTCACCGAACGTCCCGACGCTCTGACCCCGGTACTCCGCCCCGTGGGCCTCACAGCAGTCCTCGACGATTGCGATATCATTTCTATCACAAATTTTTACTAACTCTTCCATCTCACAGGGATTGCCCAGAAGATGGACGAGAATGGTGGCGGAGGTTTTCTCGGTGATCGCGTCCCTAAATGCGTCGACATCTATCGTGTACGTATTCGGGTCTACGTCCACGAGTACTGGCGTCGCACCGACATCTATGATCGGAAATAGACTAGTCGACCAAGAAACTGCCGGCACGATCACCTCATCCCCTGGTTCGATCACGTCGCCCTCAAGTGATTTGAACGCAAGGAGATTTGCTGACGACCCGGAATTCACCATATGGGCGAACGCTGACCCAGTGGCGTCGGCCCACTGCTGTTCGAATTCGCGTACTTTCTCTCCCATCGTCACCTGTGTCGACAGCAGGGAGTCGAGTGATTCGAGTACCTCCTCGGTACCGAACGTCGGGTGGCTAAGTCGGAGATAACTTTCTCCGGGAATAAACGACTCATCCGGCTCGAAATGCTCCTCCAGAAGTGGACGAACCTCGTCGAGAATATTCTCTGTAACCATGTTACGGAAACCATAAGCAGTCTACTTAATTATTTGCAAGCACTCCCGGATCTGCCGAGGCATCCCCTCCCCCAATGTAGTTCATTCGGCTGTTTGAACCGACGTATTTTAATAATAGAGTAGATGATGACGGCGCATGATTATTACGAAAATCAAGGGTGGGCTAGGAAACCAGATGTTCGAGTACGCTTGTGGCCGAGCACTGGCAGAGGCCAACAACTGCGCATTGAAACTTGACCTCGGATGGTTTGAGCAGGGCGCGAGTTACAACCACGATATATTCTTTTTAGACCGATTTGACATGGATATTGACATGGCTACCGAGAGCGACCTTGCTTCGGTGTTACCACTCGGTCAGCTAGGGAAAAAGGCGGTCAGCTCACTCTATTCGGTCCACCCACCTCTTTGCCAACGGTTCTGCAACTACTACCGGGAGCGACAGAGAACCGAAATCAGTGATTCTGGCCACGGGCCCTTCATTCTCTCGTTCTCGCCGCACGTGGCGGCACTGGACCCACCTTGCTACCTTGATGGTTACTGGCAGTCAGAACGGTACTTCGACGACATCACGGATATCATCAGAGACGCATTCACTCTTTCGAACCAGATGACGGGTGCCAACGCCGAGACGATGCGGAAGATACGCGACTCGAACTCGGTCAGTGTCCACCTCCGCCGTGGGGACTATGTTAACCACGGGAACGCACTCAACATGGCGTACTACCGGCGCGCGATCGAGCGCGTCCAGTCGGCTGTCGACAGACCTTCCTTTTTCGTATTTTCGGACGATATTTCTTGGGCTAGAGAGCACTTCAAATTCGACGAAGCGACCCACTTCGTCTCCCAAAATGGTATCGACCGGTGTGAGCTTGACGTGGCGCTAATGGCACGCTGTGATCACAACATCATCGCCAACAGTACCTTTTCTTGGTGGGGTGCGTGGCTGAACCCTAACGACGACAAACTCGTGATATCACCGGCTATCTGGACAAGTGGCCGACCAGTTGATGCGCTCGATATCATCCCGGATCGGTGGGAGACGGTTTCTTGGTAGGGGTTCGGCAACGTAAGCTGCAACGCCCGCATCACCCCCCAGCATATAACTCCGCGTACGTGTCACCGGACTCAAGAAGCTCCTCGTGAGTCCCTACTTCAGTCACACGCCCATCTTCCATCGTGTATATTCGATCCGCGTTTCTCACCGTCGAGAGCCTGTGTGCGACCACGATCATACCGTGGTCACTCTCTAGCGACTCGATGCCGTCGTGGACTTCGCGTTCGATGTTTCGGTCGAGATCGCTTGTCGCCTCGTCTAGCAATAGGAAGTCTACGTCTCGGAGGAGGGCCCGTGCTAGTGCGACACGCTGCTTTTGGCCCCCAGATAAGCGCACCCCATTGTCACCGAGCGTAGTCTCATAACCTGCCGGTAATTCATCAAGGAACTCAGTGACGTGAGCCAGTTCGCACGCGTGGGCCACTTCGGCTTCGGACGCGTCCCGGTTCCCTATCCGGATATTGTATTTGAGTGTGTCGTTAAAGACGTACGGATCTTGTCGCACCATTGCGAGGTGGTTGCGCCACTCGGTGAGATCGAACTCCGGAATGGGCGTTCCGTCAGCCCTGATCTCACCGCTCTCTGGTTCGTACATCCGCGACAGCAACGAGACAACAGTTGACTTCCCTGCTCCAGAGGGCCCGACGAAAGCGACGAAATCACCGCGTTCGACGCGAAAATTTACGTCGTTGAGAACCTGTTCATCGGGTTCGTACGCGAAAGAAAGTGACTCGGCGTCGATCCGGTTGACAGCTGACGGGACCGGTTGCTCCCCGTCCGTTGGTTCCGCATTCGCCTGCATTTCGTCTATCAGTCGCTCGGTACGGACGAGGTGTGGCAGATCCCCCTCCAGCTGATATACCCACGTGTTGAGGTTGCTGATCCGTGGCGAGAGTCGAAACATAGCAAACAGGAACACACCTAGTCCGGCGATCGTCAGCGACGCGAATTCCAGGGCGACGTAGACCAATACGAAGACTGTAATGGCAGTCGTGAGCTGGTAGACGTTCTGTATGGCTGCCTGGTTACGCTGGAGCTTGACTTTTGAACGCACGAATATACTGAGATTATTGTCAAACTTCTCAAGCAACTCCCTATCAAGACCAAACAATTTCACGTCCCGAATCCCCTGTGTGCCCGCCTGTACGATCTCTTGAATGCGCTCATTCGACTCTGCGACGCGGTCTCCGACAGCGTATCCTGACTCAAATCTGTATCTAACGAGGTAAGTTAGACTCCCGAGTATGGCTCCCGCCGCGATAGTTAACTTAGGTGCAAGATACATTGCGACACTGAGGTACATCAGACTTAGGACGCTTTGCTCGACGATACGGACCAGTCGAGTGATCGCATTTCCTGCTTGACGAGCCTGCGTGACGATCGCATTAAGAATCTCATCAGAACCACGCTTATCGAAATAGCTGATGTGCGCTGCTAGTGCGCTCTCATAAGCCCGGGTCTGGATATTCCGTACATACCGGACCTGGAGCTGCGACCGGAGCCAAGCGACTAAAAACGTTGATGCGTACCGTAGCGTCATAACCAGCGCCACGCCGACAATGATGTACTCCAGCTTGAATGGTACCCCGACAAATTCGTACACTGTAATAAATCCCTCTACTAGACCGCTAGGTTCACTTTGGCTGCGTGCTTGCTCAATGATTGGCAGTAGAAAGCTGAGCCCTATCCCTTCAAACAGCGCGGCCACTACACTAAGGGCAATGATCCCGAGTGTCAGTCCGGGCCGATAGAGGGCGACTTGTCGTATCGCGGCTGCCTTCTCACGTAGCGAGAGTTCACTAGACATGCGATATACGTGTACCACTGAATAACCGATGTGTGATATAAATCAGATGCGATACTGCTTTTCACACGGTACTGCCTAGTTCAGCACTTCCACGGCGGGGTGCGGCCGTCTAGCGTCCGGTTCGGCCGGTTTCGGTTATAGTGTCTGAACTGGCGCAGCCAGCGTTTTGCACTTGGTTGACTGCCCCGCCAAAACGAGTGAAAGCGGCCGATCCGCATAGTCTTAGTCTTTAATTATCTTTCGATGTGGTTCCGGCCTGCACAGCCGAGTTGACATCTTAATTCCTAGTAAACAAAAGCCGTCAGATAGTCTTCATACCAACGAGAAATTCTGCATCAACAATATCGTGCTTCTCGGTGAGACGGTGGAGAAACGCCGCGGGCTCCATCCCGCGGCGGCTGTACACATCCACTTCTAACAGATGTTTTGACTCTGTGTCGGTCGCGGCGTGAACCACTTCTTTTCGACATCAACCGCTATTTCTTTCTCGTCGACCGCGATCCGCGACGGTGTCGCCATCGGCGGATCGCCCTGTCCTTCGGCGAGTCTTTCCTTCTAGTTCCAGACCGCCTGGAGCAGCGATCGACAACCAGGCCAAGACGCTCTCGACTTCACGTACTGATACCCCATCGAGTGAAGTCGAACCACGAAACAACGCACAGGTGTCGGCGTTCGCTCGTTCTCCCAAACGTCTTCTTCATCACCTCCAAATGCTCTCTAAGCAGGTCTTTGAGTGTCATAGACACGACTCACTACGACCTGTTCGCACCTCAAACTCCTGCAACTAGACAGTGCCCCGCAGACGATAAATAACCTGAGCAACCAAGATAGTCGTAGCGCGATCTCTGTAGAGGATAGATATCTCAAGAGCGAAATCATTTTACCTGTACTGCTGGAGACCTGAGACAGATGCCGATCATCGATGAAGAAGGCCGGTTGTTCGGGACAGTCAACGTCGTGGACGCACTGGTCGTTCTTCTAGTCCTTGCAGTCGGACTCGCTGGCGCGGCTCTCCTCTTAGGCGGGGGCAGCGGCCATGACGAGATACGTTATGCGACACTAGACCTCGGTACCCAGCCAGAATATGTGGTTGAACAGATATCGACAGGGGACACATCGAGTCTCGCTACTGGTTACGGAAATCTGACGGTTACAGATATCCACGTTTCATCAAGCGGATCCATTGTGAACACTCTTATCCGTGTTTCCATCGCCGGCCAAGTAACTGAGGGGACGTTCACGTACGACCGCGAACCCCTTCGATTAGACCGTACGGTCGAATTTGATACCGGATCGTACGCGGTCAACGGCTCAATCCAAGACGTAGGCAACGGAACAACACTGTCCACGCAGGAACGGTCAGTTATCGTCAAGGGCACTGCCCCAACCGGCGTCGCAGCCAGCATTAACCCAGGAAGCCAGATCACTGTTGGTGGCCGCTCAGTCGGTTCAGTCGATGATGTCAGGACTTACGATGCAGACACGGACGACCGGCGTTCAGTGTACGCCGTCGTAACACTGCAAACGTACGGTGAGGAGAACCGCTTCGGCGGCACACCTATCCAGACTGGCCAGAGTGTGACGCTCCCACTCGCTGGAACGCAGTTCAGCGGGACGGTCGACCGCCTCGGCGATAGCCTTAGTCGGGGGAGTCAGGAGGTAGTCGCCACCAGTGTCGTCGATGCGGAGACAGCTCGCGCGATGGAAAATGGCAATACGTTCACCGTCACTGGTGAATCGGTGGCGACTATCGAATCCGTCTCGGTCTACGGAACCGACAATCCTGACCAGCGGCGAGTTTACGTGAGTCTCACGCTACAGACCTTGGAGTACGGCGACGTTCCACGGTTCGGGTCTCGGTCGGTCCGCGAAGGAGCGATGATTCCGTTCGAGACGACTGCCTACAACTTCACCGGACAGATAACCCGTCTTGGAACGTTGACCCAGCCCGGTGAGCTGACGACACGAACTGTCGAACTCCAACTAGATAATATCTCACCAGAACGAGCGAGCAGCGTTCAGGAAGGGTTGACCGAAACCAGCGGCGGGCAGACGATTGCCGAAGTTACCGATGTGACCGTCGAGCCGGCGACAATCACGCTCACAAGCGAAAGTGGCGAAATCTTCGAACGCCAACACCCGGTCAACAAAGACGTGAATCTCACCGTCAAGCTCCAGGTCCGCGAACGTGACTCGCGAGTTCAGTTCAAAGGCGGGACGATACAAGAAGGTGGGACGATACTGCTCGACCTCGATTCAACGACGATCCAACCGACTGTTGTCGAACTCGACAGCGAATAGATGGCCGTACGCGACTCTCGAACTGCGACCACATTGGCGACAGTCCGGCGCTGTCTCACCAGGGCGGCAACAGCGGCGATAACAACGCGTTGGGTACATACGATAGGAAGCTGGATTGGAAGCGCGGTCTCACACAGCCGTCTCGCCGAGACCGCCGAATGTGGACAACAGATATGTCGGGCATCATGGCTTTCTCGGTGGCTGACCGCCGAAACGGGATCCAACATTGTGGTCATCGACCTTCGCGAGTCGCTCATTGTCAGCTCGATCATCGCAGTCCTCGACATCGTGATCGACCTCTTCGCCGACGGCTGGCGTCAGGCACGCTCAGGACAACTGTTTGTTCGAATAGCTGCAGCCCTTCGAGATCGACCCATCCAGATCGCCAGCAGCGTCGCATTCGTTGCAGTCGCGGCGAATCTCTTCATCGGTATCGGCTTTGCCACACCGACAACCAACACGATAGGCGTCAAACTCATTGTGGTCGCACTTGCGCTCGCTGGAACGCGCGTGACTGTCTCGGGGGAGACGCTAGCCGACTCGAGGATCGCAGCAATAATCAACATGCTTCTCGAACCACCTGAACCAGCCGACTCGCCTCGGAACGCTGCAGATCGGAACACCAGTATCGGTTCCGAGCGACGCGAAGAGTGACCTACAGGCCCCACAATTATCCCTCTCCCAAAACCCAAGCTTTGTCCTCTATCGGATAGCAGTTGAGAGGTTTAGACAATTAGCAGCGCACCGCCAAGAATAGCCAACGCACCAAAGCCGATACAGACACCCCAGAAAGCGACCCGACGGACGAGCGCAACTAACACGCTGACGGTCAGAAATCCCACGATGGCACTCACACCGATCGCGATCGCTGCGGCGGCTGGTGGGACAGCTGGAATGCCTTCATCGGCGACAACGAGCAGACCCGCGCCCAGTGAGGCGGGGATCGACAGCAGAAACGACAGCCGGAGCGTCGCCTCACCTTCGTGGCCGCGCAACAGGAGCGCACTAACGGTCGTTCCCGAGCGTGAGACGCCCGGGAGCAGCGCCAGTCCTTGCATCAAGCCGACGAGGAGGGCGTCGACCGCATCAGGCGACTCACGCCCGCCATGACCTCTCTGTTCGGCCGTCCGCTGGATGATCCCCGTCCCGACGAGGAGCGCACCGATCAGCGCGACGAACCCGCCTCCCGCGAGCTCCGAGGCGAGTTCGGCCAACGTCAGGTACACCGACATGCCGATGACCCCCGAAACGAGTGTCGCCAGCACGTAGAAGGAAAGCGACGCAGACTCGTCCTCGAAGGCGGCACGTGGTTGCCACTCGGGCACTGTACGCAGCAGTGCTGCGATTTCGCCCCGATAGAAAGCCGTCGCAGCGATGGCAGTGCCGCTATGGAGAAACAGCGCGAACCGGGTCGCGACGACCGGCACCTCGCCGGCAAACAGTGTCAGTACGAGCGCGACTGTACCCTCGCTCGAGACGGGAAGCCATTCCAATGCTCCCTGCACCAAACCGAGGACGATGGCCACGACCGTCTCATCTACTTGCATACTCAGGGTCCGGACACCGGGGGCCAATGAGTTTTCGCTTTTTTACTGAATTAGGTCTCCGGCTAGAAGCCGCGGGTTCGAACACGTACAAGCACCGCGGGTGTTGGGGAGCGACGCTAAGACGCCAGTCATAGGCAGTGGTTCGGATTCATTACTGGTCTAGGTTCTGAACGGAAAGAGCGAATGAGCGAAGCTATGGGCGAAACAGTTCCCGAATACTCTCCTCGACCGAATACTCGACGCGCCAGCCCAACGCTTCGCGAGCGCGGGTCGTGTCCACCTCGAACTCGCTGACAAGCGTCTCGTCGCGCGGATTCTCTATAAGCTCGATATCTGGCTCGAAGTCGATCTCCTCGGCGGCGATGTCCCGAACGATTTCGGCGACGGTCGTGATGCCGGGGTCCTCCTGACTGGCGATCTCGTACTTCTCGACGCCCGTCTCGCCCGCATCGAGCTGGTCGTCGAGCCGCTCGGCACTGCGGACGTACGCGCGGGCCACGTCCTTGACGTGGACGTAGTTGCGCGCCTGGTCGCCGGGCTCGTAGACGGTCAAGTTCTCGCCGTCCTTCGCGCGGCCGACGAAGAAGTTGATCACGGTGTTCTTCGAGACGGTCTGGCCGTCGATCTCGTGTTCGCCGTAGAGGTTCGACTTGAGGAACAGGTGCGCCGGGAACTCGCCTTCGGCGAACGTCTCGATGGCGCGCTCGCTCAGCAGTTTCGTCCGGCCGTACCAGTTCATCGGGTCCCGGCGGTGGTCGACGGTGATGGGGAAGTCGACGGGGTCACCGAGGACGGCCATCGAGTAGGGGAAGACCAGCGCCGCACCGGTTTTCCGGCAGAACCACGCGACGTTGTTCGTCCCCTGGACGTTGACCTCGTAGGCCTGGTCCTGGTTCTCCTCGCAGTCGTCGACGCCGGAGATGGCGGCGAGGTGCATCACGATATCGGCGCCCGTCAGCGCTTCTTCCACTCGATCGCGATCGCGAACGTCGACGTGCTCGACGGTCACGTCGCCGATCTCCCGCACCTCGCCGAGATAGAAGTTGTCGAGCGCGGTGATCTCCCAGTTGGGGTGGGCCTGCTGTAGTTCGGAGACGACGCGACTGCCGATGAATCCCGCCGCGCCTGTGACGGCGACGGTGCGTTGGTCTGTCATTGTTTGTGTGTCCTTCGAGTCGAGTGAGATGGTTCGCTAGTTGCTGTTCGGTGGACGATACACGCAGTATTACGCCCTCCCAGATCCGACGTAATGGGTGTTACGCCAGCTCGGATCGGTGTCCCACGACGGGGTTCTCCGGTTGGGATACTGGCAGTCATCGATCGGAGTCGACCGCTCCGACGGCGGAATGTGCATTCGAATCCGAGTCACGGAACCGCGCGGCCAGGTCGCGGACCCCCTCGCGCAGCGTGTGTTCGGTCTCGTAGCCCGTGTCGTCCAGTCGGTCGAAGTTGACGTGGTAGGAGGGGCCCGGATGCTCGTCCTCGAGGTAGGTGATGTCGACCGGGCCGACCTCGTCGCGGACGACCTCGGCGATCTCTTCGATGCGGTAGTTGCCGTCGTTCGAGCCGACGTTGTAGACGAGTTCGTCCCACGCGTCGGGCTCGCGGACGGCGCGCTCGTACGCTCGCGCGGCGTCGTCGACGTGAACGAACGGACGCCAGTTCGACCCGTCGCCGTAGACCGTCAGCGGCCGTCCCGTCACCGCGCGGAAGACGAAGTGATTGACGACGAGGTTGAACCGGACCGCCGGCGAGTAGCCGAAGTTCGTGGCCATCCGCAGGGCGGTGCCGGTCATGTCGTACTCCTCGCAGTATTCGGCGAGCATCCCCTCCGACTGGTACTTCGTCTCGGCATAGGGGTTGATGGGGTCGGGGTCGACCGTCTCGTCGATGTCGGTGCTCGTCGCGCGGCCGTAGATGTTGCACGACGAGGCGAACACGACGTGGTCGACGCCGAGTTTGCCCGCGGCCGTGAGGACGTTCTCGGTGCCGTCGTAGTTGACGGCGAAGGTCTCCTCGCGGCGGTCGTGCGTGCTCGCCGCGCCCGTGATGGCGGCGAGGTGGACAACGCGGTCGACCTCGCGCATCGCGCTCTCGACGTCGCCGTACTCGCGGACGTCGCCCCGGCGGAAGTCCAGGCCGTCGTCGAAACAGCCGAACAGGGCCCGGGGCGATCCGGAGACGAGGCTGTCGAAGACGACCACGCGGTCGACGTCGTCGGCGGCCTGCAGGTTCGGGACGAGGTGGCTCCCGATGTAGCCACAGCCGCCGGTGACGAGTACGTCCACGGCTTACTCCTCGGCGTCCCAGTCTTCGAGGACGCCCGGGAGGAACCGGTCCTCGTGGGCCGCGATGGTGTCGGCCTGCTCGGTGAGCGTCTCGAACACGTCGCGGATGCCGCTCTCGAAGTCCTGAGCCTGGTCGCCGATAAGGGCGGCGTAGCGGTCGTCCTCGATCTCCATCTTGTGGGTCTCGTCCTCGTCGCGAGGGTTCTCGAAGTGTTCGACTGCGACATCGAGATCGAACTCCGAGCCGACGCCCGCGATGGTCTCGGCGATCTCGACGATCGAGATGGCGCGGGTAACCTGATTGTAGACGGTGAGGTCGTCCGGGCGCTCCTCGTGGTCCTGCAGGGCGAGGTTCGCGAGGCCTTCGACGGCGTCCTCCAGGGAGATGAACGGCTTGCGCTGTTCGCCCTTGCCGTAGACGGTGACGGGGTAGCCCGCGACGGTCTGGGCCGCGAAGCGGTGGGCGACGGTGCCGAAGTAGTAGTCGAAGTCGAAGCGGGTCTTCAGCCGCGGGTCCTCACGGGTTTCCTCTGTCTCGGTGCCGTACGTGATGGCCGTGCGTACGTCGGAGATGGGGATGTCGAACTGCGAGTGGGCCAGGCGCATGTTCGCCGCGTCGTGGCTCTTGGTGAGGTGGTACCACGAGCCAGCCATCGCCGGGAACGGTACCTCGTCACGGTCTTCTTGATTCTCCATCGTGGCGCCGCCCTCAGGGATGGGGAACTCCGGCGCGCCGTAGACGCCCGTGGTGGTCGTCTCGATGAAGTGGGTGTCCGTGAGGTCGTGTTCCTCCAGCCCCCACAGCAGGTTCCGTGTGGACTGCATGTTGTTGTGCTGGGTGTAGTTGGCCCGCTCGCCGTTGATCTGCGAGTACGGCGCGGACGGCTGGGCGGCCGCGTGGACGACGACCTCCGGTTCGTGGACCGCGAGGAGTTCGTCGACGAACGACTTCTCGACGAGGTCGCCCTCGACGAACGAGAGGTTGCCGATGCCGAACACCTCCTCGGCCGCGTCGAGGCGCTGGTCGATGCCCGCGATGGGCGTCGCGCTTTTCGAGCCGACCTCTTCGACCCACTCGCGACGGGCGAAGTTGTCGACGAGCAGCACGCGGTCGTCCGTCCGATTCGCGATACGCAGCGCGGTCGGCCAGCCGATGTATCCATCGGCGCCGGTGACGAGGATCGTCATTGAGTTACTCAGTTTGTGAGTAACTTCGCTCAGTTAAATATCTTTTCGTGCACTGATAGGCATTGAGAGGTGATTGGGAGTGAATGACCGAAGGGAACGGATGGCAAGATACGGTGATTAATCTACTGAAAGGGGCGTGATCGGTTGGTTATGCGAGAAAGATAGGGGTCGAACAGTGGAATTATTCCACCGTTACGCTCTTCGCCAGATTCCGCGGCTTGTCGATCGACCGTCCTAGCCCGTCGGCCACGTAGTACGACACCAGCTGCAACTGCACGTTCGCCAACACTGCAGCGGCCTGCGGATGCGTCTCAGGCACTTCCAACACATGATCCGCATACCGCCCCACATCCGACTGCCCATCCGTAACCGCAACCACGGGTGCGTCCCTCGCTTCCACCTCTTTGACGTTCCCGATAGTCTTCCTCGCCATCTCTCCATCGCCCGTAACCACCGCGAAGACGGGCGTATCCTCGGTCACCAACGCCAGCGGGCCGTGCTTCAACTCACCGGCGGCGAACCCTTCGGCGTGCTTGTAGGTGATCTCCTTCATCTTCAGCGCGCCTTCCAACGCAACCGGATACTGCAGCCCGCGACCGATGAAAAAGTAAGCGTCGCTGTCGACGTACTCCTCGGCCACAGCTTCCGCCTGCGAGCCATCCAGAATCGCCTGGATGTTACTCGGAAGGTCCCGCAGCGCCCCGATGATATCACGAACACCGTCCACACGCGTCGTCCCCAAGGTAAACAGATTCAGCGCGACCAGCTGGGACGCGAAGGTCTTCGAGGCGGCCACACCGATCTCCGGGCCGGCCCTAATGTACAACTCGTGGTCGCATTCGCGCGCCACCGTCGACCCGACCGTATTCGTCACGGCCAGCGTCCGCGCACCGCGTTTCCGAGCTTCCCGCAGCGCCGAGAGGGTGTCGGCGGTCTCGCCGCTCTGAGTCACGCCGACGACGAGCGCGTCGCCGATGGGCGGCGGCGACGTGGCGTACTCGCTGGCGAGGAACGCGTGGGCTGGAATCCCCGCGTTCCGCAACAGTTGTGCCCCGTAAAGGGCGGCGTGATAGGAGGTCCCGCAGGCGACGAACTGGACGCCCGTCGGCGACAGGTCACCCAGGTCACCGATGTCGACCGTCGCGGCCATCTCATCGACGCGCCCGCGGAGACACTGCCGGATCGCGCGCGGTTGCTCGTGGATCTCCTTGAGCATGAAGTGGTCGTAGCCGCTCTTGCCGGTCTCCTCGGGGTCCCAGTCGACGGTGTCGACGTCCTTGTCGACGACGTTCCCGTCGACGTCCGAGACCCGCCAGCCATCGGCCGAGAGCGTCGCGAACTCGCCGTCGGCGAGGTAGACCACTCGGTCGGTGAAATCACGGAAGGCGGGTACGTCGCTGGCGAGGTAGTACGAATCGTCATCGATCCCGAGCACGAGCGGCGAGTCGTTACGCGCGGCGTAGATGGTGTCGTCGCCGGAGATGACGACGGCGACGGCGTAGCTCCCCTCGAGCCGCGCGATCGCCTCGCGGACGGCGGCCTCGTTGTCGGCCCCGTCGGCCAGCGCGTCCTCGACGAGGTGGGGGACGACCTCGGTGTCGGTGTCGCTCTTGAACGTGTGGCCCGCAGTGGCGAGCTCGTCCCGGAGCGACTGGTAGTTCTCGATGATGCCGTTGTGGACGACGGCCACGTCACCCGTGCAGTCGAGATGGGGGTGTGCGTTGGCGTCGGTGGGCGGGCCGTGGGTCGACCAGCGGGTGTGGCCGATGCCGGCCGCCCCGCCGATGGACCGGGACTCGAGCGCGCCCCTGAGATCCTCGATCTTGCCGGATTTCTTGCAGACGTCGACGCGGTCGCCCGAAAGGGCGACGCCCGCCGAGTCGTAGCCGCGATACTCCAGTTTCGAGAGGCCGTGGACGAGCACGTCGAGCGTCTCGTCCGCGCGGCCCACACAGCCGATGATCCCACACATTAGCGAGTCACCTCGTTCGGGTCGCACGTCTCGGTATCGTTCATCGAACCACCTCCGCACCGCCGGCGATGCGTCCGCCCGCGCGGACGCTGGTGCCGATGTGGGCGTCGGGGCCGACGAGCGTCCCCGGGGAGAAACTCGCGTCGCCCTCCGCGGTCACCCGGTCGGCGACGACGGCGCCCAGGCGCTGGTCCTCGAACACTTCGCGACCGACGCGTACGTCGGCCGGCCCGCCCGGGACGACCGTCCCGGCGCCCAGCGTCACGTCCTGGCCCGTCACCGCGTCGATGAGTGTCGACCCCGACTCGACGCGGGTGTCGGTGTCGAGCACGGAGTTCCGCACCGTCGCGTTCGCGCCGACCGTGACGTTCTGGCCGAGCGCGGCGTTGGGGCCGACGACGGCGCCGGGGCCGACCTCGCAGTCCGGGCCGACCACGACCGGTTCCTGCAGGATCGCCGCGTCGTGGACGTTCGCGGCCGGGTCGACCCAGGTGGCCCCCTCGCGCTGTGGCTCGTCGACGTGGCCGCGGGCGAGCACTTCGTCGGCCACTGTCAGCAGGTCCCAGGGGTAGGTCGCGTCGACCCACATCCCCTCGGTCCGGACCCCGCGAACCCGGCCGTCGTCCATCAGCCGGCCGATCGTGTCGGTCAGCGCGAGTTCGCCCTCGGAGCGCTCGGTCGCGTCGATGGCCGAGAACACCGAGGACTCGAAGGCGTAGACGCCGGCGTTGATCAGCCGGTACTCGTCGGTGTCGGGCTTCTCGACGAGTTCGGCCACGTCGCCCTCGTGGAGGACGACCGCGCCGTACTGGCTGGTCTCGGGCCGTTCGAGGACGGCCATCGAGGGATCGCCGCTGCGCTCGAACTCGTCGACCACGTCGCGGACGATGTTGGCGTCGATGACGCGGTCGCCGTTGACGACCAGCGTCGATCCGTCGACGGCCTCGCGGGCTTGATGGAGGGCGTGCCCGCTGCCGAGTTGCTTGTGCTGGGTGACGTACTTCAGGTCGACCCCAGCGTAGGTCGGGCCGAAGTGGTCCTGCACCCGCCCGCGCTTGTACCCCACCACGACCACGATCTGCCGTACGTCGGCCGCGACGAGCGCGTCGAAGACGTACTCCAGGATCGGCCGGTTGGCCGCCGGCAACATCGGCTTGGGCCGGTTGCGAGTCAGCGGCCGCAGCCGCGTCCCCTCACCCGCCGCGAGGACCACCGCCGTATCGATGCTCATACGTATTCGTCGTGGTCGCCCACTTTCAAGTTTCTGGGCGGTGGGTCTCACGCGCGCCGTGTCCCGCCCCATCGGAATTCCAAACATTCGGAGCGAATCGGGCCCACCGGACGACCGGTGGTACTCCCCCAGGTCGTCATATTCGCCGTGCTGGCCCCTCCTGAGCGTCGGACTGATGGCGCGACTGCTTCTGTCCATCGACGGCGAAGCGTCGAGTCTCAGACCATCGGGCGAGACGGGCACTCGGACCGAAGAGCGCGCGGGCGGGTGAGACCGTTCGGCCGCAGTGAGCGACGTCCGCCGCGTCGTCCAGTGCTCGCAGTAGACGCTCGAATCATTGCTCGCCCATCGTCTCGCCGGCGACCGACCGCCCGCGGGCGGTCATCTCCACTTCGGTGCGCTCGCGGACCACCTCGATCACGTCGAGTTCGATGAGCCGGTCGTAGATCGCCTCGATGTCCTCGACGTCGCTGTCGACGAAGTCGGGGATCTCGAACGGCGAGACGCCCGAGTGCAGCGCCATGACGACCTGCTCCTCGACGGGGCCCAGGTCCAGGTCGGCGCGGTTGCGCTCGACGCCCTCTTCGAGCACCTGCCAGAGGACGGAGAGATCGTACTCGCCGCCGGTGATGTGGGTCTCGACGCTGATCTCGCCCTGGCTGTGTTCGACCTCGATGACCCGGCGCTCCTCCCCGGCGGCCTGGCGCTCGTCCTCCTCGACCTCGCCGATGTCGTCGCGTTCGATGACGACGCGCTCGCCGTCGGCCAGCGCCAGTCGGATGTCGTCGTCGGTGATGCGGATGCGGGCTTTCGTCCAGTCGGTGCCCTGGACGACGCCGCCCTCGACGGCGGGGTGGTCGACGAACAGCACCTCGCCGTTGAGACAGGCGTGGTAGAAGTCCGTCTCGAACTCGGCGTGCTCGGCGCCGGAGACGAGCACCACGTCGTCGCCGACGTGGAGGCCGAGGTAGCTCGCGACCCCCGCGGCGCGCTGGTTCACGTCGTAGCGCTCGCCGATCTCGTCGATGTCCGCGAGCGGGACGGTCAGTTTCCCGTCGGCGATCAACACCAGCCGCTCGGTGGTCAGGACGATCCGGCAGGACTGCCAGTCGGCGTCGTCGCGCTGGCGCCCCTCGGCGACGGCCTGCATGTACCGGCCCTGCATGTCCGTCACTTTCTTCTCCGAGTTGCTCATGCTGGAAGATCGACCGCGATTGTCGGGGCTTCCCGGCGGTCCACAATAGGCATTGTGGGCCGATTATCGGCAGTGGAACTGGGCAACCGCGACGCCGACCGGTCAGTTCCGGTGCTGTTGGAACCACCGCGCGACTTCCTGCTGGAACTGGTCGAACCAGACGAGATCGTCGTGAAGTGTCTGGTAGACGGCATCGTGATCTACATTCCCATAGCGGTGAGCGAGCACGTTCCGGAACCCGACAGCCTCTTCCACCTTTTCTTGGGTCTCACGTGAGATGATATCGGCGTTCCCGAGCGCCTCGATCTCCTGTTTGGCCGTCCCGCTCGGTTCGAGGTCCTCCGATGCCCGGATGTGTTGGGCGAGATCGATGCAGGACTGGATCAGATTCATGAACGCACGCTCGACAGCGCGTTGAACGACAACGTCGGACGTGTACTCGTTGACGTGCTGGAGTTTGTCGGTGACGACCGATTCATCGGCCATTCAGACATCACCTCGTGCTAATCGATCAATGAATGCTCGTCGTTCCTGTTCTCGCTCCGACCGATCGCGCTCGTATGCGGCCGCGACTCGTTGCTGGTAGTCCGCTATCGCCCGTTCGTTACCGACGATAGGTATTCCGTCGCGCAGCGCGGTGTGTGCCACGTGCGTCGGCAAGCCTTCAACGTCACTTACATCGACGAACCCCGAAGCGTACCGCTGAAGGGTGGAATCGACCCGATTTCGCCGTTTGAATCGTTCGTAGTCGTCAATGTCGTCGGGGAAGCGGAGTGCGATGTCGATATCCGAGGACTCGGTCGCCGTTCCACGCGCGTGAGAACCAAACAGGACGGCAAATATCACGTCCGTCTGCGCGAGGTACTCGCGCATCCCGTCAACGTCGACACCCGGCAGTTCCGGGATACCCGCCTTCCCCATAGTCGATCATCCGGTCACGCGTGTAAATAATTGTAGTGCCCGTTCTAGTTTCGCGACGAACCGTCACTGCTCGCTCATCGCTTCGCTGGCGAGGTTCCGCCCGTGGGCGTTGAGCGACACCTCGGTGCGGACGCGGACCTCGTCGACGGCGTCCATCTCCAGCAGCTTCCCGTAGATCTCCTCGACTTCCTCGACGCTGATGCCGACGAAGTCGCTCATCTCGAAGGGTGAGACACCTGAATACAGCGCCATCAGTACCTGATTCTCGGTCTCGGTGAGTTCGTGCTCGCCGCTCCCGCGGTCGGAGACGACGGCCTCGAACAGGTGGGCGAGCGCCCGGCAGTGGGCGTCGGTGCCCGAGAAGTGCGTCTCGACGCTGCGGCCCTCCTCGTCGGTGTGTTCGAGCTGGACGACCCGGCGCTCGGTACCCATAACTCCCTGGGTGGTGGTCTCGACAGTACCCACGTCCGCGACGGGGAAGGCGGTGCTCCGGCCGCCGGGCAGCGCGAGCTTGACGGTGTCGTCGGCGAAGCGAAAGCGGGCTTTCGACCACTCGGTGTCCTGGACGACGCCGCCGACGACCGCGGGGTGTTTGACGAGGATGACCTCGGTGTCCAGCGCGGCGCGGCAGTACTCCCGGTCGAAAGCCTCGACGTCGGGCGCGTCGACGAGGACGGCGTGGTTGCCGGCGCGCAGGGCCGTGGCGCCGTCGGCGGGAAACCCGTCGGGGACCAGGCTCTCGGGGTCGTCGACGAGTTCGACGGCGCCGTGGGGGAACGACTGGTTGCCGTCGGCGTCGGCGAACACCAGCCGCTCGCTGGTGAGGACGACCCGCGATGAGCGCCAGCGCGGCTCCGCGACCGGCTCGCCGTCCCTGACGACGAACGCGTAATCGCCCGAGGTGTCCACGAGTTTCGCTTCGTCCCCGCTCATGGCGCGACTACCGAAAGATGACGACGCGACGCATATAAAATCGTCTGGGTGACCCGACGGACTGCGACTCGTCGCGCCCCAGAACGTGATACCTCGGTTACTGGAATCCGTTTCGGTATTCCGCCTTACAGAAATGTATTTCAGATTATGTTTATGGTGGGTCCGACCCTTCGATCAGATATGAGCCAACCCGTCCACGATTCGACTGTGGCATCGGTCTCCCTCGCGTCTCATCCCGTCGCCCGGGTCGTCGTCGCGAGCCTGATCGCGGTCGTGGCGGCGGTTGCCGTGGTGGCGGTCCTCGCCCAGCCCGCGCTGGGCATCGGCCTCGTGGTCGCCGCGGCGGCCGTTCGCTTCCGGCGCGTCGTCACCGTTCCGGTGACCCGCCGCGCCCACGAACGGCTGGCCGCCGAGCGCGGCCGCCGGGCGACGAAGTGACGCGAGCGAACTGAGACGGTCCCCCCGAGCGAGCGCTTCGGTCCTCCTCACGCCCTCGTCGTTTCGCCGGAGTCAGCCGACGACCACTCAGACGACGAGCAACCAGTGTTCGACGGGCGCGAGCCACCCGTTTTCGACCGCGACGAGCAGTCCACCGCCGAGTATCGCCAGCGCACCGAAGCCGACGCAGACGCCCCAGAAGGCGACCCGGCGGACCAGCGCGACCAGCGCGCCGACGGTGACGTAGCCGACGACGGCGCTCACGCCCAGCGCGAGGACCGCTTGCGGGAGCGGAACCGTCGGGACGCCCTCGTCGAGGACGACCAGCAGGCCCGCACCGAGCGAAGCCGGGATCGACAGCAGGAAAGACAGTTGCAGCGCGCGCTCGCCCTCGTGGCCGCGCAGGAGCAGCGCGCTGACGGTCGTCCCCGACCGCGAGACGCCGGGGAGGAGCGCGAGCCCCTGGCAGAGCCCGACGAGCACGGCGTCGACGGCGCCGGGCGTCTCGCGCTCGCCCAGCCCCCAGCGGTCGGCGGCCCGCTGGATCGCCCCAGTGCCGACGAGCAGGACGCCGACGGCGGCGACGAACGCGCCGCCGGCCAGCTCCGTGGCGGCCTCGGCGAGCGCGGCGTAGATCGAGAGGCCGACGACGCCCGAGACGAGCGTCGCGACCCCGTAGAACGTGAGATCCGCGCGGTCGGCGCCGAAGGCGTCGCGGGGGCGCCACGACGGCGCGGACCCGAGGAGGCCGACCGCCTCGTCGCGGTAGAAGGCGAGCGCGGCGGCGGCGGTCCCGGCGTGTAGAAAGAGGGCGAACTGCGTCGCGTCGAACGCCGACTCGCCGGTCAGCAGCGCGACGACGAGCGCGACGCCGCCCTCGCTGGAGACGGGGAGCCACTCCAGGACGCCTTGGACGACTCCCACGACGAGCGCGAGCAGCGTCGCCTGCAGGTCCATGGCGGCAGAGCGTGCGTCGCGGGTAAAGGCGTTCGGGTCTGCGCGACTCGCTCGCGCCCCGCGTCGAGCGAGGGCCCGTGCCACGGATGGTGACAGCATAGTTATGAATGCTGGCGGTGTAGGTGCCGCATGCAAACGCAACTGGCGACGGACCTGTGGGTGGACCTGCAGGCGCTGCCGCGCTGGCAGAGCGTCGTCCTCGTGGTCGGGCTCTCGCTGCTGGTCGCGCGGGTGATCCAGGTCGGGGGCGACGTGGCTATCCGTCGGCTCACGCGGACGATCCCGGGCGACGTGGACAGAGTGATCTTCCGGAGCGTTCACCCGGCGCTGTACGTGAGCGTCCTGGCCGCCGGCGGCTATCTGGGGACGAGACTGCTGACGACCGATCCCGGGTGGATCGGCCCCGCGACCGCGACGGCGCAGACGGTCGTCACCGTCGTCTGGGCGGTCCAGCTCGCCCGCATGGGCCGGGGCGTCTCCCAGGAGCTGACCAGCGACGACCGGCTGGGCAACCGCATGGCGCCGATCTTTCAGAACGTCTGGTCGGCGCTACTGCTCGGGGCCTCCGTGTTCCTCGTGCTCACCTACTGGTCGATCGACGTGACGCCGCTGCTCGCGTCGGCGGGCGTGCTGGGCATCGTCATCGGCCTGGCCGCGCGGGACACCATCGCCAACCTCTTCGGGTCGATCGCGCTGTACACCGACGGCACGTACGCGGTCGGCGACTTCGTCGTCCTCGAATCCGGCGAGCGCGGCCGCGTCGAGGACATCTCTATCCGCTCGACGGTCCTGCGCACCCGCGACGACCTGCTCGTGACCGTCCCCAACTCCGTGCTCAACACCGCGACGATCGTCAACGAGTCCTCGCCCGAGCGCGAGCGGCGCGTCCGCGTGGCCGTCGGCGTCGCCTACGGCTCCGACATCGACCACGTCGAGGACACCCTCCTCGACGTCGCGGCCGCCGAGGACGTGGTACTCGACGAACCCGAACCGCGCGTCCGGGTCCGCGGGTTCGGCGATTCGGCGCTCGACGTCGAACTACTCTGCTGGATCCCCGCGCCCGTCCTGCGCGGCCGGGCGACCCACCGGCTGAACAAGGGCGTCTACCGCGCGTTCACGGAGGCGGACATCGAGATCCCCTTCCCCCAGCGCGTGGTCACGATGGAGCGCGCGGACGGCGGCGCGGAGACCCACCCGGCGCGAGTGTCGGCCGAGGAATCGACCGAACTCGCGGACTGACCGGCTTTTTTCGCGGCTGTAAGACGAGCTTTCGGCCGAATCGGCACGGAACGCGATCGTTCGGGACTGCCGCCCCGTCTCTCAGTGAGCCGAAGGGTCTGATTAGCACCCGGGCGATCCGAACCGGCGCGAGTACCGTGACCCGACTCGCCGACAGGTCGGTCCTATCGGCGCGAGCGGGAGAGTACGGTCGCGTTGCCCCGGAAACGGCTCTCGCCCTTTATCGTCACTGGAGTTCCAGGTTCGATCGGAATGAGACAGAAAGCGACAGCCGCACTGATAGCGACTGCTATCGTCGTATCGGCCCCGATGACTGTGCCCGTCGTCGCCGGCGACACCGGCGACGCCGACCGAGCGATGGGAGCGACGACACAGTCGGTCACCGTCGCGAACGCGCAGGTCGGCGAACTGACCCTCGACAACGCCACGATAGACAACGTCACGATCGAAGCGCTCAGGATCGACCGACTCACGGTAGAGAACCAGACCGGTCTCGACGATGTCAACCAGACGCTCGGTGCCGAGAACGACGTCGTCGTGTTGCGGAACGTGAGCTTCGAGGCGCTCTCGCTGGAGAACGCCTCCGCCGAGGGACTCGGGATCAGCGCCGCCGGCGTCCTGACCAACAACCCGAACGCCACCGAGACCGGAGGGGTGGCCAACGCGACCATCGAGCGGATGAACGTCGACAACGTGACGATCGAACAGCTCGACGTGGACGAACGCGAGGGCGGCGGCGTGATCAGCGGGATCGTCGACTTCATCCGCGGGCTGTTCGGCGGCGACGGTGACGACGAGGCCAACGAGACCGCGACGCCGACCGACGAGGGCGACGCGACCGCGACGCCCGCGGGTGACGACGAGACGGCGACGCCGATGGACGACGAGGAGGCCGACGACGGGAACACGTTCCTCGTCGTGCAGAACGTCTCCGTCGAGGACCTCACCATCCAGGAGATGGACGTGGGGACGCTCGCCACCAGCGAAGCGCCCCCCACGGACGCGCCGACGGACACGCCGGCCGGGACCGCGACCGAGACGCCGACGGCGACGCCCACCGAGACCCCGGCCGGGACGCCCACGGACACGGGGAACCTCACGATCGCAGTCGTCGAGAACGTCACGGTCGAAAGCGCGACCATCGAATCGATCGAGACCGAGCGACTGTCGATCGAGACGGCGACCCCCGCCTCGACACCGATCTTCACGCCGACCGACAGCGGCCCGACACCCGTGTAGCACCGACCGGCGAGCGATCCGGGCGCGGGTCGCGGCGGTAACCCGTCCCGATCCCGCAGCGCCGAAACGCCCAAATATACGAATATGATATGATCTTGTATGTCGAGAGGGAGCGAGCGAACGGTCGGTGAACGCGGACAGGTGACGCTTCCGAAGGAGATCCGCGAGCGGCTGGGGATCGAAGGCGGCGACGAGGTCGTCGTCCACGAGGACGACGGGCGAGTCGTCATCGAGAAGCCCGTCACCCGCGAGGCGCTCGCAGCGGGGTACCGGGCGACCGCCGAACGCGCCCGTGACGTCGCCGAGGAGATGGAACACGCGTCGAACGAAGCCGACGGGTATCTCGGGGACGCGCCCGACTGGTAAATGGCGGGGACACACGTCCGCCGCGGAGATATCGTGATCGTCGATCTCGACCCGACACGCGGCTCGGAACAGCGCGGAACGCGTCCCTGTCTCGTCGTCCAGAACGATACCGGAAACGAGAACGCACCGACCACGATCGTCGTGCCGTTCACGTCGTCGTTCGGCGACCAGCTGTACCCCTTCGAGGTGCTCGTGCCCGCCGAGGAGTGTGCGCTCCGCGAGGACTCGGTCGTCCTGTGTAGCCAGATCCGAACGGTCTCGATCGACGAACGGATCACCGACGTGATCGGGTCGATACCCGACGACCGGCTCGACGAGGTCGATACCGCGCTGGAGTACAGTCTCGGACTCCGGGAGGTCTGACGGGCGACGCCGTGTCGAAAGGGAATTACGCGCCCGTCGCCCACCCACTGCCATGACCGACGACGTTCTCGATCTGGCTCGGCGGGCCGTCGAGACGGGGCCGCTCTGTGACCCCTGTCTCGGCCGGCTCGTCGCCGAGCGGAGCTTCGGCCTCACCAACCGCGAGCGCGGCCGGAGCCTCCGGGTCGCCGTCGCGCTCGCCGACGACCGCCCCGTCGCCGACCTCGAACCCGAGGGATCCTGCTGGGTCTGCGAGGGCGAGTCCACCGAGGAGCGCGCCCAGGAGTGGGCCGAGCGCGCCGCCTACGCCGTGGACGAGTACGACTTCGAGACCTTCCAGGTCGGGACCCGCGTCCCGCCGCTGTTCGAGGAGAACGACGCGCTGCTCCGGGAGGACCTGGGCCTCGACGACGACGCCGGCGAGGCGCTCAAGGCGGAACTCAACCGGGAAGTCGGCAAGCGCTTCGGCCGCGAGACCGACAGCGAGGTGGAGTTCGGCCGCCCCGACGTGCAGATCACGCTCAATCTCGGCGACGATACCGTCGACGCGCAGGTGAACTCCGCGTTCGTCTACGGCCGCTATCGCAAGCTCGAACGGGATATCCCGCAGACGAAGTGGCCCTGCAACGACTGCAACGGGACGGGCCTGATCCGCGGGGAGATCTGCGAGGGCTGCGACGGGTCGGGCTATCGCTACGACGAGAGCGTCGAGCAACTCACCGCGCCCGTCGTCGAAGCGGCGATGGACGGCGAGTCGGCCACCTTCCACGGCGCCGGCCGCGAGGACGTGGACGCGCTCATGCTCGAGGGCGGGCGTCCGTTCGTCATCGAGATCGACGAGCCCCGCCAGCGGACCGTCGACGCCGCGGCGCTGCAACCGGAGATAAACGAGTTCGCCGACGGGAAGGTCGAGGTGACCGACCTCCGGCAGGCCACCTACGAGATGGTCGAGCGCGTCAAGGAACTCGACGCCAGCAAGACCTACCGGATGGCGATCGAGTTCGACGAGCCCGTCGACGCCGCCGACTTCGACGCGGCCCTCGACGACCTGGCGGGCGCGACCATCGAGCAGCGCACGCCCCAGCGCGTCGACCACCGACGCGCGGACATCGAGCGAACGCGCGAGGTGTACGGCATCGAGGGCGATCTGGACGACGACCGCCACGCGACCGTCGAACTCCACGGCGAGGGCGGCCTCTACGTCAAGGAGTTGGTCTCCAGCGACGAGGGCCGGACGGAGCCGAGCCTCGCGGGGCTGCTCGGCGTCGACGCGGTGGTGACGGCGCTGGACGTGCTCGACGTGCAGGGCGAGGACGAGCCGTTCGCGAAGGCGGAGTTCTTCCGCGACGAACCCCGGGACGCCGACGAGGGCGCGACCGACGGAGAGCCGGACGACGACGGCGACTGACCGGGCAAGCGGCCGAAGCCGCCGACACCGACGAAACCAAGGGCGAGGCTGCGAGTTGTGAGTGCGAATGCCGACGATCGACGAGTACCCCTCGGTGTCGCTGCACAACGTCTCCGAGATTGTGCCCGCCGACTGGGCGGACGACGGCGACCGCCTGCACCGCCTCCCGGCCGACGTGGCCGGTCAGCTCAACGAGATGGCCGACGGCCGCGTGCGCGAACCGACCGGGAGCGAACTCCGATTCGTCCCCGAGACGGACGACGCAGAGATCGAGGTCACGCTCTCGGCCGAGGCGGCGGGCGAACTCCACGTGTTCTGGGGCGGGTTCCAGCCCTGGAAGCCGACCGACATCGGCCCGGAACCGACGACGCTCACGCTCTCGGTGCCCGAGCGACTGCGCGAACTCGACGCCGACGTGGGCGGACGATACGACCCGCGAGTCTGTCGGGTCTGTTTCGAGCGCACGCCCGCTGTGGCCGTCCACGACGTGACTGGGGACTGCCGGCCGCCCGAACCCGCGGAACTGCCGGAGACGCGGTATCTCGCCTACGGCACCTCGATCACCGAGGGCGCCGCGGCGTCGGCCGACCACCTCAACTACGTCTCCCGCGCGGCCCGCGAACTGGGGTGGGACGCGCTGAACTTCGGCTGTTCGGGGTCGGCCTACGCCGACGCGCCGATGGGCGAGTACATCGCCGACCGCGACGACTGGGACGTGGCCACGCTCGCGCTGTCGATCAACATGGCCAACCAGGAGTTCCCCGTCGAGGAGTTCGAGGCGAAAGCCAGGGCGTTCGTCGAGACCATCGCCGAGGCCCACCAGGACGAACCGATCGCCTGTATCACCCTGTTCCCGTACTACCCCGACGTGATCGCGGGCGGCGACGCCGAGCGCGCCGAGAACTACCGCGAGACGCTGCGGGCGATCGTCGCCGACACCGACCACCCCGACATCTCCGTGATCGAGGGCCGCGAGTTGACCGACGTGTCCGGCTACACCGCCGACATCCTCCACCCCGGCGACGCCGGCATGGAGACGATCGGTCGCAACCTCGCCGACGAACTCGACGAGCGGATCGAGTGACTGCGTCGCGGCCGCAGATCCGCCGTCGGTCGCCGACGGTTCGCCATCGATTCGACCGCGCGCGAGGCTTCGGCCCCCGCTTTTCCGGCCGGTGATCCGAGCCGCCCCTATCGTTCGGCCGAACCGACCCCCCAGAACGCCACCGAGCGCCCCCGAGACGGCAGACGCGCGTCAGACGGTCGGCGTCTCGACCGCGACCGTTTAAATATGAGCAGGGACAAGCCGTCGCCATGTACGAGTTCGGCGTCGACGAGGCCGGCAAGGGGCCGGTGTTGGGCTCGATGTTCGCGGCGGCGGTCGCGGTCGACCCCGCCGATCTGCCCGACGACGTCGGCGACTCGAAGGGGATCGCCCCCGAGCGACGGCGCGAACTCGCCGCGACGATCCGCGAGGTCGGGAGCGTCGGCGTCGCCGAGATCCCCGTCGATCGCATCGACGACGAGGAGACGGACATGAACTCGCTGACCGTCGCCGCCCACGCCGAAGCCGTCGACGCGCTGGCCGAGGCCGTCGAGGAGGCGCCGACCGACGACGACCCGCTCGACGGCTACGTCGACGCCGGCGACACCAACGCCGTCCGCTTCGAGCGCCGCGTCGAGGACGCCGCCCAACCCCCCATCGACGCCCGCGCCGAACACGGCGCCGACGAGACGTACGCCGTGGTCGGCGCGGCCAGCATCGTCGCCAAGGTGGCCCGCGACGCCCACGTCGAACGGCTGGCCGAGGAGTACGGCGACGTGGGTAGCGGCTACCCCGGCGACGACACGACCCGCGAGTTCCTCGAAGGCTACGTCGCCGACCACGAGGAACTCCCGGCCTGCGCCCGCGCGTCCTGGCAGACCTGCACGGACGTGCTCGCCGCACAGTCCCAGTCCTCGCTGGGCGAGTTCGAACCCGACGGCGGCCGCACCGTCGAGGAGTCCGACGAGGGGACCGAGGTCCGCTCCGACGGCAGTGGCCTCCGACGGACGACCCTCGACGACTTCTGAGAGACCCGGTCTGCCGCCGGAGCGCTCGAGACGTTCCGGCTATATATTCATTTGATCGACACATTCACAACGGATCGGGCGGATCGGCGCGTATGGGTACGGGCGACCGACCTGAACGGGGAGACAGTTCCGAGAGCGGGACAGACGCACGGACAGACGCGGGGCGGGCGGCACCGAACCGCAGGGAGGTACTCGGGCGGATCGGTGCGGTGGCCGGGACCGTCGGACTCGCCGGTTGTGCCGACGAACTCGGCGCGACGGACGCGCCGACCCGGACGCCGGTCACCTCGAACTGTTCGAACTACGAGACGCTGAGTCGGAGCGACGTAAACGGGGGCGCGACGATAGAACCCGGCTGTTACCGGGTCGGTACGGTCCACCGGATCGACGCCGGGACGCTCAGGCTCCGGCCGGGCGTCGTCGTCGAGTTCGCTTCGGGGGCCGGTCTGGCGTTCGTCGACGGGACCGACGGGTCCAATCCGCCCCGCCTCGTCACGGAGGGCACGGCGGGCGACCCGGTCGTGTTGCGGGGACAGACCGAGCAGCGGGGCTTCTGGAAAGGGATCCGCCTGGACGACGGGGCGACCGCCGACCCGGGCACCGACGACCACAGTCTCGCGGGTGTCGTCCTAGAACACGCCGGCAGCGGCGGCTGGACCGGCGACCCGTCGTCGAACGCGGGGCTGTTCGTCGGAAACGCCGGCGTGACCGTCACCGATGCGACGTTCCGGAAGAACGCCAACACGTCGCTGCTGGCCCGAAACAGCGACGCGACGCTGTCGGTCGACGGGACCGCGTTCGAGAGCAGCGGGACGGGGCCGCGGGTCCACCCCGACCACGTCGGCGCGTTCGCGTCCGATACGGTGGTCACTGGCAACGACAGCGACGTGGTCCGGCTGGAAGCGGGGTCGAGCACGCCCGCTATCTCGACCGACCAGACCTGTGCCGACATCGGGACGCCGTACCACGTGACGAGGACGCCTCACGTCACGGGCGCGCTGACCGTCGAAGACGGCGCGGAGTTCGAGTTCGAGAGCGGGACCGGGCTCGCCGTCCACGGGGGCCAACTGACCGTCGCGGGGACCGAGGGCGACCTCGTCGAGTTCCGCGGCGTCGCCAGCGGCGCCGGCTCGTGGAGGGGGATCCACGTCGCCGACGGCGGTGGCTCGACGAGCGTCCTCGAACACGCCCACGTCACGGACGCCGGCGGTCAGGAGTGGACCGGCGACTCGATCGACAGCGGCGGCCTGTTCGTCCAGGACGCCGTCGAAGTCAGGGACTGTACCTTCCTGAACAACGCGACGAGCGGGCTGACGGCGAAGGGCACCGGGTACGACTTCACGCTCGTGGGCTGTCGGTTCGGCGCGAACACGCTCCCGGTGCGGGTCCCGGCCGACCTCGTCGGCCGCGTCGCCGACTCGAACACGTTCATCGGGAACGACGAGAGCTACGTCGCCGTCGGTCAAGGCACCCGCGCCAATCTGACCCGCGACTCGAACTGGCCGGGTCTCGGCGTTCCGTACCGCATCGGTCGCAATCTCAAGGTCGACGCCGCACTGGAGATCGAACCCGGGGCGACGCTCGCCGTCGGGAAGAACAAAGATATCCGCGTCCGGGACAGGTATATTTACGCAGACGCCGGTGGCGCGGACCCGGTCGTGTTCACCGGCATCGAGGAGATCCCGGGCTACTGGACCGGGCTCAGCATCCAGACCTCCGACTCGCGGAACCTCCTGCGGAACGTCGTCGTGGAGTACGGTGGCGGCGGGTCCGGGATCAAGGGGGGCGAAAACACGAAGGCGTGTCTCGTCATCGGGTGGTTCGGCGAGGAGGACTGGGTACTCGACCTCGAAGACTCGACGATCCGGGAGAGCGCAAAACACGGGATCAGCACGTACAATCCCGACCTGGACTGCTCGAACGTGACGTTCAGCGACATCGCGGAGGCGAACGTCTACGACAACGCCGCCAACACCGAGCTCTCCGACTGTTGACGGGGCCGACGGCCGACTTCGCCCCCGTGGCCGGTCACCGCGACTCGACCGCCCCGTTCACGGCGCGAACCGTTCCCCGTCCGCTGGCACGAGGACATCCTCCGTTTCCGAGCGCAGCTCCTCGCGGGAGAGGAGACAGTGGTTGATCGCTTCCATGTGGACGACGGCGACGGTGGCGTCGGTCGCCTCGCGGACGGCGGTGACGTCGTCGACGTCCATCGTGATCGGGTCGCCCTGCTCGAACTGCGCCTCGCCGCCGTTGAGGACGACCAGGTCGGGGTCGAACCGGTCGAGCGTCTTCGCTACCGGCTCGTACCAGAGCGTATCGCCGGCGACGTACACCGTCTCGTCGGCCCCGAAGACGAACCCCGAGACCGGTCCCATCTCCTCCGCCAGCTGTCCGTGTCCGTGCCGGCCCGGCGTCCGGTGGAGGGTGACGCCGTCGAATTCGGTCTCGTCGTCGACGGGTCGCACGTCGGTGAACCCCTCCGCTTCGAACTCTTCCGCCTCCTCGGGCTGGCAGAACAGCGGGACGTCCGCCGCCAGGGCCTCCTTCGCGCGGTCGTCCCAGTGGTCGGTGTGCCGATGAGTGACGACCACGGCGTCGTGCGAACGGTCGACGTCGGCCATCGGGACGAGCGGGTTCTCGCGGTCGTTCGGCGAGTTCGGCACGGGCGGGTTCTCGCCCGGCGACGAGAGCATCGGGTCGACGAGGAACGTCACGTCGCCGACGGTCACCAGAACGGTCGCGTGTCGCACGAGTCGGGCGCTGATACCGGAGTCGGTCGTCATACGCGGCCCGTTCGGAAGCCAACGGCATGGGTACTCGGGAACAGGTGGACGATGCCGCTTCGACCACCCGGCGGTATCCGAACGTGGAACGCGAAAACGGCGGCCGGCGGGGCCGAGGAAACCGCTCAGTCGCCGCCCTGGTCGAGCATCAGGTTCCGGAGCACGTCACCGTAGGCGGGCCGCGTCACCAGCACGCCGATCAGGACGCCGACGATGGTGACGATGGCGAAGCCCTGCAGGTCCCCGAGCGAGAGGAAAGCCAGCGGGCTCATGGCGATGATGGTGGTCACGGCGGCGGCGCCGATGACCCAGAACGCCTTGCGGAAGCGGCTCTGGAACACCCTGCCGGTGGCGATCTCACCCTCGTTGAGGATCTCGTCGGCGATGATCAGCAGGTCGTCGACCCCGGTCCCGATGACGGCGATGAACCCGGCGATATACGAGAGGTTCAGCGGGAGGCCGATGGCCGCGGCGAACCCGAGCAGCAGGTACACCTCGGCGGCCGCGGTCGCCAGCATCGGCGCGGCGACGCGGGGGTTCCGGTAGCGCAGGAAGACCGAGCCGCTGACCGCGAGCCAGGCGATCAGGCCCGTCAGCAGGGCCTGCCACTTGAAGCGGTCACCGAGGCTCTGCTGGAGGAACAGGACGGTCCCGTTCTCGACGGCCAGCCGCGTCGGGAGCGCGCCGGCGCGCAGGTTGACCTGCAGGTTCTGGGCCTCGTCCAGCGACCGCGTCTGCATGATGAACGACGGCGCCTTCTGGAACTCGCCGGACTCGATGTCCTCCGCGAGCGACGGGGCGAGCCCCGCCGCGTAGACGACCTCGTCGTCGACGACCGTGTACAGACAGTACCCCGGATCGTTCGGGCTCTCGCGGTACCGACAGTTCAGCGGGCCGGTCGCCTCGCTGGACGTGAAGCCCAGGTCCACGAGGTCACGGGAGTAGTTCTGGGCGGCGTCCTCGGTCAGCGTGATGGGCACGCGCGGTTGGCCACCCTCCGTGACACCGGCCACACCGATCTGGGAGTTCTCCAGCTGGCGGTTCGTCAGCACCGTCTGGTTGCGGTAGGCGGTGCCGTTGTCGGTGTCGACGGGGCGAGTGGCGACGATGCTGACCTCCCCCTCGTCGCCGATGAGGTCGAGCACTTCGGTCGTGTTGGCGTTGGGTACGTCGACGACGACGTAGTTCTCGCCCGTCGCCGAGCGCTGGGTGGCCACCTGGCCGCCGCTCAGCCCGCCGCGGTTGATCTTCGCGGTGATCGTCTCGACGGTCTGCTGGCGGGTCTGGGCGGTCACACCGTTCCGTATCGACGCGCCCTCGCCGTCCAGTCCGGCTGCCGTCAGGGCCGCGCGGAACCGCTGTTCGCTGACGTTCTCGGTGAGCACCTCGACGGCGTCGCCGTTGCCGGTGTTCAACACGACCGACACGTCGCCGGTCGGGATGTCGAGCTCGCTGCCCACCGTCTGTCGGATGGTCGACCGCTGGCCCTGCTGGATCTCGAGGGTCTCGGCGGTCGTGCCGACCAGCGGGGCGCGGATGCGCGACCCGCCGGCCAGTTCCAGCCCGAACTGGAGGTTCGTCGGCCCGGTCGCGGCGCCGTAGGAGGAGCTGTTGTTCGCGCCGGCGTCGGGCGCCCCGGCCGGCCCGAACAGCGCGAACGTCGACGCGAGGACGAACACGACGAGCATGACGATCCGCCAGTTCTCGCGGAGGTTCATCGGGCCACCCCCTCGAACTTGTACCAGCGAAGCAGACTCAGGTTCATCATGTACGTGTTCATGAGGTCGGTCACCAGCCCGAACACGAGCACGATGGCGAGGTCGGGCAACAGCGGGATACCGAACAGCGACGAGACGATCCACATCACGGTCATCGCGGAGATGGAGGTGACGGTCATCGTCACACCGGTCTGCATCGCGCGGTAGGTGCTCTCGTAGAAGCTCCCGCGCCGGCGGAGGATGTGGTTGTTCAGCAGGATGTCGGAGTCGACGGAGTACCCGATCAGCATCAACAGCGCCGCCACTGACCCGAGCGAGAGCTTGATCCCGAAGACGTTCATCAGCGCGAGCGGGATGACGATGTCCGAGAACGCCGAGAGGACGACCGCGATGGAGGGGACGAACGACCTGAACAGGACGAAGATCAGGAGGCTCATCCCGACGAAGGCGACGCCGATGCCGATCAGCGCGAGGCGCTGGGCGTCGGCGCCGAAGCTCGCCGACCGCGACTGGACGGAGACGATCTCGTAGCCGGCCGACTGGGCGCCCGAGCGGATGGCGTCGGCGTCGGTCGACTGGGTCGTGATGATGAACTCGTTCGAGCCGGCGATCGGCTGGACGCTCTCGGCGAAGTCGAGGGTCTGTCTCACCTCGGACTGGGAGGCGTCGGTCGCTACCTGTATCTCGGTCCCCCCGGTGAACTCGATCCCCGGTGTGACCGGTGTCCCGGTCACGAGGGTCCACCCCGCGAGGACCAGCAACGCGAGCGCCAGCACGGCCAGCGGGACGGCCGCGAGCTGGCGATTAGAGTACCGGTCGTAATCGGGTTCCGGTACTACGAACTCGACCATGCCCGTCGGTGTGCGACGCCGGCCGATAAGCCTTCTCCATTGCGCCGACAGCCGCCGAGACGGCGACGGCGCCGCCGTCCGGTGGAATCGGGCCGTTCGACCCGCGGTCGACCGCCGGATGGAGCGCGGATCCGCCGGCCGCGACACCCAAAGGCACTTTTTCTTTCGCTCGTTACCACCCACTAACCCGATGTCCCGCAGTCCCTCGCTCCCGGAGCGACCCCGGCTGGAACTCGACCCCGACATGACGCCGTCGGAACGGCTGGGCGCGCTCACGGACCATCACGAACAGCTCGTCAAGGTGAACCGCGAACTCGAAGCGCAACTCGACTCCGCGCGCGCCCGCCGCGAGGAGCTCACCGACGAGGTCGACCAGCTCGAACGCGAGAACGAGACGCTCAAGACCTCCTCGCTGTACGTCGCCACCGCCGAGGAGATCATCGACGACGGCGTCGTCGTCAAACAGCACGGCAACAACCAGGAGGTGCTCACCGAGCTCCCCACCCAGCTGCGCGAGGGCCTCGAAGCCGGCGACCGCGTCGCCATCAACGACTCCTTCTCTATCCAGTCCCAGCTCGAGAGCGAGACCGACGCCCGCGCCCAGGCCATGGAGGTCGACGAGTCGCCCACCGTCACCTACGACGACATCGGCGGCCTCGAGGAACAGATCCAGGAGGTCCGCGAGGCCGTCGAGGAACCCCTGATCAACGCCGAGCAGTTCGACGAGGTCGGCATCGAACCGCCCAGCGGCGTCCTCCTGCACGGCCCGCCCGGTACCGGCAAGACCATGCTCGCCCGCGCCGTCGCCAACGAGACCGACGCCACGTTCATCAAGATGGCCGGCTCCGAGCTCGTCCGGAAGTTCATCGGCGAGGGCTCGCGGCTGGTCCGCGATCTCTTCGAACTCGCCAGCGAGCGCGAACCGGCCATCATCTTCATCGACGAGATCGACGCGGTCGCCGCCAAGCGCACGGAATCGAAGACCTCCGGCGACGCCGAGGTCCAGCGCACGATGATGCAGTTACTCTCGGAGATGGACGGGTTCGAGGATCGGGGCGAGATCCGCATCATCGCCGCCACCAACCGCTTCGACATGCTCGACCGCGCCATCCTCCGGCCCGGCCGCTTCGACCGCCTGATCGAGGTGCCCGAGCCCGACGCCGAGGGCCGCAAGCGCATCCTCGAGATCCACACCCAGGACATGAGCCTCGCCGACGAGGTCGACTTCGAACACCTCGCCGAGGAGACCGCCGGCTTCTCCGGCGCCGAACTCGCCAGCCTCGCCACCGAGGCCGGCATGTTCGCCATCCGCGACGGCCGCACCGACGTGCGCACCGAGGACTTCGTCGAGGCCCTCGAAAAGATCGAGGAGGGCGACCAGACCGAGGGCCAGCCGGTCGCGTTCTACTAGGAGCCATCTTTTTCGCGGAGGGGTATCCTCAGTCGCTGCGCTCCCTGCGGATACCCCTCCGTCAAAAACATGGGTGAAAAAGCCGCCTCCACGGGGCTTCGCCCCGCTCCGGCGGTCGAACCGCGCGCCGCCGGCGCGCGGATGCTCGGTGTGACCGGCGACAGTTTCGACCCGCTAACAGACGACGCTGTACGGAGTCGCATCGAGTTCACCGCCCGGTGCGTACGTGAACTGCGCAGGTCCGCGGCAACCGCCGAGGCGGAGCTGGAGGGGAGCCGATCTATCGTCGGGGGTATTCGCGGTCACCGTGACGGACGGGCGACCGATGTGGAGGGGGTTCGTCGTCAGCCGCACCGCCACCACCTCCGAGTCGGCGGCGACCGTTCGCATCTCTCGGAACAGCTCTGCGGAGCCGTGCTCGACGGTCACCGTCACCGAAACCGACTGGTCGCGGAGGTTTTCCAGCACGACCCTGCGGTCGGGATTCTCGGACCCGACCTTCGGCGTCGCGGTCACCCCGTACAGGTACGCGATACCGACGAGGGCGACGACAGCGAGCGCCGCCCGCTTTCGATCCATACGTGGTAGTGAGAGATGTCGGGTAAATATCTTCTCACGACGGCTGTAACACGGTGAGGGCGACGACGCGCCCGACCGGCGACCGCGAACGGTGCTCGGTGCGGCCGGTCGAACGAGTCGCAGTCGCCGAACCGCACGCTCGGAAACTCCCGAAGGGGGCCGCGACCCGACCGAGCCACGAATGTGTCCCCGATCACTTTTTAGCCAGTGCCTTAGTGGTTGTTTAAGGATCAAAACTAAATACGAGACGTTCGACCAGTGAAACCGTACGAAGGTGACTGAACACATGGTATCAACTGACGCTGACGAGGGGGTAACGCCGGTCCGGACGGACGGGCTGGGCTTTCTGACAGACCGCGACGACCTGACCGCGGTCCGCGAGGAGGCGGTGGCGTTCGTCAAAGACAGCGTGACGAGCGCAGGCGCGCAGGGCGTGGTCGTCGGACTGAGCGGCGGCGTCGACTCGACGCTGACGGCGAACCTGGCGGTCCAGGCCCTCGGGAGCGACCGCGTGCTGGGGCTGGGGTTGCCGGCGCACACCGACGAAGACAACGCCCAGGAGGCCCGGACGATGGCCGAGGGGCTGGGGATCGAGTTCCGCGAGGTCGACCTGCGGCCGCTGCTCGACCTGTTCGAGGACCACGTCGCCCCCGAAGTGGCGCCGGACGGGGGGCGGCGGGCGATCGGGAACCTCACCGCGCGCCTGCGGATGTGCGCGCTGTACTACGCGGCCAACGCCCGCTCGTATCTCGTCTGCGGGACGGCCAACCGCTCGGAGCTACTGCTGGGCTACTTCACGAAGTACGGCGACGGCGGCGCCGACCTGTTCCCGCTCGGCGATCTGTACAAGACGGAGGTCCAGGCGCTCGCCCAGCAGGTGGGCGTCCCGCGGCGGATCGTCGCGAAAGAGCCGACCGCGGACCTCTGGGCCGGCCAGACCGACGCCGAGGACCTGGGAGCTCGGTATTCGGAGATCGACCCCGTCCTCCGCAGGGTCGTCGACCACAGCGAGCGCGTCGAAGACGTGATCGACGACATCGACGCGAGCCCCGAGACCGCCGAGACCGTCGCGCGACTGTACGTCGACTCGCTCCACAAGCGCGCGGTCCCACCGACGCCCGGTATCGACGACCGCGCGAACGGGTCGGGCGGCTCGCACCCGCTGCACCTCGCGCCGATGGCCAGCGGGCTGTGACAGCGACCGCCGGGCCGACAGCTCGTTCGACCGGAAGCGAAACCCCTTAGCGCGCCAGTCGACGATGCGGAGGTATGAGCACTATCCGGGTCGCGTGGGGGTCGGCCACCGGCCCGACCGAGATGTCGTCGTTCGACGCGGCGCTGGCCGAGGCGGGCGTCCACAACTACAACCTCGTGACGCTCTCGTCGGTGATCCCCGCCGAGGCGCGCTTCGAACGCGTCGGTACCGCGCCCGATCTGGGCCCGACCGGCGAGGCGCTGTACGCGGTCGTCGGCCGCGAGACGCTCGCCCCGGGCGCCGACGGCGAGGCCTGCGCCGGCCTCGGATGGGTCCGCAGCGAGTCCGGGCGGGGGCTGTTCTACGAGGCCAGCGGTACCGACTCGGACGCCGTGGCCGAGGCGGTCGAGGCGGGTCTGCGCCGGGGAACGGAACTCCGGGAGTGGGACTTCCGCGAGGAACCCGAGGTGGTCGTCGAGTCGACTCCCGCAGACCCGACCGACCACGCCACCGCGGTCGTCGTGGCGGCCTACGGCGGTAGCGAATCCCTACTGGACTGAGGGGGTGTCGCGGCGCGGTCCGTGCTACGGTAACGGCGATCGATCGTGAGGAAAGGCAACGTTTCGCCTACTCCCAGGGGTTAAGACCCTGGGCCGCTTACGGCCGCGGAAGAGCCCAATGTACGGAAATTCGCCGCTCGGCGACGACGGGTTGGACCCCGAGACGCTCTCGACCGACCAGCGCCGCCAGCTGGAGCGGGACCTCTCGCGAGTCGCCCAACGGACGCGGAAACTCCTCCCCGAGGAGTTCGTCGTCGGGTCCGACCTGACGGCCGGCTCCGACGGCCCCGAAGCCACCGTCGCCGTCCGCCCCCCGGTCGGCCCCGTCGTCTCCGCGGGCTACACGCCCGAGGAGGCCGACGCGACCATCACCGAAGACGAACAGACCGACCTCGCCCAGGGGCTGGCCGCCAGCGCCGCCCTCCAGGTCAAACAGGCGCTGTCGGGCAGTACGAGCCCGACCGCTCGATAGAATCGACCGCACTCGACCGCCGCCGGTCCGCGCCCCTCAGTTCTCGCCCACGGCCGCGGGCGGATTGTAGAACAGCGCGTAGCCGATCGTCGTGCTGGCCGGGACGCTCCCGACGGCCAGCGCGGTCCCCCACGACCACGACAGCACCGCACCGGCCAGCGCCGCGACCGCCATGAGCGCCGGGATCAGCGCCAGTATCGCGTCGTGGACCGACACCACACCGCGCGCGTCGCTCGCCACTGGTCGAAGCACGTGTCGACGGTCGCGCGTGATGTAATTAAATGTTATTACTGCATGTGCGGCCGAGACGTGTCCGGGAGCCCTCGGGAACGGTGCGGGAGAGACGGAGCGGACGGGACAGCGAGCGAAACGGCGGTCAGTCGTCGGCGCGGAAGCGGCGTTTGCACGCTCGCGAGCAGAACGAGCGGATCGCGCCGCGGGCGTCGTCGAAGGCGACGGGGTGCCACCGGGAGTCGTCGATGGGGCGGCCACAGCGGTCGCAGGTCCGCCCGCTTGCGGTCCCTGTCACGCGGTCACGGTCGTCGGGCCCGCTCGTTCGTCGGAGCGGCGTCGTCGCTCCGCGAAACTCGGATATCGTCGGGGCCACCGACGGCGACTTCGTAGCCCTCGACGGCGAACCGGACCGTGACGTCGGTCGCCCCGGCCTGGCCGCGCGCGTACAGCCCTTCCAGCGCGTCGGCGTCGATGTGGTCGGCGAGGCAGGTATCCAGGCGGTCCGGTTCGACGCCCTCCGCGTGGGCGAGCGCCGTGACGACGCGGGCGACGACGGAGCGGCAGTCGGGACCGCCGCCGCGAGTCGTGGAATCGCTCTCGTACATCTGTATCGGTCCGTTGGGCCCGACCGGGGATGGGACTGGCTTCGACTGGTGTAGAGAGCGGCGGCCAGCGGGTTCGATGTGAATAGAACGGGGGGCGAGACCGACCGTGAGAGCGCCCGGAAGCGAGGTTCTGGGGGATTTCGGGTCGGTTCGGCGGGCGCGGGAGTCAGACCGCCTCGTCGTCGGGTGTCCCGCCGGCGGTCCCGTCGTCGGCGTCACCGAACAGCAGCGAGAGGAGGCGGTGCTGGCTCTCGCGGAGGTGGTAGTTGACGGTCGGCTGGGAGACGCCGAGGCTGTCGGCCACCTCTTCCCCGCTGGACGCTCGGGGGCGGTCGAAGTAGCCCCGCTCGTAGGCCGTCCGGAGGACCTCGAACTGGCGGTCGGTGACGAGCGACTCGAACTCGTCGAGGAAGGCCCCGCGGGTCAGCGATCGGGAGTCGCGCTCGCGCCGGGCGAGGAGCTCGACCGACGGGTACCGCTCGCGCAGCCGCTCGACGAACTGGCGGGCGTCGACGTGGGGAAGCAACAGGACCACCGCCGTCGTCTCCGCGTCGGCCACCTCGATGTCACGCGGAACGCCCCCGAACTCGACGATTTCGGCCGGGAGGACGGGTCCGGTGACAGTCGCTCGGAAGACGCGTTCGTCGCGATCGCTGACCGCCTCGACGGTCTCGACGGGCGACCGCTCGGCGCGCTCGCGCAGTGCGGACAGCGACGCGCCGGGCGCGACGAAGGTGATATCGGTGGTGCCGCCGTCGACGGGGCGCGTCTCGACGACCCGGAGCGGGCCCGTCGCCGCCGCGGCCAGCTCCGTCAGGACCGACTCCCCGTCGGTGACGACGAGCCTGAGTTCCGTGCCGCCGGGCGCGAGCAGGCCGCGTTTCGTCTCCCGGGCGTTGATCCCGTAGGCCACCGTATCGGCCAGGTCCGCGAGGACGGCGACGGTCCGCTCGTCGAACCCGGGTCGGTCGGCGTACACCGTCAGCGCTCCGTAGTCGATGTCGTGAACGGAGAGCGGGACGGCGACGGCGGCCGCGAAACCGGCGTCGAGCCCGGCGGAGACCCAGTCGGCCGAGCGGTCGCAGTCGGCCAGGCTGTCGACGACGGTCGGTTCGCCCGTCGCGAGCGTCCGCACTGCCGGCTCGGGCGGCGAGGCGTCGCGGTCGAACGAGACGCGCCCGAGGTACGCGCCGCCGTCACCGGCCGCCGCCCGCCGGTCGACTGGTCCCCGGCCGTCGGCGCCCGCGATCCAGGCGAACGCGAAGCGGTCGTCGCCCGTCAGCCGCTCGCAGACGGCCGTCTCGATCCCGTCGCGGGAGGTGGCGCCGACCATCGCCCGGACCACGTCGCGGATCACGTCGTTGAGCCGCCGGAGCCGTCCGAGGCGCTCGTTGCGCTCGCGCAGGTCCGCCTCGCGGGCGCGCCGGTCCGCCTCGCTCGCCAGCCGGTCGAGGGCCGCCTCGGTCGTCGCGCCGAGCAGGTCGACGAGCTGACGGCGCCGCTCGTCGAACGCGCCGGTCCCTTCCGATGCGGCCGCCAGCACACCGTGGTCGCCGAGCGGGACGACCGCCGCGCTCCGGACGTCGGTCGACGGCGCCGCGACTCCCTCGGCTCCCCGCAGGTCGTCGAACGTGCGGGCCGCTCCGGAGGCGAACGCCCGCCAGGCGACGGAGTTCCGGTCGGCCCCGCCGGCCAGCGCCGCGGCGTCCTCGCCCGACGAGGCGACGACGCGCAGGCGGTGGTCGGCGGCGTCGTACGCGAGCAGCGCCACGTCGACGCCGAGCAGGCCCGGTCCGGCCGCGACCGCTACCTCGCCGACGGCGTCGGTCGTCTCGGCGTGAAACAGTTCTCTGGTGAGCCGGTGGAGGTCGGCCAGCGCAGTGACCCGCTCGCGCCGTTCGAGCGCGACGACGGCGTGGCCGACCGTCTCGCCGAACCCGTCGAGGACGGCGAGTTCGCGCGACTCGAAGGCGTCCCGACGGTCGGCGTAGACGGCGATGACGCCCAGCCGCCGGTGCTCGTGGCGGACGGGGACGACGGCGACCGCCCGCGCTCCCAGGGCGCGAGCCGACCGCCGCCACGGGTCCGTCTCCGCCCCCGCGTCCCGGGTCAGCTCCCCGTCGGACCCCACGTCTCGCACGACCTGGGCGTCGCCGGTTTCGAGCGCGCGAGTCCCGGGGTCCGTCGCGGCCGGACCGGCCGGCGCCGGGAACGCCCGGGTCGCACCGTCACGCTCGCGACCGCCCCAGGCGTCGGGGACGAGCCGTTCTCCCTCCCGCCAGGCGACCGTCACCGCGCGGTAGGGGTCGTCGGCGGCCAGCCGATCGGCGACGGCCCGCGCGACCGCCTCCCGCGAGTCGGCGCCGACGAGCGCGTGGTCGATATCGCGGAGGACTCGGTTGATCCGGTCGAGCGTCGACAGCCGGTCGCGCTGCTCGCGGAGCCGCCGCTCGCGCCGCTCCCGGTCGGTCACGTTCCTGACGACGAGGAGACCGAGCGAGCCGCCCACCGTTCCGTCCACCGTCGCGTGACCGGTCGGCGACCCGCCGTCCGGCCGCGGGTCACCGGCGAGCGGGAGCGCCCGCGCCTCGTAGGTCGCCCGGCCGTGCGAGAGGTCGAACGACGCCGACTCGCCGTCGAGGGCCGCCCGGCACCGGGGTTCGGCCGTCGACAGGGTCGCCTCCGGGAGAAGCGCGGTCAGCGACGCGCCTTCGGCGTCGGCCACGGCGTCGTCGCGACCCGGCAGGTCGTCGCCGCCCGCTCGCAGGACGGTCAGGTCGGCGTCGAAGAGGACGACCGCGCCGTCGGGGTAGTTGCCGACGACCGCGTCGTTCAGCGCCTCGCTCGTCCGTATCTCCGCGAGGAGCCGTTCGCTCCCGGTGTTGTCGTAGAGCGCGATGTGGAGGAGCGCACCGAGGCCGACCGCCAGCAACAGGAGCGGGACGACGCTGTCGGCCAGGAACGGGACGAGCCCGAGTCGGCCGAGCAGGTCGGCCAGCGCCCACAGCGCGAGGTGGCCGGTCGCGACGACCCAGCTGAACCAGTAGTTGCGAAAGAGCGGCCGCTCGACGTACAGGCGAGCGGCGAAGGCGGCCGCCGCGAGGAATCCCGCGGCGCCGACCAGCGTGAGGACGGACAGGAGCGACACCATTTCAGTCACCGTCCCCGGCGACCGACGGCGAGCCGACGCCCGCTCGCTCCGGGTCGCCGCGCCGGTACTCCCCGTAGCAGTACCACGCGAACAGGAGCGCGGCCAGCGCGACCCCGACCCCGTACTCGATCGACGGGAGGACGGCCCAGTCGACCGCCGACGCCAGGAGCGCGGCGGCGCGCCCGACGAGCAGCGCCGTGTGCGCCGCCACGAGGCGAGGTGCGGACCCGTCGAGCGCGTACGCTCGCACCACCGGCGCGTACGCGAGCGTGACCACGAAGAGCGCGAACGCGTCCCCGTCCGCGAAGGTAACCATACGTGTCCCCCTCGAAACCGGGGCCGCGACGCCGCGAACCGCCGGACCCCGACCCGGTTGCGACCGTTAGCGCTCGACCCCAAAAGGTTTTCGGCAGTTATTGCCGCTTTGTCCGTCGTTACCAGTCACGCCGTGCGGGCGGCGGTCACACCGTACGGACGGAGCGGCCAGCGGGAAGAGACGGGGGTAGACGGGGTGTCACCCTGGTAACGCGGCGTTACTTGCCCCAGAAGGGGTCGCGGTTGCGTCGCTTCTCCAGGTACATGTTGAGCGTCTCGACCTCGTCGGCGGGGATGTCACCGGTGAGTTCCTGTTCGAGGATCTTGGCGTGTTTCTCGGGGATCTCGGTCCAGAGGGTGTCGCCCTCGCGGATCTGGCGGCCGACGGTCGGGCCGTCGATGGAGACGGCGACGCGCTCGCCGGTGCGGGCCTCGTCGACGTCCTCGCCCTCGTCCTGGATGGACTTCATGAGGCCGACCCGCTCGGGTTCGCTCCCCTCGAACTTCGCGACGTTGGAGTTGCGCCGCAGCGAGCCGCCGAGGATCTCGACGCCGACGACGGCGGGGTCGGACTGGCGGAAGGTGTGGTCGTCGAGGATCTGGAAGCGGGCGGGCCGGGTGATGTTGTCCAGCACCTGGTCCTGCTGGGCCCGTTCGCGCTCCTCGACGTACTCCTCGTACTCCTCGACGAGCCGGTAGATCACGTCGTGGTCGAAGATCCGGACGCCTTCCTGTTCGGCCAGGTCGGCCGCGTCGTCGAGGATATCGACGCCGAACCCGAGGATGGTGCGGTGTTTCACCTCGTTCGCGGTCTCGGCGACGCGCACGTCGCGGGGGGCGATATCGCCCACCTCCGCGCGGACGATCGGGATCTCCTCCGCCTCGAGCGTGGAGGCCAGCGCCTCCAGGCTCCCGAGGGTGTCGGCCTTGACGACGACGCCCTCCTCCTGGGTCTGGACCGCGATGTCGGCGAGTTCGGCCTGGACTTCTTCGATCACGTCGTCGACGGCGCGGTCGCCGACGACGCGGATCGGCGCGCCGGCCATCGCGTCGTCCAGGTCCGGCGCGGCGATCTTGATGCCGTCGGCCGCCGCCACCGAGTCGACCTGTTCGAACTGCCCCTCGGTGCGGATCTCCTCCAGCGGGCGCGGGCGCAACAGGGCGCGCACCTCGGTGACGATGGGGCCCTCGACGCCGCCGACCACGATCTCGTCGTCGGCCCTGATGGTGCCGTCGTAGACGATGGCGTCGACGGTCGTCCCGAAGCCCTGCGTGTCGGTGACTTCGAGGACGGTGCCCGCCGCGGGGCCGTCCACGTCGACGGCCATCTCCTCTTTCATGTAGCGCTGGGAGAGCCCCATCATGACCGTCAGCAGGTCGGGGATGCCCTCGCCGGTCTCGGCGGAGACGGGGACGACCCCGATGTTGTTCTGGAAGTCCTGGACGCGCCAGTACATGTCCGCCGAGAAGTCGTTGTCCGAGAGGTCGCCGATGAGTTCGTAGAGGTTCTCGTTGAGGTCGCGCTCGACGCGGTCGGTCTGGGCGTCGATGGTCTGCTGGGTCGGCGCGTCGGGGTTGGGGTTCCAGCCGGGGACGGTGTCGATCTTGTTGGCGGCGACGATGAAGGGGGTCTGGGTGCGCGCGAGGATGTCCACGGCTTCGAGCGTCTGGGGCTGGAAGCCGTCGTTGACGTCGACGACGAGGATCGCGATGTCGGCGAGCGCCCCGCCGCGCGAGCGCAGCGTCGAGAACGAGTGGTGGCCGGGCGTGTCGATGAACAGCAGGCCCGGAAGGTCGAAGTCGGTGGGATCGACGAGCTCGCCGGCGATCTCGGAGATCACGTCGAGAGGGACGGCGGTCGCGCCGATGTGCTGGGTGATCGCGCCGGACTCGCCCTCGGTGACCGCGGAGCCGCGGATCTCGTCGAGCAGGCTCGTCTTGCCGTGGTCGACGTGGCCGAGTACGGCGACTATCGGTGTCCGAAGCGTCGCTTCGGACTCGTCGTCGGTGTCTGTCGGTTGTGAGTCTGCCATCCTATCACCACAGAAGTTCGGTTGTCTCGGACAAGCCTCGCAGGCCGGATAAGTGATCTCATCTGCGCGTGCACAGCCCCGGCGAGCGGGCCGGGAGTCTGCCGGCCGGTCGGCCCGCCACTCGGTTCGGACGGCGGGCCCGGCCCGTGCGCGCCGCCGACGGGCCCGGCTACTCGGTGACCGTGAACGACCCAGTCATGCCGACGCTGCGGTGGGGGCTGCAGTAGTACTCGTACTCGCCGGGCGTCTCGAACGTGAACGACAGCTCGTGGCCCTCGTCGTAGCGATCCCCGTCGCCGCCGCCCGTCCCCGAAAAGTCCGACCCGCTCGGAGTCGTCTCGGGGCGCACGTTGTGCCCGTTGCTGTGCCAGACCCAGACGACGGTCTCGCCGGTCGATATCTCGAAGGCGTCCGGCGCGAACGCGAGTTCCCCGTCGGCGACGGCGACAACCTGGGCGGCCCGCCTGGGGGTCGCGGTCGGCGTGGGTGTGGCCGTCGGCGTGGGGCTGTCGGTCGGCGTCCCCGTCGGCGTCGCGGCCGTCTCGGACGCGGCCGTCGGCTCCGGCATCGCGTCGGGCGTGGGCGAGGCGGTCGGCGTGTCCGTCGCGGACTCGTCGGTCGGTGTGGAGCTGGCGGTCGGCGTCGCGTCGCCCCCGTCGGCGGGCTGGTCGGTCTCGGCGCCGTCGCCCCCGCAGCCGGCGACGGCGGCGGCGAGCGTGGTCCCACTGAGTCGGAGCAAGCGACGCCGGTTCATGGACCCGCTCGGGTCCGTCGCGGAATAAACCCCTCGGCCACCGACCCGATCGGACCCACGGCGACCGATCCGATCGGACCTGCGGCGACCGGTCAGTCGGTCGGTCCCGTAGCGTTCGGGTCAGTCGGTCACGGTGAACGACCCGCGCATCCCGAGGTTCCGGTAGGGGTAACAGCGGTACTCGTACTCGCCGGCGACCTCGAAGGTGTGCGAGAAGGTGTGGCCCTCGTCGTAGGTGGTCTCGTCCTCGCCGGCCGTCCCGGTGAACGTCGAGCCCCGCGGCCGCGCGGTCGCACGGACGTTGTGGCCGCTGCTGTGCCAGACCCAGACGACGGTCTCGCCGGTCGATATCTCGAAGGTCTGGGGCTCGAACACGGCCGTACCGTCGGCGACGGCGACGACCTGTGCGGCCTCGTCGAGCGCCGGTGTCGCGGTCGCCGTCGGCGTGGGGCTGGCAGTCGGTGTCCCCGTCGGCGTCGGGTCGGGGGTCGCCGTCGGCGCGGCGGTCGTCGCGGTCGCCGTCCCGGTCGGTGCGTCGGTCGGTTCCGGCCCGTCGTTCGACGTCGCCGTGGGGTCGTCCGATCCCAGCCCACACCCCGGGACGAGCCCCGCGAGCGCGACGGCGCCCGTCCGCAGCAAACGTCTGCGCTCCATGGCAACTCCGTTCGGTGAGGACCGGCATAATCCCGGTGGTTCCGGCGACTGGGGGCGGCGGCGGGGCCGTCGGCCCCCGGGAGACCGTGACGGCGGGCGTCACGCGGCCGTCAGACGCCCCCGTGGCGTTTATGGGGCCTGACTCGGTAGACCGACTATGGCCGAGATACTCGCCGAGAACCTCTCCGGCAAGGCCGTCACCGGGACGGACGGCGCCGAGATGGGGATGCTGTACAACATCACGATGGACCTGGAGACGGGTCGCCTTCAGAACCTCATCATCGACCCCAACGACCACCTCGACAACACGCAGTTCGAGGTCGACGAGCAGGGACACCTCCTCGTGCCCGTCGACCGCGTGCAGGCAGTCAAAGACCACATGATCGTCCAGCGTTAAATGTACGTCCTCGACGCCTCGGCCTTTATCAACGAGTATCACACGACCGAACAGCAGGCCACGGTGCCGCTCGTCCGCGAGGAGCTCGAAGGCGAGAGCGCCTACCGCTACGACGCCATGGAGGGGTCGGGGATGCACATCCACATCCCCGAGGAGGAGACCGTCGAGCGGATCGAACGCGCCGCCCGCGAGACGGGCGACCTGGAGACCCTGTCGGAGACGGACATCCGCCTGGTCGCCGCCGCCTTCGAACTCGACGGGCGCCTCGTCACAGACGACTACGCCATGCAGAACGTCGCCGAGAAGCTGGAGGTGGCGGTCGAACTCATCGCCCGCGAGGGGATCAGCGAACAGCGCGACTGGCGCTTCCAGTGTTCGGGCTGTGGCCGCGAGTTCGACGAGAACCACGACCGCTGTCCGGTCTGCGGGAGCGACCTCTCCCGGAAGAATCCCGCCTGAGTCCCCACCCGGAGACGGTTCGCTCCGAGTCCCGTCCCGCCGAGCGCGACCGCTGGCCGGCCGACTGCACCCCCAACCCACTACGGTGCGTGCTCTTCCAGGTGGTCGAGCCCGGTGTCGACGAGCTGCCGGAGTACTTCCTCCTCGGTGAGGCCGTACTGCCGAGCGATCGCCTCGATCTCCCGGGCGCGGTCGTCGTCGCAGACGACCGTGTAGCGGGTCGGCATACCCCCGATGTTACCGTTCGCCCAGCTTAATTACCCGTCAGACGGCCGTCGGACGGGGTTCTCGGTCGTTCGAACGGAACGGGTCGGCTCGGAGGTTGGCAGTCCCCTCACGCGCCGACGGCGCCGGTGGCCTGGAGGTACTGCAGGAGGAAGCTCATCGTGTTCCAGCAGCCGTGGACGACGATGGGGACGGCGATGTTCTCGGTGACCTCGTACAGGGTGCCGAGGACGACCCCCAGCGCGGCGGCGACCGCGAGCGACGAGACGATACTGCCGCCCGAGCCGAGCAGCGCGAAGTAGTGCATCGCGCCGAAGACGGCGCTGGCCAGCACGACCGCGGGGACGGCGCCGTAGGCCCGGCGGAACAGCCCCTGGACGATCCCCCGGAAGAGCAGTTCCTCGGCGGGCGCGACGAACAGGAAGGTCACGGGGATCAGGTAGAGAAAGCGGACGGGGTCCTGCTGGCCCTGCGTGATGACCTGGTTGGTCGCCGTCTCGACGCCGGCGGCCTGGATGACCGCCGACAGCGCCGTCGCGATGGCGAACAGGCCGACGAAGCCGGCGACGGCCCAGCCCAGGTCCCGCAGCGAGGGGACGGCGACCCGGAAGAACTGCTCGTCCGACCGCCACTGGAGGTAGATCCCGATGACGGCGAAGAAGCCGACGAACTGCGTGGCCGTCAGGGCGGCGTAGGCCAGCGGCGGCAGCGCGGCCGTCGACTCGACGTCGAAGCCGAGGGCGGCCAGGACCGACCCGGCGCCGGCCAGCAGGAACGTGCCGGCGATGAAGGCCAGGACCACCAGCGCTATCGAGTGAAACAGGCTCTCGACGCGAGTCTCCGTGTCGGCGACGCGGTAGTACTCCGATCCCATCTGCGTGGCGGGCGATAGGTATCCCACGCGTTTGACTGCACCGGTCCCGACGAGCGTGTTTAGTTTAAAATACGAGTTGAGCGTGGGTTTCTGGTTGTACTAGGGCGAAACGAAGTCGAACGACGGCGACCGCAGTCGACAGCAAGCGTTGAAAGCCCTCGGCGCGCTCGCGGTCGCTGAGCGACATACCCTCGCTACGCTCGGGTAGGGGTCGCTCAGACGACTAAAATGGGCGCGAGCGCGCTTCGCCCTTTCAGTCCGCCAGGACAGCACCGCAGACGGCCACGAGCCTCCCCAACCGATTCGCTCACTCGCTGCGCTCGTTCGCTCATCCCTCGCACGGTGCTGTCGCGAGACGAGACTCGCGACAGCGCGCGCCACCGCAATCGCTCACTCTCTCACCTGTACTGAACGCCAGCGGTGACGGTGGTCGGACTCCTTCGCTCGCCGGCTACTCCACGACCAGTTCGGTCTTCTCGGCCACTGCGTCGGCCTCCTCGAACTCACCCCCACCGAGCAGACCCCGAGCGGCCTTTTTGCCCCACTCGACCGCGGGCTGATCGAACGTCTCGACGCCGTACAGCTCGCCGGCCAGCACGCAGGCGGCCTCCATATCGAACAGCAGCCGGCCGACGCTCTCGGCGTCCATCGCGTCGATCTCGATCCGAACCGAGGGGCGCTCGGCGGCGGCGAGGCTCGCTTCGGTCGCTTCGAACTCGGCGTCGAGCAGGGTTCCCAGATCCTGCCCGCCGAGGTATTCGAGGTCGGCCGCGTCCGTCTCGGGGATCGGACAGTCGGGCCGCTCGGCGGGGCGGACGACGGTGACGAGTTTGTCGCGCGGCCCCGCGCGGTAGAGCTGGAGCTGGGAGTGCTGGTCGGTCGCGCCGAGCGCGCGGGCGGGCGTCTGGCCGCCCCCGTCCTTCCCGAGGCTCTCTGCCCACAGCTGGGCGAACCACTCCGCGAACGACTCCAGCCCCTCGACGTAGGGCATCATCGCGTTGACGCTCGCGCCGCGCTCGTCCAGCGCGTAGGCGACCGCGCCGTAGGCGTAGGCCGGGCACTCGAAGAGCGAACCCGCGAGCGCGTCGGCGCCCGCGCGGCCGCCGGCGAGCAGCCCCTCCAGGTCCACACCCATGATCGCGGCCGGAACAAGCCCGACGGTCGACAGCGCCGAGAACCGGCCGGGGACGCCCTTCGGGACATCGAGCGCCGGAAGTCCCTCGGCTTCCGCCAGCTCGCGCAGCGGCCCCGACTCGCCGGTCGTGACGACGGTCCGGTCGGCCCAGTCGACGCCCGCCGACTCCATCGCGTCGCGGACGACGAGGAAGTTGGCGAGGGTCTCGGCGGTGGTGCCCGACCGCGAGACGACGTGGACGACGGTCTCGGCCAGCGGGAGGTCGTCGAGCAGTCGGTTCACGTGGGCCGGGTCGACGTTGTCCAGCGCGTAGTGGTCGACCGGGGAGTCGCCCGCCAGCGCCTCGGTGACGGTGACCGCGCCCAGCGCCGACCCGCCGATGCCGACGGTGAGGACGGCCGCGGGGTCGAAGCCGTCGACGGCGGCCTCGATCTCGGTCGCGTCGGCGCGCTCGGGGAGAGTGAGGGACGCGTAGCCGAACTCGTCGTCGGCCATGCCGCGGGCGATCCGGTCGTGGGCGTCGGCGACGCGCTCGTCGAGGTCGTCGAGGGCCGCGCGGGAGATCCCGGGGTCGGCCTCGCTCGACAGCGCGTTCCCGATGTCGACTTGCATGCCCGGGTGGTCGCGTGGGTGGGGGTTAGTCCTTTTCGACGCGGTCGCGGGAGCGGTCGTCGCGGCGCGAGCGCACACTTCCCCGCCGGCGAACGGGTGGTTTATTCCCGACCGAGCCGAACCCTCGGGGGATGAGCGACGCCACGGACGAAGTGAGCGCGGACGGGGAGGTCGCGTCGGCGTCGAGCGGCGAGTCCGACGCCGCCGAGACGTACAAGGGACTCCTCACCGCCTACCCCTACGCGTTCAGAGCGAGCGAGTCGATGGCGTTCCGGATCTACGCGGGCGTCAGCGCGCTGTTCGGCGCGGGGGTCGTCCTGCTGTTCACCTTCGCGGTCGTGACGCTGCTGGGCGCGACCGCCGACGCGCCCGGCGGGTCGTTCACCTTCTCCCGGGCCTTCTTCCTGTTCCTGATGTTTCTCGTGCTCGCGCCGCTGGTGGCGCCGGTGCTGTTCGTCGCCCGTCGCCACCGACGGGAGGGGTCGGACGCGCGCTACGACCGGCAACTGGCCGCCACGGGCTACGGCTTCCTCCTGTCGATGTACGTCGCCCTGGTGATCACGACGCCGGCGGACCTGCAGGAGAACCCCGACGGCGCCTTCGGCGCGGTCGCCGAGTTCCTCTACGGCCTGCCGAACGAGGCGGCGGTCGTGCCGCCGGTCGGCGCGGCGATCCTGATATACCTCACCCATCGCCGGTTGCGCTGAGCGGCGGGCGCCGTTCGCGGGGCGCGGCGGAGCCAGCGGCGACGCGACGAGTCGCCGTCGAAACGGGGAAAACCCCCGACCGACTACGGGCGCCCATGAAGACGGGCACGTTCCTCGTCACGGAGGCCGACGCCGAGTCGGCGGTGTTGCGCGACGTGAGCGACGGCCAGATCCACACGCTCGGAGCCAATCCCGACCTCGCGGTCGGCGTCGCCGTCGAGGGGACGCTGGCGCCGGAACCGCCGATGGACGTGGTCTGGACCGTCGAGGAGATCGACCGGCAGTTCACCGTCGCCGTCGAGGAACACGACGAGCCGCCGACCCAGCAGGCCCGCGACACCGCCGCCGACCAGCCCGTCGGCGAGGTGACCACCCGCGAGCGCGCCGGGACCGGCGAGGTCCACGTGCTGACCGTGCCCGAGGAGCGCACTGACGAGGCCGTCGCGGACGTGCGTGACGACGAGGCAACCGTCGAACGAGCCGCCCGCCTCGGCGTCGAGCGCGTCGAGATCCGGTCCGAACCCGGCGTCGTCAGCGTGCGGTACTTGCCCTGAGCGGGCGCCCGAACCGGTCGGTGCTCACTCGGTCGGCCCGCCCGCGCTCTGGACGCGCCATCCGCCCTCGACCTCGCAGGCGTCGCGGACTTCGTACTCGATGGTCGTCGACTCGTCGACGAGCGGCCCGCCTTCGATCGATTCGATCTGCAGTGGAACGTCCAGCGTGTCGCCGCAACAGCCGACCCCGGTGAACTGCTCGGTCGTCTCCCCTTCCTCGACGCGCCCGAGCGTCTTCTTGAGGTAGGCGCGAAAGGGCGACCCGTCGAGCGTGTCCCGTCCCCACGTGCTGAGGTCCGAGGGGTAGGAGAGGACGATTCTGGTCGCCGTGTCCGTGTTCGAGTGCTCTCCCGCGTGAGTCATGCGTTCGCGTTCGGGCGTCACGGCGAAACGTGTTCCGTCGGGGAGGTAGTTCGAGTGGAAACAGGGGCGGTAGTCGGAATTGATACGGTGGACGGCGCGCGCTGGCGGGCGCTCTTGTGCGCGCGACGAAGCCGTGCGAGGGACGAACGAGGGAGCGGAGTGACTGAGTGAGTCGGCTGGGGTTGTGTGTGGTGTGGTGCGGTCGCAGTAGTAGTGTTGTCCTGGCGGACTGAAAGGGCGAGCGGACCGAGGGCTTTCGGCTCTCAGCCTTTCGTTCTCTCTCGCATCGAGATCGGGTTGAAAGCCCCGAACCGTTCGAGACGGGCGCACCGATAGACTCGCTTCGCTCGTCTATCGAGGTCACGCTCGGCTGCGCCTCCCGTGACTCTCGGTGCGGTCCTCGGTCGCTTCGCTCCCTGCGGTCCTTCCGTCGTCGGCCGTCCCCGAACGGCTCGCCCCTTTCAGTCCACCCGAAACCGCACAGCACCGCGCCACACGCCTCCCCAGCCGATTCGCTCACTGCGTTCGCTCATCCCTCGCGCAGTTCCGTCGCGACACCTCACTCCGTTCGGGTCGCGACAGCGCGCGCCACAGCGAAAAGAAAGCCTGCACTCTCCCCTCAGAACCACGCCGGTCTCAGATCAGGTCCTCGAACTCGTCGAGGAACTCGTCGTAGGTGTCGATGGCCGACTGGATGGGGTCGGAGCTGGTCATGTCGACGCCGGCCGACTCCAGCAGTTCGAGCGGGTACTCCCGGGAGCCGCTGGCGAGGAACTCGCGGTAGCGCTCGGCGGCGGGTTCGCCCTCGTCGAGGATGCCCTGTGCGAGCGCGACGGCCGCGGAGATCCCGGTCGCGTACTGGTAGACGTAGAACGCCCGGTAGAAGTGCGGGATGCGCATCCACTCGCGGGCGATCCGGTCGTCCACGTCGGCGTTGGCGTAATACTCCTCCTTGAGGCCGCCGTACACGTCGTCCAGCCGGTCGGCGGTGAGCGCCTCGCCCTGTTCCTCCAGGCGGTGGGTCTCGTGTTCGAACTCCGCGAACATCGTCTGGCGGAACAGCGTCGACCGGAAGCGTTCGAGGTACTGGTTGAGGACGTGGCGGCGCAGGGTCTCGTCGTCGACCACGTCGAGCAGGTGGTGGGTCAGCAGCGTCTCGTTGACGGTGCTCGCCACTTCGGCGACGAAGATCTCGTAGGAGCTGTAGACGTAGGGCTGGTGTTCGCTGGTGTACTCCGAGTGCAGCGAGTGGCCCAGCTCGTGGGCGAGCGTGTACATCGAGGCCACGTCGTCCTGGTAGTTCATCAGGATGAACGGCTGGGAGTCGTAGGTGCCGCCCGAGTAGGCCCCCGACTGCTTGTTGTCGGTCTCGTAGACGTCGACCCACCGCGAGTCGAGGCCGTCGGCGAGCCACTCCTGGTACTCCTCGCCGAGCGGTTCGACGGCGCCGGTCACCCACTCGCGGGCCTGGTCGTACTCGACGTCGGGGCTCTCGCCCTCGACCATCGGGACGTACAGGTCCCACATCTGCAGGTCGTCCGCGCCGATGGACTGCCGTTTGAGGTCGGCGTGCCGTTGCAGCACGTCGAGGTTGTCGTCGACGGTGTCGACGAGCGTGTCGTACACCTCGACGGGGACGTTGGGGCCGTCGAGGGCGGCCTCGCGGGCGGTGTCGTAGTCGCGGGCGCGAGCCAGTTTCACGTCGGTCTTGACGCTGTTCTTGTAGGCGGCGGCGATGGAATTGCGATACTCTTCCCACTCGTCGTAGAAGGTCTCGTACACGTCGCGGCGGAACTGTCGGTCGGGGTTCTCCTGCAGGGTGGTGAAGTTGTTGAGGGTGATCCGCTGGGGCTCGCCGTCGGGGTCCTCGACGGCGGGGAACTCCACGTCGGCGTTGGTGAGCATGTTGTACACCTCGCCCGTCGATCCCAGCACCTCGCCCAGGTCGGCCAGCAGGTTCTCGATCTCCGCCGACCGGGTGTGGGGTTTCATCCGCAGCACGTCGTCGAAGTAGTGCCCGTACACCTCGAGATCGGGGTTCTCGTCGACGTACTCGTCGACCGTCTCGCGGTCGAGGCGCTGGATCTCGGGTTCGAGGAAGCTGGCGGCCGAGGAGGCCTCGGCGGCGAGCGATTGCCCGCGCGAGGACAGCGCCTGGTAGTGGCTGTCGGCGGTGTCCTCGTCGCTGCGCATCCGCGCGTAGGCCGAGACGTTCGCCACCTCGCGCATGATCGACTCGTAGGTCTCCAGGCAGTCCTGCAGCGTCTCGGGGTCCTCGGTGGCGCGCCCCTCGAAGGCCCGGAGGTCGTCGAGCCGCTCCTGGACCGACTCGAAGGCCGCCTCCCACTCGTCGTCGTCCGCGTAGAGGGACTCGAGCTCCCACTTGTACTCCTCGTCGATGTCGCCGCGCTCGGGCACGGAACTCATAGCCCGGAGTTGGCGCCGTCGCGCCGTAAGCCGTTCGATGGCGGAAGGCACGAGCGGCCGATCGGGCGCCCCCTCGCTGACAGCGCTCGCGGTTCGATCGCTGTCGGTCGGCTCGTCGCCGTCCCGGAGAGCTGTCCTACTGGTCACTGGCGCGTTCGTCGTCCGACTCGTCGTCTTCGGTCGGGGGGTCGCGGACGAACTCGTCGACCGCGGGTCGGTCGGTCCGCTCACGCTCCGACGAGGGGTCGGCGGCCGGCCCGTTCCCGAAGTCGCTCCCGTGCGAACGGCCGCACGGCGACCGCTCGAAGTCGCGAAAGAGCAACAGCCCGTAGGCGGCGACGATCACGGCGGGGACGGCGACGACGGCCGTGCCGAAGACGACGCCGACGGGGCCGAGGTTCCGCACCGCGCCCGAGAGGACGAACGACCCCACCGCGCCCGCGACGAGGTGCGTGAGGCCGAACGTCGCGTACTCGCCGCCCGCCTTCGCGCGCTCGACCGTCTCGTCAAGCGCCGTCCCGAGGTCGGCGTCGCGGACGACCACCGCGAAGGGGAGCCCGTAGACGAGGTACGTGAGCACCAGCACGACCAGCACCGCCAGCGGCCCCAGCAACAGGAAGGGGGCCGCCGCGAGCACGACCGCGAACCGGATCAGGTTCACGCCGACGATCCGGAGGGTGAACCGCCGGACGCCGTCGGCGAACGCGGGCGGGTCGCCGTCGATGCGGTCGTTCAGGGCGCCGAGAAACCCCGCCTCCAGCGCCGACGTGACGAGCAGACCGACGAGAAACAGCGGGACGAACAGAACGACCGAGAGCGGACCACCGACACCGACGCCGGCCGGGCCGCTGGGGAGCGAGACGTACGTCCACAGCGTCGGCAGCCCGGCGGGAAACGGGAACGTGACGCCGCCACCGCCCTCGGCCGCGAGCGCGCGGGCGACCTGCGACCCCGACAGCAGTGTCGCCGCGACCGGGACCCAGGCGAGCGACAGCGACGCCTCGGTGACCGCGACCGCTCGGTCGAATCTGGAGGGCATCGCCGGCAGATAGCGCCCCGCAGCGGCAAATGCTTTGTTCGTCACGCGGGCCCGGTGTCCGTCGTGCCGGTCCGGCGCCAGTCACCCCGCCCGCGCCTCGAACACCAGCGTCGACGGCAACTTCGCGAGCAACTCGGGCCTGTGCTCGCCCCACGGCCCCTCCTCGTAGTCGTCGGGGTCGTCCGACCCCGGTTCCAGTATCCGCTCGACCCGAAACCCCGCCCCCACGAGCGCGTTGTGTACGTCGGCGACCCGATGGCGGTAGGTCACCATGTCGAGTTCGGTGTCTTCCTGCGGGGTGACCTGCCGACCGGTATCGAAGTAGCTCTCCACGACCTCGTGACTCTCGGGGTCCGCGAGGCCGTAGACGGGATGGGGCATCGAGAAGACGAACCGACCGCCCGCCCGGAGGACGCGGTGGGTCTCCCGGAAGCAGGCGGCCAGGTCGTCGACCCACTGGAAGACGTAGGCGTTGAACGCCACGTCGAAGCTGTCGTCGGCGAACATCCCCAGGTCGGTCACGTCTCCCTGGACGAGATCCACATCGGTGTCGTGTTCCTCGGCCAGCTCACGGGCGAAATCGAGCTGTTCCGCCGAGAGGTCGATACCCGTCACGGTCGCGCCGCGCTCGGCCAGCGCGACCGAGCACTGGCCGCCGCCGCAACCCAGTTCCAGCACGTCCTTGTCGGCCACGTCGAGCAACAGCCGCAGGTCGTCGTCGACGCCCATCCCGGTCCAGTTGACGCCCACGTCGAGGTCGATGTCGTCCTGGAACCAGCGGGCGGTCAGCTCCCACCACTCGCGCACTTCCTCGGTCATACCCCACGATTTCGACCGTCTCGAATAGGTCTTGTGTCCGCCCGTGACCGTGTGGCGCGACAGGAGCGTCCGTCACGCCCGGTCGAGCACCATTCGGACGGTCGTCCCCTCCTCGTGGCCCGCGACCGTGAGGTCGCCGCCGGACTTCTCGACGTACCACCCCATCAGCCACAGGCCGACGCCGGACCCGTGGCGCAGCTGCGACTCCGTCCCGGCGCGCAGGGCCTCGGTCTCGCTCTCGGCGATGCCGGGCCCGTCGTCGTCGACGAGGAGTGTCACCGTCTCTGTGGCCACGTCGGCGGTGATCTCGACGGTGACCGCCCCCTCGCTGTGGACGACCGCGTTCTCGACCGCGTTCGCGACGGCTGCCTCGAACCCGTCGACGACGCGGACGGCGACCTCGGGAACGTCCCGGCGGACGGACACGCCCTGCAGGAGCGCGTCGTCGCGGTCGAGCGCCGTCGTCACGAGCGCGGGCAGCGAGCGGTCGGTCCGCCCGGGGTCGGCCGCGACCAGCCGCTCGATGTCCCTGGCCTTCTCGGTGTGCGCGAGGAGTCGCTCGGCCGCCGCCAGCGCGCTCTGTGAACGGTCGACGACCGCGTCGTCGGTCGAGCGCGCGAGCACGTCCGAGAGGTGACCGATCACGACGCTCATCTCGTTGCGGACGTTGTGGCGAAAGACCCGCGAGAAGAGGTTCGTGAGCACGTCCAGGGTTCGCTCGCGCTCGATGCGCTCGGTGATGTCCGTGTAGACGGCGTACCCCTCGACGTCACCGCCGGCGGTCGACGCCATCGCCGTTCGGAGGAGGAAGGTCCGCTCCTCGCCGTCGGCGGTGACCCGCGTCACCTCGCGGTCGGTCGCGTCGCCGCTCGCCGCCCAGGCGTCGATGCCCGAGGACCCCTCGTCGCGACGGATCAGGTCCGCGAGCGGTTCGCCGCGGACGCGCGCCCGCTCGTAGCCGAACACCGTTTCGAACGCCTCGTTGACGGTCTCGACGACCGCGACGCCGTCGTCGAACCCGACGACGGCCGCCGGGTCGGGGACGTTCTCCAGGAGCGTGTCGAAGCGCTGCTGCGCCTCGCTGTGGACCCGGAGCTCGTCCGCGATCTCGGCGATGTACCCGTCGTAGGCGGCGACGACCTCGTCGCACAGGTCCCGGACCTCGGCGTGTGAGTACCGTTCGCGGCGGTCGAACCCGAGCGCCGCCTCCGCGTCGGCGACGATGTCCTCGGCCTTCGAGACGCCGACCACCCGACTGAACGTCCCGATCAGGTCGTCGCGGTTCATTCCGGGAGGAGGCCGACGACGGTCGTGCTGTTGTGGAAACCGCTGGTCCGATCGAAGCGCATCGCCATCTCGCCGTAGGTCTCGAAGCCGACGAACGGCGCCGCGAGTTCGTCCCGCATCGCGTCCAGCGCCGTGTCGACCGCGTCGCCGAGGATGATGTCCCGGCAGGCGCAGTCGTAGACGAACGCGCCCGAGTACGCCCCGTCCGCCGCGTCGTGGGCGGTGCGGGCGGCCGCGCGCGCCGACTCGATCTGCGAGTCGACCGTCCCGCGCATCACGCGAACGCGGGTCCCCTCCGGGACCGCGACGAGCGACGACATCGTCCCCGTCTCGGGGTCCGACTCGATACAGGCCCGCATCTTGTGGGCGTCGCCCTGGTCGATGCCGAACTCGAAGACGCCCATCATCTGCAGCAACTCGGGGTCGCCCGGACCGATCGCGTCGATGTCGACGTCGAACATCTCCCGGGCGTACGGCCGGACGGCGTCGCGCCACACCTCGAACGCGGGCGTCCCGTCGAGCGCCGCGAGCCGTCGGCCGTCGGCCTCGGTCACCTCGTACACCTCCGAGATCGGCTCGTGGCCGTGGGCGTCGACGACCGTCGAGGGCGCCTCGGCGTCGACGACCGCGAGCGCGACGGCGTCGTGTTCCACCCGGTCGTCACAGAAGACGGGCGTCGATTCGAGCGCGTAGTCGTCCGAGGCCGCGCCCCCGGAGAAGGGGACCTGCGCGCCGAGTTTCCGCCGGATGCGCCGGGCCAGTCCCTCGCCGTCGCTGGCGAGGCTGTCGTAGAGGACGAACGCCGAGCGGTAGGGGTGCCCCGCGGGCGCCTCGGCGACGTCCCGGCGCGCGTCGCGGACCGCCCGTTGTGGATTCGCGCCGAGCCCGGTCCCGACCCCGGTCTGGAACCGCAGCCGGTCGCTGGCGACGAGCCCCAGGCCGACGCCCGTCTCGACGCGCTCTCGGTCGGTGAACACGCCGGTCCCCACGCAGCCGACCAGCGCGGGCTCGTCGCCGACGACGGACCGGACCCCCGCCAGCACGTCGGCGGGCGCCAGGCTCGCCGAACAGAACACCTGACAGAAGTCGGCCGGCTCGCCGTCGAGCCTGTCCGCGGCCGCCCGCGCCGCTTCGACCCCTGCGGCGTACCCCTCCTCGCCCGCGGCGATCCCCGACTCGAACTGCGTAGTCATCGTATGAGAAGGCAGTAGCGAGTCCGTGTCTTAAGGGTTGTGCGCCGATATTCATCGGTTGAACTGCGCCCGCACGAACCACCGCTCACCGGTCGAGCGAGTCGCGGATCGCACCGCTCACGCGCGCTCGCGTCCGCCACTCGACGGCCCGCTCGTCGAACACCTCGCGAGCGCTCGCGGCCGCGTCCCCGTCCACCGAACATTCGACACCGGGGTAGGCCACGTCCCAGAGGACGAGCGGGTACGGGGGCGCGGGCGCCACCCCTTCGGGACCCTCCACCGTTCCGTCACCGAGCACTCGACCCGCTTTCCCGGGACCGGACTCGCCGCGCCCGACTTCGACGGCCAGCCCGACGACGCGACGAACCAGTTGCCGCGCGAACCCGCCCGCCGCGAGTTCGACGACCAGAAACTCGCCGTCACGTTCGACCGACGCGCTCAGGTCCCGAACCGTCCCCTCCTCGTCGGGCGTCAGGTTGTGGAAGTCGTGTTCACCCGAGAGACGGTCGAGCGCCTCGCGAACCAGCTCCGGATCGATCTCGCCGTCGCGAGGCGCGTACAGGTGATAGCGATACGTCCGAGACTCGGCGTCGTGGGTCGCGTGGAAGTCCGATTCCACGTCCGCGCTGGCCCACGCGCGAACGGAGGCGGGCAACTCGCTGTTGAACGCCCGCGGCGTGAGCCACTCGGGCGCCTCGAATGCGACGGTCTGGGATCGCGCCGAGACGCCAGCGTCGGTCCGTCCGGCGGCGGCGTAGCCGTCGGGCTTGTCCGCCTCGCCGGCCAGCACACCCAGCTCCCGGAGGGCGTCGAAGACACTCTCCTCGACGGTGGGCACGTCGGGCTGGCGCTGGAAACCGTGGAAGGGGCGGCCGTCGTAGGCGAGCCGATAGGCGCGCATCTCCGGCATCGATTCGGCTTCGCGAGAACGGTCCTTGTCGGTTTCGGGCGCCCGCCGTCGTGTCAGGACTCCTCGACGGTCCGCTCTGGTGGGTCCTCGCCCAGCACGTCCAGCCGACGACGATACTCCTCGTCGTCGACCTCCCCACGGGCGTAGCGCTCCCGGAGGATCCCGACTGGGTCCCGGTCCGCGGTGTCTCCGCCTCCGTCACCGCCGACAGTCGGGTCGACAGCCTCGGCCCCCTCTTCGACGACCCGCTCGACGCGCCGCTCGAACTCCTCGAGCGAGAGCGCACCGGCGGCGTAGCGGGCGCGCAACTCTTCGATCACCACGTCGTCGTCGGTCACCTCGTACTCGTCGAGGCGGTCGGCGACAGCGGCGACCGCCCCGAGCAGGACGACGACGCCGAGACTCGCGGCTTGCCAGGGGGCCAGTCCGACGATGCCGGGGAAGATGGCGGCGAGAACCGGACCGAGCAGTGTCCAGGCGACGGCGAGCAGGAAGACCGGCGTCAGGTCCGGGTCCTCGCGCGAGCCGCGCCCACGGACGGCGCTCCGGATGCGACCCCAGTGGGCCGACCCGTCCGGTTCCGTGGCGACGCGACCGACGCGCTGCCAGTCGATCCCGCCGTCGTCACCCATCGGTCGCGGGAAGGAACGTCAGTGCAATGACCGTTACGACATCTCCACGAGAATCGACCGAACGTCTATGTATGCGCGGACCCGACTACGCAGATATGAGCAGTAAGAACATCAGCGTTCGAGATGATGTCTACCGAGCGCTGAAAGAGGCCAAAGGAGAAGACGAGAGCTTCTCTGATGTCATCGAGCGCCTTCTGAAAGGGAACGAAGAGGAACACTCGTTGTACGGGATGATCGGGATGCTGGACGAGGACGAGGCGGCACAGGTGCGCGAGAAGGCCGCCGCGTTCCGTGAGAGCGCCAACGAGCAGATGGACCGATACTCGTGATACTCGACTCCTGTTTTTTCATTGGCCTCATGACACGCGACGAAGCAGCAGCGGTGAAGCTCGACGAACTCGTCGCCGACGGTGGCGCGCTCTCGGCCTCGACGGTGAGCGTCACCGAGGTAGAGCGCGGACTGGACGCGAACGGGCGCGAGCGATTCGACGTGCTCCTTCGCGACGTGGATATCGTACCGTACGACCGAACGATAGCTCGCCGCGGTGCCGATCTGCTTCGGTCACTCGACGACCGCGGCGAACCGATCGGAGCCCTCGACGCGATGGTCGCCGCGACGGCGCTCGAACACGACGGGCGAGTCGTGACGCGGAATATCTCCGAGTTCAGACGCGTCGATGGGATCCGTGCCGTACCGTACTGATCACGCGAACTCGTCGTAGGTCGGCCGCTCGCTGTCGCCGGGGAACTCGTCGACGGGGACGTTCGTCTGGTCGCCCGATTCCATGTCCTTGACCGTCACCTCGTCGTTTTCCAGGTCGCGCTCGCCGACGATGACCACGGTTTCGGCGTCGATGGAGTCGGCGTAGTTCATCTGCGCGCCGAACGACCGGTCGCTCACGTCCGTCTCGACGACGTGGCCGCGCTCGCGCAAGTCCCGAGCGATGCGGGAGGCGATCGACCGCACGTCGCCGACCTGCAGGACGTAGTAGTCCGTCGAGATGCCCTCACCCGGCCAGGCGTCGTGGGTCTGGAGGAGCAGGGGGAGCGTCGAGTTCATGACGCCGATGCCGACGCCGACGGCGGGCGTGGGCTGGCCGCCGAACTCCTCGATGAGGTGGTCGTAGCGGCCGCCGCCGAAGATCGACCGGGAGACCTCGCCCGAGGCGTCGAAACACTCGAAGACGATGCCGGTGTAGTAGTCCAGCCCCCGCGCGGTCGTGAGGGACACGTCGCAGTACTCCCGGACCCCGAAGTCCGCCGCGGCGGCGAGAACGTTTTCGAGGTTCGCCACGGCGTCGGCCAGGTCGTCGCTGTCGGCGAAGTCCGTGAGTGCGGAGAGGTCGTCGTTCCCGGCCGTCAGGAGGTCGTCGAACTCCCGCGCCTGGTCGTAGGAGAGGCCGGCGTCCGACAGGAGGCCCAGATACTCGCCCTCGTCGACCTTCGCGCGCTTGTCGACCGCTCGAATGGCCTCGGTGGTGTCCACGTCGGCGTCGAACGACCGCAGGAGCTCGCCGAGGATGTCGCGGTGGGAGACGCGGAACTCGAACTCCGAGCCGTCGAGGCCCAGATTCGTCAGCGAGTCGGCGGCGAAGGCCAGCACCTCGGCGTCGGCCTCCGGTTCCGAGGAGCCGAAGATGTCGGCGTTGGTCTGATAGAGTTCGCGGTAGCGGCCCTGCTGGACCTGCTCGTAGCGCCAGAACGGCCGCGTCGAGACCCACTTGATCGGCTTCGAGAGCGCCTGCTGTTTGGCGACGACCATCCGCGCGACGGTCGGCGTGAGTTCGGGCGTGAGCGTGACGTGGCGCCCGCCCTTGTCCTCGAAGTCGTACAGTTCGTCGACGATGTCCTCGCCGCTCTTGTCGGTCCACATCTCCGCCGGCTCCAGCGCCGGCGTCGACGTCTCCCGGAAGCCGTAGGCCCGCGCCGTCTCCTCGATCGTGTCGATGACCTGCCGGCGCGGGGCCATCTCGTCGGGGTAGAAGTCGGTGAACCCCTTCAGTCCCTCGTACATACCCCGTGGTTCGGCGAGGGGTCGCTTGAACCTGTCCGTGTGGGGCGACGGCCCCCGGTCGGGCGCTCCCTCGGCCGCTCACGCCCGCCGCCCGAGCACCCGCGACTGCACGTGCTCGGGAAAGACGTCCGACACCGCCGCCGCTCCGTGCTCGTCGGCCATCAGCGCGCGAAGCTCCGTCTCGTAGTCGCCGGTCGGGAGCGCCTCGCTCGGCCCGGTCTCCACCTCCAGTAGTCGCTCGGCCAGGTCGTCGATGGCGCCGCGGCCGTAGCCAGCGAGCGGCCGCAGGTAGTCGATCCCGTTCCTGTCTTCCAGGCTCTGGGCGAACGGCCGCTCGATGGCCGGCGCGCGGTCGTCGCGCCGGGTGCCGTCGGCCACGGCGTCGAATCCGCGGCCGTCGGCTGCTTCGCGAGCGGCCACCGTCTCCAGTGCGTGCTCGTGGACGAGCTGGATCCCCCCGCGCGGGTAGCCGTCGGCGACCATTCGGTCGACGGCCTCGCGGGCCACCGACTCGTCCAGCGCGACCCGCACGACGGGAAACCCCACCCGCTCGCCGGCGTCGCGGGCGGTCTCGACCACCGACGGGACTCCGTCGAGGCCGAACGTGCAGCTACACAGGGTCACGTCGTAGAACGGGTCGAGCAGTGCCGCGGCGAGCGCCGAGTCCTTGCCGGCCGAAAAGAGTGCGGCGACCGTCGGCATCTACCGGCGCTGGATGTCGAAGCTCTTCTTGTCGGGCTGGAGCTCCTTGAGGAGCTGTTTCATCTTCTGGTCGTCGATCTTCCCCTGGATGCGACCGCTCTGGGCGAGCGCGAGCACCTGTTGCTCGACCTGCTCGCCGAAGTCGGGCTTGGACATCTGGACCGTGTTGAGCCGCTTTCGCGCCTCGTCGGTGAGGTGTTTGCGCAGCATGGCCTTCTTCTGGGCCTCGCGCTGCTCGCGCTGGGCTTCCATGGCCTCCTCGTCGACGCCCTGGCCCTGGCCCTGACCGCCCTGTTCCTGCAGCTGCTCCATCTTCTCCTGGCGGAGCTTCTCGAGCTCCTCGTCGTTCGGTTCGCCGCTCATAGGCGTCCATTGTCGAGTCGCGGGGAAAACGATTTCGGAGCCACCGGACCGGCGGTCGAGCTACTCGGGCGGCGAAACCGGGAGAGCGGACGACAGAAACTTCAGGCGTAGCGTTCGAGTTCCGGGCGGTCGAGCTCTTCGAGGACCTCGCCGGCGGTGTCGTCGAGGAGGCTCTGGCCCTCGGGGGTGATGCGGCGGCCCTCGCCCTCGGCGGTCTGGACGTAGCCGGCTTCTTCGAGCTGCTGGAGCGCCGTGCGGACGATCTTGCCGCTGCCGTCGGTGGTCTGGTTCGGGCGGACCACGTAGCGATTGGAGCCCTGCTTGGTACCGCCGTAGGCGGTCCGGAGCGCGCCGACGCCGGTGGGACCGTCGACGGCGACCTTCCGGAGGAGGCTGGCGGCCCGGATGTCCCAGAAGTCGTCCTGTTCGGGCGGGAGCTCGCGGCCGACGCCGGTCTTCGCGAACTTGAGCCAGTCGGGTTCCTGTACGTCGTCCTCCTCGGCGAGGCGCTCGGCGACCGCCTCGTTGAGGTCTTCCGCGGGCACGTCGTAGAGTGTCGCCATTACAGCGTTCTTCCGGAGCGGCTCATTTAAGGGCATCGTTCGCGGGACGGGTGCGGGACGGAGACACAGGGGAAGTGAGGTCCGAGCGGAGCGAGGACCTCGGAACGCGAGCGGTGACCGAAGGGAACCGCGAGCCGCGGGGCGGTGGGAGCGAACGGAGTGAGCGGTGACGGGTGACTGCGAGAAGCGAGGCGGCGGGAATGCCCGTTCAGTCGCCGACGCCGAGGGCGAAGGCGACGCCGCCGCCGACGACGGTCGGGAAGACGTAGGTGGCGCCGCGGTGGACGAGGACGGCCGCGCCGGCGACGCCGCCGGTGATCCCGGTCGTCGAGACGAGCAGGGCGATCAGCACGGCGTCGACGCCGCCGAGGCCGCCGGGCAGCGGCGTCATCCCGGCGACCGCGCCCATCGGGACGACGAGCAGGACGGCCGAGAAGGGGACGGTGTGACCCAGCGCGTACACCGACAGCCACAGCGAGGTACACATCGCCAGCCAGCCGAGCGCCGAGAAGCCGACGGCCTCCAGCATCGTCGAGCGGCTCGTGGCGACGCGCTCGATGGCGGCGAAAAAGCCCTCGATGCGGCGCTCGATCGCCTCGGCGGTGGGCGGCGACCTGCGCGGGACGACCCGGCCGAGAAAGCGGACGACCGGAGTGACCACGCGGACGACCGCCGCCTCGAGTTCGTAGCGGTACTGCCAGCCGAAGTACGCGGCGGCGGGGATGCCGACCGCGAGGGTGACCAGCGCGGTCGTCGCGAAGATGAGGTTGCGGCCGAACTGTGCGGCACCGGCGACGACGAACGTCAGCCCCACCACGGCGTAGCCGATGGAGGGGACGAAGTGAAGCGCGTCGACGGAGGCGATGGCGGCCAGCCCGGTCTCGTACTCGCTGTCGGTCGCCCGGGAGATGAGGTAGCCGCTGACCGGCTCGCCGCCGGCCTGGCCGAAGGGGGTGACGTTGTTCGAGAAGACCGCGCCGGCGAAGACGAACCCGCTCATTCCGATCGAGAGGGGCGCGTCGAGCGCGCCCAGCACCGTCCGCAGCGCCATCCCCCAGAGGAACAGCCACACGACCGCGACGCCGAGGATCACGAGCAGGTATCGCGGCTCGATCCCGCGGAGCTCCGAGAGGATGTCGCCGATGCCGACGACCCACACGAGCGCCGCGAGGACCAGCGCAGCGCCGACGAAGCCGACGACCGTCGCCCACCTGTCCCCGTTCATGTCGGGCCCGAAGGGCGTCCGCGGCTTGAACCCTCCGGAGTGGGTGCGAACGACGGACGCGGCCGCCGGTCGACGCGGGGGCCGAGACCGGGCCACTGGAACGCCGACCCGCCGGAACCGCAGGGGGTTTCCCGGGAGGGGGCGAACGCCGGGTATGGACGAACGGACCGCGCTGGGGATGCTCGGCGACCGTCTGTCGACGGCGGGCGACGACGCCGCCGTCGTCGACGGCCAGGTCGTGACCACCGACATGCTCCACGACCGGACGGACTTCCCCGACGGGACGACCCGCTACACCGCCGGCTGGCGCGCGGTCGGCGCCTCGCTGTCGGACGTGGCCGCGATGGGCGCCGACGCCACCGCGGCCGTCGCCGTCTACGCCGCCCCCGCCTTCGACGAGACGGAACTCGCCGACTTCGTCGACGGCGCGAGCGAGGTGTGCGACGCCGTCGGCGCCGCGTACGTCGGCGGCGACCTCGACCACCACGAGGAGTTCACCGTCGCCACGACGGCCCTCGGCGACACCGACGAGCCCGTCCCGCGCTCGGGCGCCCGAGTCGGCGACGCGGTCTGCGTCACCGGCAGCCTCGGACGGAGCGGAGCCGCGCTCCGACTGTTCGAGCGCGGCGCGGTCGAGCGGGCCAACGACCTCTTTCGCTTCGAGCCCCGCGTGGCCGCCGGGCGCGCGCTGGCCGGCCGGGCGACCGCGATGATGGACTCCAGCGACGGCCTGTCGCGCTCGCTCCACCAGCTCGCCGAGGCCAGCGACTGCGGGTTCGCCGTCGAGTCGCCGCTCCCGTTCGACCCGGTCGTCGACGAAGTGGCCGACGACAGCGACGAGCGCCTGGAGCTGGGCGCCTTTTTCGGCGAGGACTTCGAACTCGTCTGCACGGTCCCCGAAGCCGATCTCCCGACCCTCCGCGCGGAGCTGCCGGTCGAGCTGACCAGGATCGGTTCGGTCGTCGAGTCGGGCGTCACGCTCGACGGCGATCCGCTCCCTGACCGTGGATACACGCACTGAAGACGCGCTTCTGTGCGGATCTCAGCCGGCCAGGATCTCGAAGGGGACGGGCGTGAAACAGAGGAGGCCGAGCACGAGCGTCACCGCCCCTAACGCTCGGCGGCGGGGGCCGATCGGGTCGTCGCGGATCGGGGTGGCGGGGCCGGCGTAGGCCAGTCCGGCGGCGATGACGCCCCAGACGACCCAGAGGACGACCGCGTTCGTCGCCTCCCGGGCGAGATAGAGGTAGCCGGCGAGGCCGAACAGCGCCGCGGGGACGGCCGCGGCGACGGTCTCCTGGCGGGGGCCGAGGATCGCGCGGACGATGTGGCCGCCGTCGAACTGGCCGACCGGCAGGAGGTTGAGGAACGTGACGAACATGCCGACCCAGCCGCCGAAGATGACCGGATTGGCCGCCAGCCCCGGGTCCGGATACGACAGCGGCTGGCCGGTCAGCTCGGCGAGGATCACGAGCAGGAGCGGGTCGTTGAACCGGATCGCGCCACCGCCGCCGGTGGCGACGCGCTCGGGGACGGTGATCGGGTCCAGGAACAGCCCGATCACGGTCACGACGACCGTCGCGATCAGGCCCGCGAGCGGGCCGGAGACGCCGATGTCGAACAGCGCCTTCCGGTCGGGGATGCGCCCGCGCATGCGGATGACGGCGCCCATCGTCCCGATGAGCGAGGGGAACGGGATGAAGTAGGGCAGGGTGGCGTCCACGTCGTGGTAGCGGATCATGACGTAGTGGCCGAACTCGTGGACCGCCAGCACGCCGAGGATCGCGGCGGTGAACGGCCACGCCTCGAGCAGGGCCAGCGGGCTGTCGAGCTCGACGTAGTACCAGATCGACCCGACGTACAGCGTCGACAGCACCGTCAGGAGGAAGAAGACGAGGTTCGTCCACGGGATCCCGTCGATGTGGGGCGAGCGGGGTTCGGCGACGAGGACGTACTGCGGCCGGGTGGGCCCGAAGCGGTCCTCGACGGCCGGCCGCTCGTCGAACGGGCCCGACGCCTGGGCGCGGGTCGTCAGCGACACGTCGTAGCCCGCGTCGCGGAACAGTCCCCACAGCTCGCGCTCGAGGACCTCGGCCGACGCCAGCGGCGTGCCCAGGTAGTAGACCGTGCCGTCGTCGACGCGCACGTCGGCCACCTGAAAGACCGACTCGACGTCCGCGACCGGCGGCCCCTCCGCCGGCGTGCGACGCTCGTCCATCGGTCCCAGGTTGGGTTCACCCCTGTATAAATCCCGGGACACCGCCAGGGACCGACCGCTCGACCCGAACGGCTGGCCGCGTCACCCACCTGGGGCGACACCGAACGCGCCGCTGGGTCGGTCGGCGGCGAGAGGAAGCGGGGCGGGACGCCCGCGTTCGGGCGTCCCGTCAGGGACGGGGGCGCGGTGAACGGATGGTGTTCGGTGTTCGGAAGCCGGTGCGCGTGGTGGGGTCGGACGGGGTCGCCGTCCAGGGGTGTGGATGGGGTCTCGTGGGGTCGGAGCGTGCGGTGTTCGGTGAAGCTCGGTCGTCCTCAGGCGACTTCGACGCGCCACGTGGTCGCGCTCGTGTAGGACCACTTCTCGACCTCGAGGTCGGTGGCCGAGTCGCGGATCTTCACCATGAGCGCGCCGATCTCTTTGGGCGACAGGCCGACCTCGTCGGCGATGAACTTGCTCTTGAAGTACATCTCGCCGTCCTCGGCCTTCTGGCGCAGATACGCCTTGAGTCGCTGTTCTTTCGACGGCGCGTCGTCGTTGGAGGGCTGGAGTATCGAGCTCATGTTGACACCTCGATTTTCTCTGTGGCCGGTAAGCCCATATAAACGGAGGAAGCTTCGGGTGGCTTCGTGTCGTTTCACAGACGACCGATGTGAAACGAGTAGTTCGCAAGTTTTTATAACATTTTTTGAGCGACTTAGACGTTTTATACTCTGTTTTGAATGCCCGAGACGTTTTTGCGATCGGGTCGCACAGTCGCCGTGTGAACGCGCGTGAAAGGCGAATTCAACCCGATATTGAGGTAACTGTTGCCGATTTAACCCTCCGGTCGGGGTACGAGCGTCCTCGCGGGTGTCTGGGATGGTAAACGCCGGGCGACGGTTTCGAGGGGACGATCGACGCCACAGCGCGGGCGTCGCGGCTTGACAACCCTTAAGACGGCATCGTGGTTACGCCGTCCCAATGAAAACAGTCGTCTCTATCGGCGGGAGCGTCCTCGTTCCGTCGGTGGGCCCGGAGCGCGTGCGGGCCTACGCCGACGCGGTCGAATCGCTCGACGCCGACGGGTACACGCTCGGAACCGTCGTCGGCGGCGGGCCGACCGCTCGCGAGTACATCGGGGCCGCGCGGGAACTGGGCGCCAACGAGATCGAACTGGATCAGTTGGGGATCGAGGTCACCCGACTCAACGGCCGCCTGCTGATCGCCGCGCTCGACGAGCGGGCCGCCCCGACGCCGCCCGAGAGCTACGAGACCGGGCGCGAGGCCATCCGCCGCGGTGACATCCCGGTGATGGGCGGGACCGTCGCCGGCCAGACCACCGACGCCGTCAGCGCCGCCTTCGCCGAGTACGTCAACGCCGACCTGCTGGTCTACGCCACCAGCGTCGACGGTGTCTACGACGCCGACCCGAGCGAGGACCCCGACGCCGCGAAGTTCTCGGAGATCACCGCCGACGAACTGGTCGGGCTGATCGCCGACCTGGAGATGGACGCCGGCAGCAACGCCCCCGTCGACCTGCTGGCCGCGAAGATCGTCCAGCGGTCCGGTATCCGAACGATCGTCCTCGACGGCACCGACCCCGCCGCGGTCGAGCGGGCGATCCGCACCGGCGACCACGACGGCACCGACGTGGTCCCCGAGGGCGTCGGGGACGCACCCGCCGAGTGGAGCGACCGATGAGCGAAACCGGCGACGACACCACCACCGACGGCCCGAGCGCTACCTCGACCGCCGACGCGACGAACGCCCCCGACGACACCGAGACGGCCGACGACACCCGATCCGACGAGACGGACGGCGAGGACCACTACGCCTTCTGGGCCGAGGAGGTCGCCGACGCCGTCGAGGCCCGGGACCCCGAGGAGCCGGTCGTGATCAAGGGCGGCATCTCCCCGTCGGGCGTCCCGCATCTCGGCAACGTCAACGAGATCATGCGCGGCTACTTCGTCGCCGAGGTCCTCCGCGAGCGCGGCTGGGCGGTCCGCCAGGTGTTCACTACCGACGACCGCGACCCCCTGCGCAAGCTCCCCCGCAAGCTCGCCGACCTCGACGGGAAGATCGTCGACCTCGGCGACGTGAACGCCGGCGCGCTCGGCAAGAATCTCGGCCACGCGTACACGGACATCCCCGACCCGTTCGGCTGCTGTGACTCCTACGGCGAGCACTTCTCGACGCTGATCGCCGAGTCCGCCGAGCTGCTCGACGCCCCCATCGACGTGGTCTCGACGACCGACCTCTACGAGTCCGGGCGCATGGACGACGTGGTCGAACACGTCCTCGAAAACCGCGAGCGGGCCCGAGAGGTGCTCTCGGAGTACCAGGACAAGGTCGACGAGGACTACGTCCCGTTCAACCCCTTCTGCGGCGAGTGCGGGAAAGTCACCGAGACGGTCACCGCGGTCGACGTGGACGCCCGCGAGGTCGAGTACCGCTGTACGGACATCGAGGCCGGCAACCGCACCATCGAGGGCTGCGGCCACGAGGGCGCGGCCAGCTTCCGGGAGGGGAAACTCCCCTGGCGCTTCGAGTGGCCCGCCCAGTGGCAGGTCCTCGGGGTGGACTTCGAGCCGTTCGGCAAGGACCACGCCGAGGGCTCGTGGCCCTCCGGCGTCGACATCGCCGAGAACGTCCTCGGGATCGAACCGCCCGAACCGATGGTCTACGAGTGGTTCACCCTCGACGGCGAACCGTTCTCCTCCTCGGAAGGTAACATCGTTCTCGTCCACGACGTGCTGGAGACTCTCGAACCCGAGGTCCTGCGCTACTTCTTCGCCAAGGACCCCAACCGGGCGCGCGACTTCAGTATCGAGCGGCTCGACCAGCTCGTCGACGAGTTCGACCGCGTCGAGCGGCTCTACTACGGCGAGGAGTCGGGCACCGAGAAAGAGGAGCGGCGCGCCGAGCGCGTCTACCCGTTCCTGCCCTCGCTCGGGGACGTGCCGCCCGCGGCGCTGGCCGAGTCCGGTGTGTTCGAGACCGGTGACGCCGACGCGGCGGCGGTAGCCGCCGACTTCGACCACAACGACCCCGGGGACCGCCGCCGGCGACGCGAGTTCGTCGACGGCGAGTTCGCGAACCGGGTGCGCCTGCCCTACACCTTCGCCGCGGTGCTGGGCATGTTCGACGACGAGGACGCCCGCGCGGCGACCGCGCGCAAGGAGGGTCACGTCGCCGACGACGACCCCGAGTGGGCCGTCGACGACGCCTTCGGCCGCGTCGCGCTCGCCAGCGAGTGGGCCGACCGCACCGACAACGAGTACAACTACACCGTCTCCCGGACCGAACTGCCCGACGTCGACGTCGACGAGGCGACCGCGGCGGCGCTCGAGGACCTGGCCGAGTTCGTCGCCGAGGGGGCCGACGGCGAGGCCATCCAGGGCGAGATCTACGAGACCGCGAAGCGCAACGACATCGAGATCGGCGACTTCTTCGGCGTCGGCTACCGGCTGTTCTTCGGTGAGGAGGAAGGTCCGCAACTAGGTTACTTCCTCGGCGATCTGGACCGGGAGTTCGTCGTCGAGCGACTTCGACGGGAGCGATAGACCGGCCGTCAGTTTTCCGAGACGCGGCGGTGTTTGGTTCGTGTTGCAAGTGTAGCGGGAGTTTCGTACTGCATTGCTGTGAACCGAAGTAGAGAGATAGCGACTCCACTCGACAGGGAGTGCCGAAAGCCCTCGGCAGGCTCGCGCGGTCTGTGCGACATATCTTCGCTCCCTGCGGTCGCTCAGATAGGGGTCGCGCAGACCGCCCGACCCCGCCTCGCCCGTTCAGTCCACCAGGAATAGCACAACCGCGCACAGCCACTGCGCCACACACCTCCCCAACCGACTGCGCTCCTCGCTACGCTGCGGTGCTCGTCCCTCGCACGGCCTCGTCGCTCGCATGAACGCGAGCGACAGCGCGCGCCACAGCAACTGCTCCTCCTTTCCACCCTGCTGAGCATCCGCCGAGCGGTGCGAGGTGCGACCGAAGGGAGCACCTCGTTGCGAACGGCGCGCAGCGCCGTGAGCGAAGCGAGCGCGGTTCCACGCGGCGAGTGAGCGAAGCGAACGAGCCGCGCCTTTTTCACCCATGTTTTTGCCGGAGGGGTGCCCGCAGCGAACGCAGTGAGCGAGGACACCCCTCCGGGAAAAAGATGGTAACCAAACCCTCTTGACGGGGAGGCCCCTGCAATCGGGTAATGGTAAGCCCGCTGTACTGGGTGCTCGCCGCGGTCGTCGTCTTCACCGCGGGGACGATGGCGCTGCAGGCGAGGGGCAAGCTCCCCGACTCGATCCGCGTCTCCGGGCCGATCCTGACCCTCCACACGCTCCGTGGTCGGCAGTTCCTCACGTGGCTCGCCAGGCCCAAGCGGCTCTGGCGCGCCTGGGGCAACTTCGGCGTCGGGATGGCGCTGGTGACGATGATCGGCATGTTCGCCGCCGTGTTCAACGCCGGCTGGCAGGCGATGCAACAGCCCGAGGCCCAGCCCGTCCAGAACCCCCAGAACGTGCTGGTCATCCCCGGCGTCAACGACTTCCTCCCGCTCGCCGCCGCCCCGGAGATCGTCCTCGGTCTGCTCATCGGCCTCGTCGTCCACGAGGGCGGCCACGGCCTGCTCTGTCGCGTCGAGGACATCGACATCGACTCGATGGGGCTGGCCTTCTTCTCCTTTCTCCCCGTCGGCGCGTTCGTCGAACCCGACGAGGAGAGCCGCCTCCGCGCGAACCGGGGGAGCCAGACCCGGATGTTCGCCGCCGGCGTGACCAACAACTTCCTCGTCGCGTTCGTCGGCTTCCTCCTCCTGTTCGGCCCGATTTCGGGCGCGATATCGGTGGCGGCTGGCGTCCCGGTCGGCAACGCCGCCGCCGGGTCGGCCGCCGACGAGGCCGGTCTGGAGTACGGCGACCTGGTCACCGAGGTCGAGGACGAGGCGATCGCGAACGTCTCCGAGTTCGAGACGCGACTCGCCGCGGTCGAGGAGCGGTCGGTCGAACTCACGTTGAAGGGCGGTGAGACGGCGACGCTCGAACGGAAGCTCGCCCTCGTCCGGTCGGTCCCGTCGGTGACCGACGGGATCGGACCGAACCGGGAGAACGCGACGATCGTCGAGGCCGTGAACGGGTCGGCGGTCTACACCGAGCGCGGCTTCGCCGAGGCGATGGCCGACCGCGAGACGGCCACCGTCGAGACCAGCCGCGGGACGACGACGTTCCCCGTCGGCGCCTACGGGCTGGCCGTCGAGAACGGCCCGCTGGCCAACGCCTCCGTCCCGGCCGACGGGACGGACGTGATCGTCCGCTCGGTCGCTGGCGAGCGCACGCCCAACGCCTCCGCGTACGGCGACGTGGTCGGCGGACTCGAAGCCGGGCAGACGGTCGAGGTACGGGCGTCGGTCGGCGGCCAGACCGACACCTACAGCGTCACCGCCGGCTGGGACGGTCCCGGGGGCGCGCTCGGGCTCCGCACCCAGCAGGGCTTCAGCGGCATCGCGGTGACCGACGCCGGCATCGACGTCTACCCCGCGGCGCAGTTCCTCGCCTATCTCGGCGGGTTCAGCGGCGACTGGGGCGGGCTGTTCTCCGGCCAGTTCCTCCAGCAGATGTTCGTCGTCCTCCTGCTGCCGTTCCTGAGCACGCTCGGGCTGGGCTTCGGCTACAACTTCGCCGGGTTCGTCCCCGACGTGGCGAACTTCTACACGGTGACCGGTCCGCTCGAACCGCTCGGCGGCGGGGTGTTCATGCTCGCGAACGTCCTGTTCTGGACCGCGTGGGTGAACCTCAACCTCGGCGTGTTCAACTGCGTACCGACCTTCCCGCTCGACGGCGGGCACATCCTCCGGGCGTCGGCGGAGTCGCTCGTCGCGCGGCTCCCCGTCGAGGACGGCCGCCGCGCGACCACCGCCGTCACCGCCTCGATCAGCCTGCTGATGATCGCCGGCCTCTTTCTCATGCTGTTCGGGCCGCAGCTGCTGAACTGAGGGGGGTGATCGACGCCGTCGCCGTTCGGCGCGGACGGGAACAGCAAGTTTCCTAAACTGCGATCGCTAACTCCCGGTATGGTCAGACGCGAGCCGCCGCAGACGGAGGAAGGCTGGTACGCCTTCCACGACCTCAGGACGGTCGACTGGGAGGCCTGGCGCGACGCGCCCGAGCGCGTCCGCGAACGGGCGCTGGACGAGGCCGTCGAGTTCCTCGGGTCGGCCGAGGCCGTCGCCGACGCCGAGGCGGGCGACTCGGCGCTGTACGCCGTCGTCGGCCACAAGGCGGATCTGCTGGTCGTCCACCTCCGACCGACACTGGCGGACGTCGAACGGCTCGAACGCCGGTTCGAGCGCACCGAGTTCGCGCAGTTCACCGAACAGTCATCCTCGTACGTCTCGGTCACCGAGGCGTCGGGCTACAGCGAGCGCGCCCGCGAGTACTTCGACGGCGAGGTCGCCGACGACTCCGGGCTCGCCCAGTACATCCAGTCGCGGCTCCACCCGGAGATTCCCGACAGCGAGTACGTCTCCTTCTACCCGATGTCGAAACGGCGCCAGCCCGACCAGAACTGGTACGACCTGCCCTTCGAGGAGCGCGCCGAGCACATGGAGAGCCACGGCGACATCGGCCGCGACTACGCCGGCCGGGTCTCCCAGATGATCACCGGCTCGGTCGGCATGGACGACTGGGAGTGGGGCGTCACCCTGTGGGCCGACGATATGACCGACGTGAAGGAACTGCTCTACGAGATGCGCTTCGACCCCTCCTCGTCGAAGTTCGCCGAGTTCGGCCCCTTCTACGTCGGCCGGAAGTTCCCGCCGGCGGACCTGGGCGCATATCTCGCGGGCGAGTCGGTGCCGACCGCCGACGCGGCCGAGGAGTCGCCCGGCGAGCGGCCGGCCCACGCCAGCGCGTCGACGGGCGGCCACGACGGTCACGCCAGCGACGGCGCCCACGGTGCCCGCAGCGACGGCGAGTCAGCGGACCCGCCCGCCGAGAGCCACGCCGGCGACGGGGACGACAGCGGCGCCGAGGCGGTCAGCGAGTCCAGCGAGGGCGCCGGGGGTCGACCAGCGGCGGCACAGAAGGACGTCGACGCCGCGGAACTCGACCCCGACGAGGCGGCGGGGACGCTCGCGAACTTCGGCGTCTACCCCGAGGAGTACGGCGCGGGCGACTACGCGCTGGTCTGTTACGCCGACGCCGACGCCGAGGACCTGGTCGACGAGGTCGACGGCCTGCGCGGGAACTTCGACCACTACGACACCCACGTCCTGACGAGCGTCCGCGCCAACCAGGGCCAGACGGCGATCGTCAGCGTCTGGGCCAACGAGCGCGCCGCCGACACCGCCATCGGCTTCCTCACGGACGTCGACGGGGTGACCCGCAGCGCACGCGGCTCGCTCGGCGACGCCGGCGAGGCCGGCGAGAGCGGTAACGAGGGAACCGGCGGCGACGACGCCGAGGCGCAGGGGAGCGACGACACGACGGCCGCGGACATCCGCGCGGAGCTGGCCGACGAGGGCGTCTACGCCGGCCAGCCCCACGGCGAGGACGTGTACGCGCTGGTGCTGTACTCGGAGGCCGACCCCGAGGAGCTGGACGACGAAGTCTCGGACCTGCGCGACGGCTTCGACCGCTACGACACTCACGTAAAGACCGCCGTCTACGGCGACGTGGCCGACGATTCGGACACGACGGCGGTCGTGAGCCTCTGGGACACCGAGAGCGCCGCCGACACCGCCGCGGACTTCCTCACCGACCTGCCGGGGGTCGTCGGCCGCCCGCAGGACCGCGAGGGCTTCGGCACGATGGGGATGTTCTACACGGTCAAGCCCGACTACCGCGAGGAGTTCGTCGACACGTTCGGGACCGTCGGCGAACTGCTCGCCGAGATGGACGGCCACCGCGAGACGGCGCTGCTGGCCAACCGCGAGGACGACGCCGACATGTTCATCGCCAGCCGCTGGGACGCCAGAGAGGACGCGATGGCCTTCTTCCGGTCGGACGACTTCCGCGAGACCGTCCAGTGGGGCCGCGAAGTGCTGGCCGACCGACCCCGGCACGTCTTCCTGGCCTGAGCGGCGTCGCGGTTTTCGCGCTATTCGACCGCCGACAGCGTCGCCGCCGTCACCGGTCTGTCGCCCACAGGAACAGTGTTAGCCCCGTCGCGGCCACGAGCGCGGCCGCGAGCAACTGGAACGCGACGGTGAACCCGGCGGTCTCGGAGAGGAAGCCGACGACCGCGGGGGAGACCGCGCCCGCGACCATCAGCAGCGTCCGGACGACGCCGAGGCTGCCGCCGGCGACCGATTCGGGCGTGACCTCCATCAGGTACGCGCCGCGGACCGGGCGGTAGCCGTGGGCGCCCAGTCCCAGCAGGACGACCGCCCCGCCGAGCACGAGGGCGCCGCCGGTCGCCGAGAAGGCGAGTACGGCGACCATCCCGGCGGTGGCGACCGCGAGCGTCAGCGCGAGGATCGGCCCGGCCCCGAACCGGTCGCTGGCCTCGCCGGTGACCAGCTGGACGAGGCTGACCAGAAACAGGGCGCTAAAGAGGAGGTTCGCCGTCGCGGCGGAGACGGCGGTCTCCTCGGTGAGGTACAGCGGGAGGAAGGCCACGGCGCCGTTGTAGGTGAAGGAGAAACAGACCGTGACGACGACGAAGAGGGTGAACCGGCGGTCACGGAAGAGCGTGAGGTAGGCGCCCAGCGGGACGGCGCCCGCGTCGTCACCGTCGCCGGCCGAGGCGGCGGCTGGTTCGTCCGGCAACCGCCGCGGCGTGGCCCAGGCGAAGACGGCGGCGACCCCGACGCCGACGACGCCCCCGACCAGGAAGAGCGTCCGCCAGGGCGCACCGAGGACGCCGGGGAGCGCCGAGACGGCGACGACCGCGGCCGGCGCCGCCGCGCCGCCGAAGGTCCCGAAGGTGTCGTAGACCCCCAGCGCGCGGCCGGTCCCGCGGGGGTAGGCGCGCGCGAGCAGGCTGACGCTGACGGTCTTGTAGGTGCCGGTGCCGGCGCCGACGAGCGCCATCGCGCCGACGAGCGCCCACAGGGGGGTGTCGACCGCCAGCGCGAACGCGGCGGCGGCCGTGGCGAGCGCTCCGGCGGTGATCACCCGGACCGATCCGACGCGGTCGGCGAGCAGCCCCGAGGGGAACTGCATCAGCGCGTAGACGAGCATCAGCGCCGTGAACGCCGAACCGAGGACGGTCCGCGAGACGCCGTAGGTCGACCCGATGGTGTCGAACAGCGGCGGGAAGGCGTACCGGAGGAACTTCCCGAGGAACCACACGAGCGCGGTCGCGACGAGCGCGTCGAAGCGGGCGAATCGGCGGGGGATCACCGGGCCGACCCTCCCGGACCGGCGCGGACCCGCTGGCGCGACCCCACCGGCGCCACCGCTGGACGGGGTCGCGAGGCGGACGCCGCCGGTCGTCGTCGCGGAGCGGACACCGGAGTCCGACGCTGCTGCGATCGCACGGTATCGGAGAAGGCGACTTGGCGGGGAAATGCGTCCCGGTTCCGGCGAGCGCGACCCCGTCAGAGCCAAGGGACTCGCGACCGAATCGACTGCCGTGCCAGACGACAGCAACGACGGGGGCGGCCGACCGGACGGCGGGCCGCCGCCGGCGGACGTGGACGACACCCCGACGGTCGGCTGCTCGCGCTGCGACCGCGAGTGGGACCTGGCCTACGAACTCGACGATCTGGGCGTCGGCAACCAGGCCGTCGAGCAGTTCGCGCTCGACCACAAGCGCCACACCGGCCACTTCCCCGACGACGTGCGGACGTGGCTCGCCTCCTGTCGCCGCTGTACCGAGCTGTCAGAACACCTCGCTCGTCACGCCGCCGAGCGCTGGGCGCGGACCCACGCCCGCCACACCCGTCACACCGTGGCCATCGAACACGGCGTCGACGACGAGACGACCGTCGTCGAGCCCGACGACGCGGAATGATTTAGATATCTAAACTAAAAACATTCGACAAACTCTCACAGTAATATTTATCTTGACGGATTACAGATGGAATGCTATGTCAGACAGGGTGTCAGATGGAGATTCCCAATCCTCGTTCGATGAGTTGTCAAATGGAGAGTCTAAGTCCTCGTCAGAGGGATCACATAGAGAACCACAGTCCTCTGTTGAGATATCTATTGGCCGCAACAACCTCCGAATTAATGGATCTGAAGATTTCATATCGAAGGAACTCTCCACAATTCTTGACCGTCTTGATTTCGGATCGCAGCCTCAGATAACCAACGATGAGGTTACGGATGAAACAATGCCGGTCGACAAAGAAACACCGGAAAGCCGGCATTCTCCCTCGATAGAATCTGAGGAAGATGCAGATGAAGAATCTGACTCTACCTCCAAGCTCAAAGATGTCGCTGATCGCATTAATGTACCATATGAAGCACTCTCAGAGTATTTCTACATGGATGGAGATGAGATTCATATCCATGATCCAAGGGAAATCAAACCAAAGTATGCACTGATTGGTTATTGTACCCTTAAAGAAGAACTGCACAATGATACATATCACGACAATACAGATACAAAAAAGAAGCTCATTGACAATGAGAAAGTGAATATCGAAGACTGGGGCGGCACTCTACTCTACAACCTCAGAGAAAGTGGATACATCAAAGATAATCCAAATTCGCAGAAGAGTCGGTTCAAACCATTTAAGATCACCCCCAGTGGCCGAGAAGAACTGGTTGACTGGTTAAATGAAGACAATTGAAGATTTTTTCGAGGTAGTTGAAGACTTCCATGATGATCTTGAGTCTAGAGGCACAGACACAATCCATACTCAGAGCTACGAAACAACTGTTCGAGAACTTTATGCAGATTGGCAACAAGTCAAAATAAGCCTGAAGGCAATCATTGAAGACGATATTATTGATGAATTAGATGAGCGGTTCTCCCGACTACTTGAAGAGTCTCATAAAAGTCGCTCAAGTGTATCAGAGTCGGCTAGCTATCTCAAGAGCATTGAAAACACCTATATAAAACACATCTATCCAGTCATTAGTAACCGAGAAATTGAGGCCGGCTTCGTTAATAGTCTAATTGCTGATCTGGAACAAATTGATGATGATAAGTACCATGACTACATGGAAGAGGCAATTCAGTGTATACAAGCTGGGGCCTATAGAGGCGCTGCTGTATTAGGTTGGCAAGCAGGTATGTTTGCTTTATATCGCGAATTGGAAAAAGGAGACGATCCGATCCACGTAGCATATCAGAGGCAGTTCGGCACAACACCAGATGTAGATATCGACGACTTCTGGGATTTTCAAAAGGTGAAAGACCGCGACATACTAATACTCGCAGAAAGCGTTGGTTTAATCGATAAAAGTTTGAAGGACATGCTAGTAAGAGAAAAAGACATCAGGAATAAAGCAGCCCATCCTGGGATCTACGATGTGGGACCGAATGGGACGAAAGCGTTGCTGGAGACAGTAATGCAATTACTAGTGAAACTCGGTCACTGACAACTCGCAATTTGAGAGCGTAACTTAAGTTTCCAATTCACCATTTAGTCACAACTTCGAACTACTTCTCGTCGTCCTCGGTCGTCGTCTTGTCGACGTCGAGTTCGTCGAAGTAAATCTCCGCGCCGTCCTGGGCGACCTTCTCGGCGAGCACGGCGCATTTGACGCGCATCGGCGAGATGTCGACGCCGAGCATATCGATCACGTCGTCCCTGTCCATCTCTTTCAGGTCCTCGACCGCCATCCCCGCGAGCTGCTCCGAGAGCATCGAGGCGGAGGCCTGAGAGATGGCGCAGCCGTCGCCGCGGAAGGCGACGCGCTCGACGACCTCCTCGTCGTCGTCGAGGACGACGTCCATCTCGATGGTGTCGCCGCACATCGGGTTCTCGCCGACGTGGGTGAACGTGGCTTCCTCGATCTCACCGTAGTTGCGCGGGTTCTTGTAGTGGTCGAGGATCTGCTGTCGGTACATGTCCGAGCCGCCGATACCCATTGTCGGCCGAGGATACGCCCTACCGGCGGAAAAGGATTCCGAGGGACCGGTTGTCACGCGACCGAACGATATCGGCGTATACAGTCTATACCCGCGATCGCCCGGTTGCTTCGCGGCGTGAATCTACACCGAAGTTTATTACCTACCGTCCCGGAAATACAGCACAACCACAGGGCAATGTTCGACCGAGTAAACGACGCGATATCCGGTGGTGGGTCCGGGGAGGTCGACGCGGAGCACCTCGACGGGTTGCTGCGCGACGGCGAGGAGCTGCAGCACGCGCTCGCCAACGACGGCACGATCGAGCACACGGAGGACGGTCGAACGACGACGATCGAATCGGGGGGCGGCCACGGCGCCTACATGCTCGTGACCGACGAGCGGGTGCTGTGGGTGCTGGGCGACCAGCCCGACGAAGCCGAGATCGCCTTCGAGCTGACCCGACTGCAGACCAGTCACGTCCGCAAGGGGCTGATCAACAGCAAACTGGAGATCCAGACCTACGACGAGACGGTCGTCTTCGACCCCGACGAGGGCGACGGCGAGGAGGCCGAAGACTACATCGACAACGTGGGCTCGTCGTGGGCGGACATGTCCGCCGCGCTCGCGCAGGCCCGCGACGCCATCGCCGCCTACGAGGACGCCTGCCAGCGCGGCGCCGACCCCAACCAGCACGCGCTGGCCGCCCGTTCGCATTTCTCCAAGGCCCGCCGCTGTGCCACCCGCGAGGACCGCGCGCCCGAACAGAAGATCCGCGCGGAGACCCAGACGGTCGTCGAGGAGCTGGCCCACACCCGCGTGAACTCGTGGCTCGACCGCGCCGAGTCCCAGTACGAGACCGTCGAGACGGCGCTGGAGGAAGGCCGCTACGGCGACGCCTGCGAGGCGTACGTCGACGCCGCCGAGGCCATCGAGGACGCCGGCGACGCGATCGACGACGTGGACGACGTCCCCGAGGGCGCCGAGAGCCGGCTGGACGCCGTCGAAACCGACCTTCGCGATGCGGGCGAGCGGTTCCTCGACGACGCCGCGGGGCGCTGCGAGACGGCGCTCGACGCCGAGGAGGTGACCGTCGCCGTCGACGCCTGGGAGGAGGCGTTCGACCGCTACCGGGCCGCCACCGACGCCGGCTGGAACGGCCACGCGCCCGTCTCCGAGGACGCGCTGGAGTACCAGCTCACCTGGGTCACCGCCGGCCTGCTGGAGGCGATGAGCGCCCACGCCGCCGCGCTCGAACGCGAGGGCGACGACGCCGACGACACCGACGAGGCCGGCGACCGCTACGAGGACGCCGAGGCGTGGTTCGAGCGCGCCCGCGACCTCGCACGCGAGCGACCCCGCCACGACGCCGACGACTACGAGGCCGGCCGCGACCGCGTCGAGGAGAAGCGCCTGGAGAGCGCCGGCTGGGAGTTCGGCGGCTGAGTCACCGCGCCAGGACCACCACCCGCGTCGAGTCGAGGGTGAGGTCGCCCCCGTCGAATCCCCCGAACAGCGACACCGCCTCGAATCCGCCGCGCTCACACAGCTCCCGGAGCACCGGCGGGGCGTACAGCCTGTTTTCCCACTCCATGGTGTCGACGTACTCGTAGCCGTCGCCGGTCGCGTCGAACACGTCCAGCGTCGTCGCGAACCGGCTCGTCTCGACGTCGAACGCCTGCCGGTAGACGGTCAGGCGGTCGTCGTCCTCGGTGACCGTCGCCTCGTCGAGGCCGGCGACGAAGGCGTCCCGGTTCGACTGTTCGACCACGAGCACGCCGTCGTCGGCCAGCAACTCGCGCGCGTCGGCCAGAATCGCCTCGTCGGTCTCGCGGCCGTAGTACCCCAGCGAGTTCCAGCACACCGTTATCAGGTCGTAGCTCCCCGACAGTTCGCCCAGATCCCGCATGTCGTGGTGGTGGAAGTCCGTCCGGGCTGCGACGCCGCGGGCGCTCGCCCGCTCGCGCGCCCGGTCGAGGAACGGCTCGGAGAAGTCCAGCCCCTCGGCGGCGACCCCGCGGTCGGCCAGCGCGAGGACGTGCCGGCCGACGCCGCAGGCCACGTCGAGCGATCGCTCGGGCTCGCAGTCGAACTCGGCGGCCAGCAGGTCGAGCAGGTCGTCGACTTCCCGGTCGGCCGCCTCGAACATGTCCTCGAAGTGCTCGGCGAAGACGTCCGCTTGCTCGCGAAACACGCGGTCGGTCCAGTGGCTCATGGCCGTCGGATCGGTCCGGTCGGCGAAAAGGCTGGGGTGGCCGTGGGGCCGCCTCCCACTGTCAGTCGTCGTGGGCCTGCTCGAACGGGCGCGGCGGGAGCAACAGGTCTTCCAGTTCGGGCATCGACTTGACGTTGTAGACGACCTGCAGTTCGTCCGTGACGGGCATCCCGTTGCAGGACAGTTGAAAGCCCTCGTCGAGCATCTCCTGGGGGAGGACGTGGTCGACGCGGGTCCGCATATCGCCTTCGAGGACGACGATCGCGCAGTTGGCGCAGGCGCCGCCGCGGCAGGCGAAAGGCCAGGCGAACCCGTGGCGCTCGGCCGCCTCCAGCAGCGACTCGCGCGGGCGGACCCAGAACTGGCCGTAGTCCTCGCGGTCGAGCCCGCCGTCGGCGGCCATCTCCATCAGGTCCGCGTCCTCCAGGTCCCAGCCGTGGTCGTCGAGCACCTCGTAGTTGAGATACTCGACGCGACAGCGCTGCTCGCGTCGCGGTTGCTCGCCCTCGCCCGGCGAGGCCGCCGCTTCGGCCCGCTCGGCCGGCGACCGGTCGTCGTCCTCGCCGACCGCCTCGCCGCCCCCGTCCTTGATCTCCTCGTAGGCGGACCTGACGAGCTGGAACTCCCGGGCCGACCCGCCGTGGTCGGGATGGACGTCTTTGATCGTCTCTCGGTAGGCCTCCTTGATCTCCTCCTCGTCCGCGTCGGGGTCGACCGAGAGAACGTCGAACGGCGACTCCACGCGCGCTCCTAGCGCGAACACGGCCATAAACCCCAGTATTCCGGACCGGTGCCCCGCCGGCGAACCCCGGCGTCACTCCCGGACGTACAGCGACCCGAGGAGCGCGGCGACGCCGGCGAGTCGGAGGAGTTCCTCCGCGAGGAACGCCCACCACAGTGTCGCTGCCGTCACCGGCCGGTCGCCCCCGGCGAGACCGGTCAGCGGCGTCCCGTCGAGCAGCGCGCCGACGGCCGCCTCGAACGCCGGCGGCGCGATCAACACCAGAAACAGGCCGACCGCGAGCAGGAGCACCGGGCGACTGTCGTGCTGGCGGTACGCCACCGCGGCTTTGCCGACGACCACGAGCGTCCCGACGACGACCAGCCCCTGGACCAGCGACGTGAGCATCGCGAGCGTGCCGGCCGTCGTCATCGCAGATCACTCCAGAGTGCGTGCAGTCGGGCGGCGGTCTCGTCGTCCAGCAGCGCGACCGTCTCATCCGGCGGCGGCGCATCGCTCACGTCCCACAGTTCCCCGCCTGCCCAAATAAGGCCCCGGAACGGTTCGTGAACCGCGAAACGCCCGGGCGAGACGACCAGCGTCGCCGTCGCCGGACGCTCAGGCGAACAGCTCGCGCGCCGCGTCCAGCGCCTCGACCAGTTTGTCGACCTCCTTCTCCGTGTTGTAGATGTAGAAACTCGCGCGCGTCGAGGAGGGGACGCCGAGCTTGTCGTGTAACGGCTGGGTGCAGTGGTCGCCGGCTCGCACCGCGACGGCGAAGTCGTTGAGGATCTCGGAGGCGTCGTGGGCGTGGACGTTCCCGAGGTTGAACGACACCAGCGCCGCCCGATCGTCGCCGGGCGGTCCCAGAATGTCGATGTCGTCGAACTCCGCTAGCCGGTCGTAAGCGTACTCTGCGAGCGCCTCGCCGTGGTGCTGGACGTTCTCCATGCCGATCTCGTCGAGGTAGTCACACGCCTCGGCCAGCGCGATGCCCTGTGCGATGACGGGCGTGCCGGCCTCGAACTTCCAGGGGAGTTCGTGCCAGGTGGAGTCCTCGAAGGTGACCTTCTCGATCATCATCCCGCCGTAGAGATAGGGTTGCATCTCCTCCAGCAGGTGCTCCTTGCCGTAGAGGACGCCGATACCGGTCGGGCCGCACATCTTGTGGCCCGAGAAGGCGAAGAAGTCGGCGTCGATGTCCTTCACGTCGACGGGCATGTGGGGAACCGACTGGGCGCCGTCGACGAAACACAGCGCGTCGTGGTCGTGGGCCACGTCGGCGATCTCAGAGACGGGGTTGATCGTGCCCAGCGTGTTGGAGACGTGGACCACGCTGACCATCTCCGTGTCGTCGGTGACGAGTTCGCGCAGGTGGTCCATGTCGAGGTACCCCTCCTCGTCGACGCGGGCGTACTTCACCGTCGCGCCGGTCTTCTTGGCGATCTGCTGCCACGTCACGAGGGCGGCGTGGTGTTCCATCTCGGTCATGACCACCTCGTCGCCGGGACCCAGCTCCGCGAGGCCCCACGCGTAGGCGACGGTGTTCATCGACTCGGTGGTGTTCTTCGTGAAGACGACCTCTTTCCGGCCGTCGGCGCCGACGAAGTCGGCGACGCGGTCGTGGGCCTCCTCGTAGGCGATCGAGGCCTCCTGACTGAGCTGGTGGAGCCCGCGGTGGACGTTGGCGTTGGTGTGGCGGTAGTAGTGGGCGATGGCGTCGACGACTTGGTCGGGCGTCTGGCTGGTCGCCGCGTTGTCGAGATACACCAACTGCTCGCCCGCGAACTCCCGGTCGAGGATCGGAAAGTCCCCGCGGATGCGCTCGACGTCGAGCGACTCCGATTCTGACACTCCCATTACCCGAAGGCAGGCGCTCGACGGGCAACATTCCTTCGGTTCGAACGAACTTGCGTTGGCGGTTCGGAAAGCTACCCGTCGGCGAGTGAGAGGCGGTCGCGTTCGCCCGGCGGAATCGGATTTCGGTAGGTCACGTCCTCGTCCGCACAGAGGGACTCGAAGTCGTCGTCGGTCGTGACGAGGTAGTCGGCCTCGTGGGCGCGCGCCATCGCGAGGACGAACGAGTCATACACGTCGTGGTCCTTTTCGGCGCTGATATCGTATGCGGCTGAGAGGACGGCCTCGGTCGCACCGACGATCCGCGCCGGACTGTCGAGCAACGACTGGACGGCGTTTCTCGCTGCCACCGTTTCGACGCCGAAGTTCCGGGTCATGATGTACTGTGCCCGCAAGAGATAGTAGTCCGGAACGAGCAGCGTGTTCGGTCCGTCGAGCGCGTCGCGAATCCACGGAAACACGTCGCCGTGTACGGGATGGTCGTCGGTCAGCCCGATCGCGACCGCGTTCACATCGGTGAGGATCGAGACTTCCGCCGGGATCTCGTCACGCTCGCTCATTCCTCGCCGTCCGTCTCCACCGGTCCGAACAGCGCCTCGCCCGCATCGGTCGGCGTGCTGTCCGACCAGTCGTCGCGTCCGGCAGTCGCCGTCTCGAGCCGTCCGCTCGGTGCGGGATCGATCTCGAGCACCGATCCGCGCAACTCCGCCGGAACGTCCTCGTTTGGCTCGATCCCGAGGCGCTCCCTGAGAGGTTTCGGTATCGTGATACGACCCCGGTCGTCGACGCGAAGCGTCACTCGTTCTCCCTCTTCGTCCCCCTCGTGCGTTCCCATTTGGAACACCTCGTTTCCCACTATCGGAGTGACAGTGAAATGGGTTTCCGCCGTTCGGGCGGTCAGACCCACTCGCTGACCGGAAGGACGCCCCTGAGCGTCGTCACGAAGACCGCGAGGCCGACGAGGAACACGGTGAGGCCGGTCCCGAACGACGCGGTGGAACTCGCACCGGCGGCGGTCGTCACGCCGGAGACGAGGAGGACGGTGCCGATCCCGAGCAACAGGAGCGTGCCGACGACGCCGAGGATCGCGTCCTCGACGGCGTCGTGGACGATCTCGTAGAGTCGCTCTTCGTCGATTTCGGCGACCGATCCACCGTCGAGAACTGCCGGACCGGACCCGCCGGAGGGGTCCGCGGGGTCGTCGCTTCCGCTGTCGGGCATACTTCTGTCGACTCGCTGCGATGTCAGAAACGTTGTGGTCGCGACGGCAGGGCGGCACTCACATCCAGAGCAGTTGGGCGTGGCGCGTCCCGTCGAGGTCGAGGACGTTCTCCTCGTCGACGAAGCCGTGTTCGACGGCCAGACCGACGGTCTCCTCGCCGACGAGGTTGGCCGTCGTACAGCGCTTGAGGCTGTCGACGACTTCGTCCTCGCTGGCTTCCTCCCCGTCGTAGAAGTCGGGTTCGACGGTCAGGGAGATGCTGCCGTTCTCGTAGGTCTCGCCCAGGTCCTCGGGGTCGCAGACGGAGACGAGCAGCCCCTCGTCGGTGTCGCGTTCGTTGAGCAGCATCGCCTACTCCAGCATCTCCGCCTCGGCCTCCTGGCGGAGTTCGTCGGCCTCCTCGGCCAGCTCCTCGGCGCGGTCGTCCTCGCCGAGTTCCTCCAGGGCGCGGGCCTTCTCCTCCAGGATCTCGGCGTTGCGAAAGCCCAGTCGGATCGCATTGTCGAAGGCGTTGCGGGCGTCCTCGGCGAGGCCGCGCTCCAGCAGGAAGAAGCCGCGGTTGTACCAGCCCTGAGCGAAGCGGGGGTCGACCTCGACGGCGCGCTCGGCGTGTTCGAGCGCCTGCTCGGTGCGGCCGGACTCCCAGAGGGCGAAGGCGAGGTTCGTCTCGGCCGTGGCGGCGTGTTCGGAGTCGTCGTCGATCTGGAGCGCCTCGCGGTAGGCGCCGATGGCGGCGTCCCACTCCTCCAGCTCGGCGTGGGCGGCGCCCTTGTTGGTTCGGGCCTCCTGCTCGATCTTCTCGTCGTCGGCGAACTGGGCGGCCCGTTCGAGCGCCTCGGTGGCCTGCTCGTAGCGATTGATACCGATGTAGCTCAACCCCACGTCGAGCAGCTGTTCGGCGTCGACCTCGTCGGAGGCGAGGTTGCGCTCGTCGAGGAGGTCGGTGACGGCCCGCGAGTCGACGGGGTCGACTCTGTCGGTGTCGACGTGGAACTCCGGCGGGTCGATGTCGAACCCCTCGTAGGGGTCGCCGAAGCCCTGCCCGGAGGAGAACTCGTGGTCGTCCCGGTCGTCGGTCATGCCCCGGGGTACGCGAGCCGAGCGGTTAAGGGCTACGTCCCGGGCTCGTCCGAGTCGGTCGGTGAATTCGCTCCGCTCACCGCTTTCCGATCGCCGTCAGCCGCCCGGGTCCGACCGGGCCCCCGACCTCCCGTCGGCTCCGGCGTCTTCGGGTTCGTCGCTCTCCGTCTCGGCGTCGTCCCGGTCCACGTTGACGACGCTCGCGAGGAGGTAACACCCGGCCAGCGTCGCCAGCAGGACGCCCCAATCGCTCTCTCCGGGCGTGACGGCCACCAGATGGATCCCGATCGCGAGCACGAGGACGGCCGTACACCGACGGACCGTGCGGCCGAGGGCAGCGATGTCCGCCGCGCTCGCCGTGTCGTCCATGCACGGCGACGCGACCGGACAGGGGCTAAATCTATCGGTCAGCCGAACGCGGTCGGTGTTCGCTCGGTTACCAGTGTCCCCCGCCGGACGTCGCGGCCGGCGGGCGCTCCGGGCGGTCGGAGTCATCGTCGCTCTCGTCGGCGCCGTCTCCGTCGTCGGAATCGGTGTCGTCTCCGCTGTCCCCGCCGCCGTCACTCGGCGGTCCGCGTGCCGAGTCGGTCGAGTCGGCGCTCCGCCGGAAGAGGCCCGCGAGGAGGCTCAGGGCGAGGTAGCCGACGGCGAGGTAGGCGAGGGGGTAGCCGAAACTGTTGCTCGGGTCGTACGGGTGCGTGTTCGCGGCGATCAGCCCGAGACCGACGACGACGACCGCGGTGCAGCGGCGGAGGGTCAGGCGCAGGGCGGCGGAGTCGTCCATGCGTGGCGATGACTCGCTCTCGGGGACTAAGTCTGACGGTCGGGCCGCTCCGGTGGCGACCACCGCGGGGCGCGTCCAGTTACCGAGCGGCGCGCTCAGTTGCTCGGCGAGGAGTCGGAGGGGGCGGTGTCGTCGGCGTCGTCGGCCGGCGACTGGGGGTCACGCTCCTCGAAGCGGTTCTCGGCGAACTCGTCGGACGGCACGTCGCCCTCGGACTGGGGGTCGGCGCCGACCGATCCCCCCATCGAGGCGTCCAGGGTGAGCCGTTCGCCGTGGAGCAGTTCCGGGAGGACGATTCGGACGGCCTCCAGGATGGCGACGAAGACGATGGGCAGGAGGAAGAAGCCGTACCAGCCGAACAGGACGGGGCCGAGCAGGTAGGCGAACATGAGCATGATCCCGTCGAGGTGCCGACCCGAGATGTACGGCTGGAGGAACGTCTGCGGGAGGAAATCGAGCGCGAGGAAGTAGACGACGGCGGTGGCGCCGACGAACGCGAGGGCCGCGCCGCTCGACCTGACGGCCTGGACGGCCAGCAGCGCCAGCACCGGCACGTAGACGATCTTCCCGACTACGAGCGGGATCAGGCTCGCCGCGCCCGTGAGGAACGCGAGGACGGCGACCATCGGGACCCCGAGGCCCGCGGGAGCGACGAGGTTCGTCCCGAAGTAGGCCAGACCCGCGACGACGGACATGACGACGACGAACAGGAGGTTCCCGAAGAAGACCGACTCGATGTCCGAGTCGACGGCGGTCGCGTACGCGTAGGCGACGGTGTTGCGGCCGCCGAACAGCTGCCGGAGCGCGTCGGCCATGTCGTCGTCGTACTTGAGGAGGAAATACGAGAGGGTGACCGACAGCGCGAGCAACAGCAGCGTGCCCGCGACCGCCGAGACGACGGTCCGCCCGGTCTGGAGCACCGTCAGGGCCTTCTGGCGCGGGTTCGAGACGAACTCCCCGGGACTTTCGATGGTGTTCAGGAGCGACTGCCGCTCGGCGAGCGAGATGTCGCCGAGGCCGAAGTACTGCCCCAGGAGCGCGATGGGGTCGACGGTCCCGGTCAGGAACCCCTGGAGCGCGACGAAGAGCTGGTAGCCCGCGTACAGCGAGAGCGCGATCACCGGCACGAGCACGAGCAGGACGGTTATCCCCGCGGCGAGCCAGTCGGTGTCGACGACCTCGCCGACGCGGTCGCTGATCGGTCGGGTGGCGTAGTAGCCGAACACGCCGAGGACGAGCAGTCCGACGAACTGCCAGGCCAGATACGCCGCGACGGCCGCGAGCAGCGCGACGAACAGCCACCAGCCGATCCGAGAGCGCTCGAAGACCGTCCGGTCGTCGGAGCCAGCCATCGGCGCCGATTGTCGCTCGACACCGAAGGGGTTGCTGCCGGGAGATGCATGCCGCCGCGAGCACCGTCGACGCCGCCGCACCCCTTCGGCGCGGCGTGACCCGGCGAACGCGAGTATCATCGCCAGGACTGGTCCAACAAGAGTTTTACGCGACGACAGACCACTCGATGGTATGCAAGCCGTCGTGCTGGCCGCCGGTGAGGGAACGCGGCTGCGGCCGCTGACCGAGGACAAGCCCAAGGGGATGGTCGAGGTCGCGGGTAAACCCATCCTCACGCACTGTTTCGAGCAGCTGGTCGAGCTGGGCGCCGACGAGCTGCTGGTGGTCGTCGGCTACAAGAAACAGGCCATCATCGAGTAC
>Ga0207733_100072_pt1 | contig 106479 bp, 90 predicted proteins | sample A23P3SouthBayCA_FD_187735 | JGI IMG/M metagenome (GOLD analysis project Ga0207733, IMG submission 187735) | Aerobic enrichment media microbial communities from Eden Landing Ponds, California, USA - A23 P3 (SPAdes) | ecosystem: Environmental > Aquatic > Marine > Unclassified | place: Emeryville...
CTGCCGGACGACTCGGTCACTGCGCTCCCTCGCGCCCGGAGAACCGCCTCGCTCCCGCCGGTCGCTCGGCGGATGCTCGCCTGGTACCTACGCCCCCTAAACTGAGCGCTCGACGATACGTCACAGCCGTTCGGCGAGCGTGCTCGCCGTCGACGGACCCACGCCGTCGACGGACTCCAGTTCGTCGCGCGTGGCCGCGCGGACGCTCTCGACACTCCCGAACCGGCGGAGCAGTCGCTTTCTCGTCTCGGGGCCGACGCCGGGCACGTCGTCGAGCACTGTCGAAACGTCGTCGCGCAGGCTCTGGTGGTACTGGACGGCGAAGCGGTGGGCCTCGTCGCGCACGCGCTGGAGGAGGTGCAGATGGCCGGCGTCCTCGGGCCAGTCGTGGACGCCTGTCGGCGTCACTACGAGTTCTTCTTCCTTGGCGAGGGCGACGGCGGGCACGTCCCAGCCGGCGGCCGCAAGCGCATCGCGGGCCGCGCCGAGTTGCCCCTCGCCGCCGTCGATGAGGAGGAGGTCGGGGTCGGGCCGGTCGTCGCGGCCCTCGACCGCGCGGTCGGCGCGCCAGCGGAGGAGTTGCCGCATGTTCGCGTAGTCGTCGTTCTCGTCGGTGAGTTTCTTCCGGCGGTAGTCGGCTTTCGCCGACTCGCCGTCGACGAAGGTCACGTCGCTGCCGACCGCCGCCGTCCCCTGTGCGTGGCTCACGTCGAACCCCTCGACCCGCTCGACGCGACCACACTCCAGCGAGAGCGCGTCGGCGAGTGCGCGTCCCTCGTCGTCGCGGCGCTCGCGCCGGCGGGCGTTCTTGAGCGCGAGGTCGACGAGCGTCGCCTCGCGACCGGCGCCGGGCACCCGCAGATCGACGCCTTCGCCCGCGAGCCAGGCCGCCACGTCGGCGTCGTCGGGGTGGTCCGAGCAGACGACCGCGTCGGGCAGGTCGCGCTCGGCGTAGTACTGGGTGAGAAACGCCGCGAGAACGGCGCCGGCCCGCTCGCCCTCGGGCGCGTCGAGGGTGTGGCGGTCGCGGTCGACGAGCTTGCCGTCCTCGCTGTGGAGGCGCGCGACCGTCGCCAGGTCGCCCTCGACGACCGCCGCCAGCACGTCGACGGTCCGCTCGCGGTCCGGGTCGGGGTCCTCGTGGCGGCCCTCTGCGGCGACGGCCGCGCTCCCCTCGCCGTGCAGCGCCTCGACCGCGTCGAGTCGGTCCCTGAGATTGGCGGCCCGCTCGAACTGCTGGTCGGCCGCGGCGGCCTCCATCTCGCGGCGCAGCGGGTCCGCGAGCGTCCCGGTCTCGCCCTCGAAGAAGCGCTCGACCGCGCGAACGTCCGCGCGGTAGGTCTCGCCGTCGACGTCCGTTTCGGGGACACACGGTGCGGAGCAGAGCCCGATGTCGTGGTCGAGGCAGGGGCGGTCGCGGTTCGCGAACTTGTGGTCGGAACACCCCCGCAGGCCGTAGGTCTCGCGGGCGGCCTTGACCACGGTTTCGAGGCGGCTCTTGTCGGTGAACGGGCCGAAGACGGTCGCGCCGGGTTCGGGGTCGCGCGTGATGCCGATGCGGGGGAACTCGTGGTCGGTGAGTTCGACGAGCGGGTATGACTTGTCGTCTTTGAGGCGGACGTTGTACCGCGGGCGGTGGCGCTTGATCAGATTGGCTTCGAGCAACAGAGCCTGCGTCTCGGTGTCGGTGACGGCCACGTCGACGGCCTCGGCCTCGGCGACCATCCGCCGGATCCGCTCGCTGCGCGGGTCGCCGTACGAGCGCACTCTGTTCCGGAGGTCGACGGCCTTCCCGACGTAGAGGACGCGCTCGACGCTCTCCGCGTCACCTGTCGCGTGCGTGCTGGACTCGTCGCCGGCGAGAAACTGGTAGACCCCCGGCTCGTCGGGGAGGTCACTGGCTCGCTCGCGCACCGCCGCGGCGTCCATCAGCGGGTCACAGGGGGTCGGCGGGTTTGAACCCTGCGTCCGCCGGCGCTACCCGGTCGTGGAGGCGGGCCGGGAGACAGTCACAAGCCGGGGACGCCGTGTGTCGGAGACGCCCGCCGGTACCCTGACCCACTTGTCGTGCCCCTGCGAACGGCTCGCATGGAGTACACCACGCTCGGCTCCACTGGCACGTCGGTCAGCCGGATCTGTCTGGGTTGCATGAGCTTCAGCGAGGACGGCGACGGCTGGAACGTCGACCGCAAGGAGGCGACCGCGATCGTCGACCGCGCGGTCGAACTCGGCGTGAACTTCTTCGATACCGCGAACGTCTACAACGCCGGCGAGTCCGAGTCGGTCCTCGGCGACGCCCTCGCCGAGTACGACCGCGACGAGCAGGTCGTCGCGACCAAGGTCCGCTGGCCCTCGACGAAAGAACACCCGAACGCGACCGGCCTCTCGCGCAAGACCATCGAGCAGGAACTCGCGCTGAGTCGCGAACGCCTCGGCGTCGACACGGTCGACCTCTACCAGATCCACCGCTGGGACCCAGACACGCCCATCGAGGCGACGCTCCGGGCGCTCGACGACGCCGTCCGCCGCGGGAAAGTGCGCTACCTCGGCGCGTCGTCGATGTGGGCCTACCAGTTCGCCGAGGCCCTGCACGCGAGCGACCGCCTCGGCCTCGACCGTTTCGAGACCATGCAGAACCACTACAACCTCGTCTACCGCGAGGAAGAGCGGGAGATGAACCCACTCTGCGAGGAGAAAGGAGTCGGCCTGATCCCCTGGAGCCCGCTGGCGCGGGGGTATCTCGCCCGTCCCGACTCGGAGTTCGAATCGACCGCGCGCGGCGAGACTGACGCCGAGGGGAAGCGCGACCGCATCGAGAACCACTACCGCGCCGGCGGCGGCGTCGAGACGAACGAGCGCGTGGCGGAACTCGCCGCGGAGAAGGGCGTCTCGATGGCCCAGGTCTCGCTGGCGTGGCTGTTGCATCAGCCGGCCGTCGACGCGCCGATACTCGGCGTTTCCAGCGTCGAGCACCTCGAAGACGCCGTCGAAGCCGTCGACGTCGACCTCTCCGAGTCTGACCTGAAATACCTCGAAGCGCCCTCCGAAGCCGTCGGCATCACCGGGCACTGAACAGCGGTGCCCCGTCGGCCACCCGCGGCGGTGCCCCGTCAATCACCGGCAGTGGTGCCCCGTCGGCCACCGAACGGCGGTGCCTCACCGGCAACCGGACGACAGCAAGGTCACTCCGCGTCGGTCTCGAAACCGGGGCCGGCGTCGGACGGTGGCTCCGGATCGGATCCGGACCGAACGTTCGATTCTGAGTCGGACCGAACACCTGAATCTGAATCGGACCGGACACCTGAATCTGAATCGGACCGGACACCTGAATCTGAATCGGACCGGACTCCCGAAGCAGACCGTCCAGGGGTACGTCCCGGAGTGCTGTCGGTGGAACTCCCGTCGTTCGACTCGAACAGCGCACGGTCGAGCGCGGTCACGGCGTCGTCGACCTCCTCGCCGCTGGCGGGGACCCGCACGTCCTCCCCACCGGCCACCTCGACTAGGAGCACGCGGTCGCGGGTCAGCAGATACACGCCGAATATAAACGTCGAAAGCAGCAGCAGGACAGCACCGAGAATCCGCGCGATCCGGTCGAGACCGGCGATCAGGCCGATGAAGCGATTCATCGCGCCGACGAAGCCGCCGAGGCCGATACGGCCGGCACTGCTGGCGTTCGACCCGAACGCGTCGGTGGGAATGAACGTCGAGAAGTCGACGAAGACACCGACAGCGAGCAGGACGGCACCGTAAAGCAGGAAACGCAGCCCCCGCTGGACCAGATCCGACTCGCCGCGGTAGCTGCCCGCGACACTCGTGACGTTCGGCAGGTCGACAGCCCGGAAGTTCGTCCCCTCGTCGTCGGGCGTCAACGCGAGCAGGCGGTGAGTCGTGACGACGACTCGGCCCGCCTCGAGGTCGACCTCGCGGCGGATCCGCTCGCTCTCGTAGAGCAGGTCCTCGACGGACCCCGCCCAGGCGCGCTCGTCACCCCCACGAACCTGGTCGACGAGGTCACCGATGACGCCGCTCATCACACTGCCATGGTTCCCGCCCAGTGATGAATCTATGGCCTCGATATCCAGCCGCGATAACGCGACCGAGGGGAAACAGATGGGCAACTATCAACGACGCCTAGCGACCGTTGAGCGAGATCTGCGTGACGTCGATGACGCGGTCGTCGGCCAGCAGTTCCGCGACGACCTCGTCGGGGACGGGGTCGTCGAGGTTGTAGACGGTCAGGGCTTCGCCGCCGATGGTCTCGCGGCCGTTGAACATCCCGGCGATGTTGACGTCGGCGTCGCCCAGCACGGTGCCGATGAATCCGATGACGCCGGGGACGTCGTCGTTGCGCGCGACGAGCATGTGGCCGTGCGGGACGGCGTCGACGCGGTAGCCGTCGATGCGGACGATACGCGGGTCCTCGCCCGCGAACTGCGTCCCGGAGACGCTGACTTCCTCCTCGCCGTCGGAGACGGTGACCGTAATGAGGCTGGTGAAGTCGTCGGCGGAACTGGTCTTGGACTCGGTGACGTCGATACCGCGTTCCGCCGCGATGCGCTCGGCGTTGACGGCGTTGACCTGCGTGTTCAGCGGTTCGAACACACCCTTGAGAGCCGTCGCGGTGACGATCTCGACGCCCTCGTCGGCGATCTCGCCGGCGTACGTGACTTCGATGTCTGAGACGTGCCCGTCGAACAGCTGGACGGCGACTTTCCCGGCGGTGTCGGCCAGTTCGATGTACGGCGCGACCGCGGGGAAAGAGCTCTCGTCCATCGAGGGGGCGTTCAGGGCGTTGACGACGGGTTCGCCGTTGAACGCAGCGATGACCTGGTCGGCGGTGGACGTGGCGACGTTCTCCTGTGCGGCCTCGGTCGAGGCGCCAAGGTGGGGCGTCACGACGACGTCCTCGACGTCGAGCAGGGGGTTGTCGGGGTCGATCGGCTCGTCGGCGAAGACGTCGATGGCGGCGCCGTTGAGGGTGCCGTCCTCGACGGCCTCGGCGAGCGCGTGCTCGTCGATGATGCCGCCGCGGGCACAGTTGACGACGTAGCCGCCCTCTAACTGGGCGAGTTCCGCCTCGCCGATCATGTTCTCGGTCTCGTCGGTCAGCGGCGTGTGGACGGTGATGAAGTCGGAGCGTTCGAGCAGGTCCTCGAGCGAGTCGACCAGTTCGGCGCCCAGTCGCTCGGCGCGCTCCTGGCTGATGTAGGGGTCGTAGGTGACCAGATCCATGCCGAGCGCGTCGAGGCGCTTGGCGACCTCCTGGCCGACGCGGCCGAAGCCGACGACGCCCAGCGTCTTGTGGTTGAGTTCGGTCCCGAGGAAGTCGCCTTTCGCCCACTCGCCGTCGCGCAGGCGGTTGTGGGCCTGCGGGATCGAGCGAGCGGTCGCGAAGGCCATCGCGACGGAGTGCTCGGAAGCGGCCCGGACGTTCCCCTGCGGGGCGTTGGCGACGATGACGCCGTGGTCGGTCGCGGCGTCGATGTCGATGTTGTCGACGCCGATGCCGGCGCGCCCGACGATCTGGAGGTCCGGCGCGGCCGCGAAGACCGCTTCGGTGACCTCCGTCCCCGAGCGGACGATCAGCGCGTCCGCGTCAGCGACGGCGTTCAACAGGGCCTCGCCCTCGACGTCGTAGGCTGTCACGACCTCGTGACCGGCCTCGCGCAGCGTGTCCAGACCCGCGTCCGCGATGGGGTCCGTGACCAGTACCTTCATGCGCGTCAGATACCCGCCAGCCGGTATAACGCTTGTTTTCTCGGTGCGTGTCCGGAGACACCGACGACACAGTCGACACAGTCGGCAACGTTTGGGTCGTCGAAGGACCTCGTTCGTCCTGCAACCCACTCACGCCGTCGGCAGCGCGATGGCGACCGCTACTCGCTGGGGTGTCGGGAAGGAAATCGACGCGACAAGCGCCGCTTACCGCCACTCGGGGAGGGTCGCGGCGTCGTCGAGGTCGAGTGTGAGATACGCGTCGTCACGACTGATATCCGCGATTACGAACGTCTCGGTGGAACCGCCTTCGACCGAGGCCATGACCTCGGCGTTCGCTGCCACCTCGGCTTCGGCAACCATATCCGGCGCCATGTGTGTGAACATGTAACAACCACGTATAAACCTGCCGGAAGAATTCTCACGTTTTGAAACCGTACGTCGGCGGGCGTCTGACGTGCGTTCGACGAACGTCGTTCGGTGGGGAATTTCACGCGGTGAAATCACCGCGCGCGCCGAGCGAGTAAGGTGGGCCTGACCAGTGCTGGCAGGTGGCCCAAGCAGTGCGAACGGTTGGCCAGGACGCTTCGAGCGAGGGAGACAGGCACGGGTCGGGGATACGTCCGAGTCGAAGGCGGCCCGCCGGCGCCTGAGAGGGGAGTGCCGAGCGGGAGTCGGAACGCCCGGTGGGACAGTGCCGAGCTCGAGAGGTGCGTGACGGCCTCCCGAGGAAGTGTAAGGACTTAGTAGGCGGGGCAAGGAGTACGTGACACTATGAACGTCGCAGACGTCATGACGCCGCGCGAGGAGCTCGTTACCGCCGGCCTGCCGGGGACGCGTGACGACGTCCTCGAGTACCTCCAGGAGCGCGAGTTCTCCTCGGTTCCCGTGATCAAAGAGACCGACGACGGCGAACAGTTCCGTGGGCTCGTCTCCCGTGACGCCCTCATCGACCAGCCCGACGAGGACCAGCTCGCTCTCCTCGTCGCGGAGGTGCCGACGGTCACGGCCCAGACCACTATCCACGAACTGGCCACACTCATGGTAACAGAGAGCGCCCGCCGCGTCCCCGTCGTCGACGGCCGCCTCGAAGGGATCGTGACCATCACAGACGTGGTCCGCGCCATCGCGGAGGGCAAGGTCGACGGCGACGCCCAGGTCGGCGACCTCGCCGAGACGGACGTCAACTGTGTCTATCATGGTGCCCCGCTCCCGGTCGCCGAGCGCGAACTCGCCCACGCCGACGCGCCCTACGGCGTCGTCCTCGACGACGAGGGCGAGATGACGGGCATGATCACCGAGGTCGACATCATCGACGTGGCCCGCGTCGTCGAGGGCGAAGAGGAGACCGGCAACAGTCTCGCCGCCGACGACGACGACTGGAAGTGGGAGAGCGTCAAGGCCATCGGCTCGCGCTACATGCCTACCCGGAACGTCGAGATCCCGACCGAACCCGTCTCGGAGTTCATGACCGCCGACCTGGTCAGCATTGGCGGCCGTCGCACCGCACAGGACGCCGCCCAGCAGATGATCGAGTACGACATCGAGCAGATCCCGCTGGTCTCGGGCGACGAACTCGCCGGCATCGTCAGGGACATCGACCTTCTGGAGGCGCTGCGATGAGCGAGGGCGAAGGCCAACACGCCGAGGGCAACGCGACCGACGCCGACGAGAACGGCGCCACCGCCGACCTCACCGAACTCGCCAAGCGCCGGGGCTTTTTCCTCCAGACCGCCGGCGCCTACGGCGGTGTCGCCGGGTTCTACACCTTCGGTCCGCAGGGCGCCAGCCTCAAGGACAACATCGAGGACACCTGGCGGGAACGGTTCACCGTCCAGGAGGGCAACATGGAAGTCGACGCCCCCACCGTGATGCCCGAACCCGTCTTCGAGGCGTCGGGCCACCTCGACGGCTTCGACGACATGATCGTCGAGTGTCCCGAATGCAGGGCGTCTCACCGCGCGGACCACGTCGTCGAGGACAATACCGACTACGAGGAGGCCGAGGCGCTGGGCCCGGACCGCGTCGGCGAGATCATCGCCGAGTACGAACTCGTCTGTCCCGACTGCGGGACGGGCCTGGCCGACCAGGCCGTCGAGGACTTCAACCTCATGTTCGAGACCAACATCGGCCCCGGGTCGTCCTCGCCGGGCTATCTCCGCCCCGAAACCGCCCAGGGCATCTTCGTCGAGTTCCCGCAACTCGCGGAGTACGCCCGCAACCAGCTCCCGTTCGGCGTCACGCAGATCGGTCGCGCCTACCGCAACGAGATCAGCCCCCGGAAGTCGCTCGTGCGCGTCCGGGAGTTCACCCAGGCCGAACTCGAACTGTTCGTCGACCCGGAGGAAGACGAACCGGACCTCTCGTCGGTCGAAGACGTCGTCGCGCCCTTCTACAGCGCCGAGGCGCAAAACGAGGCCGACGGCGAGGCGCGCGAACTGACGATCCGGGAAGCCGTCGACGAGGGTGTCGTGACCGACGAGTGGATCGCCTACTACCTCGGCGTCGCCACCGAGTGGTACGAACACATCGGCGTCGACATGGACCGGTTCCGGTTCCGCCAGCACCTCGGTGGCGAACTCGCCCACTACGCCGCCGACTGCTGGGACGCCGAGAGTTACGTCACCGGTGACTGGGTGGAGATCGCCGGCTTCGCCTACCGCGAGGACTACGACCTCTCGAACCACCACGAGCACTCCGACGAGGACTACACCGTCTTCAGACAGTACGACGAACCGGTCACCGTCGAGCGGCCGACGGTCGACCCGGACATGAGCGTGCTCGGTCCGGAGTTCGGCGGCGACGCCGGCGACGTGGCCGACGCCCTCGGCGACCTGGCCGAGCGCGACCCCGACCGGTTCCGGGACGCCGACGAAACGATCACTGTCGACATCGACGGCGAGTCCTACGACGTGTCCCTCGACGCCGTCAACTTCGCGGTCGAGGAAGTGACCGAGTCGGGCGAGCACATCGTGCCACACGTCGTCGAGCCCTCGCTGGGTATCGACCGGGCGCTGTACACGGTGCTCGAACACTCGCTCCGCGAGGACGAGGTCGACGGCGAGACCCGCACCTACCTCGAACTCCCCGCCGCAGTCGCGCCGACCACGGTCGGCGTCTTCCCGCTGATGGACCGCGACGGTCTCGGCGAGCGCGCCCGCGAGGTGGCCGCCGACCTCCGCGCCGCGGGCCTCTCGGTCGCCTACGACGACTCGGGCGCCATCGGCCGGCGCTACCGCCGGCAGGACGAGGTCGGTACCCCCTTCTGTGTCACCGTCGACTACGCCACCCTCGGTGAGCCAGCGGACGACGAGGACCCGGACGGCGACGCTCCCGAGCCGGACACCGTCACGCTCCGCGAACGCGACACCACGGCCCAGGCCCGCATCGCCATCGCCGAGTTGCCCCGGGTCCTGCGCGAGCTCCGCGACGGCGACCTGACCTTCGACGAGCTCTGAGGCGATGACGGACGACGTCGCCGCCACCGCCGACGGCCTCGCCGGCCTCTCCGACGAGGTGGCCCGGCGACTCGTCCACGCCAGTACGACCGTCGTCCCGCTCTCCTACGTGTTCCTCGACGAAGTGACCTGGCGCCACGTCCAGGGCTTTCTCGCCGTCGCGCTCGTGGGCGGGTTCGCGCTCGAAATCGCTCGGCTCTCGCTCGGCCTCGACTGGCGCGTTTTCGACCGGCTCACCCGTGAGTACGAACAGGACAACCTCGCGGGCTACTTCCTCGGCGGCGTCGGGATGGCGGTCGTGGCGTTCGCCTTTCCACCCCCTGGCGCCGACCCGCTCGTCGCCGTGCTCCCGCCCTCGAACGTGGCCGTCCCCGCGATGCTCATGCTCACCGTCGCCGACCCGGTCAGTGGCCTGCTCGGGTCGGGCGAACTGCGTACCGCCAAACAGCTGTGGGTCCTGCTGGCGACCTTCGGCGTCGCGACCCTGCTTGCGACGCCGTTCGTCCCGCCCGTGGTCGCCGTCCTCGGCGGCGCAACCGCAACCGTCGCCGACGGCGTCAAACCCGTCGTAGCCAGCTACGTCGTCGACGACAACCTCTCCATCCCCGTTGCCAGCGCCACCGCGATGTTCCTCGCCGTCGAGTACCTTCCCGCACTGTCGGTGTGACCGTCACCCGACCGACCACCGGCCAGGCGGTGTTGTGCTGGGCGGTGTTGTGCAGGGCGCTACGGTGGCGCGCGCCGTCGCGACCTCCGTGTCGCGACGGAGCCGTGCGAGGGATGAGTAACGCAGGAGGAACGACGAGTAACGCAGTCGGCTGGGGAGGTATGTGGCTGTCTGCGGTCGCGGTGTGGGAGGGGTACATTCCTGGCGGAATGAAAGGGCGAGGCGCGCTCGCGTTCATGTAGTCGTCTCCGGGACCTCTGTCCGCGCGAGTGCGGTGTTGTGTGGCTGTTCGACGCGTGGATATGTCCCGGAACGACCGCGAGCGTGGCGAGGGCTTTCACTTCACGACGATGAGCGCGGTTGTGGTCGCGGTGGCCGCTGCTGTTGCGGTGTCGTCGACGATCACATCAACAACGAGCGATCAGATCACAGAGTACACACGCCCGAAGACCGCGCCGACAGCAACCCCTAGACGAACTCGACGCCGCGGAACTCGAAGCGGGCGCCGCCATCCTCGCCCTCGGTGACTTCGACGTTCCAGCCGTGGGCTTCGGCGATTACTTGGACGATGGCGAGACCGAAGCCGGTCCCGTCTTCGGAGGTCGTGTAGCCCGACTCGAAGATCCTCTCGCGCTCGGCCTCGGGGATACCGGGGCCGTCGTCCTCGACGTAGAACCCGGACCAATCGTCGAGATGTGAGACGGAGACGTGGACGTCGTCCCCGCCGTGGACGACGGCGTTGCGAAAGAGGTTCTCCAGGAGCTGCTGGAAGCGGCCGGGGTCGGCAGCGAGGGTCAGGTCGAATTTGAACTCCAGGGTGCCGGCGTCGCCGGTTGCGGTGTCCCAGCAGCCCTCGGCGATCGACTGCAAAGATACCTCCTCGGGGTCGTCGACCCACTGGCCGTGGCGGACGAGGCCGAGCAACTCTTCGAGGAGTTCGGCCATCCGGTCCAGCGCGTCGGCGGCCGAGTAGAGGTTGTTGCTGTCGTAGTTGTTGGTCGCCATGTCGAGTCGTCCCTTGGCGACCTGGAGCGGGTTGCGGATGTCGTGGGAGATGACGCTGGCGACGGTCCGCAGGCGCTCGTTCTGTCGTTCGAGCTGTTTTTCCTTCTGTTTCCAGTCGCTCAGGTCGTGCGTGACGCCGATGAGTCCCCTGATGTCGCCGTCCTCGCCGCGCCACGGTACCTTCGAGGTGAGGTAAAACTGGTTCCAGTCAGGCTCGTGTTCCTCGCGCTGGATGACCCGCTCGCCCTCCTCGATGACGCGCATGTCTTCCTCGTAGCCCTCCCGGCCCTCTTCGCCCCAGATATCGATATCGCGCTTCCCGATGTTGTCCGAGGCGTCACCGTTGAAGTCGCTCACCCGGATGTGCCGGCCCTGCTCGTCTTTGATGTAGAGGTAGATAGGGATGTGCTCGAAGATGGCGTTCAGAATGTTGCTCTCCCGCTCCAGTAGCACGCGCTTCGAGACGTCCCGGCAGGTCAGGACGGCGTAGCGCTCGCCGCCGACCGAGAGCGGGTCGGCCGTGACCTCGACCGCGACGTCGCGGGCCTCGGCCGTCTCCACGTCCGGAACGCCGTGGTCCGCGAGCGTCCGTGCTTCCGAGCCGCCCGTCTCGGCCGCCGCATCCCGCTCGGTGTCGGTCCCGTCCGGGTGGGTCCCGTCGGCGCTCCCGCCGTCGTCCGCGTGGCCGATCGGCGTCCCACCGTCGAGAACCGGTTCCCCGTCGGGGTCACGTTCGATAGTCCGCTGAAACGTCCGTTCGGCGTCGAGGTCGGCGACCCACGCCGCGCCCGAATCAGCGTCGATCAGGCCGGTCTCGGCCACGTCGGTCCCGGCGAGCGAGTCCGTTTCGATACCGAGGATCGTCGCCACGGCCTCGTTGGCATAGGCGATCGTGCCGTCCGCGTCGACCGCCAGGATACCGGCGTCGCTACGTCCCACTATCGCCTCGAAAAACGACTCTTCCCCACCGAACACGGAACCTTCGCGCTCCTGGTCACGCTCGCTATCGCCCCCCTCCCCGGGTCCGGCGTCCATATGAGTATTCGATCCTCGGGAGCGCGATATAAAAACCGATCGGCGGTTTCCCGTTCACGCGAGTCGGTCACACGGGACTCGCGAACCGAACGCGTCCGGCGTCGACTACCGCGTCGCCCAGGAGATCGCCTGTTCGAGGTCGTGGACGATGTCGTCGGCCGATTCGAGGCCGACCGACAGCCGGACCATGTCGTCGGTGACGCCCGCGGCCTGTTTCTCCTCGTCGCTCAACTGCTGGTGGGTCGTCGAGGCCGGGTGGATGATGAGCGTCTTCGCGTCGCCGACGTTCGCGAGCAGGCTGGCGAGCTCCGTCGACTCGACGGTGTCCCTGGCGGCCTCGTAGCCCTCTTCGAGGCCGAACGTGATCATCCCGCCGTAGCCGCCGTCGAGGTACTCGCTCGCTTCCTCGTGGGTCTCGTGGTCTTCGAGCCCGGGGTAGGTGACCCAGGAGACGCGCGGGTCGTCCTGGAGGAACTCAGCGACGCGCTGGGCGTTCCGGCAGTGGCGGTCCATCCGCATCGGCAGCGATTCGAGCCCCTGGAGCGTAGTCCAGGAGTCGAACGGCGACTGCTGGGAGCCCAGGTCACGCAGGCCGCGAGCGACCGCCGCGTAGGTGAAGGCGGCGTCACCGAACCGCTCGGCGAAGTTGACGCCGTGGTAAGCGGGGTTGTCGCCCGCGATCTCCGGGAACCGGTCGGCGTGCTCGGCCCAGGGAAAGGAACCGCCGTCGATGAGGACCCCGCCGACAGTCGTGCCGTGGCCGTGGATCCATTTGGTCGTCGAGTTCCACACCAGGTCCGCGCCGTGGTCGATCGGCCGGCAGAGGTGCGGCGTCGCGAAGGTGTTGTCGACGAACAGCGGGACGCCGTGGTCGTGGGCGATGTCGGCGATCCGCTCGATGTCCGGCGTGACCAGCGCGGGGTTGCCGATGGTCTCGAGGTGGACGTAGGCGGTGTCGTCGTCGATGGCCTCGGCGTAGCCATCGTAGTCGAGCGTGTCGACGAAGCGGGCCTCGACGCCCATCCGCGGCGCAGTGTGGGTGTAGTAGGTGTAGGTCCCGCCGTACAGCGAAGCGGCGGTGACGACGTTGTCGCCGACGTCCGCGAGGAGGAAGGTGGCGAGGTTCAGCGCGGCCATCCCGGAGGCAGTGGCGACGGCGCCCACGCCGTTTTCGAGGGCCGCGAGGCGTTCCTCGAGGACGCCGTTGGTCGGGTTCATCAGCCGCGAGTAGATGTGACCCGGTTTCTCGAGGGCGAACTGCGCGGCAGCGTCGTCGGCGTCGTCGAAGACGTAACTCGTCGTCTGGTAGATGGGCGGCGCCCGCGCACCCGTCGCGGGGTCGGGGTCCTCCTGGCCAACGTGCAGTGCTTCGGTCGCCGGGTCCCAGTCGTCGGACATACCGCCCTCTGCGAGCGCCACCCACATAAGCCCCCGTCAGTGGGCCGTACTCGCCCGGGAACCCGGATCGCGGCAGGCGTTGCAGCTGTCCCGAACGCGTTCGCGGCGGCCGTGCCGGAGCCGCCGGACCCCGACCGATCCGGAGTCACAGGAACGTCCGACCGATCCGGAGTCACAAGAGCAGTCCGACCGCCCGGAGTCGCCAGTTCCTCGACCGGTCTGGAGTCACGGGAACGGCGCGGCTACGGCGAATCGTCAGACGCGCGGCTGACACCCCCGTACAGTTATAAGTCGGTGCGGGTCCTGGGTTCGAACTGATGCTGTTCGGGTTCGGAGCGCGGCTGATCGCCGGCGTGAGCGCACACTCGCTGCGAGTCGTCGGCGCTGTCGGCCTCTTGCTGTCGGCCGGCGTCGCATCGCTGAGTATCACCACCACCCGGGGGCTGACCGTCAAGGCCGGCGCCGCCGACCGCACCGCGACCGTCGCCGCCGACGCCGGCGTCGTCACCGCCCTCGTCGAGTTCGGCATTGCCCACCCCGCCTACCCCGTCGCCGCCGCCGTCGGCTGCTTCCTGCTCGTCGCCGGCGACGAGGCGCCGCTGGTCGGCTGACCACCGGACCAGCACGTTACCCCGTCTTGGTCCGCCTGCGAGCGAGCGCTGCAATCGTCACGCCGACCAGCGCGCCCAGCGCCTCGAAACCCGGGCCCGACTCGCTCGTCCCCCCAGCCGCGCCCGTCGTTCGATTCGACGGTGCCGAGTCCGGCGGCGTGTCTGTATCTGACGGCGAACCGGTACCCGACGGTGACGGCGGAGGCGAGGGCGTGTCCGCGGTAGGCGTCCCCGTCGGCAGCGACGGCGGCGCCGGTAGCGGGTCGGCAGGTTCGGTGCCGAACGTGAGCGCGCCGACACAGACGTCCGCGGCGGCGAGGTCGAACGACAGTTGCAGGTCGTGGCCCGAAGAGAGCCCGTCGGCGAGTCGCGCGTCCGTGAGTGTGAACGTATGATTCCGCCAGCGTCCGCTCCCGCCTGGCGAGATCGACTCGCTCCGGCCCGCCTCGTCGCCCGCGGCGTCGTACTCGACGGCGATCCGCCCCCCGTCCCCGTCGAAGTACGTGACCGTCAGCGCGAGCGGTCGCGGGGCGTTTCGAAGGTGGTCGTCGGGGACGTCGATGTACAGCGCGTTCCCGGGCGCGCCTGCCAGGAAGTCGCTCTGCCAGCAGGCTCGCCCATCGCGGGCCCGGACGTCGAACTCGCTGTAGCGGGTGCCGACATCGTTGATTTCGGTGTACCCGCCGGCGCTGTCGTTGCGCGTCTCGACGGTCATCCCCTCGACCGTCGCCGGCGCGCCCAGTCGAGCGGTCGGGGCTCCGACCGGCGTCGTGAGTCGCCCGACCGGTCGGCCGTCGACCGAGACGACGTCGACGACCGTGGCCGGGCGGCCCCGGTAAGACGAGGGGACGGGAAGCGTCGCCGTCCCGTTCGTACCGGCGTCGGCGGTGACCGTCGCCGTCTCGCCACCGATCCGGTGGGTAACCGTCCGGGAGCCGTTCCCCCTCTGCGAACCGAAACCGTCCGCAACGCCGACCGATAGCTGCCGCGGCGCGTCGGACGTGACGGGGGCGCTGACCGACACCGGGACGCCCGCGGTGACGTTCGAGACGTTCCCCGCGAGGTACAGCGGGTCGGGACCAACAGTGAGATACACCTCGCCGTGTCTGGGGGACAGACGCGTCTCCGTGCCCGTCATCGTCGTCAGCGTGACCGGGCCGTCAGCGTGGACCGTCACGTCCGTCGACTCGTCGGCCCGCAAGACCCGAACCCGCTCGCCGCCGCTCGCGTTCGCGAAGACGTGGCGCTCGACCGGTCCCGTCTCGTGACCGCGGAACTCGCCACCGGCGAGCTGGCGCGTCATCGTAGCGTAAGCGAGGAGCGCGGGCTTGGGCGTGTGCGCGCCTCGGGGGTTGTCGTGGCGTCGTACGAGTCCGAACTGGTCGCTCCCCGCATCGGTCTGCGGGCTGCTCTCCGCGTTCCAGACCGAGTCCTGCAGCGTGTACCAGTAGAACCGCTCGACCCCTGCCGCCAGGAGACGCGTGTGGCTCTGGACGAGGTGTCGCGCCTGGGTCGCCTCGGAGTCCCCGCCCGGCAGCGTCGGCGAGGTGTACCAGCCCAGTTCCGTCACCCAGACCGGCAGCGCCTCGCCGTCGTTGTGCTCGCGGGTCAGCGACCGGAGCCACCGGAGGTCTTCGCGGAATCCCGTCGGCTCCTGTCGGTAGAGGTGGATCGACATCGCGTCCATGTGCTCGGCGCCGCCGGCTTCGAGCAGCCCGCGCCACCAGGGTTTGTCCAGCGGGTGGACGCCCGTGTTCGTGTAGTTCGCCGTCGCCGACCCGCCGACGACAGTGACAGGGCGCTCCCCGTCGACCGCTCGGTCCGTCGCCGCGAGCAAGTCCGCGTACGCCGCCGGATCCGTCGACGACGCGTACGTATCGAGGTTGGGTTCGTTCCACACTTCGACGTACTCGATGTCGTCGTACTGGGAGGCCGTCGCCGCCGAGAAGTTCCCGAACGCCCGCCGGTAGGCCGGCGTGTCCGGGAGCGTGAACGTCTCCCGGTCCTCAGGGTCCCAGAGCGGGTTCCCGTACGCGAGGATGGCCAGGCGGTCGAACCCGCGGGCGCGCAGGTCGGTCATGTAGTCGTCGATCACGGAGAAGTCGTACTCCCCGCGCGTCCGTTCGATCCGGCTCCAGCCCGTGTCCTCGCGGACGGTCGCGACGCCCGCCACGTCCATGACGCCCATCAGTTCGTGGTCCCAGCCGGCGTCGAACTGCGTCGACATGCCGAAGAACATGTCGTCGTTGTCGAAGCCGTCAGCGGGGAGGACCGCGAGCGTCGTCCGCGCGAGGGCCGGCGGCGACCCCGTCGTCCGGACTCGCAGAGTGTAGTGGCCCACCGACTCGACCGGGAGGTCGAGCGTGCGCTCGCCGTCGACGGTCGCCGTCCCGTTCGCGACCCGTTCGCCGTGGGAGTCGTACACCGCGTAGGCCACGGTGGCCGCGTCGGTCTCGACGCCGATCCGAACGGTCTCGTTCGCCAGGAAGACGTTCCCGAGCGTCCGCTGTGTCAGCGCGAGCGACGGCGTGTCGGCCGATTCCGAGTCGTCGACCGCACCGACGACGGTGACGGAGCGCTGCCCGTCGACGGCCGTGACTGGCGCGTCCGAACCGGTCGCCGCCGACACGGGAACGGCCCCGGCGACCGCCGTGAGACAGAGCGTGAGTACCACCAGAACCGCCATCGCGTCGTCCCCCCAGGACATAGACTGCGGATGTCAGCCGAGGGATAAAACGGTTTTCCTACTCGAAGTTCCGGACCGTGAGCTCCAGCGTGTCCAGGCGGACGATGGGGGCGAAGCCGCTGTCGGGGTCGATGTTCATCCGCTCCTGGAAGGGGGTCTGAGCCTGCCAGCAGCCCGAATTGATCGTGAGGACGTTGTGGTACTTGCCGTAGCCGAGTTTGTGGACGTGGCCGGCGTGGAAGATATCCGGCGCCTCCTCGATGATGAGGTGGTCTTCCTCCTCGGGTGCGATCCGCGTCTGTCCCCCGAACTGCGGGGCGACGTGGCGCTTCTTGAGCAGTTGGTACATCGGGAGGTGTGGGTCGTCGTAGGTCGCCTTCTCGTCGGGGAGTTCCGCGATGACCTCGTCGAGCGAGACGCCGTGATACATGAGGACGTCGACGCCCTCGACGGTCGCGATGGAGGGGTTCGCCGATATCTCGGCGTCGTGGGCTGTCATGATGTCGCGGAGTTCCTCGTCGAAGGCGGGTTGGGGTTCCGCGAGTCGGACCGCGTCGTGGTTGCCGGGGATCATGACGATCTCGATGTCCCCCGGCACGGCTTTGAGGTGCTCGCTGAAGGCCTCGTACTGCTCGTAGATGTCGACGATCGAGAGCTCCTTGTCCTGGTCCGGGTAGACGCCCACCCCCTCGACCATGTCGCCGGCGATCAGCAGGTACTCGACGGGGTCGGCCTCGGCAGTGTGGAGCCAGTCGGCGAAGCGGTTCCACGCGTCAGCCATGAACTCGTCGCTGCCGACGTGGACGTCGGATATCAGGGCGGCCTCGACGTGTCGGTCCGCCGTCGAAGGGTTGTGCGTGCGTGGGATATCCGGGAAGTGAAACGAGTCGACGAAGAGGATACCGCCGTCGTCGGCGAGCGTTCCCTCGACCGCGATCACCTCGTCCAGGAGGAGTTCGTCGACGAGGTCGGCGAACTCGCGGTCTTTCATTACGAGGCAGGGGAACGTGCCGTTGGTGTCCTCGAGTTCGACCAGCCAGTGGCCGCTGGCGGTCGAGCGGATGTCCGAGACCATCCCGACGAGGCCGGCGTCGCTCCCCCCGGGCATCGACTGGATAGCGTCGGTCGGGCGATGGTTGACCCGCGAGCGCAGTTTCTTCGAGAGTTTCTCGTACCGGTCCCGAAAGACGGCGACGAAATCGGAGTACTCGCCGGTCCCCGTGCTCTGGATGTCCCCCGACACCGCGACCGACTGCTGAGCGGGGTCGGCTGGCGTGCGACCGCCCTCGGACGGCGAGCGGCCTCCCTCGGACGGAGTGTGACTTCCCTCACTGACCCCCTTCGTTTCGACTGCAGAGTCGCCACTCCCATTAGTCGGTTCAGCAGTCGTCGTTCCACCTGAAACAGAGGGGTCTTCTCGTGGGGGGTCTCCGGGAGTGTCGGCGGGGTCGTCCGCGGCGGTCGTAACGGCACCACGGACCATCTCGTCGGGGGACCGTGCGCGGGTATCGACGGCGTCGTGGACGTGTTCGGGTCCGAGTTTGACGGCGTCGTCGGGGACCGTTTCCAGTGAACGCTCCAGGGCGAGTTCGGGGTCGGGACAGCCGGCGATGAGCGTGACGGCCTCGGGGTCGGCGTTGTAGCCGCGGCGGGCGAGTTCGTTCGCGACGTGGACCGGCCGCTCGAGTGGCACACTCCACTGTTCGCGGGCGCGCACAAATACGTAGCGGAGATCCGCAGCGGGGTCAGAACAGTCACGTAGCGGAGATCCGCGGCGGGGTCAGAACATTCAAACGGCCGCTGGGCTAAGTGAGTTCCAATGAGTCCACCCCGCGACGACGACCCGCCCTCCAGCGACGACGGGTCCGAGGGGACCGATCGTACCCAGACCGACGGTACGGACGCGGTCGAGTCAGACGACCGAGCCCCCGAGAGCCGTCGGCCAGACGCGCCGACACCGGATGACGAGAACGACGGGTCTGCACCGTCCTCCGAGTCGGTACCGACCAGTGATCGGGAACGGACGGCAGACGCGTCCGGGCGAGCAACGGACACGCCGGAGCGGACGGCGGACGGACCGCCGGGTGCGCCCGACCGCGGTACTCCGGACGGGCGATCGCGGGATCGGCAGTCGGGACGCCGCGCTGGAGGGTCGGGATCGGGGCCAGGACCAGGCGAGAGGGGGAGTGAGGGTGTACCGTCGGCTGCACCGCCGGCGCGACGGGCGGACGAGGACGACGAGGAAAACTGGGTTCGGGCGGTCGTCTTCGACGTCACGAGCAGTGCGCTCGCGGTGTTGCTCGTCGGCTTTTTCCTCTTCACCGTCAGCGGGGTGTGGCCGCCGATGGTCGCCGTCGAGAGCGCGAGTATGACCCCGCAGATGAAGACTGGCGACCTCGTGTTCGTGATGGAAGAGGATCGGTTTCCGGGCGAGGGCGCCCACGGCGAGACGGGCGTGGTGACTGCCCGCTCGGGTGCAGCCAGCGGCTACGAGAAGTTCTCGCGGGCTGGTGACGTGGTCGTCTACGAGCCGAACGGCAACGGGGAGCAGACGCCGATCATCCATCGGGCGATGTTCTGGGTCGAGAAGGACGAGCGGTGGTACGACCGCGCAGACAAGGGCGCCATCAGCGGGGCGGACAGCTGCGAGGAGATGGCCAACTGCCCCGCACCCCACGCCGGTTTCGTCACGAAAGGCGACGCCAACGGTGCCTACGACCAGGTGGGCCCGAGTCCCCACAGTGGCCCCGTCAAACCCGAGTGGATCGTCGGCACCGCCGAAGAGCGTGTCCCCGGACTGGGCTGTATCAGGCTGCGCTCGCAGGACTGTTCGATCGCGCTCTCGGCGGCACCCGGTCTCGACCTCGGGATCCCGGCGGTCGGGTTCCACGTCGACCCGTCCGCCATGTTCGATCTGGTCGACGAGGTCACACTCGCAGTTCCGGAGACGACGGTCACGGACGCGCTGGTTTGACGGAAGTAAACGGGTCGTGGAGAGAGAACGGGCGGCTCAGTTGTCGAAGCGCGTCTGGACGAACGGCTGTGTGTCCTCGATATCGGAGAGTCGCGAGTCCGACATCAGGACGGCCTCGGTTTCGTCGATGGGGACCGACAGCGAGATCTCCTTGGTGCGGCCGTAGCGGCCCTTGCTGACGACGACGGCATTGACGATGCCGAGCATGTCGAGTTCGGAGATCAGGTCGGTGACGCGGCGCTGGGTGAGCGTGTCGACGTCGATCTCCTCGCAGAGACGCTGGTAGACGTTGTACACCTCGCCGGTGTTGATGTTCTGGACGCCGTTTTTCTCCAGGGTGATGATCGCGAAGAGGACGAGTTTCGACTGAGTGGGGAGGGTGCGAACGACCTCGACGACACGGTCGAGTTCGATCTTCTCCTGGGCCTGGCGGACGTGGTCCTCGTTGACCACGTCGGTCTGGTCGCGCTCGGCGAGTTCGCCCGCGGTCCGCAGGAGGTCCAGCGCGCGGCGGGCGTCCCCGTGTTCCTGCGCGGCGAAGGCCGCACACAGCGGGATCACGTCGTCGGTCAGCGCGTCGCCCTCGAAGGCCACCTCGGCCCGGTGGGTGAGGATATCCCGGAGCTGGTTGGCGTCGTAGGGCGGGAAGACGATCTCCTCCTCCCCGAGGCTCGACTTGACACGGGGGTCGAGGAAGTCGGTGAACTTCAGGTCGTTGGAGATACCCATGATCGAGACGCGCGATCGTTCGAGTTCGGAGTTCATCCGCGAGAGGTTGTAGAGGGTGTCGTCGCCGCTTTTCTCGACGAGTTTGTCGATCTCGTCGAGCATGATGACGACGACGCGTTCCCTGTAATCGACCGCTTCGAAGAAGGTGCTGTAGACGCGGTCGGTGGGCCACCCGGTCATCGGGACCTGCTCGAACTCCTCGCGGTCCTCGCGGAGCCGTTCGATGCGGTCTTCGACGGCCGGCACCGAGTCGAACTCCGAGCCGTCGAGTGCCGAGGGGTCCTCACGTGCGCGCTCGCGGAGGTCAGTTACCTCCGCGATCTCCTCGTCGATGGCGGCCTGGTTCTTATCGATGAACTTGTTCGCCAGTTGTGCGAGGACGCGGTACTGCGTGTCGGTCACCTCGCAGTTGATGTACTCGACCTCACAGGGGACCTCGTACTTCTGGGAGGTCGACTCCAGTTCCTCGCTGACGAACTTCGCGCTGGCGGTCTTGCCCGTCCCGGTCTTCCCGTAGATGAGGATGTTCGAGGGCGAGTCCCCGCGGAGCGCCGTCACCAGGATGGTCGCCATGTTGTTGATCTGCTCCTCGCGGTGGGGGAGCTTGCGCGGGGTGTAAGAGGGTCGGAGAACCTCCTTGCTCTCGAAGATCGGGTCACCCGAGAGCAGGTCGTCGAACAACCCCGGCGAGGCCTCGTCGGAATTCTCGCCCCCGACGTCGTCGAGCACGACGTCATCGATGCTCGACGACGAATCGTCGGACTCCGAGTCGAGGGAGTCGCCGTCGACATCAGTCGAGAGGTCGGCCGTGGAGACATCGGACGCTCCGACATCGGGAGTGGTCCCCGCCGAGTCGTCGGCACCGCCCTCGACTGGGGGACCGGTATCGCCGTGGTCCTCACCGCCGTCGGTCGTCACGTGGTCCGACTGTCGATCGGCGACCGATCCATCGGGCTGTCGGTCGGCGACCGACGAATCGTCGTCGGATTCCCCCTGCCCCCCGTCGTTTCGCGGCGTCTCGTCCGCCGACGCCGGCGCTACGCGTTCCTCGTCCGCTCCATCCACGAACCGCTGTGAATCGAGTGTCGTGTCTTGATCCGTGTCGTCCCTGTCCGTCATAGTACGATTCCGTACCCCTTCGTTTCGCATGGAAGTGGAGCCGCGCGAATCCGGAACGCGTCTCACACCCGTCGATTACCCGCCGTTCGGCAGTTTGCACGATCGCGGCGAGTCCAGTTGAACCACAAGAACCCGTGGTTGTCGAGATATTAAATATTTCGGTCAGCGAGGGTCGTTCGAGAGGAAACGGGGGGAGGGTCCGCGACCGGTTCCTGCCGGGGTTTCGGCGAGGAGGGGAGGAATCGGGGGTATCGCGGGGATACAGGGAGTCGCTGGAAGGAGTGTTCCAGCCAGTTCGTCCCGGAGTCGAATCCCCCGAACCCCCCAACCCCTTTGTTTCGAGTGGAACGCCACAAAGAGGAGTGGGGGGATTCCAGAGACGTTCGATTCGAACTAGACTAGGAAACTTTTATTTACTATACAGTAAAACCAAATCCGCACTAGAATGAAAAGATGTTTTCTTCCGTTTTCCTATCTAGTATTAGATAGACAGTGACCGCTAGTTGCTCGTTTATTCCTCTTAGTTATCCCAAACCACTCTTTGATTTTTGTGGAGAATACCATCTCGCAATTCATCCTATCGCTCACTCTCCGGACCAGGTGCGTCACCCGGCACTCTTCGCCGTTCCACTTGAAACGAAGGGGTGGGGGTGTGTCCTTACTCTCGACAGACAGATCACCGGGGTCCACTGGGGAACCTCAGTCTCCACTTGCCACGATTTGCACTCGCCACAGTTTGCACCCATCACGGTTTGCACTCCCCACGGTTTCCACTCGTCACGGTTTGCACTCCCCACGGTTTCCACTCGTCACGGTTTCCACCCATGACGGCTTCCACTCGTCACGGTTTCCACTCGTCACGGTCTCTGGACCTGTCCCAGCTCCGCGCTGGCTCCATCGCCACCTGATCCGAAGCGTTCGTACTATCCGATCTGGTCTGCCCGTTCGTCGTACTCCGGGTCTGTGATTCTATCCTGTGGGTCCTCTCCGAGCCGGGAACGGAGACCCGTGCGCTCGCCAGGCAATATCTCGTCTCCGTGATGGTAGTTCTCGTCGTTCGTTCCAATAGGCCGAATACGGTCCCGAGCGACCGATTTCCGCGATTTTATGGCAGGAATCATATGTATGTCTGACGTAGGCTTAAGTGAGTCGGTGCGGGTTGTTCGGACAGATGCGCCGGCGGTCGGCGCAGGAGGATAGGATGGGACTGCTCACAGGACTCAAAGACAGCATTTCGCGGGCAGCATCGACGCTGTTCTCCGAGGAGGACCCGAAACGGATCGGGATCTACGGGCCACCGAACGCGGGCAAGACGACGCTCGCAAACCGGATCGCGCGCGACTGGACGGGCGACGCGGTCGGGCCGGAGAGCCACGTACCACACGAGACGCGCCGGGCGCGGCGCAAGGAGAACGTCGAAATCGAGCGTGACGGGGGGACCGTCACGATAGACATCGTCGACACGCCGGGCGTGACGACGAAGGTCGACTACACGGAGTTTCTCGAACACGACATGGAGAAAGACGACGCCGTACGTCGTTCGCGCGAGGCCACGGAAGGTGTCGCCGAGGCGATGCACTGGCTCCGCGAGGACGTCGACGGCGTCGTCTACGTCCTCGACTCGACGGAGGACCCGTTCACGCAGGTCAACACGATGCTCATCGGGATCATCGAGAGCCAGGACTTGCCGGTGCTGATCCTCGCGAACAAGATCGACCTCGAAGACTCGAGCGTGCAGCGGATCCGCAACGCGTTCCCGCAACACGAAACGACGGAGCTGTCGGCGCTCGAAGGAGACAACATGGACGAAGTGTACGACCAGATAGCGGAGTACTTCGGGTGATACCATGGCGGAAGCGAAACTCCCCGAAGACGAAGACGGCGTGAAGATCGACCTGATCAGTGCAGAGCGGATGGACGGCAAGACGACGATGGAGAAGATCCGGACCATCCTCGACGGCGTCCGGGACAACAAGATCGTCATTCTCGAAGCCGGGCTCACCCCCGACGAGGAGTCCCGCCTGATCGAGGTCACGATGGCCGAGATCAGCCCCGACGAGTTCACCGGCCTCGAGATCGAGACGTACCCCAAATCCCAGGCCGACGATTCGAGCCTGCTGGGCCGGCTCATGGGTAAAGAGGAGACGAAGAAACTCACGGTCATCGGCCCGGCGAATCAGATCGAGACGCTCCACAAGGACGAAACCCTGATCAGCGCGCTGGTCTCACGGAAGTAAGGCATGCCCCACCAGTGTACGAACTGCGACCGGACGTTCGCCGACGGTTCCAAGGAGATGCTGTCGGGCTGTCCGGAGTGTGGCGGCACGAAGTTCCAGTTTCGACCCGACGGCTTCGAGAGCGACGCCAGTGAGACTGACCCGGCGCCGGAGCCAGATACCGAGCCCGAACCGCCGGAGCGGCCGGCCGACGCGATGACCCGGACCGTCGGCAGCGCCGCCGCGACGGTCAGAGACCTCGTCAGTGGCAGCGCCGGCCCGGACGCTTCTCAGGCACAAACGCCGACGGGGTCCGACGCGGCACAGACGGCGGTGGCGTCGGAGCCGTCCACCCAGACTGGTGACGGGAGCGACGACGACATCATCGTCGCCGAGTCCACGCCCTCCGGCGAGGACACCGCCCAGGCCGACGCACGATCGCAGGTCGCCACGCCGGACGAAGTCCCGGGCGAGGGGTTCGACCCGACTGTCGACGACTCGGTGGCTACCGATTCGGCGACGGACGATTCGGCGACCAAATCCCAGGTGGATGCGATGGAGGAGACGGACGCGGTAGAAGAGACGGACAAGACGGCCGACGCCGGATTCGACGCCCCGCGCCGCGAAACCGCCGAACCGGCGTCAGAGGACACGACAACAGAGTCCGAGTCCGTCGAGGACCGGACTGTCGCCGAGGAACCCGACGCCGAGCGCACCGACCGACCGGATCTGGCCCAACTCCGCGAGGAACTCAACGAGCAGTTCGAGAGTATCCGCGTCGTCGAACCCGGCCAGTACGAACTCAACCTCATGGAGCTGTACGACCGCGAGGAGTACATCATCGCGCTCCAGGAGGACGGCCGCTACAGCATTCAGGTGCCCGATGCCTGGCGCGAAGCCGACGCCTGATACAGGTTCAACCCTCGCTGACGGCGCCAGACGGGCGGACCGGTCAGCCCACCGGCACAATCGTTATGGTTTCTCGCTGAGATCCTTCTCGCAGGTGATCACTGTGCATCAGGGTTCGTATGTCGACGAGTGGGCCTCGCTGCTCGACGAACCAGTCCGCGAAGAGAGCGAAGAGACCGACCGCGCGGACCGTCAGTTCGACTGGAACGACGGCGGCCGATCCGACGACGAGTTCGTCGGCGACGACGGGCGCGGTCGGTGAGACTGACCTACGCGGTCGGTTCGTCCCGAATCACGCGACCTCCTCGTACTGGTCGGCGAGTTTCTCGGCGGCGTCGTCCATCAGTTCGGACTCGTAGTCGTCGAGATCCCACTCGACGATCTCTTCGACTCCACTGGAGCCGAGTTTGACCGGGACGCCGAAGGCGGTGTCCTCGTAGCCGTACTCGCCGTCGAGGACGACGGAGCCGGGGAGGACCTCGCCGGTGTCGCGCAGGATGGCCTCGACCATGTGAGCGACGCCCGTCGCGGGCCCCCACTCGGTCGCGCCCTTGCGCTCGATGACGTTCATCGCGGATTCCTGGAGGTCGGCGAGGATCGCCTCGCGCTCCTCGTCGTCGAACTCGGGGTCGCGACCGTCGACGCGGACCTTCGAGAAAACGGGGACCTGGGCGTCACCGTGTTCGCCGAGGATCGTGGCCTCGACGTTGCCGACCTGTGTGTCGAAGCGCTCGGCGAGGACGTACCGGAAGCGGGCGGAGTCGAGTCGACCGCCGAAGCCGACTACTTTCTCGCGTGCGCGCTCGCCCGTCTCGTAGAGGTGCCGATTGAGCAGGTCGACCGGGTTGGAGGTCGTCACGGTCACGAAGTCGTCGTTGTGCTCGGCGATGGAAGAGCCGATATCGTCCATGATCGGCGCGTTGTCGCCGGCGAGGTCGATGCGCGTCTGGCCGGGCTGGCGCGGGATCCCGGCCGTGACGACGACGACATCCGAGCCGGCGGTGTCCTCGTACGTCCCCTGTCGGACGGTCGTGTTCGAGTCGTAGGCGACGCCGTGGTTGGCGTCCGCGGCCTGCCCGATCGTGACGTCTTCCTGGTCCGGGATGTCCACGAAGACGAGGTCGTCGACGATGTCTCGAAGCGCGAGATTGTACCCCGCTGCCGCCCCGACGGTGCCGGCGGCACCGACGATGCTAACTTTCGTCATACCACGTCAAACTGTCCCACGTTCGGGGGTAAAACTGTCGAAACCACCTCGTTGGTGCCGTCGTTCGTCCATTTTCGGTTCGACGATGGTCGAAACAGTTGGGGCCGAATCGGGCCGTCGTATCGGGCGGGCGACGACGCGCTTTTCCCCTGCGACGGGTATCTACAGGGTATGAGCGACTTCGACAAGGAAGCCGAGCGCGAGCGACTCCGCGAGAAGTACGAGCGCGACCAACAGAAGCGCGAAGCGACAGAGCAGATGAGCGAACTCCTGCTCAAGGGGGCGACGATGACCAACGCCCACTGCGACCAGTGTGGCGACCCCATCTTCCGCTACGAGGGACAGGAGTTCTGCCCGACCTGCGAGCAAGTCGTCGGTGGGGACGGAGAGGCCGCTGCTGAGGGCGAGGCCGCAACGGAGGGGGAGGCGGCAACGGAAGGCGAGGACCCGGCGGAAAAGGGAGCCACGGCGGGCGGCGAAGCTGCAGCGAACGACGGAGCCACGGCGGGCGGCGAGGCCCCGGCGGATGGTCCCGCGGCCCAGGCGGCTGCTGACGCGGCGGTCACCGAGAACGGAGTCCAGTCGGAACACGGCGCCGTCGACGGAGGAGAGAGCGGTGCCGCCGATACCTCCACCCGGACGCAGGACACCTCGGCCCGGGCACAGAACACCCCCGCTTCAACTCCGCGGTCGGACGCACCGACTGCGCGAACTGGTGGGTCCTCGACCGCGCCAGCCGACGGGTCCTCGACCGCCCCAGTCGACAGGTCCTCGACTTCGAACTCACCTGAAACGGCACCCTCGGGCCGCTCGACCGCACCGCAGACGTCGACGAATCAGGCCCCGGCACCTAGTGCGGCAACCGACAGCGACGGTGGCCTCGCGGAGGCTCGCCAGTCGCTCGTCCGGACGCTCGTGGCACAGACTCGACAGGCCGAGGCGTGTGACGACCCGCGGCGTACGCGGGACCACCTCGCGGCCGCTCGCGAAGCGGCCGAGACGCTGTCGGCGCTGCCGTACTGAGAACTGCCGCTGTCGACATTCTCGTGCGAAGAACTGCCCGGTCGAACACTCACTGTAGGGCGTCGAGCGCCGCGTCGAGCGCTTCCTCGGGGGTGGGACACTCCTGGAGCGTCTCGCCGCCCTCGGTGTAGACGAGCCGTGGGAACTTCGAGTCAGTGTCGAGAACGCCGATCCCCGGCAGCGAGTCGACGCCCGTCTCCACGTCGGCGAAGGCGTCGAAGCGAGGGGTACCGTCCGTCATCGCGGTGCCGGCGCCCGCTTCCTCCGCATCGGGTGTGGGCGCGTCGACGGTATCGGCGACGACGGGGAAATCGAGGTCGTAGCGCTTGCGCCAGTAGGCGGCTTTCTCGACCTCGTGGGGGAGGGCGGCGACGACGGCCAGGTCCTCCTCGCGGAACGACTCGAAGGCGTCGCTGTAGGACCGCGCGCGGTCACGGGAAACCTGACAGTAGTGGTCGCGCAACAGCAGGACCACGATTCCGTCGAAATCCGGCGCGAGGTCGTCGCTCGACACCGTCTCCGGACCTGGTCCCCCGCTGGGCAACTCGAACCTGACGATCCACTCCATGCCACTCATCTGCTACCAGTTCGATCGATGATAACGAACTCGGGGGTATTTGTTGTTTTGATCGGTCGGGTTCTCAACACGAAACGAAGGGGTGTTCGAAGCGAGAGAGTCGCCGCTCAGCCCCGGTTCGTCGCTGCCTTTTTTCCGGCCAGACAGACAGCTGTTACCGGTCGTAGTCGCTACCTACCACGTCGCGAATACGTTCGGCCGTCACTTCGCCGACGCCCTCCGCGGACTGGAGTTCGTCGGTGTCCGCGGTCAGGACGGCTTCGACGCTCCCGAACGCGGCGAGCAGCGAGCGCGCGGTGACGGGACCGACCTCGGCGACGCTCGCGACGACGTACTCCTGCTGTTCGGCGAGGGTCTTCGAACTCTTCTCCCCGTGGACGCTGACGGTCCGCTCGTTGTCCTCCTGCTCGCGTGTGGCGATCGTCCGCAGTAACTCCGCCGTCTCGTCCTCGTCTTCGGTCCGGAGGACGCTCGCACCGAAATCGACGGCGAGCGAAGCGAGCGCGCCGCGGATAGCGTTGGGGTGGACGCTCCGCTCGCTGTAGAGGTCCCTCCCCTCGATGACGACGACCGGCCGGGCGTAGTTCCGGGTCGCGTCTTTGACCTGCTCGAACATCGATCGTTCGTCGCTCCCGGTCAGCGTATCGAGGAAGTCCGAGACGGTCTTGCGCTCGACGACGACCCGGTCCGAGAGCACGTAGTCACCCACGGCGAGCGTCTCCAGACGCGTCGTGATGCCCTCCCGCCGTGAGAGGTCCTTGGCGATGGCCGCGTCGAGTTCGCGCTGGTCGACGACGACTTCGGTGTCCTCGCCTGAGGGGTCCGCCGTCGCGACGGTCCCGTCCGGGTCGTCTCCCGTCGCGGTGGAGTCCGCTGACCCGCTCTCCGATCCACCCTCGGTGTCGCCTGCGAACGCGTCGAGTCCGGCCTGGCCGTCGTCTCCAGTGTCGTCGCCGCTCGCACCGCCGCTGCCGTCGCTCCTATCCGAACCAGCCTCACTCGTACCAGTGGCTTGCGAGGAAGTTGCGTCGTCGCTCGATACAGTCCCCGACCGCTTCGATTTGCGTTCGGCTTCACCCTCGGTTTCGCGTGGAGATGCACCCCCGGACTCGCCGTGTTTCTCGGCGAGCGATCCGTCCGTTGTCGTGCGGTCCGGGGGAGACGAGCTATCCCCGTTCGTTTCGACTGCAGCCCCCGATTCGAAGTCAGTCATCGTCGACTGGCCGAGTTCCGATTCGATCTCGCCGGCCATCGACTTCAGCGAGCGAAGCTCCTTGCGCATCCGCTTCTGGTCGTTACGGGCTTTCCAGAAGTAGGCCTCGTCGCGGGTGTCTTCGGCGAGCAGGACCGAGACGGCGCCCTCGGTCTGGCGGCCGGTTCGGCCTTTGCGCTGGATCGCGCGGATCGCCGTCGGGACCGGTTCGTAGAACAGCACCCGGTCGACCTCGGGCACGTCCAGCCCCTCCTCGGCGACGGAGGTAGAGACGAGCACTTCGAACTCGCCGGCGCGGAAGGCGTCGAGCGTCTCCTGCTGTTCGTTCTGGGTCATCCCGTCGCTGCCGTCGGTGTCCGATTGCCCGACGAACTTGCGGGTCTCGAAATGCTCCCCCAGGAAGTCCGTCAGCGTCTCCGCGGTGTCCCGTGACTCGGTGAAGACGATGACGCGCTCGCCGCCCTCGATACCGAGCGTCTGGGCGAGCAGCATCCGCGTCTGGCGGAACTTTGGATGCAGGTCGTCGTAGGCCTCGGCCTTCCGGACCGCTTCGCGGACCTTCGGGTCGGAGACCATCCGCTGGTCGGCCTTCGAGGCCCCGCTGGCGCGGGCGGCCTGTTTCTGTCGCTCGAAATACCGTCGCAGCGACTCGACGCTCTGTGTCTCGGCGTAGGTCACGGCGGTCCGCAACTTCCGCACCTCCGCGAGCAGGCTCATGCCCTCGTAGCCCTCGGACTGGTCGTTGTCCATCAGCTGGCGGAGTTCGCCCTGGATGCGCTGGATCTCCCGCTCGGAGGTGTCGGGCTGGGTCGTCGAGGTCACCCCGAGCTCCTTCAATTTCTCCAGTCGGTCGGTGATGACCTCGTGGAGGGCATCACGGATCTCGATCACGGTCTCGGGGAGTTCGACGCGCTCCCACTCGACGGTGGTCTCGTGGGTAAACTCGTCCACGTCGGCGTCCGCTTCGGTCATCACCTCGACCTGTGACAGCCCGAGGTTGCCACAGACTTCGAGGATGGCTTCCTCGTCGTCGCCGGGTGAGGCGGACATCCCGGTCGCGAGCGGGTCGCGGGCCTGTTCGTGGTAGCGCTCGGCGATGTAGTTGTAGGCGTACTCACCGGTCGCGCGGTGGCACTCGTCGAAGGTGATGTGGACCACGTCGGTGAGGTCGACCCGCGACCCCACGAGGTCGTTCTCGACGACTTCGGGCGTGGCGACGACGACCCGCGCGCCGGACCACAGGTCCGCGCGGTCGTCGGGGCGGGTGTCGCCGGTGTAGACGACGATCTCGTCGTCGGGCACGGTCAAGGCCTCGCGGTAGAAATCGGCGTGTTGCTGGACGAGGGGCTTCGTCGGCGCCAGCAGCAGGGACTTGTTGACCACGTCGCCCGCGAGTCGCTCGGCGGTGACGAGCAGGCTGACGGTGGTCTTCCCGAGGCCGGTGGGCAGACAGACCAGCGTGTGCGTTTCGAGGGCCGCGTCGGCGAGTCGGCGCTGATAGGTCCGGTTCTCCAGGACGCCGTCGACGAGCAGCGGTCCCTCGACGAACTCCGGCCCGTCGGTGGTGGCCATTACGGCCCAGTTGGCCGCGCCCGCTGTTAAGGGTTCAGATAGTGCGGTGAAAGTAGTCTCGCGCCCGTCACTGTTACTGTTCGGCGCCACTTCCAGTGGCGCGAGACGGGGGAAGTGGTTTTACGATACGTGGCGTTGGGTGACACATGGACGACTCGGGCGCGGTCGCGGGAGACGAACTCGGCGACGAAGACCACGCCTCGGCGGCGGCGGCGTTCGCAGAACGAGTCGAAAACCGGCGTCTCGACGGCCTCGAAGAACTGTTGCTGTTCGGATCGACTGCCCGCGGTGAGGCGTCCGGCCTCTCGAGCGACGTTGACTTCCTCGCTATCGTCGCCAACGACGCCGACCGCCGCGCTGTGACCGACGCGCTCCGGGACGTGGCTTACGACGTGATGCTCGAGTACGGCCCCGTCGTCGAGGTTCACGTCCTCTCCCGAACCGAGTTCCAGCGGCGACGGGACCACCCGTTCGTCCGGTCAGTCCGCCGAGAGGGCGCGCAGTATGTCTGATGTCGACCCCGTCAGCGAGCAGGTACGGCAAGCGCGCCAGGCACTCGACGATGCACACGGCGCACGCGATGCCGACCTCTCGGACGCGGTCGTCATCAACCGGCTGTACTACGCGTGTTTCCACGCGGCGCAGGCGGTGCTGTATCACCGCGGGTTCGAACCGGAATCACACGGCGGCGTCCTGTCGCTGTTCGGTTCGGAAGTCGTCGCGGCCGGCGACGCGAGCCGAGACCGAGGGCGATTTCTCAACGACCTCTCGACGCTCCGCAAACAGGCGGACTACGGATACGAACCCATCGACGAGAACGTGGATTCGCTCCTCTCGACGACGGAATCGTTCGTCGACGAGATGGAGCACCTCGTCGACGACCCACACTGACACGCGGTCGAACGAGCGACTACACGGCTATTCTGGGGGTGACCCACTTCGCTGTACGGACTGTGTCCACCCACGCTTAAGCCACCGCTGGTCGAATCCGGGGACATGACCGTCTACGAGTCAGACATTCCGGGGGTCGGCCGGAAGTTCGAACTCGAACTCGACGACGGGTCACGGGCGGTCGTGCTCCACCACCACGACGGGCGCCGCGAGGTCTTTTGCCGGCCGGACCCCGAATCCGATAGCGAACAGATCTTCGACCTGCCCGCCGAGCAGGCCCGGCGACTCGGCTCGATCCTGACGGGGGCACACTTCGAGTCCGTCGACGCTGCGGACCTGTCGGTGCCGCTTGGCGACGCCATCATCGAGTGGGTCGACGTCCCGGCGGACTCGCCGCTGGTCGGCGAGACGGTCCCCGGTGCGAACGTCCGCGGCGAGACGGGCGCGACCGTCGTCGCCCTCCAGCGCGGCACGGACACGTTCACCAACCCTGGCGCCGACGTCCCGCTCGAACCTGCCGACGTGCTCGTCGCGCTCGGCACCCGCGCCCAACAGCGCTCGCTCGCCCGACTCGTCGAGGGTGTGACCGAGTTCGGCGACTCGACCGCGGGGTCCGCTGGTGGACCGACCGGCGGCGAGGCAGAGGCCACCGCCGGCGAATCGGCAGACAGCGCCGACGAGTGACGGATGGCCCCGACGGATCTCCTCTTCGAGGCTGGCGTCGTGTTCGCGGTGCTGGCGGTGGGCGGTGCCGTCGCCGACCGCTACGACCAGCCGGTCATCCCGGGGTACATCGTCGCCGGCGTCGTCGTCGGGCCGAACGTCCCCCAGGTGTTCAGCTACTCGTTCGTCCTCGTCGAGACCCGCGAATTCATCGACCTGCTCGCCGAACTCGGCATCGTCTTCCTCCTCTTTTGTATCGGGCTGGAGTTCAACCTCGACAGACTCGCGGCCGGTCGCGACCGCCTGCTCGGGGCCGGGGCGATCGACGTCGGGATCAACGGCGCCGTCGGCGTGGCCTGCGGGTTCGCGCTGGGCTTTTCGGGACTGGAATCGCTGTTTCTCGCCGGTATCGTCGCCGTCTCTTCGTCGGCGCTCGTCACCGAGACGCTCGTCGACCTGGGCTGGATCGCCGACCCCGAGAGCGAGACTATCCTCGGCCTTCTCGTCTTCGAGGATGTCGCCGTCGCGGTGTATCTGTCGGTCGTGACGGCCGTCGCCGTCGGCGGCACCGGGGGTGGGGATGTCGGATCCATCGCCGGCGTCGACGCCGTCTGGGTGACGCTCGCGCTCTCGGTCGGTGTTCTGGGCGCGCTCGTCGCGCTCTCGGTCTGGGGGACGCCGCTGCTCGACCGCTATCTCCGGACCGACTCGAACGAGCAGTTCCTCGTGCGTGTCGTGGCAGCGGCCGTCGGTGTCGCTGGCCTCGCGCTCGTCCTCGGGGTCAGCGAGGCCGCCGTCGCCTTCTTCCTCGGCACCGCTTTCGGCACAACCGAGCACGCACAGCGCATCGAGCGCGCGATCACCTCGGAGCGGGACCTGTACGCCGCCGTCTTCTTTTTCGCCATCGGCCTGGAGACCGACCCCGCACTGGTCGCGGACGTTCTCGAACCGCTCGCCGCGCTGGCCGCCGTCACCGCTGCGAGCAAACTCGTCAGCGGGTACTGGGGTGGCCGCATGTACGGCCTTTCGGAGCGCCGCTCGCGCCGGGTCGCCGTCGCGATGGTCCCCCGCGGCGAGTTCTCGCTCGTCATCGCTGCCCTCGCCGCGCGACCCGACGCGGGACTGGCCAACGGCGACACCATCGCCGCTCTGGCCGTCGGCTACGTCCTCGTCACGGGCGTGCTCGGCACTGTGTTGGCGGATTCTTCCGAGGGACTCGAACGGCGGTTCTTCGCGGCGAGCGCCGATGAGGGCTGACGTAATTCAGTCCAGAACGCCTTCGGCTTCGAGGAGGTCGTGCAGTTCGGGCATCGACTCGACGACGACGTCACAGGCGGGCTCGACGGCCGGTTTCGGCTCGAATCCGACGGCGAGACCGGCGACTTCGAGCATCGGGAGGTCGTTGGCGCCGTCGCCGACGGCGACGGTGTCGGTGCGACTCTCGCCGACGGCGGCGGCGAGCACTTCGAGCGCGTCGTCTTTCGTCCCCTCGATGAGCGGCCCCGCGACGTCGCCGGTGAGGCTCCCGTCCGCGACTGGGAGGCGGTTGGCGACGATGGCGTCGACTTCGACGCCCTCCGCGTCGAGTGCGGCGGCGACGCCACGCTCGAAGCCGCCGGTGAGGATAGCGACGTAGACGCCCGCTTCGCGCAGCGCGGCGATGACCTCGGCGGCGCCGGGCCGGAGTTCGACCTCGTCGAAGGCGGCCTGGGCCTCCTCCTCGGGGAGGTCTTCCAGCAGGGCACAGCGCTGGCGCAGGCTCTCGGCGTACTCGATCTCGTCGTTCATCGCGCGCTCGGTGATGTCGGCCATGTCCGTGGCGGTGCCGTTGCGGTCGCCGAGTAGTACCGTCATCTCGGAGTCCGAGAGCGTCCCGTCGAAGTCGAAGGCGACTATCATGCTCGCGGGTTCGACGGTCGGGGTGACAAAGGGCACGGTTTCTCGTCGAGCGCGTCAACAGGGCACGGTTTCCCGTCGAGTACGTCAGTAACGTTGCGCGTGCTCGCTGCTCAGCCGCGCCACGTGTGCCCGTGGTTTATACGCCGTGCGCCCGCTACGTCGGGGTATGAGCAACGACGCGGACGCGACCCCGCTGCGCGAGCGGAACTTCTACATCGTCGAGACGGGGATCGGGCTGGTCGCCACGCTGGTCGTCTTCTTCGCACTGACCGGCGTGGTCGGCGGGTTCGTGCGGATGGCCGTGGCCGTCGTCGCGGGGCTGGCCGTCTCGAACGGGCTCCAGTGGTATCGATACTGACTCGGCCGGTGGAGGCGACGCCACCCCACGACGCGACCGCTCATAGTGATTATTGTAGCGATTTACCGGTACGCGCCGACCTGTTGTCGGCGCGATCCGAAAATAGTCTACAATGATCACTATCAGGGCGCGGGCGGGTCGCCGTCGTAGCCGTCGACGTCCCGGTAGAAGTTCAGCAGGCCGAACTTGAGTTTCTCGGGAGCCACGTCTATCATCTCCCGGCGCTCTTCGGGCGGGAAGGTGCCCCGCACTGCGTAGTCGCGCATCTCCACCTCCGCCTGTTCGGTGTAGCGCTCGTCCAGCAGGATCCGGGCGCCGAAGTCCGCGGGCGAGCGCACGACCCGCCCGAGCGCCTGCCGGGTCTTTCTGACGGTGGGGATCTCGACGGCGTAGCGCCAGCCCGCGTCCTCCTCGTTGCTCCGTCCACCAGGACTCTCGGTGCCGGCACCGAACGCCGCGGCGTAGGCCTCCTGGACGGCGTCCATCCGCTCGTCCAGATGCGGGTAGGGTACGCCCACGACCACCACCGTCCGCGCGTCGTCGTCGTCGAAACTCACCCCTTCAGCGAGCGTCCCCCACAGCGAGGTGAACAGCATGGCGCCGTCGTCGTCGGTGAACGCCTCGCGCAACGCTTCGGCACTCGTGCCGGGTTCGTCGAGGTATTGCTGGCCGTCGACCGCCACTCGCTCGTGGTACCGCTCGGCCTCCGCGTAACTGGGGAAGAAGGCGAGGGTGTTGCCGGGCGTGAACCGCGCGGCGTCTTCGAGCGCGCCCGCGACGGTCTCCTGCACCTGCAGGTCGTCGCGCTTGCTGGCGAACAGGGCCGGCGTGTCGACGGCGTAGGTCCGCCGGCGGTTTTCGGGGAACTGCGGGCCGTACGCCAGCGTCTCCGGGTCGTCGAGGCCGAGCACGTCCTCGGTCACGTCGAACGGGCGCAGCGTCGCGCTCATCAGCACGCTCGCCGAGAGGTCGCCGAAGAGGCCCGAGGTGACCGAACTCGGGATACAGGTGTACAGTTCTGCACGCCCGTATATCTCGCCGGTGTCGTGTTGTCCGCCCGCTCCCTCGTCGGCGCTGTCTCGCGGGCCAGGCCCGCCCGACCCGTCCGAGCCGCTTCGCGCCTCGCGTCTGACGCTCACCACAGGGTACTGCCCCTCGGCCGCCGATTCGTCGAGCCACGCCTCGACGAACGTCGCGGCCTGCAGGGTCTGACACTCCTGGCGCGTCGCCGTCTCGCCGTCCCGATAGGCCTGTTCGTACTCCTGGTCGAGTTCGTTCGCCACCTGAAGCGTGCGCTCCAGTTCCTCGCGAAAGCCCGGCCCCGAGTAGCCCTGGAGGAAGGCGAGGGTCAACTCGTCGCGGGCGTCGTCGTTGTCGACGGCGAGGTCGTGCCAGTGGTCGTCGACCGTCTCCCGCTCGCCGAACCCCAGCGCGTCGTCGTAGGCCTCCCGGAGCGCGTCGCGGAAGGTGCGGAGGACGTTCAGCCCCGCCTCGCTCCGCGGGTCGTCGGCGTCAGCGAGTTCGTCCAGCGCCTGGTCGAGCGTCGTCTCGGTCAGCGTCCGCCGGGCGTGGTCGCGGGCCGCGTCCGCGACGTTGTGGGCCTCGTCGAACACCGCGATGACGTCCTCCGGGTCGCGGCCCAGCCACCGGAAGAACTGCTCGCGGATCATCGGGTCCAGCAGGTGGTGGTAGTTACAGACCACGAGGTCGACGCCGTCCATCCCCTCCTTGAGGAGTTCGTATCCGCACAGTCCTTCTCGTTCGGCGTAGCCGTAGACGTCCTCGGGCGTGCGCACGTCGTCGTAGAGCCAGCCGTAGAACTCGTCGGTGTCGACGGTGAGATTGCGGTAGTAGTGGTCACACGTCGACCGTTCGTCCCGAATCGTCTCGATCTCGTTCTCGACGCTGTCGAGTTCCTCCAGGACCGCAGAGCGCGCGTCGGCGGCCTCGCCGGCGCCAGCACCACCCTCCTGGCTCTCCTCCAGAAGGTCCCGCTGTTTTGCTTCGAGTTCGGCGCGGTCCTCCTCGGCGTCGACCAGTTCGCGGGTCGTGTCCCGCAGCGCCTGGCACTCCTCGTAGCCCACGTCGATGTGGCACATCGAGGCCTTCCCCTGGAAGACGACGGTCCGGATCGACTCCTGGCGGGTGATCGCGCGGGCCTCGCGGACGAACTGGCGCATCTGCTGGTGGACGTTGGTCGTGATGACGACCGTCTTGTTCGTCTCGCGGGCGTGTTCGAGGGCGGGGGCAAGCGCCGCGAGGGTCTTGCCCGTCCCCGTCGCGCCCTCGAAGAGCACGTCGCGTTCGTCGGTCAGCGCCGCCGAGACCGTAGCCATCGCCTCGCGCTGGTGGTCGTAGGGCTCGTCGTAGGGGAAAAACCGCAGATACTCCGGGTCTGACTGCGTCGCCACTACCGCGTCTTTCGCCCGCCCGGCTAAAAGCCCTAGCCCCACCGTGGCGGAAGTGGTCCGCGTCCCGTCGCAGAGCGGTGCGCGACGGTGTGGCGCATGCATTGAAGTCGGCGCCGGCCCGAGTTCGACCATGCCCGAGGGGCGGACGGGAGAGGGTGGGACGTACACGCTGTGCTGTGAACTGTCCGAGGCCGCGACGGTCGCGGTCGGCGCGCTGGGCGATCTGGAACTCCCGGCGGGGTGGTACGCCTACACCGGGAGCGCCTTCGGGTCCGGTGGGTTCACCCGCGTCGACCGTCATCGCGAACTCGCCGCCGGTGAGCGCGACACCCGACACTGGCACGTCGACTACCTACTCGGCCACCCTGCTGTCCGGATCGACGCCGTCGCGACGACGCCCGGCGCCGACCGGGAGTGTGCGATCAGCGACGCGCTCGCTGGGGTCGACGGCACCGAGCGGGTGCCCGACTTCGGCGCCTCGGACTGTGACTGTTCCGGCCACCTCGTCACCGCGACGGAGCGCGGGACAATCGCGGCAGTGCTAGCGGATGAACACGACGACCTCCAGACGGTTTGAGCGCGCCCGTTCCTATCACATCAATTACTGAACGATCCTTCGCCAAGTTTTGAAGGGGCGTGCGGCCGTGGCGATCGGTATGTCCTCCGACGACATCGACGTGCTGGAAGAACTGGCGAGTCTCCCGACACTGGCGCACCCGACGATCTCCCCCGATGGGAGCGAGATCGCCTTCTACTACGACGTTTCGGGACGCAACGAACTCCACGTCCTCGACGTGGAGAGCGGCGAGATGTCCCAGTGGTCCGACGGGGAAGTCCCCCGCAACGCTCGGTGGCCCGTGGCGTGGCACGCCGATGGCGAGCGGGTGTTCTTCCACCTCGACGACGCCGGGAACGAACAGAACGATCTCCACACGCTCTCGCGCGACGGCGACCACGAGGCCGTCGTCGAGATGGACGGCCAGAACGCCCTCAACGCGGTCGGTCCGGACGGCGAGACGGTCCTGTTCGGCTCCTCGCGGGACGGCCAGATGAACATCTACCGTCACGACACTCCGTCGGGCGAGACGACGAAGATCACCGAGTACGAGCGCGCGGCCGGCGGAGCGACAATCTCGCCCGACGGCGACCGCTTCGCCTTCATGACCAACGAGAGCGACGACTTCGACAACCGCGACGTCTACGTCGCCGACATCGACGGCTCGAACGTCCGTAACCTCCGACTCGGTGAGGACGGCGCCGAGTCCGTCCCGACCGACTGGGCCCCCGACGGCGAGCGCCTGCTCGTCAGCGACAATACGCCCGACCTCGGCCGCGCCGGCGTCTACGACCTCGAAAGCGACGAGGTTCACTGGCTCGGTGACGGCACCTACGAGGAGGGCGCGGTCGGCTTCGTCGACGACGAGCGCGTGCTGGTCAGCCGCGACCGCGACGCCGTGACGATGCCCGTCGTCTACGACCTCGAATCGGGTGAGGGGCGCGAACTCGACCTGCCCGACGGCGTCGCCGGTGCCGTCGGTGGCCACGACCGCTACACGCTCGACGACGGGCGCGTCGTCATCTCACACACCACGCCGACCACGCGCTCGGAACTGCTGGCCTACGACCTCGAGACCGACGAGTACGAGACGCTCGTCGACGCGGAGTACGGCCCGTTCGAGCCCGCGGACTTCGCCGACGCCGAGTACGTCACCTTCGAGTCGGACGGCGTCCCCGAGACGCGCCAGGCCGCCGTCGAACACGACCCCTACGAGACCTTCGAGATCGGCGGCCTGTTCTACGACTCCGGCGAGCGCCCGTCGCCGCTGATCGTCAACCCCCACGGCGGGCCGCGGTCGCGCGACGCCAAGAACTTCGACCTGTACACGCAGGTACTCGTCTCGCAGGGCTTCTCGGTGCTCAAGGTCAACTACCGCGGGTCCACGGGGCGGGGTCGCGAGTTCGTCGAGGAACTCATCGAGGACTGGGGCGGCGCCGAACAGGGCGACGTGATCACCGGTGCTGAGCACGTCCTCGACGAGTACGACTTCCTCGACGAGGACCGCGTCGTCGTCTTCGGTGGCTCCTACGGCGGCTACTCCGCCTACTGGGAGATGGTGCAGTATCCCGACCTGTTCGACGCGGGTATCGCGTGGATCGGCCTGACCGACCTGAACGACATGTTCGAGAACACGATGCCCCACTTCCGGACCGAACTCATGGAGAAGTACCTCGGTACGCCCGAGGACAACCCCGACCTCTACGAGGAGCGCTCGCCGGTCACGCACGTCGAGAACGTCGACGCGCCCCTGTTCCTCGTCCACGGCGTCAACGACCGGCGCGTCCCCGTCTCGCAGGCGCGGATCTTCCGCGAAGCGCTCGACGAGGCCGGGTACGAGGCGGGCGACGACTACGAGTACGAGGAACTCGGCGAGGAGGGCCACGCCTCCTCCGACCAGGAGCAGAAACTGCGGATGTTCCGCCTGCTGGAGGACTTCCTCGACCGCCGCGTCAGCGCCTCGCCCGAGGCGACGGCTGACGACGACTGACTCGCCGAGCAGCTCTCTCCGTCACTGTTCGCCGACGGCCATCAACTCGACCGTGTAGCCGAAGGGATCGTCGACGTAGTAAGAGATGTACACGCCGAAGCGGTCGTGAGCGCGCTCGGCGGTGTGGCCGATCTCGATCTCTTCGGTGTCGCGCACCGCCCGCAGGTCGTCGGTCGACTCCGGGATCCGGAGCGTGACATCGCGGACGTTCGCCACCTAGGAGTCGAACTCGTCGCTGGGGGTGACGAACAGGCCGTGACCCTCACGGAGATCGATCGAGAACAGGCCGGGGTCGTTGGGTCCCGATACATCGCTACAGTAATCGCTGTGACGCCGGTTTCGCCCCGCTAGCCCCGCTAGCGCCGCTACTGGACGTCCGGCCCCGCCTGGACCAGCGAGAGCGCGAACGCCGACAGCGCGACCAGCGCCAGCGCCAGCGCGAGATAGCCTCGCCACTGCGGCACGGAGATGGACGCGGAGCCGTAGCGGGCGACCGTCGCGACGGCGACGGCGCCGAGACCGACACCGACCGAGGCGCCGGTGCGCACGAACTCGCCGCGGACGGTATCGGCGTCGGTGCCGACCGTTGCGCCCAGTCGCGCCCCGGTCGAGCCGGTGTCGTGGACGACGAACGCGGCCGCGGCGACGCCGACCGCGAGGGCCGTCCCGATGCCCGCGAGCGCCCCGCCGAGCGCACAGGCAAACAGCGCCACGGCCCCAGCGGTGAACCCGACGCCCCGCGGAAGCGACGGGGCCGAATTCCCGAGCCACATCGGGACGTACAGGAGGAGATACCCGATGGACATCGGGACGAGTACGACGACGAGCGGGTGGGCCGGCCCGCTCGGCGGCGTCGCATCGGCGACGGCCCCCGCAGTCCATGGAAGCACCCCCGCGAGCGCGACCACCCCCGCGGTCGTGGCGCCGCCGGCGCCGCGTGCGACGGTCGGGAGCGGGTCCGGTTCTGCCCACGACGCCGCGAGCGAGCGACAGGCTTCGAGTGTGATGACAGCACCGAGCGCGAGCGCGATCCCCTCCAGTGGGCGGTGGAACAGCCCGATATCGAGCGCTGTCCCGACGGCGGGGCCGACGACCGGCAGCGCCGAGAGCACGACGTCGAGCGTTCCGGGATAGAGGACGGCGAGAACGACCTGAATCACCAGGAGACCGGCGTAATACCGCCGTTCTCTCTCGACGAACACCCGCCCGATGGCGCCGGTTCCCGCTCGCGTCGCCACGGCGGCCAGGTCGTCGCTCCGGGTCCACCGTGAGACGGCCGCGGCGGCGGGTCCGAGCAGGCCGACGACGACCAGCGCCTCGACCTGCAGGACGACCAGCAGTGCGAACCGCGACCCGGTGGCCGCGCTGTAGGCGGTCGCGACGGCGGGGACGAGCGAGTAGGCGATAGCGAGCGCCCCCAGCGCCGCGACGACGGCGACGGCAGCGACGGCCGACGACCCGACCGTTCGAACGATATCGTGGTCCGGCGCCCGGAAGTAGGCCGTCTTCGCGTCCAGACCGACCACGACGACGCCGAGGGCCCCCACCGCGACCAGTCCGGCCCGCGCTCCGCCGGCGAGCCAGGCGCCGGCGACCACGCCGCAGACCCCCGGCGGCACAGCGAGACTGCCGGCGACGCGTGCGAGGGTCGACGGGCGCTCGGCCCCGGCGGCGGCCGCGACGAGAAGGGCTGCACCGACGAGGGCGAGGGCGCTCGCCCGTTCGACCCCGAGTCCCGCACCGAGTGCGAGACACGCGAGCACTGCGACGGCGACCGCGGCCGTCCCACCGAACGACGTGACACCCGGCGGCGTCGGTTCCGACCGGCTCACGTCGACCACCTCGCGCCGGTTCCCCCGACCGCTCTCCCGACCGCCTCGCCGTTCATCCCGACCACCTGTGTGCGGCCCGTTCGAGCGCCGCGTCGAGGGGCTGGTCTGGCGCCCAGTCGACAGTGCGGATGTGCCGGCCGCGGACCGACCGGAGCCGCCGGTCGCGCTCGACACGTTCGACTGTCCCGGCCGCGTCCGCGCCCGTCGTCACGTCGGGACTCACGACCGTCACGGGGTGGCCTCGCGCCGCGAGTCGCTCGACGAAGCGGGCCGCGTCGTCGTCGAGGAAGGGCGCACAGTACAGCACCTGTACCTCGCCGGAGAGGCGCTTGCGCAGTTCGGACACCACGTCGCCGGTGATCACCTCGCCGCCGACATCGTCGCCGTCGAGGAACCGGTCGACTGCGACCGACTGTTCGTGGCCGGTCCCCGGCGGGACGTACCGGCAGCTGCTCCCGTACCTGGCGACCCCGACGCGGTTGTGGTTGTCCAGGAGCGTGTCCGCGGTCTTGCGGGCGGCGTAGTGACACAGGGTCGACACCGTCGGGCCGTCTTCGGCCCCTGCCTCGGTCGTCTCCTCGACGACGACGAGCACCGTCGCCGCTCGCGTCTCCCGGAAAGAGATGGTCGCCATCTCGTCGGTCGCGGCGTAGCGGTTCCAGTCGATCCGCGAGAGCGGGTCGCCGTGCTGGTACTCCCGCGTGGAGTGGAACTCGACGCCTTCCCCGCCGCTGTCGGTTTCGATCCGCCCGGTGTACTGGATCGTCTGGGAGGGCAACACCACGTCGTCGACGTGGGCGCGACAGGTCAGCCGCGTCGCCGCGCTCGCCGACAGTCGCTCGCCCGGCCCGGCGCCCGTCCCGCGGGCGACGACGAGCGGGTCCTCGAAGGTGTCCGTCCCGCGCCGCGCCTCGATGGCGTAAGTGACGGTAACGGCCTCGCCCGGCCGGAGGCTGGTACAGGTCCCGGGCGACCCCTCGACGACCGCGAGCCGGTCCGGGACGCCGTCGGCGACCCGCAAGTCCGGCAGGGCCGTGTCCCCGGTGTTCTCGATTGAGAGCGTCACCTCGACGCGCTCGCCCGGCCGCGGCGAGCGCTCGCTGACCCTCCGCTCGACTGCGACCGAGCCGTCGGCCACGCGGCTGACCTGGTCGTGGACGACGTACGCGAGCGGGGCCGTCGCCACGAGAAACGCCGCGGCGTTGCCCGCGACCAGACCGACCAGCCCCGCGAGCAGGGCAGCGACGAGACTGACGCCGGTCCGGACGACGGTCACGGCGCCGTCACCTCCGTCTCGACGCCGGCGCGCTCGGCGATGGCGACCGCAGCCGCGTCGACCTGCCGGCCGTAGGGCCGCCCGCTCGCCCAGTCGACCAGTCGCGTCGACGGGGACAGCGGCCCCACGTCGTCGCCGAGCAGGACCGCCGCGCGGCGCCGGTCGGTCCAGCGCCCATCGGCGACGCGGGCCGCGGCCCTCGCCCGTTCGACCCCCTCGCTCTCGGCGACGGCGTCGACAGCCAGCGCCCTGAGCGTCTCCCGGACCTGCTCGCGCCCGTCGCGCCTGCGGATGTCGTCCCACGGCCCCGTCGCCGCCGCCAGCGCCGCCTCGAAATCGGAGTTTCCAGGCTCCGACCCCCACCCGAACCCGCCGACTCCGAGCGTCTGTCTCCCCGTGTCGTCCGCCTCGCTCGCTCCCGGCCAGTCGACCAGGTCGGGTTCGTCCCCGCCGTCGGTCGCGGTCGACACCCCGCGTCGGGCCGCGCGGGCCAGCGACCGGACGACCGCGACGGTCGCGACCAGCGCCAGCAGGCGGACGGCGCCCCTGTCGACCACGGGCGCGAGGAGGCCCCGACCGGGCACCGGCACGAGTACGACGACGACGGCGAGCACGAGCGCGACCGCCCCGAGACTGAACAGCCGGTCCGGCGTGAGATGCTGGCGGATCACTCCTCGCCCTCCGGCCCCCGCTCGATCCGGGTGAGCGCGGCGAGGGCCTCGTCGGTCAGCTCGTCGCCCGGTGATGCGCCCCCGTAGGTCACGCGTCGGAACGCGTCGGTGAGCGTCTCGACCGGGGCCACCGGGAACCCCTGGTCGACGGCCAGGCGAGCGAGTTCCCCCGGCGTCTTCGTCTCCCGGTGGCCGCCCGGGAGCCGCTCGACCATCGCGACCCATGCGTCCTCGACGGTCGCCGGTGGCTCGTCCGGGTCCTCATCTTCCCCGTCGGCGGAGTCCGCGGACCCAGAGCTGCGACCGCCGCCGAACGACCCCGGGCCGCTCCCGCTCGCGGTGGTCGTTCCAGTCATTGTCGAGAGGAACCCCGTCAACCCGGTCCCCACACCGGCGAGCGCGTGGGCGATCCCTCGCGGGACGGTCACGACGGCCGCGCCGAGGCCGCGCCCTGTGCCGGCGAGCGCGGTCGAGAGCGCCGACCCCGTCGCGGCAGCGGCCGTCGACAGTCCCGCGAGCAGTCCCGGGACCGTCGACGAGAGGCGGACGAGAAACGACATCGACGCCGTCGAGGCTGCCTGCCCGAGCCCGACCACTGTCACAGCGGGGACTGGAAGCCGCCGGAACATCGGCCAGTCCCGCGATTTCCCCTCGCCCGCTCCGACGAGCGCCACCCCGACGACGACCACGAACGCGGTGACCCACTGGCCGAGCCACCCCAGACCGCCGGCGTCGTCGTCACTCGACACACCTCCTTCGTCGCTGTCTGTCGGCGTCGCCGCGCCGTCGGCTTCCGCCGGTGTCGCCGCGCCACCAGCCGCCGGTGTCGGCGTCGCGGTGTCGGTCGTCCCTCCTTGACCGCCGTTCGTTCCCTCGGCGGGCGTCAGTGTCGCGCCTCCGGACGCCGAGGACGACCCGCTCGTGTTACCGGGGTCGGGACCCGGCCCGTCGTCGCCGGACCCGATGGGGCCGGCGGGTGCGGCGTCGAGTCCGGTCGCGGGGAACAGCAGGGCGGCGAGGACAACTGCCACGACGCAGAGGGCGAGGGCGAGGCGTCGTGTTGAACCGTTCACTACATCCGTGTTACTTATCCCATTGTCATATGTGTTTCCACGTGAAATGGAACGCGACTCGTCCCTCCACCGGGAGATGGCGCTGGTTCTCGCCGGCGTCCTCGTTCTCGACTCGCTGTTCGCCGGTCTGCTCGCGGCGCTGCTCGCGCCCTGGACCGTCCCGGTGGCCGACGCGTTGGCGGGCGCGCTCGGCGTCGGTCCCTTCGGTCCCGCGGTCCGCATCGGCGCGCTGGCGCTGTCCGGCGTCGCCGTCCTCGTCTGGGCGCAACTGCGGTACACGCGCCGGCAGTTGCTCGCGGACGTCGACGCGTCGCCGGCGACCCGGGACGCATACCCCGACCTGCTCGCACGGGTCGAGCGACTCGCCACGCTTGCCGGCCTGACGGCGCCGGCGGTGGCCGTCGTCGACAGCGACGTGCCGAACTGCTTCACCGTCGGCGGCGTCCGTGGCGGCACCCTCGTCGTGAGCGACGGACTGCTCGCCGAACTCGACGGCCACGGTGACCGCCTCGACGCCGTGCTCGCCCACGAACTCGCCCATCTCGCCAACCGGGACGCCGCGGTGGTGACGCTCGGTTCGTTCCTGCCGACCGTCGCCGCCGGCGGGTCCACGGGCGTCTTCGACCGGGTCTCTGGCCGTGTCGTCTGGGCTGTCGCCGCCGTCGTCGGCTACCCCCTGGCGGCCGGCGCGGTCGACGCTCCCCTGTTCAGTCCGCGGTCGGTCGTCGCCTTCGTGGCGCTCGTCGTCGTCGTCGTGCTCATGGGCGGGGTCGCCCTCGGCGCGCTCGCGGTCCCGATGGCCGCGCTCTCGCGGCGCCTGGTCCGCGCCCGCGAGTTCGCGGCCGACCGCGCCGGTGCCCTGCTCACCGGGGACCCGGCCGCACTCGCGACCGTCCTGAAAACGCTCGACCCCGATTCCGCCGACCGTCCGACCGCCGACGCCCGATACGACCGCCCGGCTGCCAGCGGTCGTCACGACCGGGTCGCGGCGCTGTGTCTCCTCCCCGGCGGCATTGAGTCCCAGCCGGCCGGCAACGCGGCGACCGACGGCCCCGGCGTGCGGACGACCGCGCACCCGCCCACCGACGAGCGGGTCCGGCGTCTCCGAGAGCTGGCCGCCGACCTCGAAACGTAACGGTGGGTTCGCGCCCGGTGCCACCGGACGCCGACAACCCGGACAGCGACAGTCCGGACGCCGACAACTCGACCGTCTACAGCCCCAGCGCCCCGGCCAGGTCGCCGCCGACACCGCCGGTCACGTCGAACAGGTCGCGCATCTCCGCGTCGGCCAGTTCGAAGTCGAACACCTCGCCCTTCTCCGCGACGTGCGCCGGCCGAGAGCGCGGCATCGGTCGGTGAACGCCCACCGCGGGCTCACACGGTCGGGACGACAGCCAACGCTGTCGCAGACAACAGCTATTACGCTTTACCACGTAGCTACACACAGTGAGCGACGAAGCGCTCGCCGATTTCAGGGCCGACATCACGATGAGTACCGGGGAGGCGGACCGGCCTGTCACGGCGCGGGTCGTGCTGGGCGACGACCAGCTGGTGCTGGTGACCGAGGATACCAGGGAGGTGATCGGGCTGTCCGAAGTGTTCGACATCGCACAGGACGTGCCGGCAGCCGCCGGTCCCGAGACGCCTGCGACGGTGACGCTCGGGTTCGAGCGCGGTGAGTCGCGCGAGACCGCGACTATCGAGTGTCGCGCGGAGACACTCGCGAAGTTCCAGCTCGTCGTGTTCAAACTCGTCCTGAACGGCAGTCCGGTCACCGTGAGACAGACCGGAAACGGAGGGACGCTGGGCGACGAAACCGAGAACGCGACGCTCGAAGTCCGCTCGGACCGGATCAGTTTCGACTACGACGGGCAGACGCTCTCGCTGCCACGCGAGGACATCGAGGGCTTCGAGACGTCCCACCAGTCCGGAGACGCGGGGTCCACGCAACCAACGCTCGCGCTGTTTTCCGCGAGTGATGGCCGACCGGTCCAGACGCTCGTCCACCTCTCGTCGTTCAGACACCTGAACCTACTCGGACGGTTTCTCCAGTCGAGCCCGGACGCGGGTCGAGAGTCCACGCCCGCGGCGACGCCGACGGGCCTCGACGTACTGGTCGTCGACGACGACCCGGGGGATCTCGAGACGATAGAGCTGATGTTGACGCGTCTCGACGACCGGCTGTCCGTGACGACGGCGACGAGCGCCCCCGGCGGGATGAACGCGCTGGCGTCGGGGTCGTTCGACTGCGTCGTCAGCGACTACGACATGCCGGGGACCGACGGCGTCGCGTTCCTCGAGCGGGTCAGGGAAACCGACCCGGACATGCCGTTTATCCTGTTCACCGGGCAGGGGAGCGAGTCGGTGGCGAAACAGGCGATCCTCAGCGACGTAACGGACTACGTCGAGAAGGGGATCGGCTCCGAGCAGTACGAGATTCTCGCTGCCCGTATCCGGAAGGCGGTGCGCTAGTCCTCGTCTGTCCCATCGTCGAGGATCGAGTCATCGAGTCCGGTGAGCTCGAAGCGCGCACCCCCGCTGTCGGACGCTGCCAGGTGGATCTCCCAGCCGTGCGCCTCGATCATGCGCTCGACTATCGCCAGTCCGAAGCCGGTCCCGGAGTCCGTCGTCGTGTAGCCGTGGTCGAACACCTCTGCGCGCAGTTCGTCGGGGACGCCGGGACCGTCGTCTTCGACGTAGAGACCGTCGTCGAGTCGCCCGACTCGGACGGCCTCCCCGCCGTGTTCGACCGCGTTGCGAAAGAGGTTCTCGAACACCTGTCTGAGGCGGGCGTGGTCGGCTTCGACTCGCGGGAGGGGGTCGACGACGGCGAGCGTTGCGTCTCCCGTCGCGACCCCCTCCCAGCCGTTCCGGACTGTCTCAGCGAGCGACCCCGGTTCGGGCTCCTCGACCGTCTGGCCCTGTCTCGCGAGCCTGAGGAGGTCGTCGACCATCTCCGTCGCCTGGTCGTTGGCCGCGACGGCCGTGGTCAGTCGCTCGTCGTCGTACTCCTCGGCCAGCAGGTCGAGGTGGATGTCGACTCGGTTCAGCGGACTCCGGAGGTCGTGGCTGACGACGCTCGTGAACTCGTCGAGTCGTTCGTTCTGCCGTCGGAGCTCCCGCTCGCGTGCGCGGAGCGTCTGCTCCCGTTCGACCCGGTCGAGAGCCGCAGTCACCGTCGTCGCGAACAGCTCCGCCAGCGCCCTGTCGGTTCGGTCGAACGCCTCGGGCTCGGGCGACGACGTGATGAACACGCCGTGGCTGGCCAACGAGTGGATGATCACGCTCCGCACCGGCCGCCCAGTGAATTCGAGGTCGGTCTCGTCGGTGTCCGCGATAACGAGGGTGTCCCGGTCCTCGAACACGTCCCAGACGCGTCGGTCGATGTCAGAGTCGCCCTCACGGTGATAGCGCGGCCGCTGGCCCAACTGCTCGTTCACCGTCGCCGTCACGGCGGTCGGTTCCAGGACCGAGCCGTCCGCGGACACGAGATGGATCCCGCTCAGAGGGAGCCCGAGGACGTCGTCAGCGGTGTCGACCGCTTGCCGGGCGATGGCTTCGCGTGACGTCTCGCGGATGAGCGCACTCGTGCGTCGCTGCAGGAGTCTGATCCCCCGTTCTCGCCTGTGCTGGTCGAGCGCGCGCTCGACTGCGGCGGTGAGCAGTCGGAACAGGTCGAAGTCGGTGTCCTCGAAGGCCGTCTCGGTCGTCGACCCGGCCAGGATGACGCCCCAGTCGCCGATGGGCGCGACGATCTCCGACTCGAGGGGGGTGTCCGGGTTCTGGCGGCGGGGCTTAGTCGAGAGGTCTGCGTGAATTCGCAGTTCGCCTGCGGTGAACGCCTCCCAGGCCAGCGAGTCGTCCGGCCGCAGGGCCGGTTGGTCGTCGAACAGTTCGCGCCCCTGGTCAGTCATCCCAAACGGGGCGAGAACCGGTCCATCGTCGTCGTACACCCAGATGCCGGCAATCGGCAGGTCCAGAACTGCCGCCGCCGACTCGACGGCGATGTCGGCGATCTGTCGCTCACCGTCCGCGTCGATGAGCCGCCGATGCGTCTCTTCGAGCGTTCGTAGTCGCTGCTCGAGTCGCTTCTTTTCGGTGATGTCGGTCAGGGTCACGACCGACCCGGTTTTCGACGTGGATGCCGAGAGGTCGATCTCCCGGAACCAGAACCACTCGTCGTCGGTGGTGGCTTCGAACCCGCGAGCCCTGGCCGAGGCGGACGACGCGCCCGTTTCGACGTCGACCGCCAGCGCCGACTCGACTGCCGACATGTCCCGGCCGACGAGCGCTGCTCCGGCCTCTGACCCGTCGACCAGCCGCTTCGCTGCAGGGTTCGCGCTGACGACCTGTCCTTCCCGGTCGACGACGAGCACGCCGTCTTCGAGCGTTCGAACGACCGTATCGTACGCCACCGGCACGAGGTCGAGAAACCGACCGTAGAACACTGTCCCGAACAGCAACAGCACGCTCAGCGAGAACGCGAGCGGCGTCAGGTCGACGACAGGGTCCGACAGCGGCCCGAACAGCGAACCGAGGTTCGTACCGAACGGAAGGGCGCCCGCGAACACGAGCGCCACGACCTGCGTCCGGTACAGTCGGTCGGCACGCAGTGCGAATCCGACCAGCACGAAGACCCCCAGCAGGACGAGCAGGTACGAGTACGCGAAGTGGACCCACCAGTACGGCCCCGCCGTCGTCGACAGGACCGGTGTCGGGCCGACCATCACCGTGTCGACAGTCCGGTAGAACCAGTGGTGGTGCTGGTTCGTCACCAGGGCGACGAACGCGACGGCTGGCTGGACGAGCAACCCGGCGACAGTCGTCTGACGGACGTACTGTTCGCGGCCGGTGTAGACGAGCGTGAAGACGAACCAGGTGACCGGAACGGTGACGACGCCGACGTAGAGCAGCGCCTGCCAGCGGAGTTTCCCGGAGAGACCGCCCGTCAGCAGTCGTCCGACCTGTCCGGCGGTCCAGACGCTCACCGACAGTAACAACAGCGTGAACGCGCGGTAGGTCGGGTCGTCGGAGTCCCGGGTGAGGGTGTACACCGCCAGCCCGAGCGTCCCGGTCGCGGCGACGACGAGTCCCACGAGGTACGCGAGGAGGGTCGACGAGATCGAGACGACCATTCGAGTGGTCGTAGTATGCGCAACTCCCTCTTCAGGGTGTCGCCGCCCGAGTTCGGTGCCGACACGAGGAGCGCCGGGCGAGTTCGGTGCCGACACGAGGAGCGCCGGGCGAGTTCGGTGCCGACACGAGGAGCGCCGGGCGAGTTCGTTGCCGACACGCGGAGCGCCGCCCGGGGGTCGCTGTCGCCACGAGGATTTGTGACCCACTGGCGGTCGGTTCGACCGTCGTCGGCTACAGCACGCCGTACTCCTCGTAGACCTCGTCGATGGGCATGCCCTCCTCGATCTTGCGCCGCTCCTCGTTTTCCTCTTCGTAGATCTCCTCGACCTGCAACAGGACCTCGTCGACGACCTCCCGGGGGATGAGCTGGACGCCGTCGAAGTCCCCGAAGATGAAGTCGCCCGGACGGACGACGACGTAGTGGCTGAGGTGGCCGGGGAGCTGGATGGGCTGGTCGACCTCGATGATCTCCCAGCCGCCGTGCCAGTTGGGCGTGGTGCCCTGCGTGTAGATGGGGAAGTCGTCGAGCTGGCGGATGTAGCGCGTGTCGCGGACGTTCCCGCCACAGAGCATCCCGCGGGCGCCGTGGGCTTTCGCCAGGGTACAGCTCATCTCGCCGAAGTGCGCGGGCTGCATGTCCCCACCGGTGTCGAAACAGAGTATCGAGCCGTCGGGCTGGGACTTGACCTCGCGCATCATCTCCTTTTGCGGGTGGACGCCGTCGTTCTCTTCCTCCCACTTCTGTTCGAGGAACTCCTCGACTTCGTCGGTCTTGGGGTAGGTGTGGAGCTTGACGGGCAGCGCGCGGCCGACGAGCGTCTCGTCGTCGTCGACGGCGAAAAAGTCCTGGTCGAAGACGAACTCGCGACAGCCCACGTCGTAGAGTGCGTCGGCGACGGCGCCGCCGTAGCCAGCCTCTCTGAACCGTTCGATCCGTTCGAGGTCGGTGATCTCGAGTTCGCGGGGGTCGTCGTCCAGGTCGAAGTCGTATTCGGGACCCATGGCCCGCGAGTCGGCCGGCCGGCGTTTGAATCTGTGGCTCGGGGAACACCCCTCCGGTTCCACTACCCGGACGAGCGCCGACGCTCAGTCCGACCCGGTCGCCTGCCACCGTTCGGCCAGGTCGGCGACGAACGCGGCGTACTCGTCGACCGCCCGCTCCCATTCGCCGCCGTCCGCCGTGTGTGCTGTCTCGATCTCTGCCAGACGAGCGGCGTCGTATCGCGAGGCCAGACACATCGCCTGGAAGACCGGCGATACCGCGGGGTCGGCGGATCCGGCGTCGGCCGCGCTCGCGGCGCGGATCCGCTCACGGATCTCGTCGGGGTCGTCGGCGAGCGAGACGCCCGCACCTGGTATCGACTTGGCCATCTTGGGATCGCCGTCGAGGCCGGGGAGCATCCGGGTGTAGAGCCCGGCGACGTCGCCGGCAACCGGGGCGCTCGCGAGGAACTCGCGGGTCATCTGCGTGAGTCCGTGCTCGTCGATACCGAAGCTGAGGACGAGGCGGTCGTAGCCGCCGACGCGGAGCGGGTGGAGGAAATCGGCGGCGTGGAGCATCGCGCTGTGACTCTCGGCGGTCTCGCTGACCGGCGTCGCGGTCCGCCACTGTGGCCGCGCTGTCGTCTCGTATGCGTCCGCGACTGCCCGCTCCCACGCCGTCGGCTCGAACGCCGGCGGTTCCGCCCACGACTGTGGGCGGTAGTACGGAGCGAGGACCTGCGCGGTGTGCATCACGTCACGGGCCTCTTCCTGCGTACGGAGCCGTCCCTGTTCGGGGTCGAACCCGAGGTCGAGAACGAACTCGCGGTAGCGCTCGGCAAGTGTCCGCACCCGGTCCAGGTCGGCACCGCCGTGGTACGGTTCCAGGTCCGCGAGGACGAACTGGACATCGAACCCCCGCCGCTGGAGTGCGACCGCGGTCAGGACCTGCCCGACGGTGCCGAGATGCGGCGGGCCAGTCATCCCGACGCCCGTCGTGACGAGCGTCGCGTCGGTGGCGTCCATTCGCTCCGACCCCCTGAGGACGCCGGTCGGGTCGTCGACGGCGACGAATCGCCCTTCCAGTCCCGTGAGGGCGTCGATCCCAGTTCCCCGGTCGTAGCCGTTGCGCCGACGGACGGTCTCGTAGTGGTCGTCAAGACGCGTCACGTCTCGCCCGACGAGCGCCTGACTAAAATGTTAATTTGTGACGAGGTAGCACGGAACAATGTCGGTTTTCGGGAGTCCGAGTTCACCGAGCGCGTCCGGGCGAAGACGACCCAGTGGCGTCCCGAGACGGCGACGTGACCGTCGACACGGCATCCGCGATGGTGCTGGGTATCCTCAGGCAGCAGCAGATATCCGCCAGCAGCGCCGGGAACTGGTGGCCGATCCGCGGTCACGGTGGCGGATCCAGGCAGGAAACTCAAGTCCATGCGGGTTGTGGAGGCGGTATAGTGCACGATGGTACGGGCGCGGATTCGGCGTTCGGCGCTGCCGTTCGGGGGGTGTACAGGGCCCTCCACGAGGCGTCGGACCGTGCGGACTTCGAAGCGACCGTCTGCCAGGTCCTCGACGCGGCGGGCTACCCCGCCTGGATCGGTGCGTTCGACGAGGCGGACGGCGTCGTCCCGCGAGCGGCCGCGGGGATAGACGAGGAGGCACTCGTCGACGGTCCCGTCATGCTCGACGACCCCGCGCCGCATCACCGTGTGACGGCGACTGCCGTCCGCACCGGCAGCGTCCAGACGGCCACTGACGGGTGGCCCGGCCTGGACGCGGAGTCACCGGAGTCTGGCCTGGACGCGGAGTCACCGGAGCGTGAGTCGGCAACCGAACGGACCGCAGGCGAGCGATACGAGGCGAGCGCCGCAGTTCCGATCCCTGCCGACGGTCCGGTCGCTGTCCTGACCCTCTACGGTGACCGGGCAGGCGCGTTCGACGACGAATCGCTGCTCGCGGAACTGGGAGACACCGTCGGGGCGGCGATGGCCAACCGCTCGGAGCGAGACGACCTGGCGGCGAGCAAGCGGACGTACGAGCGCCTGGTCGAACGCGTCTCGGACGCCTACCACGCCGTCGACGACGAGTGGCGGATCACCTACTGGAACGAGCAGATAGCCCAGCGGACGGAGACACCGGCCGCCACGGCGGTGGGTGAGGTGTTCTGGGAGGTGTTCCCGGACCTCGTCGGGACCGACCTCGAGACGCAGTACCGCGAGGCGATGGCCGGCCAGGAGTCGCGGTCGTTCGAGACGTATCTCGACGAACCGTTCGACTACTGGGTCGAGGTCGACCTCTACCCGGACGAGGACGGACTCTCGATATTCTCCCGGGACGTCACAGAGCGCGTGGCGCGCGAACGGGAGTTGCGCGAAACGGCGAACACGCTTCAGACGATCATCGAGGTGTCGCCCGACCCCATCACGATGCTCGGCGCGGAGAGCGAGGTCATGATGTGGAACCCGGCGGCCGAGGAGATCTTCGGCTGGGAGCGCGAGGAGGTCCTCGGCGAACCCGCGCCGTACATCCCCGAGGAGCGCCGCGAGGAGTACGAGGGATTTATCGAGAACCTGAACCAGGGCCAGCCGAACCGATTCGTCGAAACGGTCAGGGAGGCCAAAGACGGGGAGGGGGTCGACGTCATCCTCTCGTCGGCGACGGTCGAGACGGACGGCGATTTCACCGGGTACGTTGGCTTCTTCAAGGACATCCGACAGCGCAAGGAGTACGAGCGCCGCCTCCAGGAGCAACGGGACAGCCTCGACGTGTTGAACCAGGTCGTCCGCCACGACATCCGGAACGACCTCCAGGTCGTCTCGGCGTCCGCCGAGCGGTTGAAAGGGGAGGTCGACGGCGAGAGCCAGGCGGCGCTCGACAGGATCCTCGGGAGCATCGAGAGCGCCGTCGAACTGACAAACACGGCCGGCGACCTGGCGGACGTGATGCTCGGGACGCCCGAGGAATCCGAGCGGATACCGCTGCGGAGCACGCTCGAATCCGGGATCAGCGAGGTCAGGTCGGCGTACAGCGACGCCTCGGTGACCGTCGAGGGCGAGATACCGCCGGTGTCCGTCTGCGCGGACGAGATGCTGCCGTCTGTCTTCCGGAACCTCCTGAAAAACGCCGTCCAGCACAACGACAGGGACCGACCAGAGGTCACCGTTTCCGTCGACGCCGGCGACGACGCCGTCAGCGTCCGCGTCGCGGACGACGGCCCCGGCGTCCCCGACGAGCGCAAGGACGAAATCTTCGGCCGCGGCGAGAAGGGTCTCGAGAGCCGGGGGACCGGGATCGGCCTCTTTCTGGTCCGGGAACTCGTCGAGTCCCACGGCGGCACGGTCCGCGTCGAGGACAACGACCCCAGGGGCGCCGTCTTCGTCGTCGAACTGCCGCGAGCGGACTGAACGACGAGGACTGGTGGACTGAGCGACGAGGGCGGGCCAGGTATTTCCGCACCGATGCCGAATCAGGTGGCATGATCGACCTTCGCAGCGACACCGTCACGCGGCCCGACGACCGGATGCGCGAGGCCGCCCGCGACGCCGAGGTGGGCGACGACGTCTACCGCGAGGACCCGACCGTCAACGAACTCGAGGCGCGGACCGCCGAGATTCTCGGCTTCGAGGCCGCCCTGTTCGTTCCGTCGGGGACGATGGGCAACCAGGTGGCCGCGCGGACCCACACCGAGCGCGGGCAGGAGGTCGTCTGCGAGCGCGAGAGCCACGTCTACAAGTGGGAACTCGGCGGGCTGGCCCAGCACTCACAGCTCCAGGCCCGGCCCGTCGACGGGACCGAGCGAGGTGTCCTCCCGCCGGACCGCGTCCGGGACGCGATAGTCGAGGCCGACGGCCATCGGCCCGGAACCGGTCTCCTGACCCTCGAGGAGACACACAACAGCCGTGGCGGGACCGCCATCGCACCCGAGCGAATCGACGGGGCTGCCGCCGTCGCCCGCGAGCACGACGTACCGGTCCACCTCGACGGCGCGCGACTGTTCAACGCCGCGGCCGCGCTCGACGTGCCCGCGAGCCGACTCGCCGAGCCCGTCGACTCGGTGATGTGCTGTCTCTCGAAGGGGCTGGGCGCGCCCGTCGGGTCGATGCTCGCGGGGAGCGAGGGGTTCGTCGAGCGCGCTCGTCGGGTCCGGAAGCTGCTGGGCGGCGGGATGCGACAGGCCGGTGTCATCGCCGCGCCCGGGCTCCGGGCGCTCGAGAACCGCGACCGACTCCACGAGGACCACGAGCGCGCCCGGCGGCTGGCGACCGGGCTCGACGACGTGGACGGACTCGCGGCCGCCCAACCGGAGACGAACATCGTGGTCGCGGAGACCGACGCGCCGGCGGAGTCGGTCGTCGCGGCCTGCGAGGACGAGGGCGTGGGCTGCGTGGCTTTCGGCGACTACCGCGTGCGCTGCTGTACCCACTGGGACGTGGATGACGCGGATATCGACGCGGCTATCGCCGGCGTCGAACGCGCCGTCGCCGGGCTGTGAATCACCGGCCCACTCACTCGAAGCCTTCCCTGAACGCCTTCGCGGTACGGCGCAGGAAGAGGAACACGAAGAAGACGAACAGCAGGAGGACGACGACGATACCGATGAGCACGGGGTCCATGCCGCCGAGGATCATACTCACGGTACTCCGGCGGCGCCAATAGAGGTTTCGGGACGATGCACGGTCGACCGAGCGGAGCGGGGCACGCGGGGCGGGACGCGGTGGGGACCACGGCCACACGGAGCGGTGCAATAAGACTCATACGGGGGCGGTCCGAATCACCCGGTAGCATGTCGCTCCTGCCCTCCAGGCCGGACGCGTCGGCGGCCGACGACGCCGACCCGCGGGTGGTCGGCGTCGACAGCGACGACGCCGACGAGTTGCTCTCCGCCCTCTCCTCGGGGACTGCGCGCCGTCTCCTCGGGGAACTCCACGACGACCCCGCGCCGCCGGCTGAACTCGCTGACCGAGCCGACACCTCCCTCCAGAACGCACAGTACCACCTCTCGAATCTGCAAGAGGCCGGCGCCGTCGAAGTCGTCGACACTGCCTACTCCCAGAAAGGCCGCGAGATGGACGTCTACGCGCCGGCCGACCAGCCGCTCGTCATCTTCGCCGGCGACGAGTCCGAGACGACGAGCATCCGCACCGCCCTCACCCGCCTGCTCGGCGGCGTCGGCGTCCTCGCGCTGGGGAGTCTCGCCGTTCAGCAACTGTTCGGGGACGGCCTCGGGTCGCTGTTCGGGGACGGGTCGAGCGGTGGCGCCGGCGGTGCGGCGCCGACCGCGGCCGATGGCGCCGCCGCGCTCCCGGGAACCCCTACCCCCGGCGGGATGGAGGCCGCCGATGTGGCGACCGAAACCGCCTCCGCGACCGCCGGAGGCGCCGGTGGTCTCTCACCCGGTGTCCTCTTTTTCCTCGGCGGCGCGACCGTGCTGGCCGCCGGCTTCGTCGTCTGGTACGTCGGCCAGTGACCGATGGCGGCCGGGTCTGCCCGGCCGACGTGAGACACGCTCGAAAGTGAAACCGCTGTTTGACATTTCGCTGCCTACTTTGAACGACCCGTCGTAGCCGGTAGTGCGCCCCGCCCCTTCGGCCCTCCACCCTGCCCTCTCGGCCCTCCACCCCGCCCTCTCGGCCCTCCACCCCGCCCTCTCGGCTCTCCACCCCGCCCTCTCGGCTCTGCACCCCGAACGCCGGGCGCCCGCCGGTCCATTGCTGCCCTCCCACCGAACCCGCTGCCCTCCGCGGTCAGATCCGCTGCCCTCCGCGGTCAGATCCGCTGCCCTCCGCGGTCAGACTCCACTCGCGGCGCGCTCTGCGTGTCCGTTTTTCTGCCGTCACCCGCCACCGACGAGCGATCACTCGACGGTGACCGAGAACTCGCGGAAGACCTCGCCCCCGGGCAAGACGAGTCGGCCGTCGAGGCCGGTCTCGGTCGGGTCGAGTTCCGCGTGGGCCGGCCGGTACCACCGCGGGTCGGCGTAGCTCCCCGGGTTCAGGACCGGGACGGGGCCGTCCGCCCGGAAGTCGGGCTCGTGGGAGTGGCCGACGACAGCGAGGTCGGCACCCTCCTGACGCGCGAGCAGCGAGAGCGCGGTCGCGTCGTGCCCGTGGCCGTGGACGACGACGAATCTGGTCCCCGCGTGGTCGACGACGCGCGTGGCCGGCAGTCGCTCGCGGACCGCCGGGGTCGCGTTGTTGCCGTGGACAGCGACCAGCTCTGGGTCGGCCGTGTCCGTCTCCGCGCCGGCCGCCGCTTCGACGGCGTCGAGGACGGTTTCGGTGGTGAAATCCCCCGCGTGGACGACGAGGTCGGCCCGCCTGACGGCCTCGCGAGTCCGGCCGGTCAGTCGGTGTCCGTCGGTGCCGTGCGTGTCCGAGACGACGGTGATCACGCCCGCCGGTAGAGCGCGGGCGGGAAAGTGGTTATCGGCCCGGAACCGGTCGATGTCGACCGAAACCCAAGCGTTTTGATTCGTCCGGGAGAGCCCCGGGCAATGGCAAGTAGCAAGTCAGTCGTGCTGGCGGCGCTGTTCGCGAACGGCGCCATCGCGATCCTGAAATTCGTCGGCTTCCTGCTGACCGGGAGCGCGGCGATGCTGTCGGAGACGTACCACTCCATCTCCGACACCGGCAATCAGGTGTTCCTGCTCATCGGCATCCGCTACGGCGGTCGCGAGCCGGACCGGCGCCACCCCTTCGGCTACGGCAAGGCGCAGTTCTTCTACGCTTTCCTCGTCTCCGTGTTCCTCTTCGGCATCGCCGGCTGGGAGTCCGCCAAACACGGCTACAACGCCCTGACAAGCCACGGCGGCCACGCCGGCGGCAGCGAGACCGTCGACTTTCTCTTTATCTCTTTCCAGGCACCCGGGTTCGACCCCGTGCTCGTCAACTACGGCGTTTTGCTCGCCGCCATCGTCTTCGAGAGCTACGCGTTCAAGAAGGCGTACGCCGGCATGAAGCTACAGATCGAGGAGAACGACTGGTCGGGCTTCCGGGAGGCCTTCCGCAAGACCAGCGACGTGACCACCCTCACCGCGCTCACCGAGGACACCATCGCCCTCGTGGGCCTCGTCCTCGCGCTCGCCGGCGTCTTCCTCGAACAGCAGACCGGCGACCCGGTCTACGACGCCATCGCCGCCCTGCTCATCGGGATCATGCTCATGGGCTTTGCTGTCGCGCTCGCCTGGGAGAACAAGCGCCTCATCCTCGGCGAGAGCCTCCCGGAAACCGACGAGCAGGAACTGCGCGACATCGTCGCTGGCTGGGACGATGTCGACGAAATCGTCGACTTCAGAACTGTGTACTTCGGTCCCGAGCGTATCGTCGTCTCCGCCGACATCGAGTTCCGCCCCGGCCTCAGCGGCACCGAGGTCGACGAGCGCATCACCGCTATAGAGGACGCGCTGACCGAGGCCAACGACAGCGTCGACAAGGTTTACATCGAGCCCGAGGTGTAGGTGGTCGCCCGGCGCCCACTGCCCGCCGCCTACCGCCCACCGACCGCCGACCCACGCTCACTCCGCGGCCGAGACCTGCGCGTCGAGGACGGACTCGCGACTGCCCAGCAGCGTGTGGAGGTGGTCAGCGTCCGTCACGGAGAGCGTGGCGTCCGGGAGTCGCTCGGCCAACCGGCGCGCGGCGTCGACGGGGACGTTCCCGTCGCGTTCGCCGTGGGTGAGCCGGACAGGACACTCGACCGCGTCGAGCGAGACGTCCCACCCGCGGGCGAACAGTCGACTCTCGGTGACGACGCCGTTGCGAGAGCGAGCGAGCGCCTCGCAGAACTCCCGCCTGACGAGTTCGGCGGTGTCGTCGGGGACGGCTTCGACACCATCGCCCGCGGCATCCCCGTCGCCGCTCGTGTACTGTGAGACGACGAGCGACGGCGACCCGCGGCGGGCGACCCACGCCTGGACGCGGAGCAGGCCACCGAGCAACCGGGGGGTGCGTGTCGCCAGCGCGCCGAGGACGCGCTGTGGGCGGGGCTCGCTCTCGACGCATTCCGGCGGGGCAGCGCCCGCGACGAGGTCGACCGAGCGCACTCGCTCGCTGTGGGTCGCTGCCAGCGCCAGCGCGTGCGGGCCCCCGCCGGAGAAACCGACGACGCCGACCGACTCGACCCCCGCGTCGTCGAGAACCGGCGCGACGAACGCGCCTGTGTCGGCGAGCGTCCGGCCGCGCCAGGGGTCCGACTGGCCGTAGCCAGGCCGGTCGACCGCGAGCAAGCACACGCCGCGCTCGCGTGCTGCTCGGTCCCAGACCGCGCCGAGCAGCCGCGATCCGGGTGTCCCGTGCAAAAAGAGGACGGGCACGCCGTCGGGGTCGCCGTATTCGGCGTAGGCGACCGCCCGGCCGCCGGGACCGTCGACCGTCCGTGTCCCGACCGCTGCCGCCGTCTCGAGCACGGATTCGGCGGGGCCTGACACCGAGTCATCGGAGTCCGATGCTGGGCCGGCTGCCGTCGACGGAGCGGTCGTCCCATCGCCCGCCGGCGAGCCCTGTGCCTGTGTCATTGGTAGCATCTACTGTCGCGATGCCCGTAGATTCGATCCCGGATCTATACTGTCTTTTATATGTGATCACGGTGAACGACCGCGGCGTGGAACAGGTCACCTTCGCGGTCGACTACGGCGACGACCTCGCGCATCCGATCCACCGGCGGCTGATGACGAAGCGAGGTACGACAGAGCAAGATGGGGCGAAGCGAGGTGCGACAGAGCAAGAGACGGCGGGTCACGATGTGGGGCGAATGGAGCTGTTGCAGTGGGGGCCGACCGCGGCGGTGACGGCGCTGGCGTGGTACGACGGGCCGCCGGCCGCCGTCGCGGAACTGCTGGAGACCGTCGAGACGACGGTGACGCAGCTCGTCGCGGACGACGACGGCGGGACCTACGCGTTCACACGCCAGTCAGAGTATCGACTGGGCGAACCGGTGATCGACCTCGTCGAGCGGGCCAGGGTGGCCTTCCGTCCGCCGGTCACCTTCGCGGCCACTGGCACGGTGCGGTTCGACGCCGTCGGCGAGTCCGACGACCTCGGTGCGTTCTACGAGGGACTCGCTGCCCTGCTCGACGCGCGCATCGACCGGGTCCGGACCTTTCGGCGGTGGCCGGCGCCGGCGCGACTGACCGACCGCCAGCGCGCGGCCCTCGCGGCGGCCGTCGATGTCGGCTACTACGCGGTCCCGCGAACGGGCGACCTGGATGACGTTGCCGCGGAACTCGACTGCGCGCACAGCACCGCCGGCGAACTCGTCCGCAAGGCCGAGGCCGCGCTCGTCACAGGCTTCGTCGACGGGGAGCGCCGCGAGGAGTAAGCGGGTCACCACCGTGTTTCCCGCGCGCCGGCGCCCGGAACGCTTTTGCCCGCGAGTGCCCCCTCGCCTGACGTGAAATCGCAGTCGACGGACGCAGATCGGGTCGTGCTCGTCACCGGCGCGGGCGGCGGCATCGGTGCGGCCATCGCGCTGGCGTTCGCCGACCGAGGCTGGCGTGTGTACGCCACCGACATCGAGACGCCGTTGCCAGTTCGCGTCCGGGAGCGCTGCGAGACGCGCCCGCTCGACGTGACCGACGAGACGGCCTGCCGGACCGTCGTCGAGGCGGTCGTCGACGAGGCCGGGCGGCTGGACTGTCTGGTCAACAACGCCGGCTACGCCGCGGCGGGGCCGGTCGAGGACGTGCCGGTCGCCGAGAGCCGGGCGCAGTTCGACGTCCTCGTCCACGGGCCCCACGCCCTCGCCCGGGCCGCCCTCCCCGCGCTCCGCGAGTCGGCCGGCCGGGTCGTCACGGTGTCGAGCGTGCTTGGGTTCTCGACGGCGCCGGGGACAGGCGTCTACGCGGCCGCCAAGGCCGCGACCGAGGCGTTCCACGACGCGCTCCGGATCGAACTCCGGGGGACCGACGTCGCCGTCTCGCTCGTCGAACCCGCGTGGGTCGACACCGGCTTCGGTGAAAGCGCCCGCGCGTCGCTGGCCGACCGCCCCCGGACCGCGGTCTACGGCTGGGTCTACGACGCTCTGGAGGACGGCTGGCTGCTGGACGGCACCCCGCTCGCGACCGACGCTGAACGAGTGGCAGCGACGGTCCTCACCGCCGCAACGGTAACGTCGCCGCGGGCGCGCTACCCGGTCGGTGGCTTCGCCTCGTTCGTCCGCTGGGGTCGGGTCCTGCCAGCCGCCGTCGTCGACCGGATCCACGCCGGCTACGCGCGGGTCTCGACGGTGCTGGGACGACTCACCCGCGGCGGCCGGGAGTGACTGCCCCCGCGTCCGGGTGAGTCAGTCGGCGCCGACGGCGGACCGTAGCTGGGCGGCGGCCCGCGCGGTCCGGCCGCGGACGTGTCGGTGCCACAGCAGGAGGGCGCTCGGCAGGACGAAGACGCTGACGACGAACGACAGCGCCAGCGCCAGCACGACGAGCGTCCCGAAGTTCTGCATTCGGGGGTCGGGGTGCAAGCGGAGTGTCACGAACGCGCCCGCCGACGTGAGCGTACTCCCGAGGAGCGCGCCGCCGGTGCCACGGACGGCCCGGTCCAGCGCCGCGACCGGTCCGTCACCGGCGTCGAGTTCCCGCGCGAACCGGTCGCTGACGTGGATGCTGTAGTCGATGCCCAGTCCGACGACGAGACTCATCAACAGCGCGGTCGCGATGGTCAGCGGGATGGCCAGGACGGACATCGCCCCGACGAGCAACGCCGTGACGAGCGCGATGGGGACGGCGGTCACTGCCCCCAGCGACGCCGACCCGTGCAGCCGCCGGTAGACGAGTGTCAGCACGGCGGCGACGGCGACCAGCGCGAGCACGAGCGTCTCGAGGATGCTCCGGGCGGTCTGGATGGACTCGGCGCGCGCCCAGGTACCCGCTCCCACCGCGGTCGCCCGGAGGTCTGTCTGCCCTTCCAGCCGGTCGGCCGCACCTGACGTCAGATCAGCCTGCTCGTTGTCCGAGAGCCGCCCCTCGACACCCACGAGCAGTCGGAGCGACGCGTAGCTCCCGTCCGGGCGACGCTCGAGGACTCGCCCCGCTTCCGCCGGCGCCGCGGCCGAGAGCGCGTCGTACACTGCCGTCAGGTTCTCGTCTGGGACGCGGTCGTCGTCAGTGTCGGCGCGTTCGAGAGCACGCGCGACAGACCGGTTCTCCCCGCTGACAGCCCACAGCACCGACAGCGGCGACTGCACAGCCGCGCGCCCGCCAGCGGTCGCCACGCCGGATTCGTTCGCGAGCGACCGGTGGACCGCCTGTACCCGGTCGAGCGTCTCCGGGTCGGTGACCGGCCCCTGGACGAGTATCTGCGAGCGGACGGTGCGCGAGGCCCGCGAGGACCGGTAGGCCTCGGCGACGTACTGCGCGTGTTCGATGTCGGCGGGCTCGTCCCAGCCCATCGGGCCGGGGAGGTCGGTCTTCCAGTCTGCGACGTTCTCCGGTGGTTCCTCCATCCCCTGTCTCTCGAGGTCGCCCCAGGCCACGCCGCCGGCCGCACCGGCCACCAGCGCGACGACGAGGACTACCGGCGCGGCGGCGGTGGCCGCGCGGACGCTAGTCGAGAGCACCGGCCGGAGGAACCGCCCGGAGCCCAGCGGCGAGCGGTCGCGGGCCACGCCTCGCGCCGCGAGCGTCTCGTCGACGGTAACTTTCAGCGCGGGTACGAAGGTAACGAACACGACGAGCGCCGAGACGACGCCGAGCGTGATCCCGACCGCCAGGTCGCGGATGATCGCGAATTCGTTGGTGAGGTTCGCGAGGAAGCCGACGCTCGTCGTCAGCGTCACGAGGGCGAACGCGACGGCGACCGCCCGGAGCGCTCGCCCCATCGACGCCCGGACCAGCCCCTCGGGGTCGCGCTGTTCGCGGTCGCGCATGAACACGTGCAGGCCGTAGTCGACGCTCAGCCCGACGACGAGGACGGGCCCGACGATGATCGATTCGGTCGCTGGCACATCCAGCCAGCCGAGGATCCCGAACATCCACGCCAGCGAGACGAGCACTCCCAGGAAGCTGACGCCGATGTCCGCCAGGTCCCGGTAGGCGAAGGCCAGCATCGCGAGGATGACCACCAGCGCGAACGGGACGACCAGTCCGAACGTGTTCCCGATGTACTCTGACTGGCTCGTCGTCGTTTCGGCGTACCGACCGAGCGTAAAGTAGGCCGCGCCGTCGACCCGGTCGGCCGCGCCGTGGACCTGCGCCGTGGCCCGCGCGAGTCGCTGGTGGGCCTCGGCCGTCGGCGTATCCAGCGCCACGGCGTGGGTGACGACCAGCCGTCGGCTCTCAGCCGTCACTGGCCCGCCGTTGTCGGCTGCTGCCGACCCGCTTCTGTCTGCTGCTGCCGACCCGTTTCCGTCGACTGCTGCCGACCCGTTTCCGTCGACTGCTGCCGACCCGTTTCCGTCGGTTGCCCCCGATCCGCTCTCGACGGTCGTCGGCAGGTACTCCTCTGCCTGCGGATTCTCGGCGAGGACCGACGCGACGGCCGACTCCACCACAGCGGTCGTCGCGTTCTCCATGGCGGCGATCCGGGCGCCGAGACTCGCGTTCCGGTCGCCGGCCACTCGTGCCGAGACGAGCGTTGCGATACCGTCGACTCCGCCCCGACCGTCGAGCGTCTCGACGGCGGGCCGACGCTCCCGGAGGCGCTGCTGGAACCGCAACGTCTCGACCAGCGACACCTTCGAGAGGGCGTTCCCGCCGGGTTCGCGGACGTAGACCGTCTGTCGGGCCGTGGTCCGAAGCCGTCGCAGTTCGCTCTCGTTGAACGACGAGCGCGCCCCGGTCTCGCGTCCGGCCTCGCCGCTGGCGCCCCGGTCGCCGCCGTAGTGGGTGTCGATGTAGTGGTCTTTCTGTGCGACGGTCGTGTCGTTCAACGCGCCCTGATTCGAGCGGGCGGGATCCGTGTTGAGGTCCGTCGCGCCGACGGCGACGCCTGCGGTCACCAGGAGCATCACCACCACGACGAGGCGACTGCGCTCGGTGACGACGCCGACGAGCGCGTCGAGTGCTCGCTCGCTCATCCGGGCCTACCCCCGAGACGCCGCCGCGTTCTCGATACACCAGCACGCCAGGACGGCCGTGGGCGGCCCGCCCCCGACGGACACGCCCGACTGCAGCGGAGGGACATCACCGAGAAACGTCAAACAGCTGTCTGAAAAACACTCCGATCCGAATCGGCGTCGCCTCGGGTGCGTCAGTCTGGGCGCGTCGGTTCACCCTCGTGTCGTTCCGCGTCCTGGTCGGTCTCACGACCGAGATCATCAGTCCTCGGGGAAGCTGGCGGCTACCGGGACCACTATCGCCGCTGAAACCGCGGGGGTGGGTATTTTCACGGGTGGCGTGGAACACCCGTCAGATGGCAGCCGCCACCTCCCACCACACCGACGCCCTCTCCGCGGACGACGTCGTGCTCGTCACCGGGTCGACGAGCGGTATCGGTCGTGAGATCGCGACGAACGTCGCTGCGGCGGGCGCGACAGTTCTCGTCCACGGGCGCGACCGCGACGCGGGTCGGGCGACCGTCGACGCGCTCCCCGGCGACGGGCACGCGTTCTACCGCGCGGACTTCGCCGACCTGTCCGCGGTCCGCGAACTGGCCGAGGCCGTCCGCGACGATTTCGACACCCTCGCCGGCCTCGTCAACAACGCCGGCACGTGGCAGCGCGAGCGCCACCTCGTCTCGGTCCCGGGCAGCGACACCGGGGTCGAGACGACCTTCGCGGTGAACCACCTCGCGCCCTTCCTCCTGACGCACCTGTTGACCGACCGGCTCCGGGCGGGGAGTCGACCTGACGAGGGCGATCCGGCCCGCGTGGTCACTGTCTCCTCCGAAGTCCACATGCGCGGAGAACTGAACCTACCGGGAGCGCGGGGGCCCGATGGACCGGCCGGAATGCCGGCCTACGCGCAGTCGAAGCTCGCGACCGTCATGTTCACGTACGAACTCGCGCGTCGGTTGCCCGACGGCGTCGTCGCCAACGCCTGTCATCCGGGTGCGACGCCGGCGACGGCCCTCGCCCGCGATGCGTCGCCGCTCATGACGCTGGGGTGGCGGCTGTTCGGTCTCGTCGGGAAAGTCGTCGACGTGACCGACTCGACCGCCGAGGCCGCCGCGACGCCCACCTATCTCGTCGGCTCGCGGGCCGCCGCGGACGCCAACGGTCAGTACTTCGAGGACTGCGAGCCGAGCCGGTCCGCCGAGGCCAGCCACGACCGGTCCGCTCAGCGCGACCTCTGGCACCGCAGCGCCGAGTGGGTCGGCCTCTCAGAGGCGGAACGCGAGCGCCTGGCGGCCTGACCCGGCCACCGCGTTCGTTGCGGGCACCGTCAGTCCTCGTCGGGGAACGGCACCTCGATCCGGTCGCCGTCGTCGGGGACGAACGCCTCGCCGTCGAAGGCGTCGCTCGCCTCGCGCTCGATGGGCGAGACGTCGCCGGCGTAGCGCGTGGAGACGTGGACCAGCGCGAGTCGCTTCGCCCCGGCCTCGCGGGCGAGTTCGCCGGCCTCGCGAGCCGTCGAGTGCGCGGTGTCACGCGCCCGGTCGGCCCAGTCGCTCGCGAACGTCGCGTCGTGGATCAACAGGTCGGCGTCTTCGGCGGCGACCCGGACCTCGTCGACCGGCCGCGTGTCGCCCGTGTAGACCACTCGCCGGCCGGGCCGCGGCGGGCCGACGACCTCCTCCGGTTCGACCGTCCGGCCGTCGTGTTCGACCGCCTCGCCGCGGTGGAGTTTCGAGTACTTCGGGCCGGGCGGGATCCCGAGTTCCTCTTCGGCTTTCTCGCGGTCGAAGCGACCGTTGCGGTCGTCCTCGACGACGGCGTACCCCAGCGACTGGGTACGGTGGGCAGTGCGCACGCCGCGGACCTCGTAGTCGCCGCCGTCGAGGACGGTGTCCCCGGGGCCGACCTGGTGGACTCGCACGGGGAAACCGGGGTCGGTGCCGGCGACGCCGAGGACTTCCTCGATGCGACTGCGGGTGCCGTGGGGCGCGTGGACCGCGAGCGGTGCGTCGCGGCCGTTGAAATCGAGCGTCTGAATCAACCCCGGGAGTCCGAGGACGTGGTCGCCGTGGGTGTGAGTCACGAAGACGTGGTCGACGGCGAATCCGGTCCCGAAGCGCATCATCTGGCGCTGGGTCCCCTCGCCGCAGTCGAACAACAGCCTGTCGCCCTCCCGGTTGACGAACACCGCGCTGGTGTTGCGCCGTGTCGTCGGTACCGCGCCGCTCGTCCCGAGAAAGGTGACGCGCATACCTGTTCTCGGCGACGGCCCGGTAAACGCGTGTCGGAATCCGGGCTGGCGAGCGGATCCTCTTGGTGCCCTCCGCTGCACAAAACCACTATAAATACCTTTCGTCCGTTTAACGGTCTTGAACTCTGTTCGGCGTCGAAAACGCACGATAGCGACCCGATACTACGGATCGGAAATCCGCGTTAATCGGTGTTGATCCGGCTTCGCTATGACCTTTTTATACGGTTATGTGGCCACAAGGTAGGGGTACGATGTGGCAGGCACGGCAGTCGACGACCGACGTGGAATCGAGCACGGAGACAACGCGGTCGGCGCAGGAGGGATCGCAATGAGCGGGATCGGCACGAAACGCGCCATCGCGGCCATCGCGGTGACGCTGCTGGTCGCGACGGCCGGCTGTGCGAGCAGTCTCGGCGGGGCGACGCCGCTGTCAGACACCGCCGCCGACGGTGAGGACGCGACCGACGCACCCGGTGAGATGGACGACGCGACCGACGCACCCGGTGGGACGGATGGTGCGGCCGGGAGCGAGTCGGTCGCTGGCGACTCGGGCACGGTCAACTTCTACGTGAGCGACCGCCCGAACGACATGGACGACTTCGAGCATCTGAACGTCACCGTCTCGACCGTCGAGTTCCACCTCGTCGACGCCGCCGAGGAGGGGACTGATGCGAACGAGACCGAGGACTCGAACGAGACGACGACCGAAACCGCTGATGACAACACGACGGCCACGCCGGACAACACGACTGCGACGGCCACAACCACGCCGGCGGGCAGTGCAAGTGATGACGTGAATGCGACCGACGACGACGGTACGAGCGAGGTCGCGACGGACACCGCCACCGCGAACGAAACCGAGACCGACGCGGACGACGAGTCGGAGACTGAATCCGAGACTGAGTCTGAGTCGGAGTCGGAGTCTGAGTCGGAGTCGGAGTCGGAGTCTGAGTTGGAGTCGGAGAGTGAAGACGAGACTGAAGACGAAGCCGAAGCGGACGAAGAAGACGAGTCCGACGAGGAAGACGGACCTGAGGAAGAAGCGGAAACCGAGGGCGACGACTCCGACGAGGAGAGCGAGTCGGACGGTGACGGCCGCTGGGTCACCCGCGAGGTCAACGCGACGTCGGTCGACCTGACGGAGCTTCGCGGGGCGAACGCGACGCTACTGAGCGAGTTCGACCTGCCCGCGGGCGAGTACGACAAGGTCTTCATGTACGTCGACGAGGTGAACGGCACCCTCACGAACGGCGAGTCGGCGAACGTCAAGCTCCCGAGCGGGAAACTCCAGCTCAACAGTGAGTTCACCGTCGAGAACGGTTCTGAGGTTGACTTCGTCTACGACGTGTCCGTCCACAAGGCGGGCAACAGCGGGAAGTACGTCCTCCGACCCGTCGTCGGCGAGTCCGGGGCCGGCGTCCCCATCGAACGGGTCGGCGACCACCGGATGGACGACCGAGACGACGACGACGAGCGCGACAGCGACGACCTGACGGTTCGGTTCGCCAGTGACGTCAGCCCCGGCGAGAACGCGACGGTCGTGGTCACGCAGAACGGCACGGCGGTCGCGAACGCGACGGTCTCGGTCGGCGACAGTCCCGCCGGCGTGACGAACGCCGACGGCGAATTCGTCGTCAGTGTCCCCGCTGACGCCGAGGAACTCGACGTCGATGTCGAGGCCGGTGACAGCGAGGGCGAACTCGAACGCGAGTTCGAGGGCGACGGCGAACAGGAGCGCGAAGACGGCGATGACGACGACCGCGACGACGATGACGAGCGCAACGAACCGCCGGACGAGCGCGGCAACGGTAACAGCGGCGACCGCGGTAGCGACCGATAACAGCTGGTTCTCCTGTCTTTTTCGCGCGGTTCCGGCGGCGAGTTACGTCGACTCTCCGACCGGACCGATCGCTTCGGCCGGTTCGCAGTCGACTTCGCCGAACTCCACCACTTCGACCGTGCGGGTCGCGTTCGCCACCGGCTCGCCGTCGTGCGTGACGCGGGCGTGGACCGTCACCGATTCATCGGCGGCGGCCGTGCCGTCGTTCTCCACCACGTCTCTGAGACGGAACAACTCGGTCTCGCCGGAACCGAGCGTGACGTTCCCGAGGTGGTCGCGCTCGTCGTCGGCGACCCAGGCCGTCGCGGCGAACTGCGCCGGGTCGTCGCCGTTCTCGACGGGGCGCTCCACCACGAGCCGTCCGTGGACGGCGTAAAAGCCCGGTGTCGGTCCCGAGGCCATGCACGTGTACGTTCCATTGCCGGTTTCGTTCTCGTAGTCCGCGCCGCTGACAGTCACGCGCGGCGACAGCTCGCTAACGGTCGCGTTCGCGGGGGCGTCCCCGCCCCCGGCCAGCTCGTCGAAATTGAGGATGACGAGTCCGGTGCCGACGACGCCGACGAGAACGAGGACGGCGACGGTCGCGGAGAGGGGCCGCATGGAGGCGACGTGCTGCGTTCGGCAGATATGTCTGTCGGACCGACCGGTATCGCGTGCCAGCCAACACCGCCCCTTCGGAACTGTTTTACCCGCTGCTCGGCCACTAGTCGCCCAACGAATGAGTGACCTCGAACAGGAATATCGGCTGGACTACTTCGCCGAGGAGGGCTTCGAGCGGAAGTCCTGTTCCGAGTGTGGGGCCCACTTCTGGACGCTGGATGCGTCCCGCGAGACCTGCGGTGAACCCCCCTGCGAGGAGTACGACTTCATCGGCGACCCCGGCTTCGACGAGGAGTACACCCTGGAGGAGATGCGCGAGACCTTCTGTGGATTCTTCGAGGAGCGTGGCCACGGCCGGATCGACCCCTACCCCGTCGCCGCCAGTCGCTGGCGCGACGACGTCCTGCTAACTATCGCCTCGATCACCGACTTCCAGCCACACGTCACGAGCGGGCAGTCGCCGCCGCCAGCCAATCCGCTGGTCGTCTCCCAGCCCTGTATCCGCATGCAGGACATCGACAACGTCGGCAAGACCGGCCGCCACACGATGGCCTTCGAGATGGGCGGCCACCACGCGTTCAACGCCGAGGAGGGCGCTGGCTACGCCTACGAGGGCGAGGTCTACTGGAAAGATCAGTGCGTCGAGTACTGCATGGATCTGCTGGCCGAGGTGGGTGTCCCCCGAGCGGCGGTCACGCTCATCGAGGACCCCTGGACCGGCGGCGGCAACGCCGGCCCAGCCTTCGAAGTCATCTACAAGGGTCTCGAACTCGCGACGCTCGTGTTCATGCAGTTCGAGGAGGACCCGGAAGGCGAGATCGAACTGAAAGGCGACACCTACAGCCGGATGGACCGGCGCATCATCGACACGGGGTACGGCATCGAGCGCTGGGCCTGGATGTCACAGGGCACGCCCACGGTCTACGAGGCCATCTACCCCGAGATGATCGACTTCCTGAAGGACAACGCCGGTCTCGACTACGACGAGCGCGAGCAGGAACTCGTAGAGCGGGCGGCCGTCCTCGCAGGTCACATGGACATCGACGAAGTCGAGGACATCGAGGCCGCCCGCTCCGAGATGGCGGCCGAACTCGGCGTCGAGACCGAGGAACTGGTCGCCCTTCTCGAACCGCTGGAGGACGTCTACGCCATCGCCGACCACTGCCGGACGCTCGCGTACATGCTCGGCGACGAGATCGTCCCCTCAAACGTCGGCGCGGGCTATCTCGCCCGGATGGTCCTCCGACGCACGAAGCGACTGGTCGACTCTGTCAGCGTCGACGCGCCCCTGGACGAACTCGTCGACATGCAAGCCCAGCGGCTGGGGTACGACAACCGCGACACGATACGGGCGATGGTCCGTTCGGAGGTCGAGAAGTACCAGGAGACCCTCGAACGCGGGACGCGGAAGGTCCGCCAGCTCGCCCGCGAGTACGCCGACCAGGGCGAGCCGATCCCCACGAGCGAGGTGCTCGAACTGTACGATTCCCACGGCGTCCACGAGGACATCATCGCCGAGATCGCCGCGGAGTTCGGCGCCGAGGTGGAGATACCCGACGACATCGCCAGTCGGGTCGCCGAACGCCACGGGAGCGACGAGGTGGTCGAAGCGGCCGCGGAGCGCCCCTACGCCGACCGCCTCGGCGAGTTGCCCGACACGGAGAAGCTCTACTACGAGGACCAGCAGCGCATCGAGTTCGAGGCCGTCGTACTGGAGGTGTTCGAGCGCGAGGACGACCGCTACGACGTCGTGCTCGATCAGACGATGTTCTACCCGGAGGGCGGTGGCCAGCCCCCGGACCACGGCACGCTCTCGACCGACGACGTGACCGCCCACGTCTCGGACGTCCAGGTCGTCGACGGTGTCGTCCTCCACACGGCCGACGCCGATCCCGGCAAGGGAGAGTTCATCCGCGGGCAGATCGATGCGACGCGACGGCGGCGGCTGATGCGCCACCACACCGCCACGCACGTCGTCGTCCACAGCGCCCGGCAGGTCCTCGGCGAGCACATCCGCCAGGCCGGCGCGCAGAAAGGCACCGACTCCGCGCGGATCGACGTCCAGCACTTCGAGTCAGTCTCCCGCGAGCAGGTCCGCGAGATCGAACACCGCGCGAACGACCTCGTCCGGGAGAACGTCCCGGTTTCCCAGGAGTGGCCCGACCGCCACGAGGCCGAGGCCGAGCACGGCTTCGACCTCTATCAGGGCGGGATCCCCGCCGGACAGAACATCCGGCTCATCCACGTCGCCGACGACGTGCAGGCCTGCGGGGGCACGCACGTCGCCCGCACCGGCGACATCGGCCTGATCAAGGTCCTGGGCACCGAGCGTATCCAGGACGGCGTCGTTCGCATCCAGTTCGCCGCGGGGGATGCCGCCGTCCAGGCCACCCAGGACACCGAGGACGCCCTCACTGCGGCCGCGGAGACGCTCGATGTCTCACCCCAGGAGGTCCCGGAAACCGCCGCGCGCTTCTTCGGCGAGTGGAAAGAGCGCGGCAAGACCATCGAGGACCTGAAAGAGCAACTCGCGGAGGTGCGTGCCGCCGGCGGCGCGGGCGACGGCGAAGAGGTCGAGATCGGCGACGAAGTCGCCGTCGTCCAGCGCCTCGACGGCGATATGGACGAGTTGCGCGCCACCGCCAACGCCCTCGTCGACGAGGGGAAAGTCGCAGTGCTCGGTTCGGGGGTCGACGGCGCGACGTTCGTCGTCGCCGCGCCCGACGGGTCGGCCGTCAACGCCGGCGAAGTGGTGAGTCGACTGGCGGCGAAGGTCGGCGGCGGCGGCGGCGGGCCGCCCGACTTCGCACAGGGTGGCGGCCCCGACGGCGGGGCGCTGGACGACGCGCTCGCCGACGCGCCGGACGTGCTCAAACAGGTCGTCGGGGCCTGAGCGGCCCGCTCGCGCTCATCGCGACAATACTCAGTATCAGTCGTCGACGGGCGGCAGTTCGACCCCAGTCAGTTCGAACCGTGCGCCGCCCTCGGGCCCGTCGGTGACGCGGACCGCCCAGCCGTGGGCTTCCACGATCCGCTTGACGATGGTCAGCCCGAAACCGGTCCCGCCGGTCGTCGACGAGTGGCCGGCTTCGAAGACCGCGTCGCGCTCGTCTTCCGGGATGCCCGGTCCGTCGTCTTCGACGTAGACGGTGTCGTCGTCGCGGCCGACGCGAACGACGACGTCCGGTCCGGCGTGCTCGACGGCGTTGCGAAACAGGTTCTCGAACACGTGTTGCAGGCGGTCGCGGTCGCCCCGAAACCGCGTCTCGTCGACGATCTCGATCGTCGCCTCGTCCGGGTCGACCGTCGCCCAGCACTTCCCGACGAGGTCGGTCAGACTGACCGGTTCCGTCTCGCCGATCGTTTCGCCCTGGCGCGCGAGCGTCAGCGTGTCATCGACGATCGCTTCCATGCGGTCGAGCGCTCGCACGAGCGGTCCGACGTGCTCGTTGTCAGCCCCCTGTTCGAGCAGCCGGGCCCGCCCCTGTGCGACGTTGAGCGGGTTTCGCAGGTCGTGAGAGATAACGCTCGCGAACTCGTCGAGGCGCTCGTTCTGCCGGCGGAGCCGTCGCTCCCGTTCGACGCGGTCGGTGACGTTCCGGGTGATCCCGACGAGACGCGTTATCTCGCCGTCGGTGACGACCGGCGCGAGATTGGTCTGCCAGACGCGCGCCTCCTCGTTGATCCGGAGCTCCTCCTGATACGAGACGGGTTCGCGGGCCTTGATACAGCGGTGGTAGTTCGACGCGAGCTCCGCGCCCGCCTCCGCACCGAAGACCTCCCGCGGTGTCTTGCCGCGCACCTCGGCCGTCGTGAGCCCGGTCTGTCGCTCGTAGGCCGGACTGAGGCGTCCGAACTCGAAGGTGGCGCCGCCGTCGGCGCTCTCGTCGACGTCGATGAAGAAGATCGCGTCCTCCGCGTTGTTCAGTAGCGCCTCGTACTCCCCGGCGAGTTCGCGGAACTCGCGCTCGCGCTCTTTCCGCTCGGTGATGACCCGACTGTTGAGCAGGATACCGTCGATCACGTCGTCGTCGAGTCGGTTCCGCATCGTCGCCTCGATCCAGCGCCACGACCCGTCGGCGTGCCGAAACCGGACCTCGACGGTCGCGGTCTCCTCGGGGTCTTCCAGAACGGTTTCGACGGCGTCGGCGTTTCGCTCTCGGTCGCCGGGATGGACGTACTCGTACCCGGCGTCTCCGACCAGATCGTCGGGGTCGTAGCCGAGCACCCGCGTGACGGCGGGGCTCACGAACGTCATCGTGCCGTCGGTGTCGACGATCGTGGCGACGTCGTTCGATTCCTCGACGAGTCGCCGATACCGGTCGGTACGGTGGTGGTCTCCTCTCTCCGCCTGCTCGCCGTCTCCCATACACCTGTTCGGTTCTGGACGTAATTAAATCTGGTAGTGGGCAAACTCCACAATCGTGGTCGCGCGTCCCGCTCGCTCAGTTCCGTCCCGCCCGCTCACGTCGGTTTCGCGCCGCGGCCACCGAGTCGCGCTTCCATCAGCGCGAACGCGAACGTGGAGAACAGCCCCAGCAGAGTCGCGCCGGTGAGCGTGAAGGCGAGATACGACAGGTCGCCGTAGCCGAGGACGTACCGACTCACGCCGTGGAGGATGAAGGCGATGGCGAGGACGTAGACGGGGGCGTTGAGGTGGCGCCACTCGAACTCGCCGTCGATGTACCCGTCGACGACGCGGCCGAAGCTACTGACGATGCCCGCGGCGGCGAACCACTGCAGCGACCCGTACACCATCGCCGCGATCACTTCCGCGACGTCCGGCGCGTCGGTCGCCTGGTCCTGCAGCGCAGTCACCTCCTCGACGCCGGTGAACCCGCCGATCACGAGGAGCAAGACCGCGACGAGGTAGGTCACCAGCGAGACGCGCCCGCCGAAGAGGCTCTCGCGCACCCGGTCGACGAAGCTGTCGAGGCGCTGGCCGAGCGCGAGCCCCCGCGAGAGCAGGTAGAACCCCAGCAATCCGGACGTGACGCCGAAGACCGCTCCCGGTGCGCCCAGTTCCTCGGCGACGATGGCCAGCGGGTAGATCAGCAGGAGAATTCCGAGCGGGACGAGGATCGTCCCCCGGGTTTCGGGGTCGTCGAGTACCTGCTTGATCGTGTAGTACATCGACTCCAGGTCCTGGGCCTGTCGGACGACGACGCGCTGGACGCCGTCGATCGGGACCCGCGAGCGGATGACCGGCAGGACCGACTCGTCCTGGGCGCCGTCGGTGACGACCAGCGCGCGGACGTCCTCGCCGGTCGAGAGCCCCGCCAGCACCGTGTCGAGTTCCTCGCCGACGGCGCGATTGGCGGCGACGTCGCTCCCGTCGACGCCCGTGACCGCCGCGACCTCGACGGCCTCGTCGGTGATCTCCTCGGCGACGTGCAACCCCTCGAACAGGACGTTCACGTCGCTGTCTTCGGGGTCGGCGGTGGCGAGGTCGACCGCTGCGGCCTCGACGGCGTCTCGACCCACGACGGGCGTCTCAACCCCCGTCTTCCGCCCCAGGTCGTCGTCGAGGTCCACACACAGGACCAGCAGCATTGGATGGGGGTAGGCCGTCGCCGTTTATCTGTCTTCGGTCGACTACGTGGGGCCTTCCGATCGCTTTCGGCCGGGTGAGTGGCATCGCGTTCTGTGGTCGTGGATGCGATCTCGGGAGCAGGCGATCCTGAACATCGGACGCCCTCGGCTCGCTCGCTAGCAGTAGCCGCAGTCACAGTCGATCCTGTGCGTTGAACGCCCTCGGCTCGCTCGCTAGCAGTAGCCGCAGTCACAGTCGATCCTGTGCGTTGAAAGCCCTCGGCTCGCTCGCGGTATCTGTGCGGGATATTCTCGCTTCGCTCGAATAGTGCCCGCGCAGATACCGCGACCGCCCCTCGCCCTTTCAATCCGCCAGGAACCGCCACCGCACAGCACCGCGGACGGCCACACACCTCCCCAGCCGATTGCGTTGCTCGGTTCGCTTCGCTCACCTGCGCTACTCATCCCTCACGCGGCGCCGTCTCGCGACGAGACGCTCGACGGCGCGCGCCACGGTGGATCCGCGGTGAGCAGACACGAGTGGTGAATCTCGGGCCGGTCAGTGACGCGCTACGACCCGGTTTCGGCCGCGTCGAGAATGGTGGTCAGCATCTCGCTCTCCTGGTCCAGCGAGTCGTCGCCGATGCGGTCGGCTTCGCTCCGGAAGTACTCGCGGAACTCGCGCAGCCGCGAGGGGTACGGCTCGCTGACGGTCAGCGGCTCGGACTGTTGCTCCCACTGGCCAAGCTCTTCGGGTGGAACCGTGATCCCGCTGTCCCCCTCGGGCGCGTCGCCCTCGCGCTCGGCGATCATCCAGTTCTTGCAGAGGTCGGCGTACCGCGAGAGGAGGACGGCCTTGCGAACTCCCGAGTTGGCGAACTGCTCGGGCTCGGTATCGGGGAACTCGATGGTGGTGGTCGACTCGTCGGTCACACCGGTCCGGTCTTCCCAGGTGGCGGTGAGTTCGAGCGTCGCCTCGTCGGACTGGCGGGCGAGCTGGACGAGGACGACGCCGCCGCGGGCCTGCCCCTCCGAGGTGGGCGAGGCGAACAGTGTGTTGACGCGGGTGATGCGGCCGGTGGCCTCCTCGGCGGCGGTCGAGCCGTACACGGTGCGGATGTCGTAGCCCTCGGCGTCGAGGGTCAGTTCGAGGTCGAACACCAGCGGCGTGACCATGTACTGGAACTCCTCGCCGAGGCGGCGCTCGAACTCCTCGGCGGAGTGGACGCCGTAGTAGTTGGCCCCACGGATCGCGGTGATCCGGTCCACGAGGTCGGCGTTGAAGTCGACGCCGACGCCGACGAACGTGGTGTGCAGGCCTCGCTCGGCGTTGTCGGCGAGCGTCCCGCGCAGGCCGCCCGCGCTCGTCTCGCCGAGGTTCGGCATGGCGTCCGTGACGACGACGGTCCGGTTCTCGTAGACGGTCGGGTCTGCGTCCGCGTACTCCCCGAGTTGGGCGGTTGCCTCCGCGATCCCGGTCGAGAGGTTCGTGCCGCCGTCGGGTTGAACGTCCTCGCGGATGTGCTCGCGGATGGCGTCCATGTCGGTCGCCTCGACGGGGTTGAGCGGCTTGGCCAGCGCCGCCCGGTCGTCGTAGAGGACGATCCCGAGGCGGTCGCCCTCGCGGAGCTGTTCGGTCAGTGCGACGAGGGCGTCTTTCGCCACGTCGATCTTCGGGCGGTCCGTGTCGCCCTCGGGCGTCCGGCGGTTGCCGTAGCGGTCGTAGTAGTAGTCCGAAAAGGGCGACGACATCGACCCCGAGATGTCGAGGACGACGACGAGGTTCACCCGTTTGCGCTCGAACTCGTCGGCGGCGATGCCGGAGTCGAGGCCGACGGTGACGTAGCGCTCGGTCTCACCCGAGAGCGGGTCCGCCGTCACGGCGGGCGCGTACCGCGGGCAGAAGTCCTGGTCGCAGGACCCGCCGCCGGTCTCGAAGTAGTAGTCGTAAAACAGCCCCTCGTAGGAGAGGCTCTCGGGGATCGGGAGGTAGCCCTCGCGGACGTTCCGGCGGAAGGTGGCGATGTCCTTCGCGCCGCCGGCCGAGAGGCCGATCCCGCCGCCGTCGCCGCCGTCGGCCCCGCCGCTCGCCGCCTGCATCGGCACTGCGCCGCTGGCGCTGGTGCCTGCTGGCTGTGGCGTGTACTGCCAGTCGTCGGTCTCGTCGCCGTCACTGTCGGTCCCGCTCCCGTTCGAGAGGACGCCGCTACAGCCGGCGAGCAGGCCGCCGAGGCCGGTTGCGGTCGTGCCGAGGAGTCGTCGCCGCGAGACGCGCTCGTCCATACCTCCCCTGTTGTCCCGTCGACACATAACCGGGCCGTCGACTCAAACGGCCGTTTGAGTGGCCTATCGCGCGCTCCCCGGGCCAGGCAGGTCACCCGTGCGACCGTTGCCCGCGGCGATGGCGTAGCCGCGTGACGACAGCGACGACGAGCAGGGCGGCGAGCAAGACCGGGAGGGGGCCGAGCGCGGCACGGATGCCGACGCGGCCGGCGAGCAGGCCGACGACCGGCGGGACCAGGGAGATGCCGACGTAGCCGGCGGCGGTCGCGACGGCGTTGACCGGCCCGCTGTACTCCGGCGTGGCCTCGACGCCAAAGGCCGACAGCGTCGGGAAGGTCGCGGACTGGACGAACCCGAGCGCGAAGACGGCGGGGAACAGCCACACCCCCTCGGCGAGGAATATCGTCGCGACGAGCAGCGGGAGCGCGACGCTCGCGGTGAGGATCACGAGATCCAGCGTCCGCTCGGTCCGGTCGGTGACGTAGCTGTAGACGAGCCGTCCCGGGACGTAGGCCGCGAGGAACGTCGAGAGCACGAGACTCGCCGTCGCGTCGGAAAACTGCCGGGCGGCGAAGTAGGGGAGCCAGGTAAAGAGCGTCCCCTCGATGCCGCCGTTGAGCGCGAGCGCTGCGGCCATCCCGCCGACCGCGGGTGTCCGCACCACCTCGCGCAGGCCGTCGAGCGAGATGGTCGACTCGTTGCCGACAGAGGCGGGCAGGTCGAGCCGGACGAGCAGCGCGGCCGCGAGCAGGAAGCCGGCGCCGACGAGGGCGTAGGCCAGCCGCCAGTCCCCGGCCTCGATGGCGGCGATCGCGACGAGCGGGCCGACGGTCGCGCCGAGGGCCCACAGCAGCGCGTAGAGGTTGAACAGCTTCGCTCGTCCGGAGGGGTAGAGGTGACTGAGCACAGCCCGGTCGAGCCCGCGGAAGGGTCCGGTCGCGACCCCGCGGACGAACAGCGCGGCGAGAAACACCGCGAAGACGGGCGCCAGCCCGGCCGAAAGCGCTGCGAGACCGACGACGGCTGCGCTCGCCAGCATCGCCTTCCGGATGTCCACCCGACCCGAGGCCATCCCCGAGAGGAACACCGAGACGACGAAGCCGACCGTCCCGGCGGTGGCGACCAGTCCCAGCAGGCCGGTCGACACCTGGAAGCTGCGCTCGATGCTCGGCAACAGCGCGCCTCGGAGCTGGAAGCCCAGCCCGTCGACGAAGACGAACAGGAAGATCGCGGCCGTCCACCCCAGCCGCTCGCGACGGTCAGCCATCTGCCTCCCGCCCTCGACGGTGCGCCGGCGTCGTTGCTCGCACTGCATCCCCGAAACGGAGCGAGCGGATTAGGTCTACCCATCCCGGAGAGCGCGTGGGCGACCGCAACCGTCCCGTTCACAGCCAGTCGGCGAACGACCCGTCGAGCAGCGTCTCGCGCTGGCGGTCGAGATACGTCGACTGCATCGCCCAGATGGCCTCGGCCAGCGGCGTCCGGTCGTCGACGGCCGCCGCGACGTGGTCGTGTTTCCAGCGAGCGGGGGTCATCCGCCGGTCGGCGCGCTCGCGCAGCGGCCGGATGTACCGCCGGGCCTGCTTGGTCGAGAGCCCGCGCCCTTCCAGTCCCTCGCGGGCGGCCTCGAACAGTTCGCCGTAGATCCGGTCAGTTTCCGAGGTCTCCGCGCCGTCCGTGGTGATCCACGTCAGCTCTGCGTCGAGTCCCTTGCGGGCGGCGGCGTAGAAGTTCTCGCGTGCCCGCTCCCAGTCGAGGGTTCGAACGGGGTGCTCGACGGCCGGCAGGGTCTCCATGAGGCCCGCGAACACCGCTTCGAAGCTGACGGCGTCGTGCACCGTCGGCTGGCTCGGCAGCGGGCGGAACTCGATGCGGGCGTTGGCCGACGAGCGCGTCGGGGCGTCGAAGACCGGGCGGACCCACCGCCAGTAGCTGCCGTGTTTGTGCCGGAAGTGGGCGAACTCGTCGTCGAAGCGCCCGCCCCGCTCGACATCGACTGGGACGATAGTCGGGTCCGCGAGCACGCGGTCGACCGCCGTCTCGACGCTGTCGACATCGCGGGGGAAGCGCACCTTGTCGGGTTGCTCGCCGTCCGCGGGGTTCAGCGCGTCCTCGAAGACGCCGATGCGGTGTTCCATCCACGCGTCGGCGACGATCTCCGCGTCGTCGGCGTCGTCGTACAGGTCCGGCGGGAAGAAGGGTGAGTTGACGCCGAGCGCGAGCAGCGGCCCCGCCACCCGGAGGGCGTAGGCGAAGTACTCCGGCAGGTCGGGCGCGTGGCGGATCTGGTAGTGGGGCTGGATCGAGGTGATGAGGCTCTCGGGCATGACCGTTTCGGCCGACAGCGAGACGTGGGGCGCTTCGATCCGCATGCCGGTCGGGTAGTCGGTGTTGGCCATCGCGTGGTACCGGGCGGCGTCGGTCATGTTCGTCGCGATGCGCACGCCCGACTCCTCGACGCAGTCACAGAGGTAGTCGGTGGCCGTCTCGCCGGTCGGCGGCACCGTCCACAGCCCGTCCGAGACGAGGCGGATGCTCTCGCGCTCGGTGCGTTCGAGCGCGGGGGCGAGGTTGGCCTTCAGTTCGCGCTCCTGGGCGGCGAGGCCGTGCTCGTTCAGCGGCTGGGGGCTGGTCTGCATCTCGGCGTTGTGGAGGCCGAGTTCCTTCTCGAAGCCGATGAGTTCAAGCAGGTTTCGCGGCACTCGCCGCAGCGACCCCGTGCGCGAGTCGACCGCGTAGAGCTCCAGTTCGAGGCCGACGATGGCCTCCGTGTTGTCGAAGGTGCCCTCGCGGAGCTCTCGTTTGAGTTCCGCCGCTTCCTCGGCCGCCCGCTGTCGAAACGCCTCCTCGTCGACGTCGAGCACCGCTCGGACCCGCGCCGCGAGTTCCGAGGCTGACATATCCCCTCTTTCGACCGCCGGTGTACTTCAAAGGCGTGGCCGTCGATTCCGCGGGGCACGTCGTTCGCAGCCTCTCCTCACAGTTCCGGCAACGGCAGCACGACCACCGGCACGTCGACCGTTCCGAGCAGCGCCCGGGCCGTGGCTCCGAGAGATCCGTCGTGGTCGCCGCCCTGTGGGGCGTCGGGAGCGCCACGCTCGGCGTCGGGGTCGCCACGGCGCGGCCCGAGGAGGAGTTCGTCGATGTCGCGCTCGGCCAGCACCGCGCGGACCGCCTCGGCGGGGTCGCCCGTCCGCTCCTCGACGGTGACGGTCGCGGGCAGCAGCCGCGACCGGGCGACGTTGACGGCGTCGCCGGCGTCGCGTGCGGGGACGCCGGGTTCGTCGACGGTCAGGACGACGACCTCGTCGGCGGCCGCGGCGAGACGGCCCTCGAGGTAGTCGGCCGCCGCGGCGGTCGTGTGGACCGACGCCGTCGCGAGCAGATAGCGCGTCACGACTGCCTCGTCTCGCCCGAGGCTCAAATCTCTGACGCGTCCGGCGGGGCTCTCCGGGACTCGACCGGTCGGCTGTCGGGTTCGCTGTCGGAATTCAGGGCCGCAAGAGGTGTGCCCGGCCCGCAAGCAGACCGATCAACAGGCCGGTGAAATGGGAGACGAGCGCGACGCCGGGGCCGCTGGTCGCAAGCGTTACGCCGCCCGCGACGACCGCGAAGCCGAGCAACTGGACTCGCGGCGGGATCGAGACGCCGCCGAAGACGCTGTCGGCGACGCGGTTGCCCGCCAGGAGGTAGCCCAGCAGCGCGAAGACGGCGCCGCTGGCGCCAAGCACCCCCACCGGGGGGCCGACGAGGTCGCTGACCCATATCTGTGCGAGGCCGGCGACCGCCCCGCTCCCGAGGAAGAACGCGTGAAAGCGTGCCGGCGAGGTATTGCGTTCGAGGAAGACCCCCAGGACGACCAGCCCGACGACGTTCGCCACCAGGTGTCCCGGGCCGCCGTGGGCGTAGACGCTCGTGACGACCGTCCACGGCCGCGCCGCGACCGGCGGAGCGAGCGCGAACGCCGCCGGACCGGGCCCAACGAAGTCGACGACGACCTCGACGAGGTAGACCGCGAAAAGGAGGACGACCAGCGTCAGCGTGGGGCTCCGTCGCGCCATGCTGTTCCGTTGGGGACGCGGCGACAAGAAACTCCCGTCCGGAACGGCCGACGAAACCGGTTTGAGGGTGCCGTCCGTCGATGTGGGCATGGACCCGCGCGTTCGCGAACACGCAGAGACGATCTGTAACCACTCGGTCGACCTGCAGTCGGGCGACCACGTCGTCATCGACGCCCATCCCGTCTCCGAGGACCTCGTGACGGCGCTGCACGAAGTCGTCGCCGACCGCGGCGCCCACCCCCTGGTGGTCCAGGAGCGACTCGGCACACGGTTCCGGCGGGCCTACCTCCGCAACCACGACGGCGACTTCGAGACGCCAGCCCACGTCCAGGCGCTGTACGACGAGATGGACGTGTACATCGCCATCCGCGCCAGCGACAACGTCACCCAGACCAGCGACGTCGACCCCGAGACCTCCGCGGCCTACGCCCAGGCCCAGCAACCGCTGCTGGACGAACGGCTCTCGAAGCGCTGGGTGCTCACGCAGTACCCTGCCCCGGCGAACGCACAACTGGCCCAGATGAGCACCGAGGGCTACGAGAACTTCGTCTGGGATGCCATCCTCCGCGACTGGGACGAGGTGCGCGAGTTCCAGGCCCAGATGGTCGACATCATGGACGGCGCGAGCGAGGTGCGCATCGTCTCCGGCGAGTCGACGGACGTGACGATGACCGTCGAGGGCAACCCGACGCTCAACGACTACGCCGAGCGCAACCTCCCTGGCGGCGAGGTGTTCACCGCGCCCAACCCCGACTCCGTCGAGGGTGAGGTGTACTTCGACAAGCCGCTCTACCACCAGGGCCGCGAGGTGACCGACGTGCGCCTGACCTTCGAGGACGGCGACGTCGTCGACCACGCCGCGGCGAAAAACGAGGCCGTCCTGACGAACGTCCTCGACACCGACGAGGGTGCCCGGCGGCTGGGCGAACTCGGCATCGGGATGAACCGCGCCATCGACCAGTTCACCTACAACATGCTGTTCGACGAGAAGATGGGCGACACCGTCCACATGGCCGTCGGCCGGGCCTACGAGGATACGGTTGGCGAGGGCAACGAACAGAACCAGTCGGCGGTCCACGTAGACATGATCGTGGACATGAGCGAGGACTCTTACATCGAGGTGGACGGCGAGCGCGTGCAGGAGGACGGGACGTTCGTGTTCGAGGAGTGAGTCGAGGGGTAGATCAGCCCACTAACGCGCCGAATACGGTCTTCTCGACTTTCTGGAGGTGTTCACCGACGGTACCGGGCGAACAGTCGACGCGTTCGGCGACGTCTTCGTGGATAGCCTCGCGCGGGTGGTCGTAGTAGCCTTCGTCGACTGCGGCCCGCAGGATTTCGCGCTGGCGGTCGGTCAGCGCGTCCAGGAGCCGTTCGGCTTCCGGGTGGTAGTCGCCCATCTTCTCGATCTCGATTTCGACGCCGTCGGGCGGATCGTAGTCGGCCCGCACGAACGCCTCCTCGCTGCCGATGAAGGTCATTCGGTAGCCGCCGTCGACGTCGTCGACCTCGATGGGCATGTCGAGGACGAGTTCGAGTTCGCCTTGCTGACTGACGAGATATTCGGTGAACGCGTTCATCTCGATGCGTGAGTAGGCGTATCCCTGACCGTCACCGGAGACGGCGTGGTCGAGTACCTCGGGGGAGTCGGCCAGGATCTGTTCGTAGCGATCGAGATCACCGCTGATGGATGCGAGTATAGCTACGGTTCCGTCCTCCATTGGGTCGAACCGGTGGATCGCCTCGCGGGTGACCGACGCGTCGGCGGCGAGCCGGGTCCCGACGGGGTGGAACGCGCCGTCGAGGGGCTTGACAACGAACGTGACGTATCGCATGCCCCACCACAGAGCGAGCCAGTGCAAAGGCGTTTTGCATATAAACGCACGGGGATACCGGGCACCAGGGCTACCGTTGCTGCGGTCGCAGTTGCTGATATGATGGAGGCCAGTGGTGGTGATGCTACAGAGCGGCCCCCGGGACCGGACGGTCTGCCGTTTCTGGGCGTCGCACACGAACTGATCCGTGACCAGCTGGGGTACGGCGAACGAATGGCAGCTGAATACGGTGATGTCGGATGCGCGACGGTCGCTGGCCGACCCTTTTATGCGGTCAATCATCCACGGGACGTCGAGCGCATCCTCGTCACCGAACACGAGTCGTTCGTCAGGGGTGAACTGACGACCGGGAAGCTGGAAAACCTCTCGCCGAACTCGCTGTTCCTGGCCACGGGTGACCGCTGGGAGGCGATCAGGGCCGTGCTCCAGCCCGCGTTCTTCATGGAACAGGTCGCCGACTACGCCGACGAGATCGGGGCGCTCGTCGCCGAACGCACCGCGTCGTTCGACGACGGCGAGCACCTCGACGCCGAGGCTCTCGCCCGAACGCTCACGATCGACGTCCTCTCGCGGACGATCTTCGGCGCGGACGTTCGCGAGCGTCGGGAGACTCTCGAAACGGCCGCGCGGGCGATCCGCCGTCGATTCGACACCGACTCACCGGCGGTGTTCCTTCCCGACTGGGCTCCCCTGCCGAGGATCCTGCGTTACCGTCGCGCCGTCGCGGCTCTCGACGACCTCGTTGCGGAGTTGATATCGGCACGGCGCGCTGATCCGGACGCCTACGACGACATCCTCGCGGCGCTCGTCGCCCGGAGCGAGGACGCCGACGTGATGGACCACGAGACGCTGACGGACAACGCGAAGGGCTTGCTCGTTGCGGGCCACGACACGACGGCGTCGGCGCTCGCAGCGACGCTCGGCCTGGTGGCCTGCCACCCGACGGTCCAGGACCGCGTTCGGGAGGAGGTCCTCGCGGCCCAGGGCGACGGGACTGAGGGTCCACCGGGCGCGGCCGTGCTTCGGGACCTCGAGTACACCGACGCCGTCGTTCGAGAGGCGCTTCGTCTCTACCCACCGGCCCCGTTCATCTTTCGGGAGAGCATCGAGCCCGTCGAGGTCGGCGACTACACCATCCCGTCCGGGGTCGACGTCTCGATTTCGCCCTGGACCGTCCACCGCGACGAGCGATGGTGGGACGACCCCGAGCGGTTCGACCCGTCGCGCTGGCTCGCCGACGACCCGGACCGCCCCGAGTACGCCTACTTCCCCTTCGGCGGGGGCCCGCGCCACTGCATCGGGATGCGCTTCGCCATGACGGAGTTGACACTCGCCGTCGCGACCATCTGCCAGCGCGTCACGCTGGCCACGCCACTGGACTCGATGCCATCGATGAACGGCGGCATGACGCTCTCGCCCGACGCGCCGATCGAACTCGTCGTCCGCCGCTGACGTGCGTGCGAGAGGCGTGTGTCCCAGCCAGGCGGATTCGTGCTACCGCGGTCAGTAGACGAGCAGCGGCGCATTTCTCGCGGCGGACCCGGACTTCAACGTCGACGGTGAGTTGCGCTCGCTTCGCTCGCGCCACTGAAATACGAGCGGGGCCGGAGCCGAGTCAGGCCGGGATCGTTCGACACCTTCACCGGCGAACTGACGTCGTCAGGAGAGCTACTCTGACAGCGCACGTTTCCGCTCTCGTCGGTGGGCCAGCAGGTCGGCGCAGGTCTTGAAGAACATGAGCAAGACGACGGTGACGGCGGGATTCTCGGAGGCATTACCGACGCCCAGGCCGAAGATCATGACGAACACGAGCCCCCAGAACTGCGGTGCCGGTTCGACCAGTAGCGACACTGGCCCTCGCTTTTCGTACTGTTTGAGCCCGACGTACTCGTAGTAGTACGAGAAGACGTGGTAGGCGACGAGACTCACGGCCGCCAGCGCGACTGTGACCGGACTCGCGGGTTCGTACATCCCGATGAGCCCGACGAAGACGAAGAAAAACCCCGTGAACAGCCACAGACCGACGAACTGCAGCACGAGCGCGTCGGCTATCGTCCGGTTGTCCTCGCCGACGTACGCCTCCGGCGGTTCGCCGTCGAACGTCGTCCACGAACTGATCTCCTCGGGGTCGTCGGTCCCCTCCGCCCGGGTGATCTTGACGGCGTAGACGGCGACGATGGCACCCGTCTCGAGCCAGTAGACGAGCAACAGCGCGTGCGCTCGCCAGCCCTGCTGCCAGATGACGGCCAGCGTCACGAGGTTCGCGGCGATCACCGCGAGAAACGAGACCTGCGACCGCTTCCAGCGTCGTCGCACAGTTCCTGCTCGCTCGTTTCATCGAACGGACAGATAATCATTTCTCTTCCGCCTCACCCCGCGTTACGCACGCCAGACGCGAGCGGAGCGAGAATCCCTACCCTCCGAACGGCGACCGCCTCACCCCACGAGCGCGCCGAAGACGGCCCGTTCGACCTTCCGGAGGTGCTCGCCGGCGGTGGCGGGCGAGCAGTCGACGCGGTCGGCGACGTCCTCGTGCGTTGCCCGGCGGGGCGTGTCGTAGTAGCCCGCCTCGACGGCGGCGACGAGCACCTCGCGCTGGCGCTCCGTGAGCGCGTCGAGCAGGCGGCCGCCCTCTGGGTGGTAGCGGCCGGTCTTTTCGATCTCGATCTCGACGCCTGCGGGCGGGTCGTACTCGGCGCGGGCGAAGGCCTCGTCGGTGCCGATGAGCGTGAGTCGCTGGCTGCCGTCGGGGAGGACCTCGATGGGCCAGTCGCGGACGAACTCCAGTTCGCGGTCCCGTTCGAGCATGTACTCCGTGAGCTCGTTCGTCTCGATGCGGGAGTAGCCGTAGGCGCGGTCGTCTTCGGCGTCGGCGACGGTGAACTCGTAGACCTCCGGCGACTCGGCGAGGATCGTCCGGTAGCGCTCGACCGGGCCCGACGCCGCCGCGAGCAGCGTCACCGTCCCGTCGCCCAGGTCGTTCATCCGGTGGATCGCTTCCGGGGTGAGGTCGGGGTCGCGGGCGATGCGCTCGCTGACCGGGTGGAACCCCTGACCCTCCTCGGGGCGGACTCGCAGCGTCACGTACCGCATAGCTGCAGGTTCGCCGGTCGCGGAAAAAAATGCTCCCCTGTTCCGGTCGCCGACGGGGAAACAGTAAGGACGCTCCGGCCCTCGATGTTGGTATGTATCTCGGCGACCGGACCTGGCCGGAACTGGGCGAGTATTTCGACGAGGAGTCGCTGGCGCTCGTGCCGCTCGGCTCGACCGAACAGCACGGACCACACCTCCCTGAATCGACGGACCACCGCATTGCGCAGGCGCTCGCCCGCGAGGCTGCCGAGCGTTCGGGCTTTCTCTGCACCCCCACGATCACTATCGGCGTCAGTCCCCACCACCGGCAGTTCCACGGGACGATGTGGGTCGACGCGCCCGTCTTCCGTGACTACGTCGAGTCGCTCACCAGGAATCTCACCTACCACGGCGTCGACCGGGTGATCTTCGTCAACGCCCACGGTGGCAACGTCGACCACCTCCGCGAGGTCGGCCGCCGCGTCCGCGACGACCACACTGCCTACGCCGTCGAGTGGATGTGGGACGAGTCCATCCCGGACCTCGTCGACGACCTCTTCGAGTACAACGGCCCGCACGGCGGCCCCAAGGAGACGGCGATGATGCTCCACATCGACGATGAAATCGTCCGCGAGGACCAGTTCGAGCGCGCTCGCGACGAGGGGATCAGGGACGTCGCGAACTACGACGGAACACGGCAGTTCGGCGCGCGCACCTTCTACGACGCCATCGACAACACCGCCAGCGGCGTGCTCGGCGACCAGACCAACGCGACCCGTGAGAAAGGTGCCGAACTGTTCGACGCCGCCGCCGAGCAACTGGTCCAGCTGGCCGAATGGCTCGACGACCAGCCCTTCGAGGACCTGATGCCGAAAGACCACGTCTGAGAACCCTGTCCGTCGAGCGAAGCGAGGCGGTTCACCGGACGCGACCGGTGCGAGGTGCGACCGTAGGGAGCACCTCGGTAGTGAGCGGGCGAAGCCCGCGAGCAGGGAGTGTCCGGAAGTTTTTCCCCACGTTTTTACAGACGGGGTTCCCGCAGCGAGCGCAGCGAGCGAGGAAGCCCCGTCTGTAAAAAGTGGACGGGCACGGTGGGATTCGAACCCACGACCGTCGGATTAGAAGTCCGACGCTCTATCCGGACTGAGCTACGTGCCCTCACCACCGAGTGAGCGCCCGCGCCTCAAAAGCGACGCGGGTTTCGCCCCTCCCTCACGTTCGCGCTGCCACCGCACCGTACCCGTCGGAATCGCCCCTCTTTTGGTCACCGGGCGTGCAGAACCACCAATGAGTGCACACCTCGACCTCGACGAACCGGTGCCGGACGCCGCCGACGACGGCGTCTGGCTCACCTGTATCGAGTGCGGCGACACCTTCGCCCCGTTCGACGCCGTCCGCTACACCTGCGACGACTGCGACGGCCTGCTGGAAGTCCGCTACGCCGACCTGCCCACCTGGGACGACTTCGGCGGCGCGAGCACGCCCGAATCCGGCCCCTACGGCGTCTGGCGGTACGCGGCCGCGTTGCCGTTCGACGAGGGCGTCTCACTGCCCGAGGGCGGGACCCCCCTCCACCACGTCCAGACTCTCGAAGACGAAGTCGGCGTGAATACCCTCCGCGTGAAACACGAGGGGATGAACCCGACCGGGAGCTTCAAGGACCGCGGGATGACCGTCGGCGTCCGCGTCGCCAAAGAAGTCGGGGTCGACCGTCTCGCCTGCGCGTCCACTGGAAACACCTCCGCCGCGCTGGCTGCTTACGGTGCCCGCGGCGGGATGGAAACCCTCGTGCTCCTCCCCGCCGGGAAGGTCGCCGCCGGCAAGGTCGCTCAGGCCAGCCTCCACGGCGCCCGCATCCTCGAAGTCGACGGCAACTTCGATTCCTGTCTGGACATCGTGCAGGAACTCGCCGCCCGCGGCGAGGCGTACCTCCTCAACTCGCTCAACCCCTTCCGTCTCGAGGGCCAGAAGACCATCGGCCTCGAGATCATGGAACGATTCATGGCAGACGAGGGGACCTACCCCGACCGGATCGTCCTGCCCGTAGGGAACGCCGGCAACACCGCAGCACTCTACAAGTGCTTCCGCGAACTCCGCGAGGCCGGCGCTATCGACGAGTCCGACGTGCCCAAACTCACCGGCGTCCAGGCCGAGGGCGCTGCCCCGATGGTCGAGGCCGTCGAGGAGGGCAACGACGAGGTCCGCCGCTGGGAGGAGGTCGAGACCCGTGCGACCGCTATCCGTATCGGCAATCCCGTCAACGCGCCGAAGGCCCTGCCGGGCATCCGCGAGACCGGCGGCACCGCCGTCGCCGTCTCCGACGACGAGATCACCGACGCCCAGCGGTCGCTCGCCGAGGCAGGCGTCGGCGTCGAACCTGCGTCCGCTGCCTCCATCGCCGGCCTCCGCAAACTCCGCGAGGAGGGCCGCGTCGGCGCCGACGAGGACGTGGTCTGTCTCACGACGGGCCACCTGCTGAAAGACCCCGATGCTGCCTACGAGGCCGGCGGCGACCCCGAACCCGTGCCCAACGACACCGAAGCCGTTCTGGAGCACATCGACGCCGGGTCGTCGGTCCTCGAAACGGTCCGAGAGCGAGGGGCGAAGGCTGCCGACTCGCCGCTGATCCCGGGGCTGGTCGCCGGCGGTCTCGGCCTCGCGTACCTCTACCGGAAACTGCGCTCGAAGGAGTAATCTTCCGGGCGGGTCGGGACGCTCCGACGCTCACGCTCGTCGGAGACGAGCGCCGTCGCGGAGCCCTGCGATCAGAGGTCTTCCTCGCCGAACTCGTCGATACGACCGTGCACGTAGGCGGTCCACTCGTCGAGTGTGTCGTGCATCAGCTCCCGCGCCTCGGGCAGTGGCGTGGCGGAGTACTGATAGACGTGCCCACCCCCGTCCAGCAGCCGGCGCTCCCGTCGGGCGAGCCCCTTCTCCCGGAGCGTGGACAGCGACCGGTTCACGTTGCTACGGTCGCGGTCGAGCTGGTCGGCGAGCTCCGCGACCGTGCTGCCGGGGTGGTCCTGTAGTGTCAGGAACGTCCGAACTTCGTGTTCCTGGATGCCGAAGACGCAGGCGAGCACGTCGGCGAAGCCGGGCTGCTCGTCGAGCATCAGCTCCCGAAACCGCTGTGGCGATGGGTCCGCCTCGACCATTGTACTCCCACGTATGGGCCGGGCCGAAATAAGCAGCCGCGTTACCGGACCCTCACCGCGCGGGGTTGCCGCGCCGCGGTCCAGCCTCGCCGCCCCGCGCTCTCTCTCCCGCCGGCGAATTCACCTTCCGTAGCCCTGGTTCTCCAGACAGGTCCGCATCTCGCTCGCGTCGTCGTGTCTGTGCAGGCGTGTCGGCGTGTCACAGTAATACGTCTCGCCGTCCCAGCGCAGCGTCACCTCGTGGTCCGACCCGAGAAACTCCGTCCGGACCACGACCCGACCCTCGGATTCGAGGAGCGCGAGCAGTTCGTCGACATCGCGTTCGCCAGCCGTGACGACGCTGGGCTCGGTCATTGGCCGTTCCTACCCACGGCTCTGATTTCAGTGTTCGTCTCGCCGCGCTCACTCCGTTCGACGCGGTGTCCACACGAGTGAGCACCGCGAACGAGTGTGGGCTCGGAAGTCCCAGGCCCGCGCAACGAAGCGAGCAGGACCGTCTTCCGGTGAACCGGCGCCGTAAGCGCCGGACGCTACTGCTCGGCCAGCCAGGCAAGCAGCCCCTTCTGGGCGTGCAGGCGGTTTTCAGCCTGGTCCCACACGATGGCGTTGTCGCTCTCCAGGGCCTCGTCGGTCACTTCTTCGCCGCGGTGGGCGGGCAGACAGTGCATCAGCGCGCGGTCGCCGAGCAGGTCGGTCGTCACCTGGAAGCCGTCGAAGTCCGCGAGCTTCTCCTCGCGGCGGTCCTCCTGGCCCATGCTGACCCAGACGTCCGTGTAGACCACGTCGGCGTCGGTGACCGCCTCCTGCGGGTCGGTCGTGGTCGCGGGCGCGCGGCCCAGCCCGTCCGCGCGAGCGAGGACGCTCTCGTCGACTTCGTAGCCGTCGGGGGTGGCGACGGTCAGCTCCAGCCCGGCCATCGCGGCGCCGAGGACGAACGACTGACAGACGTTGTTGCCGTCGCCGACCCACGCGACCGTCGGGTCCTCGAAGTGCTCGCGGATGGTGAGTAAGTCCGCGAGCGTCTGACAGGGGTGGGCGTCGTCGGTCAGGCCGTTGACGACCGGCACGTCCGCGTACGTCGCGAGGTCGACCACGTCCGCGTGGTCGAAGACGCGGGCCATGATGAAATCGGCGTAGCGACCGATGGCGCGGGCGGTGTCTTTGATCGGCTCGCCGTGGCCGAGGTGGATGTCGTCGGGGCCGAGGAAGATGGCGTGGCCGCCCAGCTGTGTCATCCCCGTCTCGAAGGAGATGCGGGTTCGGGTCGAGGGCTTCTCGAACAGCATCGCGAGGGTCTGGTTCGCCAGCGTGCCGGCGCCGCCGCTGTCGCCGGCTTTGATCGCGGCGGCACGGTCCAGCACCGCGGCCAGTTCGTCGGTCGTGAGGTCGTCGACGTCCAGTATGTCGGTCATGGGTCGGGTCAGTTGTGAGTTGGTCGCGTGTGTCTCGGTGGTCAGTCGGCGAGCAGGTCGGCCGCGACGTCTTCGAGGACGATGACGGCCTGGTCGAACTCCGGCAGCGGGAGGTGCTCGTCGGGCGCGTGGTCGAGGTCAGAGTCGCCGGGGCCGTAGGTCACCATCGGGCAGTTCCACGCCTGTGCGTAGACGTTCATGTCACTCGTGCCGGTCTTGCGGAGCAGTCGCGGGTCCACCCCGCGTCGCCGGATCGCCGCCCGGAACGCCCGCGCGACCGGCGTCCGCGGGCTCTGCATCACCGGCTCGACCAGGTCGTGCCAGTTGACGGTGCCGTTTTCGAGGTGGCCGTCCGCGAGTTCGCGTACCTCGCCGGTCGCGTACTCCGGCGGGACGCGCAACTGCACCTCCATCGTCGCCTCGACGGAGAGGCCGTCCGACGACGGGCCGCCCGCGAACTCGGTGGGCTTGCAGGTCACCCGCTCGAAGACGGGCACCCACTCGTCGTGGCCGAACTCGCTCTCGACGCGGGTCCACCAGTCCATCGCGTCCTGGATGGCGTTGTTCTCCGGCCGCGAGGAGTGGCCCGACTCCGAGGTGGCGACGTAGGTCCCGCCGAGCAGGCCCCGATAGCCGAGCGTGATGCCGTCCGCGCCCGAGGGCTCGCCGTTGACGACGGCCTCGGGCGCCGACTCGCGGTCACCGACGAGGTAGCGCGCGCCCCGTGAGTCGACCTCTTCGCCGACGACGCCGACGAAGGAGGCGCCCGTCCGAGCGGCCGCCACCGCCAGCGCCGCCAGCGGCCCCTTCGCGTCGACGCTCCCGCGACCCCACAGCACGTCGCCACCGTCGGGCCCGCTGTCCGCCTCGACCCGCACTGGAATATCCCCCGGCACCGTGTCGAGATGGGAAGTCAGGAGGACACCGTCGTCGGCGGGTGCGCGGACGTTGCCGACCTCGTCGATCCACGCCTCGCGGTCGTGGGACTCGAAGAAGTCGACCAGCAGTTCGGCGCACTCGCCCTCGTCGGGCGCCACCGACGCGGTCTCCACGAGGTCGACGAGCAACGCGCGAGCTGCCTCGTCGACCGGGACGGCGTCGGCGCCGTCGGCGGTGTCGGCCTCACTCATCGCCGACCACCTCGGCCATCGCGTCGACGACGCGGTCGGCGTGGGCCTCTTCGATAGTTAGTGGCGGGAGCAAGCGGACGACGGTCCGTCCCGCGGGGAGCGCCAGGATCCGGTGGTTCAGGGCGAGTTGCTTCAGTGCGCGGTTGGCGCCGCGACCGACCTCGACGCCGACCATCAGCCCCTCGCCGCGCACCTCGCGGACGTCGTCACCGAGTTCTGTCTCCAGACGTTCCATGAGGTAGCTGCCGACGTCGGCGGCGTGGGTCGGGATGCCCTCCGCGACGATGGTCTCGACCGTCGCGCCGGCCGCGGCGGAGATGACCGGTCCGCCCGAGAACGTCGAGGCGTGTGAGCCGTAGTTTTCGGCGATCCACTCGCGACAGAGCGTCGCGCCGACCGGGAAGCCGTTGCCCAGTCCCTTCGCCGCGGTGATCATATCGGGGACGACATCAGCCCACTCGGAGGCCCACAGCGTGCCCGTTCGGCCCATCCCCGTTTGCACTTCGTCGAAGATGAGCGCGGCCCCGCTGGTCGCCGTCTCGACGCGGGCCGTCTGGAGGAACTCTTTGGTCGGCGGGTTGATCCCACCTTCCCCCTGGACGGGTTCGACGATGACCGCCGCCGTCTGGTCGTCGACCGCCTCGGCCATCGCTTCCGGATCGCCGTAGGGGACGAACTCCACATCGCCGATAAGCGGCTCGTACGGTTTCTTGTACTTTTGCTTCCAGGTCGTCGCGAGCGCGCCCATCGTCCGCCCGTGAAAGCCCTGCATCGTCGCGACGATCTTCGAGTTTCCGGTCGCGGCGCGGGCGAATTTCAGCGCCGCCTCGTTTGCCTCGGTGCCCGAGTTACAGAGCCACGTGTAGTCGATGTCGCCCGGCGCCGTGTCGGCGAGCAGGTCGTACAGCGCCGTGCGCGCAGCGTTGGGGTAGGATGCCTGCACGTAGGTCAGTTTCTCGAACTGCTCGGTGACGGCGTCGTGGACCGCGGGATGGCCGTGTCCGAGCGGGACGCAGGCGTAACTGGCGCCCATGTCGAGGTACTCTGTGCCGCCGTCGTCGGTGAGGAAGGCGCCGTCGCCCGCCTCGATCTGAATCGGTTTCTCAGAGAAGACGAATCCGGTCATATATTCACTCACTCGCCCTCCGACGTATCGCTTTCACTTTCGGTCGACGCGTCGGCCCCGTCGAGCGCCGAGGCGTACACGTGGGTCCCGCCGCCGGACAGGGCCGACAGGATCGGCTCGTCGGCGTTGGCGTCCGCGACGACCACCTCGTCGGCGCCGCCCGACAGCGCTTCCTCGACGGCCATCACTTTCCGCCCCATGAACCCCTCCGCGGCCGATTCGAGGGCTTCCCACTCCGCGGGCGTTTCGACGGACTCGATCAGGGTCGAGGGGTCGTCAGGGTCCGCGTAGATACCCTCGACGTCCGTCAGCAGGACGAGCGTCGCGTCCAGTGCGCCCGCGATGTGGGCGGCCGAGCGGTCGGCGTCCGTGTTGACCGCGATGACCTCTTCGTCGCCCTTGCCAGCCATCGGCGGACTCGCGACGGGCGTGTAGCCGTCGGCGAAAAGCGTCTCCAGCAACTCGGCGTTGACCTCCTTGATCGTTCCGGAGTGGTCGCCGCGTTTGATCTTGCGCTTGCCGTCCTCCACGACGCGCACCGCGGACTTGCGGGGGCCGTACAGCAGTTTCCCGTCGACGCCGTTCAGGCCCACCGCGTCGACGCCCTGACTCTGGAGACCGGCGACGAGTCGCGTGTTGAGGTGGCCGAACACCATCTCGAACACCTCCATCGTCTCCGCGTCGGTGAAGCGGCCGACGACGCCCGACGGCGTCTCGACGTACTCGGGCTCGATGCCCAGCCGCTCCAGCGTCTCGTCGACGGCGGTCGAGCCACCGTGGACGACCGCCACGTCCTCTTCACGGTCGTTCGCGAGCGTTCCAACGTCCGAGAGCGCCCCCGCGGGGTCGACCGCGCGAGCGCCGCCTATCTTGACGACTGTCGTCATGTGATTCTGTTAGGGCGCTCCGACCGGGTGCAGTCCCTGGAAGTCGAGCCCGGCAGTCTCCTCGATGCCGAGCGCGACGTTCGCGGCGTGGACCGCCTGCCCCGCCGAGCCTTTCATCATGTTGTCGATGGCCGCAAAGACCACGAGCCGCCTGTTGCCGGGGTCGAGTTCGAAGCCGACTTCGGCCCTGTTCGTCCCCGCGACCGCCTTCGGCTCGGGGTAGCGGTACACTCCGCCGCCGCCGGCCACGAGTTCGACGAACGGCTCGTCCTCGTAGCTGCCGCGATACGCGCCCCAGAGGTCGCCCTTCGAGACGGGCTCGCCGGGGAAGACGTGACACGTCGCGCTCGCGCCGCGAGTCATGTCCACCGCGTGGACGGTGAACGAAACGTCCAGCCCGAGGAACTGCTCGATTTCGGCCTCGTGGCGGTGGCCCGTCGGCGCGTACGGGCGGACGACGCCCGAGCGCTCGGGATGGCTGGAAGCCTCACCGCCGCCGGCGCCGCCCTCCGAGGACCCCACTTTCACGTCGACGACGACCTGCTCGTCGCCCGAGAGGATCCCCTCGTCGACGAGCGGTTTGAGTCCCAGGATCGTCGCGGTCGCGTTACAGCCGCCCGAGGCGACGAGGTCCGCGCCGGGCAGCTCCTCGCGGGTCAGTTCAGGCAGGGCGTACACCGCGTCGTCGAGCAGCTCGGGCCGGCTGTGGCCGTCGTACCACTCGTCGTACTGGGCCTCGGTGTCCAGCCGGAAGTCCGCCGAGAGGTCGACGACGGTCTCGGCAGCGTCGCGAAACTCGTCGATCTGGCCCATCGAGACGCCGTGCGGCGTCGCGGCGAACAGCACGTCGACCGACTCCAGGTCCTCGGGCGAGGAAAAGCGCAGATCTAGCCCGCGCAGGTTCGGGTGGGCGTGGCCCACTGTCTTGTTCTCCTTGGAGCGGCTGGTGGCCTGGACCACCTCGAACTCGGGATGGCCGGCCAGCAGGCGGAGCAGTTCCCCACCGGTGAACCCGGACCCGCCGACGACCGATGCCGTGTAGCTCATGATACTGTCTCAGCGACGCGTCAGGTCGTAACTTCTGCGGTTTCGTCGTCGGCGCTCTCGCTCGACTCGCCGCCGTCCGCGTCGGACCCGTCACCGTCGTCGGCGTCCGCCGCTTCGGCGGCCGTCGCTTCCAGCCAGTCGACCACCTCGCTCGGCACGTCCACCGCGGACACCTCGTTGAGCGCTTTGAACTCCACGGTGTGATTCACTTCGTGGACGGTGTAGCCCGTCGGTTCGCCGTCCTCGTCGAGGCCGGTTTCCATCAGGTCGATGCCGAGCAGGCCGCCGCCGACAGCGTCGCTGGCCTGGCGGACGAGCGATTCGATCTCCGGGGTGATCTCGACAGTCGCGGTCTCCGCACCCCGGGAGGCGTTCGTGAGCCAGTGGTCAGACGAGCGGACCATCCCCGCGATGGGCTCGCCGTCGACGGCCACGACGCGCAGGTCCCGACCGGGCTTGTCGACGAACTCCTGGACGTAGAAGACCTTGTGCTCGTAGTGGCCGAGCGTCTCCTTGTGTTCGAGGATCGCTTCGGCGGCCGAGCGCGAATCGATCTTCGCCATGAGGTTGCCCCACGAGCCGATCACGGGCTTGAGCACGCAGGGATAGCCGAAGGCCTCGATGGTCTCCAGGGCCGCGTCTTTCGTGAACGTCACCTCGGTGTTCGGCGTGGGGACGCCGGCGCCCTCAAGCGCGAGGCTGTTTTTCACCTTGTCCGCACAGACCTCCGCCGTCTCGGGTCCGTTGACCACCGGGATCCCGTACGCGTCGGCGAACTGCGTGACGTACAGCGACCGACTCGTCGCGAGACAGCGGTCGACCAGCAGATCGACGTCGGTCATCGACTCGGGCGGGTCCGAGAGGGTGAACCGCTCCTTGCGGACGTCGATCTTGGTGATCTCGTGGTCGCGCTCGCGCAACTCCTCGAGCAGGAGCTTCTCGTCCCGGCGGATCCGGGAGTAAAGGACGCCGACGTGCATGCTCACTCGCCCCAGTCCTCTTCGAGCTCCGGCGCCGTCTCGAGAACCGCTGGCTCCGTGTCGACGACCTCTAGCTCTGCACCGCAGGTCGCGCAGTCGACGATCTCTCCAACCTCGATACTGTCGTGCAGGGAGACTTCCGCCCCACACTCGACGCAGTCCGTCATCGTACCCGCTACTCGCGCAGCTATCTACTTAAAGCCTTCGGACCTATCAGATGTCAGAAATTACCTACAAAGCACTCTAAGCGCATCGGGGGCGTCAAATTCGCGGCAGTAGGTTCGCTACGTAATTTTGTTGGTATGTTCCCCTCGTGGGGGTCGCGGTCGGAGGCCGTCGTGGTAGGTAGTCGGGTGGTGGGCAGTGCGGTGGTGAGCGGTCGGCGTGCGCTCACTCATACGTCGCCACCTCCGCGTCGAGCGCAGCGGCGGCCGCCGCGACGGCCTCGCTACGCTCGGTGACGGCCGCGCGGTCGTCGGCCAGCGTCTCGCGGGCGCGCTCCAGGTGGGCCGTCACGGCGGCGGGCGCCGGACCGCCACGTGAGTCCCGCATCGCGACGCTCTCCGCGGGGGAAAGCGTCGCCTCCAGCGTCTCGTGGTCGACGTACGCGGTCAGCGGGTCGCCGAGCACGTCCTCGGCCGCCGCTTCCAACTCGGCGATCTCGGGCGTGTCCTGGCCCGGACCCAACCCCGCGGCGACCGCCGCGACGACCTCGTGAGCGGTTCTGAACGGCACGCCCGCCATCGCCAGGCGGTCGGCGACACCTGTCGCCGTCGAGAACCCGGCCGCCGCTTCGTCGGCGAGTACACTCTCGTTCCAGGTCGCGGTCGTCACCGCACCGGTCGCCACCTCCAGCGCCGGCGGCACGGCGTCGACGACCGTCCAGGCGTGGGGCGTCGCCTCCTGTAAGTCGATGTTGTACGAGCGGGGCAGCCCTTTCAGCGTCGTCAGCAGACCCTGGAGTGCTCCTTGGGCCTCGCCGGCGGTCGCGCGGACGATCTCCAGCGTGTCGGGGTTTTTCTTCTGGGGCATGATCGAGGACGTCGACGCGTAGTCGTCGCTGATCTCGAGGTAGTCGCGGCCGCTGTAGACCACCAGGTCCTCGGCCAGCCCCGACAGTGTCGTCGCCAGCGTCGCCAGCGCGCTCGTCGACTCGACGAGGAAATCGCGCGAGGCCGTCGCGTCCATCGCGTTCTCGACAACCCCATCGAAGCCGAGCAGTTCTGCGGTGCGCTCGCGGTCAACGTCGAAGGGCGTCCCCGCGAAGGCCGCCGCGCCCAGCGGCGACTGGTTGGTCCGATCGTAGGCCGCGAGCAAGCGTTCGGTGTCGCGGGCGAGGACGCTCTCGTAGGAGCACAGCCAGTGTGCGACGGTCACCGGCTGGGCGTACTGGAGGTGCGTGAAGCCGGGCAGGAGTGTCTCGGTGTGGTCGGCGGCGGTGTCGAGCAACTGCTCGCGCGCGCCGACCACCGTCGCCAGCGCGTCCTGCAGGTCCGCGCGCAGGCGATACCGGATGCAGGTCGCCACCTCGTCGTTGCGCGAGCGGGCGGTGTGCATCCGCCCGCCCTCGGGGCCGACGCGCTGGATCACGGCCGTCTCGATGGCCTCGTGGACGTCCTCGGCGTCGGGCAGGTTGGCGTGGCCGGCCGCCTCGACGTCGTCGAGCGCCACCAGGATCGACCCCGCGGCGTCGTCGTCGATAATCCCCTGCTCGGCGAGCATCACGACGTGTGCCCGGTCGACCGCCAGGTCGGCCGCGAAGATGCGTTCGTCGGCCGCGAGCGAGGACATGAACCCGCGTGCCGGCCCGCCGGCAAAGCGGTCGCGGCGAACGGCGGTGCCGCCGGTCTCGTCGGCTGCGCTCTCCGAACCGGTCGCCCCGTCCGCGTCGTGGGTGTCCTCGCCGTCGGTCATCTCACTCGCTCTCGTTCTCGCCGCCGGGGTCACCGCCGTCCGCGGCGGCCTCCGCCTCTTTGCCGGCGACGCTCTCGGCGACGCGGTTGGCCAGGCGCGACTGGAAGCCGTGGTACTTCGCGACGCCGGTCGCGTCGTTTTGCTCGATATCGTCGGTGACGGCCTCCTCGTTGAACGAGGCGGCCGACTCGCTGTAGACCGCGTAGTCGCTCTCGCGCCCGACCGGGCGGGCCTGCCCGCCGTCGAGTTTCACCGTCACGGTCCCCGTGACCTTCGTCTGTGTCTGCTCGATGAATCCTTCGAGCGCCGTCGTCAGCGGCGCGTCGACGAGCCCCTCGTAGCCCTTCTCGGCCCAGCGCTGGTCGACCTGCTGTTTGAACGACCGCTCTTCCTGCGTGAGGACCAGACTCTCCAGGGCCTCGTGGGCGTTCAGCAGGACCGTCGCCGCGGGGTGCTCGTAGTTCTCGCGCACCTTGAGCCCGAGCATGCGGTCCTCCATCGTGTCGGTGCGACCGATGCCGTGTTTCCCTGCGCGCTCGTTGAGTTCCTCGACGAGCTCGACCGCACCGGTCTCCTCGCCGTCGAGCGCCACCGGCACGCCCTGCTCGAAGGTCAGTTCGAGCGTCTCGGGCTCGGCCGACCCGGGTGCCTGCGTCCAGTCGTAGATCTCCTCGCCGGGAACGTGGGCCGGGTCTTCCAGTTCCGAGCCCTCGACCGAGCGACTCCAGAGGTTCGTGTCGATGCTCCAGCGGCCGCCGTCGCCGCCCTCTACGGGCAAGTTCTTCTCCTCGGCGTATTCGTTCTCCCACTCGCGGGTGAGCCCGAGTTCCCGCACGGGGGCGAGCACGTCCAGGTCCGACGCACGCCAGACGGCCTCGAAGCGGAGCTGGTCGTTGCCCTTCCCGGTACAGCCGTGAGCGAGGGCGCTACAGCCCTGCTCCTCGGCCACCTCGAGGATGGCGTTAGCGATGACCGGGCGCGCCAGCGCGGTGCCCAGCGGGTACCCCTGGTAGGTGCCGTTCGCCTTCACGGACTGGAGACAGAGGTCGGCGAACTCCGCCTTGGCGTCGACGACGTAGTGGTCGAGTCCGAGCGCTTCGGCCGTCTCGGCGGCCTCGTCGAACTCCTTTGCGGGCTGGCCGACGTCGACGGTGACGCCGATGACGTCGTCGTAGCCGTACTCTCCTTTGATCAGCGGGACGCAGACTGTCGTGTCGAGCCCGCCCGAGAAGGCGAGCGCGACGGTGCCGGATGGGTCGGATGTCATATCTGGTGTGGGTTGTCGGGTGCGATGTCCGCCCGGAACCCGACGGTGGCGGGAGTTGGAAACGGGACGTGGCGACGTGGGGAGTGGGTAGTAGCGGGCCTAACGGCCCGGTCGTCGTCGCCGTCGGAGAAGTCGGACGGACCCATCGGTGGTCGTCGCGGCCGGACCGGAGCGACGGATCCGCGTCATGTACCCGCAGCTAGCTCCGGTTCGGTACTAAAACCTATCGAAGCGGGCCGGAGTCCCACGTGATCGTCCGGTACAGTTCAGCGGAGTGAGCCGCCGAAAGGGCGAACAGTGACGACCGCTCGAAAGCGAGAGCGGCGACGCGGTAACAACCGCGGAAAACGGAGAGCGGCGACGCGGTAACAACCGCGGAAAACGGAGAGCGGCGAAGACCAGACCTGGGCGCGCACGAACGCGTTGCGGGCCGGCCGGGCTACACCCCTCAGGGCGACGCGAGGCGGACCGTCACATGCTCGTCGCCGGCGAGCGCGTCGACGTTTCCGTCCGGGTCACGCTCACTCTCACTTTCGGACTCGTTTTCGGTTTCGGACTCGTTTTCGGATTCGTTTTCAGTTTCCGACTCGTTGCCGTCGTCGCGCGGTCCGCGGTCGTCGGGCGGTCCCGGTTCGTCGGTCTCGTTGCTGTCTTCACCGTCGTTCGCGTTCGGTCCGCGGTCGTCGGGCGGTCCCGGTTCGTCGTCGGTTTCATCGCTCTCGTTCGCGTTCGGCCCGCGGTCACCGCGTGGCTCGCGGTCCGCTGGCGGGCCGACGCCGTTGCCCACGCCGCGGCCGGCGATGGACCGCGCGACCGCGGCGGTCTCCGGGCCGGTCAGGTTCCGCGCTTCCGTTCGTAGCGTCCGAATCGACGTGACGGTGACGCCGTTGGCTTCGAGGGCCGTCTCCGGCAGCCCCGCCGCGACCGATTCGGTCTCGTTCGCCAGCCGCTGGAGCGTGCGTTGCCTGGCGTGGATCTCCGTGAGTTGCGCGCGGAACTGACCGGTCCCGATCGACCCGTTCTCGTGAGCCGCGACGAGTTCGCGCTTGGCCTCTGATAGCTGTACGAGTCGCTCGCTGATGTTCTCGACCGTCGTGCCGACGAGGCGCGCTTTCGACCCGTTCGACGCCGCGGCGGCGACCCGCTGGCCGAACGCTCGGGCCGTCACTTCACCGTCCAGTTCCGCGCGTTGGACGCCGACCACACCGGCGAGCCGCTCGCCGGGGGCCAGCGACTCGGTGCCAGGGTCGGTCGCGGTGGTCCCGCCGTCGCCCGGCGTCTCGGTCTGTGCCAGCGCCGGCCCCACCAGCGCCAGCGCCGGCACCGCCCCGACGACCACGACGACGGCCACGACCGCCACGGCGACCGGTGGTATCTCGTCCATCTTACTCCCTGCTTGGCACCCTATTCACATATAAATCCACGTTCCCCAACCCGGATCAAGCCGGATTAAGCCCGATTCGACTGCTCGTAGAACAGGCCGCTCTCGTGCGGTTTTCACCGAGACACGACATCCTCGCTCGTGAACGGCCGAAACCTATAAATCGCTCTCTTCGGGGAGCGCGACGACGTTCTCGCGCCCGATGCGGAAGGTTTCGACGGCGTCCTCGTCGCGTAGCGACCCGATGACCTGGCTCGTCTTCGCGTCGGTCCAGTCGTACTCCGTGGCGATCTGCTGTTGTTTGATCCGGCCACCGTTCTCTTCGAGGAGCTTGATTACGCGTTCCTCGTTGCTCAGCAGTTCCTCGGGCGGTTCGCTCCGCCCGCCGTCGTCGGCGCCCGCTCCGTCGTCAGTTTTCCCGTCGCTGTCGCCGGCGTCCGCGTCGGGACCGCTGTCCGCGGCAGCCGCGGTACTGCCGCCGCCAGCGGCGGTTCCGAGCGGTTGGCCGCCGTCGTCCTCGCGGAGGCGGCCGGCGACGAGCCAGCCGCCGCCCAGGAGCGCCGTGACCGCGACGACGGCCGCAAGCAGCATCGTCCCGGGCAGCCCCGAACTACTCCCGCCGGTCGAGACGACGAGGCGGGGCTCCTCCGGGCCGAAACTCGTGCGACCGTTCCACGTGACCGAGTCCGCACTGGACTGGTCGGGCGGCGGCGTGACGCTCGTCCGCTCGTAGGCGTCAGGCCAGGCAAGCACGAGCGAGGATTCGCTGTCGAGGAAAAACCCCGAGAGGGCGTCGCCGGCCCGGAGGCGGTCGCCGTCGACCGCCGCGAAGCTCTCCCAGGTGAACCGGTAGGTCAACACGCCGTAGCGCTGGGGGGTTTGCTCGATAGTCGTACTCACGCTGAGGTTCGCGAGCGCCATCTCGCGACTGGTGGCGTTCTCGGCACTGCGGACGGTCCGGTTCATCCCCGTTCCGAACTGACTGGTGAACGCCGAGGCGTTCGCGTCGACGTCAGCCTGGACCGATTCGAAGGCCGCCGTCTCGTTTTCAGTGGCGAGGCGGACCCGCAGGTCGACGGTCCAGGCGGCGTCGCCGCTTTCGGCCACGTCGGCCCGCATCACCACGACATCGGGGTCGACCTGCGTCTGGGCGAACAGCGCGTCCGAACCGACCTGTTCCCGGCTGGTCGACGACGCGTCGCCAGTCCCCGGGACCGTGACTGACGCCGCCTGCCCGGCGGCTGTCGGGGCGCCAGCAGCCGGGAACACGAGCGCCGACAACCCGACCACGACCACGAGTGCGACGGCGACTCGCCCCCGGTCCTCGTTCATCGTCCGTGGCGTCGGCCCCGACGGCTGAAAGCCTTTCGTGCCGCCCTAACGGCGTCGGCCCCACGGCTGTCCCCCTCGTGTCACCGTCGTGGCTAGGTGTTCAGCGGGGCCGTCACCGTGAACGGGGACAATCACTAACAGACCGGCACGTCAACGGCGGCTTATGGACACCCGCGCGGACATGGAGGCCGAGACGCTACTGAAGATCATCCTCGCCCTCGTGGTCGTCTGGATCGTCGTCGAGATCGTCACCGAGATCCTCGGCATAGTCGCCTGGCTGCTCGGGCCGTTCCGCCCGCTGTTCGGCCTGGTGATCATCGCCCTCATCGTCCTCTGGCTGCTCGACCGGATCTGAACCGGGAACCGAGGACAGCCCCGCGCGACCGACGCGCTTTTTCCCGCCGCCAGCCTCGGATCGACCGTGTACAGCCTGAACGTCCCGCTGCCGGGATCGGTCGGCTCGCTCGCCCGTGACCTGGGGATCCAGCTGACCGACGCGACTGTCCGCCGGCGCGGCGAGCACACGCTGGTCTGCAAGCGCCTCGGCCGCGGCGACGCCGCGACCTACCACGAACTCGAAGCCCGGGCACGAGAGGCGCTGGCCGGCGAACCGCCGTTCGAAGTACGGGTCGCCGGCGTCGACTGTTTCACCGAGGCCGCCACGGGCGAGTCCCCAGTCGTCTATCTGGCCGTCGAGAGCCCGGGTCTCGAGGCGCTGCACGACCGGCTGTGTGACGTGTTCGACCCCGTCGACGGGATCGAGGGTGAGGACTACGTCCCCCACGTCACCGTCGCGCGCGGCGGGTCCATCGAGCGCGCCGCGGACCTGCGCGAGCGTCCCTTCGAGCCTATCGAGTGGACTGTCCCCGAACTGGCGTTCTGGGACGCCGAGCGCTCACAGTCGGTCAGTACCGTTGCGCTGCCGGGATGAGGGCGGGCCGCGACTGGGGACGGACACACCCCGCCGCCGTCGGAAACGCTTTTTGTCGCCCCGCTCCCTCTGGTGGATATGGATTACCTGGAAGTCGAGGGTCGCCGCGAGTTCGTCGCGCGACTGGAGACGGGGGGCGACTGGCGGGCCCAGATCGAGGGGTTCGCCGCCGACGAAGGGGTCGAGGCGGCCTTCTTTTTCGGCCTCGGCGCGGTGCAGGACGCCGAGCTCCTCTACTACGACCAGGACGACGAGGAGTACTACCCCGAGTCGTTCGACGAACCGCTGGAGATGGCCGCCTGCGTCGGCAACGTCTCGAACCTCGACGGCGAGCCGTTCGCCCACACCCACGCCGTCCTCTCGCGGGCCGACGGGACGACCGTCGCCGGCCATCTCGACAGCGCCACCGTCTTCGCGGGCGAACTGTACGTCCGCGAGTTCGACGCCGCGCTCGACCGCGCGTACGACGAGGCGACCGGGCTGGACCTGTGGCCGCTGTGACCGGCCGACCACGGAGCACACAGATGAGAGGTGACGAATGAGACCCGAAGACGAGCGCTACTTCGAGCGCCTGGAGTCGGGACTGGACGACGCCTTCGACGTGGCCGAGCGGGCCCGCGAGGTGGGCGGCGACCCCGCCGACGAGGTGGAGATCCCCGTCGCCCGGGACATGGCTGACCGTGTGGAGAACATCCTCGGCATCGACGGCGTCGCCGAGCGTGTCCGCGAATTAGAGGGCGAGATGAGCCGCGAGGAGGCGGCGCTCGAACTCGTCTCCGACTTCGTCGACGGCGACGTGGGCGACTACGACACCCGCGCCGGCAAGGTCGAGGGCGCGGTGCGGACCGCCGTCGCGCTGCTGACGGAGGGGGTCGTTGCCGCGCCAATCGAGGGGATCGACCGCGTCGAGATCCTGGAAAACGACGACGGTACGGAGTTCGTCAACGTCTATTACGCCGGACCGATCCGCTCGGCGGGCGGGACCGCCCAGGCCCTGTCGGTGCTGGTGGCCGACTACGCCCGCGCCATGCTCGACATCGACCAGTACAAGGCCCGCGAGGAGGAGATCGGCCGTTACGCCCAAGAGATCGACCTCTACGACGCCGAGACTGGCCTCCAGTACTCGCCCAAGGAGAAAGAGTCGAAGTTCATCGCCGAGCACATGCCGATCATGCTGGACGGCGAGGCGACCGGCGACGAGGAGGTCTCTGGCTACCGCGACCTCGAACGGGTCGACTCCAACTCCGCCCGGGGCGGGATGTGTCTCGTCATGGCCGAGGGGATCGCCCTCAAGGCTCCGAAGATCCAGCGCTACACTCGCGACCTCGAGGAGGTCGACTGGCCGTGGCTCCAGGACCTCATCGACGGCACCATCGGGAAAGACGACGGCGAGAGCGAGGCCGACGAAGGGGACGGTGGCGACGACGGGGGCGACGACGCCGAGAGTGAGGGAGCAGACGGCGAAGCCGCGGACGACGGCGAGGACGGGGCCGACGAGCGCGATGGGCCGCCCCGCGCGGACCCGAGCGAGAAGTTCCTCCGGGACCTGATCGCGGGACGCCCGGTGTTCTCGCATCCGAGCGAGGCCGGCGGCTTCCGCCTGCGCTACGGTCGAGCGCGCAACCACGGCAACGCGACCGCGGGCGTCCACCCGGCGACGATGCATCTCGTCGACGACTTCCTCGCGACGGGGACCCAGATCAAGACCGAGCGCCCCGGCAAGGCCGCGGGGGTCGTCCCCGTCGACACCATCGAGGGACCGACGGTCAGGCTGGCGAACGGCGAGGTTCGGCGCATCGACGACGCCGAGGACGCACTGGCGATCCGCAACGGCGTCGAGAAGGTCATCGATCTGGGCGAGTACCTCGTCAACTACGGCGAGTTCGTCGAGAACAACCATCCGCTCGCGCCCGCGGGCTACACCGTCGAGTGGTGGGTCCAGGAGTTCGCCGAGGCCGGTGCCGACGTGCAGGCGATGCGCGACTCGCTCGACGTCGACCTCGCCGACCCCAGCGCCGAGGAAGCGCTTCAGTGGGCCGACGAGTACGACGCGCCGCTCCATCCCAAATTCACCTACTGCTGGCACGACGTGACCGTCGACGAGGTCTGCGCGCTCGCGGACGCCGTCGACGAGGGCGAGGTCGTCCAGACCGACGGCGCGAGCGAGGTCCCGCGCTCCGAGGAAACGGGCGGGAAGGGAGTTGAGGCGGACGACCGCGACGCAACCGCGGACGGCCACGACCGCGACGCCGGCGCGGCCGCCGCGGGCGACCTGCTTCTCCCCCGTACCGAGACGGTCCGCGAGACGCTCGAACACCTGCTGGTCCAGCACACCCAGGACGACGACACGCTCGTCGTCCCGGACTGGCGCCCGCTCGTCCGGACGCTCGGTTTCTCCGACGCGCTCGAACGGCTCTGGGCCCCGGCCACCTTCTCGGACCGAGCACGGACATACGGGGGCGGTGGCGAAGCGAGCGACGCCCAACTCGACTCGTCGGCCGCCTCGACCGCCGACGGCTCCAACGCCATCGAGGCGGTCAACGAGGTCGCGCCGTTCCGGGTGCGCGAGCGCGCCCCGACTCGCATCGGCAACCGGATGGGCCGGCCCGAAAAGTCCGAGAAGCGCGACCTCTCGCCGGCGGTCCACACGCTCTTTCCAATCGGCGAGGCCGGTGGCTCCCAGCGCAAGGTCGGCGACGCCGCCACCGCCGGCGACAGCGTCGACGGCACCCGGGGCCAGGTCGAACTCGAAGTCGGCCGCCAGGAGTGTACGGACTGTGGGACCCGCACCTACAAGCCGTGCTGTCCCGACTGCGGCGGCGTCTGTCGCGCGGTGTACGTCTGCCCGGACTGCGACAGCGAGGTCGAACCCGACGAGTCCGGCCGCGCGGAGTGTTCGCACTGTGAGACGCTCGCCTCGCCGACGCAGGTCACGACCGTCGACATCGGTGAGGAGTTCCAGCGCGCTCTCGCGACCTTGAACGAGCGACCCACCGCCTACGAGACGCTCAAGGGCGTCAAGGGACTCTCCTCCGAACAGAAGACGCCCGAACCGATGGAGAAGGGCGTCCTCCGGGCCAAACACGGTGTCTCCGCGTTCAAGGACGGCACCGTCCGCTACGACATGACGGACCTCCCCGTCACGGCCGTCCGCCCCGAGGAACTCGACGTGACCGCCGACGCCTTCCGCTCGCTGGGCTACCAGACGGACATCCGCGGCGACCCGCTGCGCCACGACGACCAACTGGTCGAACTCAGGGTACAGGACGTCGTCCTCTCGGAGGGCGCGGCCGAGCACATGCTCCGCACCGCCGACTTCGTCGACGACCTGCTCGAATCCTACTACGGCCTCGACTCCTTCTACGACCTCGACGAGCGCGACGACCTCGTCGGCGAACTGGTCTTCGGGATGGCTCCCCACACCAGCGCCGCGACTGTCGGCAGAGTTATCGGATTCACGACAGCTGCAGTCGGGTACGCGCACCCCTATTTCCACGCCGCGAAGCGGCGGAACTGCTTCCATCCGCAAACGAAGGTCTGGTACGAGGACACGTCGAGTGACCTCCGGCACGAGACTATCGAGTCACTTGTCGAGTCGCATCTCGATCCGGAGACAGCCGACCGCGACGACTTCGGAACGCTGGTTGATCACCTCGAACACCTCGATGGCGACCTCGCGGTTCCCTCGTTCAGTGACGGGGGGTCGCAGTCGATGCGATCGGTAGAGGCGGTCAGCAAACATCCGGCTCCGGAGCATCTCGTCGAGATCCGAACCGAATCCGGCCGGGAGCTCACGGTCACACCTGACCACGAGATTCACGTCTGGGACGCCGACCTCGGTCGGTTCGTTTCGGTCGCCGCCAGCGAGATCGGTGAGTCAGACCACCTCGTCACGCCGAAACACCTCGACAGTGCGTCGACGGCCGACGATGTCCGGCAGTTCGACCTCCTCGAAGCGTTCCTCGACGGAGACGTGATCGAAGACGACCGGCTGATGATCAAGGGCCTCGACAAGGACCGATTGTATGATCGATTCGAGCACCGTCTCGCCGACGACTGGGACGGTCAGTTTTATCCCCTCCAGAGTACCGCTGACCACCTCGGCCTCACGAAGAAGACGCTGAGTAACTACCTCTACAGAGAGAGCATCCCCGCCGAGTTACTCGCTCACTTCTTCGACTCGATCGAGGAACTGCTCGCGTTCGTGCCGGACGACGCGACACTCGGCGTCAAACGGGACAGCGCAGAGATCGATCGACACGTCGAACTCGACGAGCGCGTCGCGACATTGCTGGGTTACTACGCCGCTGAAGGATTCGCCCGCGAGCAGGAAACACCGAAAGGGCGGATCCACCAGACGACGATCTGTGGTACGGACGAGGAAGCCCGCGAGTTCTTCCTGGACGTGCTCGAAACGGAGTTCGGTGTCGACCCGTACGTCGAGAATCACGCGAAAGTGACCGTCTCTGGACGACTGCTCCGCGGGTTCTTCGACACCGTGCTCGACGCTGGCATACACGCGCACACCAAGCGAGTCCCTCAGTGTATCTTCGATGCGCCAGAACGGATCGCAGGCGCGTATCTCTCGGGCTATTTCAGCGGTGATGGGTCCGCTGACACACAGGCTCCGCGCGTCTCGTCGACCACCGTCAGTCCCGAACTCAACTCCGATATCGTCGCACTCCTCACGCGACTCGGTATCACTGCGACGGTCAATACCCAGGAACCACGGCCGTTGGCCGAACAGTTCCCGGAGTTCTACGACCCGGATGACGACTCGATGTCGCGCCCATGTTTCGAGCTAACGGTTTCCCGTGACGATGCGGTCCGGTTCGCTGACCGTGTCGGTTTCCACCTCTCGGAGAAAGACGGCCGACTCCGACGACAAGTCGAGGATCGAACCGCTGACGGACGCCACGCCTACGTCTACGACGGCGGGACTGACGACTATCATCTTGATCCGATTTCGGACGTTTCCTACACTGAATCGGCCGTCGATCACGTCTACTGCCTCACTGTCGAGGAGACCCACTCGCTGATCGCCAACGACCTGTCGGCGAAGCAATGTGACGGCGACGAAGACTGCGTGATGCTTTTGATGGACGGCCTCCTCAACTTCTCCCGGCAATATTTGCCGAATCAGCGTGGTGGCCAGATGGATGCACCCTTGGTCATGTCCTCGCGGATCGACCCGGCGGAGATCGACGACGAGGCGCACAACGTCGACATCATGCGGGAGTACCCGCGGGAGTTCTACGAGGCGACGCGGGACCTGGCTGACCCCGGGGACGTCGAGGACATCATGACCATCGCGGAGGAGACGCTGGGGACTGACCGCGAGTACACCGGGTTCGACCACACCCACGACACGACGAACATCGCGGCGGGGCCGGACCTGTCGGCGTACAAGACGCTGGGGTCGATGGAGCAGAAGATGGATGCCCAGTTGGCCCTCTCGCGGAAGATCCGCGCAGTCGACGAGTCCGACGTGGCCGAGCGGATCATCGAGTATCACTTCCTGCCGGACCTGATCGGGAACCTGCGGGCGTTCTCCCGGCAGGACGTGCGCTGTCTCGACTGCGGCGAGAAGTACCGGCGG
>Ga0207733_100073_pt1 | contig 106321 bp, 93 predicted proteins | sample A23P3SouthBayCA_FD_187735 | JGI IMG/M metagenome (GOLD analysis project Ga0207733, IMG submission 187735) | Aerobic enrichment media microbial communities from Eden Landing Ponds, California, USA - A23 P3 (SPAdes) | ecosystem: Environmental > Aquatic > Marine > Unclassified | place: Emeryville...
CGACCAGTCGTCCCAGACGACTTCGGTGTCGTTCTCGACGAAGGTGGTCACGCCCGACTGGATCGCCTCGACGCAGTACAGCGTCGCCGCCGTCGCGTGCTCGTCGGCGTCCATCGTGAGCGTGCCCGGCCGCTTGACGTTGTACAGCCAGTCGAGTAGCCCCCGGCCCTCTTCGAACGAACCGCGCAAGAGGATGTCCGAGACGTGCGTGTGGGCGTTTATCAATCCCGGAATGACGGCTCCTCCCTCCGCATCGATCACGAGGTTGGCGTCGCGGTTCGCTTCGAGTTCGTTGGCCGGTCCGACGGCTACGATCTCGTCGCCCTCGACCGCCACGGCGCCGTCTTCGACGACGGTGCGGTCGGCGTCCTGCGTGATCACCGTCCCGTTCGTGACGAGCAGGTCGGTCATCGCTCACCACCGCAAGCGGCCGTCGCAGCGGTCCCCATTCCCGGGGCGTGCGCCTCGCCGACGGCACTGGCGGCGAGACAGTCGACGACCGCGCGGACGGCCATCCGGGCGGTGATCCCACCGGCGTCCGGGCCGGGCGACACCTCGACGACGTCCATCGCGTCGATCCCCGCGCTCGCGACGACGCCGAGGATCTTGAGCAGTTCCCGCGCGTGCAACCCGCCGTTGGTCGGGACGCCCGTCCCCGGCGCGGCGCTCGCGTCGAGGACGTCGATGTCCAGCGTGAGATACAGCGCGTCATTCCCGTCGGTCGCCGCGGCGACGGCGTCTTCGGCCACTGCGACCGGGCCCCGCTGTAGCACTTCATCGAGCGTGAACAGCGAGATTCCCCGCTCGCGCGCCCACTCCAGTTCGAATCTCGGGTTGGTCGGCCCGGTCAGGCCGACGATACTCACCTTCTCCGGGTCGAAGCCCGCCTCGTCGATGGTTCGCGCGATCGGACAGCAGTGGTTGTAGCGCTCGCCAGCCACCTCGGTCGCGGTGTCGAAGTGCGTGTCGACGAGGACGAGTCCGGGGTCGTCGGCGTGAGTAGCGAGGGCTCGCGTGCCGGCAGTCGTCACGGAGTGGTCACCACCGAGCATGACCGGCATCGTCCCGGCGTCGTGGAGCGCCTCGAGGTACTCTGTCGCCTGGTCGATAGAGCGAGCGGCGTTACCGGGAACGACAGGTACGTCCCCGCAGTCGGCGATATCGTAGTGGTCGCGCAGGTCGGTGTCGTACTCGAAGTGGTAGTAGCGTGTCTGCGAACTCGCGTCGCGGACGGCGCGGGGACCCTGATTCGTCCCGGTGCGACTGATACAGGTGCTGTCGAAGGGGAAGCCGACGACGCCCACGTCCGGCGCGTCGGCCGCGAACCCGTCGGCCGTCGGGTCGACGAGCGGCGCGCCCATGAACGTCGCCACCCCGCGGTCGAGGAAGGCGTTCGCTGGCTGCTCGGTTGCCATACGCCGGTCAACCGCGGGAACCGGAATAAACGTTTGCACAGGATCGGACGCGAACGTTCGATTTTTGTCCCGGAATCAACGGTCGAAGCGCCGAAGGACATGTTCGAGGCGTAGATTCTTGTACGAGGTCGCCCACAGGCGAGGTATGGCAGCGGACAGTAGTGGCGGCGTGCCCGATACCAGCGCGGGCGGCGCCGCGGTCGACGGCCACTACGACGTGATCGTGGTGGGCGTCGGCGGGATGGGCAGCGCTGCGGCGCTCGAACTCGCCCGACGCGGTCGAGACGTGCTCGCGCTCGAACGCTTCGACGTGCCCCACGCTCGGGGTTCCTCGCACGGCTACTCGCGGATCGTCAGCCGCTCGTTCTACGAACTGGACGCGTACATGCCGATCTACGACCGCGCCTGCGAACGCTGGGAAGAAATCGAGGACGAGTGGGGCCGAGAGGTCTTCTATCGGCGGGGCTCGCTCACGACCGGCGAACCTGGCACCGAGGTCGTCTCAACGGCCAGGCGGACCGCGGAACGCTTCGACGTGCCCCACGAGCGACTCGGCCCCGCCGAGGCTCGCGAGCGCTTTCCCGGCTACCGGATCCCCGACTCCCACGAGGTCGTCTTCCAGCCGACCGACGGTTTTCTGGTGCCCAGGGACGGCGTCTGCGCCTGCGTCGACCTGGCCCACGCCAACGGCGCCGAGATCCACGCCCGGACTAAAGTCCAAGAGTGGACCTCGGGCGGGAGCAGCGTCACCGTCGAAACCGACCGCGGCGACGCAACGGCGGACGCGCTCGTCGTGACCGCCGGCGCGTGGACGCCGGCCGTGTTGCCAGTCACCCGCGACGTCCTCGAGGCCGAGCGCCAGGTGCTCGGGCGATTTCGACCCACCGACCCGACTGCCGCCGGCCGGACCCACTCGACCGGCGGACCGTTCGGTCCCGACGACTTCCCGGTCTCTGCGATCACGACCGAGAACGGGCAGTACTCTGCGTTCCCCGCCTACGGGTCGCCCGGCGTGAAACTCGCCCGCGTTCACCACCGCGAGGAGACCGTCGACCCGGACGAGATGGACATGGCAGTAACCGCGGCCGACGAATCCGTCCTGCGGTGGTTCGGCGACCGCTACCTCACCGGCGGGACCGGTCCGACCATGCGCCTGGAGACTTGCCTCTACACCAACACCCCGGATCGGCGGTTCGTCGTCGACACCCACCCCGACCACGCGCGGGTCCACCTCGCTGCCGGGTTCTCCGGGCACGGCTACAAGTTCTGCCCGGTGATCGCAGAGATTCTGGCCGACATGGTCGAGGAGCGCCCCGCCGAGTTCGATCTGGAGCCGTTCCGATTCGACCGATTCTAGACGCGGGGAACGCTTATCTGCCGGGTTGCGGAACTGAGAGGCAGTGACACCGAGCGACGACAACCCCACGGACACCGGCGCAAGCGACGACGCGCCCCGCTTTACGGCCGGGGTGGGGAACGACCTACCGCCGAGCGAGGTCGCCGCCTGCGCCCGCGCACTCGACCGCCAGACGGCCTTCGAGGCCGTCCTCGTCGGCGACGAGGGCCTGGAGTACAATACACACGCCGCGCTCGCGCTCGCGGCCGCCGAGACCGAGCGGATCGACCTCGGGACGGGGGTAACCAATCCCTACACCCGTCACCCGGCGGTGACAACCGCGGCCGTGGCCACGCTCGACACCGTGAGCGAGGGGCGGGCGCGAATCGGCCTCGGCGTCGGGTCGCCCATCGTTCTCGATCCGCTCGGCTACGACCAGTCCGACCCGGTCGGCGTCCTCCGCGACGGCGTCCGCACGGTTCGAAGCCTGCTTGACGGTGAGGCTGTCTCAGTCGACCGACCGGAGTTCCGCGCCGACGAGGCGACCATCGACATCGAACCCCCCACCGAGGTACCGGTTTACGTCGCCGGTCGCGGCCCGCACGTCCTCGGCCTGGGTGGGTATCGCGCCGACGGCGTGATCGCCGGAGCCGGCCTTGCGAGCGCCGAGGGCGTGGCCTACGCTCGTGAGCACGTCGGGCGCGGCGCCGAGCGCGCCGGGAAGTCGATCGACGACGTGGATCTCGTGATATGGGCCTTCTGCTCGGTGGCCGAGGACGGCGACGCGGCGCGGGACGGCGTGGTCGAACTCGTCGCGCGGATCTTAGCGAAGGCCCCGGTCGCAGCCCTCGAATCGATCGGTGTCGACTCGACCGTCGCGCGACGCGTCGCTGACTTCGACGACCGCGAGGGGGTCGTTGGGGCCGCGACCGCCGACCTCCGCGACCTGGTCCCGCGGGCGACTATCGAACGCTTCGCCGTGGCGGGAACGCCCGACGAGTGTCACGAACAGGTCGCAGAACTCGTCGCGGCCGGCGCTGAGCACGTCGGCCTGCTCGCGTTCGAGAACAGCGAACGGAGCCGGAAAGAGTGCCTGCTGACCGTCGACGAGGCCGTTCTGGAGCCACTCGGCGCAACTCGGAATTGATACCGGACACTGGGCCAGCGATGACTGCTGAGGGCAGGCCGAGGGTTACCCACAATGGCCGATCGGACTGGGACTGGACGAACGTCCACAAATTTGGTCACACGGAAACGATTTTGCGGTACCGGGCGAGCGTACAGAGCGATGACGCATCTACCACCGTCGGTGCGGCCGCCGACGGAGACGGAGATCCGCGAGCACGGCGCGCACTTCGGACTCGAGTTGAGCGACGAGGAGGTGGCCGACTTCGCCGCGATGCTGTCGGGTCGGATGGCCGTTTACGAGCGGATCGAACACCTGCACGAGTCGCGCGAGCGGACCGAGCGCACCGGGCGGGCGGCGTTCGAACGCGACCCCGGCTATCGTCCCGGTCCCGACGAGGACCCGCACAACGCCGTCGTCACGCGCTGTCGCGTCGAGGGCGTCGACGACGGCCCGCTCGCGGGACTGGAAGTCGGGATCAAGGACAACGTCGCCGTCGCCGGCGTCGAGATGACTTGCGCGACGCCGGTCATGTCGGGATACGTGCCCCGCGACGACGCCTTCGTGGTCGAGCAACTCCTCCGTGCCGGCGCGACGATAACGGCGAAGACGAACATGGACGAGATGGCCGTCTCCGGCAGCGGCGAGATGACGCCGACGGGCCCGATCACCAACCCGGTCGACGACGACTATCTCGCCGGTGGCTCCTCCGGCGGGTCGGCGGTGGCGGTGATCACCGACGATGTCGACGTCGCCATCGGCACCGACCAGGCCGGGTCGCTCCGGACACCCGCGGCGTGGTCGGGCTGTGTCGGGTTCAAACCGACTCACGGCCTGGTCTCGTACTCGGGGATCGCACCGCTGGGCCACACGTTCGACCACGTCGGTCCCATCGCCGACTCCGCGGCCGACTGCGCGCTGGTCCTCGACGCGATCACGGGTCGGGATCCGACGGACCCGCGCCAGAACCGCACTGTGGCCGCCGACCCCGACGAGTACGCCGCCGCGGTCGCCGATGCCGACGGCATCTCGGACCTCACCGTCGGCGTTCTCGAAGAGGGGTTCGGTTCGGAGTTCGCCGAGTCGAGGGTCGACGAGGCCGTCCGCGACGCGGCCGACGTGTTCGCGGACCTCGGTGCGGACGTGCGGGAGATAGCCGTACCCTGGCACGACGACGGACTGATCGTCTGGCTCGCCGTCGAGACGGAAGCAGCGGCGACGCTCTGGGAGACGGAGGGCACGGGCTACTTCGTCGACGGCGAGTACGACACGGACTTCGCGTCGGCGTTCGCCGCCCGGCGTCGCGCTCGGGGTGCGGAATTCGCGCCGACTGTCAAACTCAAGATGGTCTTCGGGCGCTACCTCCGCGAGCGGTTCCACGGTCGCTTCCACCGCAAGGCCCAGAACCTCCGCCGAGATCTGACCGCCGCCTACGACGACGCGCTGGCCGAAGTGAATCTGCTGGCGATGCCGACGACACCGATGACCGCCTTCGAGCGGGTCGACGACCTCTCACGGCAGGAGTTGGTCGAGCGAGCCGCCGGCAAGACCGGCCGCACGCGGAACACGATGCCGTTCGACATGACCGGCCACCCCGCAATTTCGGTGCCCTGCGCGCTCGTAGACGGCCTTCCCGCCGGGATGATGCTGGTCGGGGAGCGCTTCGACGAGACGACCGTCCTCCGCGCGGCCGACGCGTTCGAGGAGGCGACCGACTGGCGAGGGAGAGTCTACTGATGAGCACCGATATCCCCTCGCTGACGGAACCGAGCGAGGCCGACGTTCGGCGCCTCGCCGAACGGTTGCACCTCGACTTGAGCGACGAGGCGGTGGCCGACTTCCGCGACGCCGTCGCCAACGGGCTCTCGTCGTTCAAAACCGTCGCCGAGCGCGGCGACCCGTACGCCACCGAACCGCCGGCGGACCGGGAGCCCGGCGAGCGCGTCCGCGACCCCGTGGCGTGGGTCGAACGGGAGGGCCGAGTCCCCGACCCGGAACGACCGGGCGGTGAAGACCCGTACAACGCCTGGATCACTCGCTGTCGTGTCCAGGGTGCCGACGACGGCCCGCTCGAGGGCCTGACGGTCGGGATCAAGGACAACGCCGCCGTCGCTGGCGTCGAGATGACCTGCGGCTCGGCCGTGGTCGCGGGCTACGTCCCGGACCGCGATGCCACAGTCGTCACGCGCCTGCTCGAGGCGGGCGCGACGGTAGTCGGGAAGACCAACATGGACGACATGGCCTTCACGGGCAACGGCCACTCCGGTGCGTTCGGGCCGACACTGAACCCGCACGACGAGACACGGCTGGCCGGCGGATCTTCCGGCGGGAGCGCCATCGCCGTCGCGACGGGCGAGGTGGACCTGGCGCTGGGCGCCGACCAGGGCGGGAGCGTCCGCGTCCCCGCCGCCTGGACCGGCGTCGTCGGACACAAACCCACGCACGGACTCGTTCCCTACACAGGGCTGGTCGGTATCGAGAACACCATCGACCACGCGGGCCCGATCGCACCGGACGTCGAGACGGCCGCCCGTGCACTCGACGCGATGGCCGGGCGCGACCCCGCCGACCCGCGCCAGCCGGTGACGGTGCCCGACCCCGACTGCGCGGCGAATCTCGACGGTTACCATTCGGATATCTCAGTCGCCGTCGTCGAAGAGGGGTTCACCCGTCCCGAGGCCGACGACCGGGTCAACGAACGGGTCCGCGCGGCGCTGGACGCGCTCGCTGACGCCGGCGCGACCGTCGAGTCGGTGTCGCTACCGGTCCACGCCGACGCGACGGACTTCTACTCCGCGGCGCTCGCGGAGGGGACCCTCGCTGCCGTCAAGGGCGAGGGCGTCGGCCACAACTGGAAAGGCCGCTACGATGTCGACTGGGTCGATCACTTCGGGACGGCCCGTCGCGAGCGCGGCGATCTGTTCCCGCCGAGCGTGGTCTACACCCTGTTGCTGGGCGCGTACGCTCGCGAGCAGTTCCAGTCGAAGTATTACGCGACCGCGATGAACCTCCGTCGGGAGACCACTGCCGCCTACGACGCGCTGCTGGGCGAGTACGACCTCCTCGCGATGCCGACGACCCCGCAGCTCCCCCACGAGTACGTCCCCGAGCAGACCAGGAGAGAGTTCCTCGCGGACGCCTGGGGGAGCCTCGCGAACACCGCGCCGTTCAACGCGACCGGTCACCCCGCGCTGAGCGTCCCGGTCGCGCCCGTCGACGGCCTCCCAGTGGGCCTGATGCTCGTCGGCCGGCAGTTCGCCGACGCGACCGTTCTCGACGCCGGCGCCGCCGTCGAGTCGCTCGGACTGGCAGCGGACGGGGCGGCCGGGGAGGGCGACCGATGACCTACCGCATCGGCACGGACATCGGCGGGACCTGCACCGACTCGACGGTGATGGACGAGGACGGCCGCGTCTACGTCGGGAAGGACCTGACGACCTATCCCGACTTCTCGGGCGGCATCTTCGACTCGCTCCGCGACGCGACCACTGAGATGGACGTGGACCTCCCGGAGTTGCTCTCGGAGACGTCACTGTTCCTCCACGCGACGAGCGTCGGCGAGAACGCGCTGTTCGAGCGCGAGGGCGCCGAGACAGCGCTACTGACGACCGCCGGGTTCGAGGAGACGCTTCACGCCACCCGCGGCGGCTACGGTCGCTGGTCCGGGCTCCCGTTCGAGCAGGTCAAAGACGTAATCAACGCCGACAAGCCCGAACCGCTGGTCCCGATGGACCGCATCGCGGGCGTCGACGAGCGGGCCTACCGCGACGCAGTCGTCGACTCGATAGACGACGGGGACGTACTCGACGCACTCGACCGCGTCGTCGACGAGGACGTCGACGCGCTCGCGACCACGTTCCTCTGGTCGTTCGCCGCGCCCGAGCACGAACAGCGCGTGAAGGAACTCGTCACCGAGCGCTATCCCGACCTGTACGTCTCGGTGTCGAGCGACGTCTCGCCGACGATGGGCGAGTACGAGCGCACGGCGACCACGGTGCTGAACGCCTACCTCGGCCCGTCGACCCAGCGCTACCTCGACAGCCTCACGGAGACGCTCACCGACTACGGCTTCGAGGGGTCGACGCTGTTGATGTTCTCCCACGGCGGGCTGGTCTCGACCGGCGACGCCGTCGAGCGCCCGGTCGGCCTCGTCGAGTCCGGGCCGGTCGGCGGCCTGCTCGGGAGTCGCTTCGTCGCCGACCGGATCGGCGTCGAGAACGTGGTCTCGACGGACATGGGCGGGACGACGTTCAAGGTCGGCGTCGTCGACGGCGGCGACCTGGAGTACGCCGACGAACCGATGGTCGGTCGCCACCACTACCAGTTCCCGAAGCGCGACGTCCACTCCATCGCCGTCGCCGGCGGGAGCGTCGTCGGCGCCGACGACACCGGGGTCCCGTTCGTCGGCCCGGAGAGCGCCGGCTCGGACCCCGGTCCGGTCTGTTACGGCGCGGGCGGCGAGCGCCCGACCGTCACCGACGTCGACCTGATCCAGGGCTACTTCGCCCCCGAGTACTTCCTCGGCGGGGACGTCGAGATGGCGCCCGAGGCGGCGCGAGAGACGTTCGAGGCAGAGGTCGCCGACCCGCTGGGTAAGAGCGTCACCGAGGCTGCCGCCGACGTCTATCGGCTCACGAACTCGATGATCGCCGACCTCGTCCGCGAGACGACCGTCGAGAAGGGGATCGACCCGCGGCGGTTCACCCTCGCGGCCATCGGTGGCGCCGCCGGTATGCACGCCGCCGCCTACGCCCGCGAACTTGATGTGCCTCGCGTGCTCGTCCCCTACACCGCCTCGGTCAACAGCGCGCTCGGCCTGCTCTCGACGGACGTGATACACGAGTACACGACCGCGACGCGCCAGGAGCCGCCGTTCGACGCCGACCGGATCGACGAGGCCTTCGCCGACTTGGAGCGCGAGGCCCGCGAGAAGCTCACCGCCGAGGGGTTCGACCCCGAGGCAGTCACCCTCGAACGGTCGATCGGGATGCGCTACCAGCGCCAGGTCCACGAACTGCTGACGCCGGTCGAGGCCGAGGGACGGTTCACCGACGCGGCCCTCTCGGCGACCGTCGACCGATTCGAGCGCCGCTACGAGCAACGCTACGGCGCCGGCTCGGCATACGAGGAGGGCGGGATCGAGATCCGCGAGTGCCGGATCCGCGCGGTCGGGCCGCTCTCGACGCCGACGCTCCACGAGTACGAGGAGGAGGGCGACCCGATCGACGCGGCCCACCTCGGCACCAAGGAGATGCACTTCGACGAGACGGGCCGCACCGAGGCGGATGTCTACGACTTCGAGACGCTGGCGCCCGGCGCGAGCGTCGCCGGTCCCTGCGTCGTCCTCACACCGGTGACGACCATCGTCGTCCCGCCGGGCGACGAGGCGACGGTCGACCGCTACCGCAACGTGGTGATCGATATCGAGACCGACGACCCGGCCGGTTCGATCGACGGGGGTGATCCGCTGTGAGCGACCGGAACGACGGAGGCCCGGCCGATGCGCTCGCGGGCATCGATCCCGTGACCTTCCAGATCGTCAAACACCGACTCGTGCGAGTCACCGACGAGGCGGTGACGGCGCTCAAGCGCGTCTCCGGCGCGCCCAACACCAACGAGGGCCACGACCTGATGGTCGCGCTCTACACCCCCGACGGCGACCTGCTGACCGGCGGCGTCGGCTTCCTCCATCACTACGTGGGGGCGTCCGAGGCGACCAAACACGTCATCGAACGCTTCGAGGGCGATATCGGTCCCGGCGACGTGTTCATGTTGAACGACCCCTACACCGCGGCACTGCACCCACCGGACGTCTACGTCATCCGTCCCGTCTTCTACGAAGGAGCGCTGGCAGCCTTCTCGGCGAGTTTCGTCCACGTCGCCGACATCGGCGCGGTCGACCCGGGCGGCTTCTCGCCGAACTCGACGTCCGTCTTCCACGAGGGGTTCCAGACGCCCGGCGTGAAGATCATCGAAGGCGGCGAAACCCGCCAGGACGTCCTCGACACGCTCTTGAACATGAGCCGCGACCCCGGCATGGTCGAACTCGACATCCGTTCGCAGATCGCCGCGAACAACGTCGCGGCCGACAGACTCGTCGAACTCGCCGACGAGTACGGCCTCGACACCGTGACGCGCGTGGGCGAGGCGCTCATCGACCGCTCGGAGTCGCAGTTCCGCGAGCGCCTGCGCGAACTCCCGGACGGAGAGTGGCAGGCCCGCCAGTACCTCGACTCGACGCCGGAAGAGCGCGCGTTCCGCGTCCAGCTCACCCTCCGTAAGGAGGGCGACGAGCTGACGTTCGACTTCGCCGGCACCGACGAGCAGAGCGAGTACGGCTTCAACTGCACCGAAATCGCGACCACCGGCGGCGTGCTCGCGCCCGTATTCCCGCTACTGTGTCACGACGTGACCTGGAACGACGGCGTCGTCTCGGTGATCGACGTCGAGGCGCCCAGCGGCACCATCGTCAACGCGGAGCGGCCGGCGCCCATCTCCATCGCGACTGTCGGCACCCTCCAGATGTGCAACAGTCTCGCAACCGTCGCCGTCTCGAAGATGCTCGGGTCCAGCGACGCCTACGCCGACCGCGCGACCGGCGTTTGGCACGGCGCACACTCCCACGTCTCGATGGAGGTCGACCGCGGCGACGAGACGACCGTCGAGACGCTGACCGACTCCTTCGCGGGCGCCGGCGGCGGTCGCGCGTTCGACGACGGGGTCGACCTCGGCGGCGAAGTCGTCAACGTCGTCGCGCGCTGGGGCAACGTCGAGCGCACCGAGAGTGAGGTCCCGCTGCGCTATCTCACCCGACGGTTCGTCGCCGACTCGGGCGGTCCCGGCGAACACCGCGGCGGCGTCGGCCACGAGTTCGCGCTCACCCTCGTCGAGAGCGACGCGCTCGCGGACGCTGGCGGCGATACCGGCTTCGAGGGCGTCGACGTCGTCACTATCGGTCGCGGGATGGCGGTTCCTCACTCGACGGGGGTCTTCGGCGGGTCGCCCGGCCCGACGACGGACTATCGAGTCGTGCCCGACGTCAGCGAGCCCGACGGCTCGTTCGACCCCGACGCTGCCGAGAGCGCCGACGCGAGCGGGACCGCCGCTGACTCGAGCGGGTCCGCAGCCGACGCGAGCGGGTCCGCAGCCGACGCGACCGAACGCACTGGCGAGGACGCCGCCTGGGGCGTCCACGCGCTCGACGAAGGGGACGTGTTCTACGTCCGCCTTTCCGGGAGTGGCGGCTACGGCGATCCGCTCCGTCGCGACGCCGAGGCGGTCGCCCGAGACGTGGCAGTCGGCCGGATCGCGCCCGAGACCGCCCGCCGCGAGTACGCCGTCCCCGTCGACGACGAGGGCGATATCACCGATTCACCGACAGAGGCCAGAGAGCGCGCTCGCGAGGAGCGTCTGGATGCTGCGTCGCACGGCCAGACGCGTGACGTCGGCGACCTGTCGCCGACCGACCGGCGGTTCGGGCCCGCCGTCGCGGTGGGTGTCGCCGACGGCACCGAGTACGCGGCTTGCGCCGACTGCGAGGCGGTTCTCGGTCGTGCCGACGAGGACTGGAAGGGGAACGCGGCGGTCCGGGACCGCCCGGTCAGCGCGACCGGGACGGCCACCGACGGCGAGAAGCGCTTCCGCCTCCGGCAGTTCTGCTGTCCAGACTGCGGGTCCCTGTTCGACACCGAGGTCGCGCGCCGTGACGACACTCGCCTCGTCAGCCGACTCTACTGACCTCATCACCCATTCTTTAGTTTGGATTTTCGATCTATCATGAGATTTTCCGATGGCTTGACCGCAAACATCCCGAGGAAGCAATATATCGGTCATTGATGCTGGTCTTCAGTGGAGTAATAGGAATTAAAGGATAAATTACGATATTATGAGTGTAATACGCAGCGTCCACGACGTTTCGGTGGCTCTCGAGACGACGCGGAACCAGGTTGGTTCCGACTGAATCGCGGACGAGTAAAGACCCGGAGTTGACGAAACGGGGATGGAGGCCCGGCCGGGCGCTCAGGACGGGGGAGAGGCGGTTCTCGCTTCGCCATGGACTCTGCTGCCGGTCGCGCGGATCAACTGTTCCGTGAACGGGTGTCGATTCGGATATTATTGAGCCTATGTGTGACGAACGTCCGATTCGATGGGGAGGAGTCGAAAACTCCGATAGATAATTGCCACAACCGACAAACGTTATAAGGTAGGATTACGACCAACGGCCGTGAATCAAAACGATGGCTGAGGACTCGTTTCTCCGGATGGAGGGGATATACAAGGAGTTCCCCGGCGTCGTGGCGAACGACCACGTCGACCTGTCCGTTCGTCGCGGCGAAGTCCACGGGTTGCTGGGGGAGAACGGCGCCGGCAAGAGCACGCTGATGAAAATCCTCTACGGGCTCTATTCTGCGGACGAGGGTGACATCTATCTCGACGGCGAGTTGCTCGACCTCGACACGCCGCAGGACGCCATCGACGCCGGGATCGGAATGGTCCATCAACACTTCATGCTCATCCCGCGCCTCTCGGTCGCCAGGAACGTCGTCCTGGGGATGCGCGAGCCCTCGAAGTCCTTCCGCGACGGCGCCGACGGCGACGGATTGCTGGGAGGCATCGGCGAGGACGGCCTCCTCCGGGCGTTCGCGGAGCGGTTCACGCTCGGCCTCGACGAACCCGAGGCGAAGATCCGGAGACTGGCCGAGGAATACGGCTTCGACGTTGACGTCGCGTCGAAGGTCTGGGAACTCGACGTCGGCGAGCAACAGCGCGTCGAGATTCTCAAGGCGCTGTATCGCGATGTCGACCTCCTCATCCTCGACGAGCCGACGGCCGTGTTGACTCCCAACGAGGCCGAACGACTCTTCGAGACGCTGCGGAAACTCACCGACGAGGGGCTCTCTATCATCTTCATCACGCACAAGCTCAAAGAGGTCGAGGCGATCACCGACCGCGTGACCGTCCTGCGCGACGGGAAGGACGTGGGCACCGTCGAGACGGCGGACGTGACACGCAGCGAACTCGCGCGGATGATGGTCGGCCGGGAAGTGCTCTTCCAGCTGGAGAAAGACGAGGTATCGACAGGCGACTCGGTCCTCGAAGCCCGCGGGGTCTACGCCGACGACCAGCGCGGTATCGAGGCGCTTTCGGGCATCGACCTGACGGTCCACGAGGGCGAGATCGTCGGCGTCGCTGGCGTCAGCGGCAATGGTCAGAAGGAACTCGCCGAGACGATGGTGGGCGTCCGCCAGCCGACGGCGGGCTCCATCTCGGTCGACGGCGCGGAGATGACCGACGCCTCGCCGCGGTCGTTCATCGACGCGGGCGTCTCGTTCGTCCCGGAGGACCGCCACCAGTACGGCTGCGCCGGCGACCTCTCGGTGATGCACAACGCGGCGATGAAGGAGTTCGACGACGAGCGCTTCGGCGGTGTTCGCTTCGACTACGACGCCATCGAGGAGTACGCCGAGGAACTCGTCGAGGAGTTCGACGTCCGCGGTGTCCACAACGTGACCGACGCGGTCGCGGACGATCTCTCCGGGGGGAACCTTCAGAAACTCATCCTCGCTCGCGAGATCGCCCGCGAACCCGACCTGCTCGTCGCCAACCAGCCCACTCGGGGCGTCGACGTCGGCGCCATCGAGTTCCTCCGCGAGCGCCTCCTCGAACAGCGGGAACAGGGGACCGGCATCCTGCTTCTCTCGGAGGACCTCGACGAGATCTTCGACCTGAGCGACCGGATACTCGTGGTTTACGAGGGCGAAATCGTCTACGAGACCACACCAGCCGAGGCAGACCGCGAACGTGTCGGCCTGGAGATGACCGGCGGCACGGCCCCGGATTCGTCCGAGCCCGAGGCTGTCGCGGACGGTGGAGCGGTCGCCGGCGGAGGCCGCTCGGTAGACGAGAACGCACGCGCGACCGACACCGCTCGCGCGGCCGATTCGACCGATCACCCGGGAGCGGAGTGACCCGGGATGCAGTTAGATATCGAACTGACCGCGCGCGAGGACGTCCCGCGGTGGCTCGCCTACGGAACGCCTGTTTTCACCGTCCTCGCCGCGCTCGCGGTCAGCGCGCTTGCCTTTCTCGCCCTGAACGTGAGTCCGATAACCGCCTACGAGGCGATGTTCGTCACGACGCTGACGACGGAACTGGGTATCACTCAGACTATCAACAAAGCCGCACCGCTCATCCTCGCGGGACTCGCGGTGTACCTTCCGCTGCGCGCCCAACTCTGGAACATCGGGGCCGAAGGCCAACTGCTCATCGGCGCTTGCGCGGGCACGTGGGTCGGGCTGAACGTCTCCCTGCCTGCGGTGGCGCTGATCCCGCTGATGTTCGTCGGCGGCGGCCTCGCGGGCGCGGCCTGGACGTTCGTGCCCGCCTGGCTGCGTGTCCGCTGGGGCATCAACGAGATCATCACGACCCTGTTGCTCACGTTCGTCGCCGTCGACGTGAAGAGCTACCTCGTCCGTGGCCCCATGCAGGCGCAGTTCGGCTTCTTCCCCCAGACGGACAGCCTGCCGGCGGAGGCGAAGCTCCCGACCCTGTTCGGCTTCGACTTCTACGCCGGGATCCTCGCCGCCGTCGCGTTCGTCGTCCTCATCTACCTGCTCATCAACGAGACGCGATTCGGCTACCAGATCACGTTTATCGGTTCCAACGACGAGGCCGCCGAGCAGGCCGGAATGAGCAAGTACAAGATCTACCTGTTCGTCATGCTCGCCGGCGGCGCGCTGGCCGGCCTCGCGGGCATCACCGAAATCGCCGGCGTCCAGGGCCGCCTCCGCGCCGAGTGGGACCCCGGCTACGGGTGGACCGCGATCCCGATCGCATTGCTCGGTCGCAACGGTGCGATCCAGGTGATGCTGGCCGCCGTCTTCTTCGCCGTCATCTTCGTCGGCGGGTCGAGCGTCGGCGTCGCGCTCAGCGTCCCGGCGGCGATCATCGACGTCATCCAGGCGCTCATCATCCTCTTTCTGATCACCGCGGAGTTCTTCAAGCGTTACCACGTCGACCTCTCGCTGCGGCGCGAACCCGACCCGGCCACCGCACCGACCCCGGAGGGTGAGGTCTGATGGCGGGCTTCGTCGCTGGCGTCTTCGACGCGACGGTCACCGCGAGCACCGTCCTCATCCTCGCCGGTCTCGGAGAACTGATCAGCGAACGGGCGGGCGTGCTCAACCTCGGCGTCGAGGGGATCATGCTCGTCGGCGCGCTCACGGGCGTCATCGCCACCGCGATCACCGGGAACTACTGGATCGGGTTCATCGTCGCCGTCCTCTGCGGCATGCTGCTGTCGCTCGTCCACGCCTTCCTCTGTATCACGCTGAAGTCCGACCAGGCCGTCAGCGGGATCATGCTCACGCTCTTGGGGACGGGGCTGACCACCTACTTCGGCAACGACTGGGCCAGCACCAGGATCTCGGGGTTCCCACAGCGGAAGATCCCGATCGTCGGAGACCTGCTCATCGAAATTCCGATCGCCGGCCCGGCGCTGTTTCGCTCCACCGCGACGGACTACATGGCGCTCTTGCTCGTTCCGCTGGTCTACCTGTTTCTCTACCGGACGAACCTCGGGCTCGAACTCATCTCGGTCGGTGAGGACCCCGAGACGGCGGACACGATGGGCGTCGACGTGTTCAAGATGCGCTATCTCGCTGTCGTCGTCGGCGGGGCGTTCGCGGGTGCGGCCGGCGCACACCTCTCGCTCGGTGTCATTCAGTTGTGGTCACCGGAGATGACCGCCGGTCGCGGCTGGATCGCGGTCGCGCTCGTCATCTTCGCGCAGTGGCGCCCCGAACGGATCCTGGTCGGCGCATACCTCTTCGGCCTGTTCGACGCCCTCCAGTTGTACTCTCAAGGGCTCGACCTGACGCTCTCGGCGAGTACGCCGCTCGCGGGTACGTTGAACCCCGTCCTCAACTTCGTCTTCAACCCGCAGATCATGGCGACGTACCCGTACCTGGCGACGCTCATCGTCCTGTTTCTCACCGTCGCCCGGTCGGAGAACAGCCATCTCGCCGAACCGTCGGGGCTGGTCCAGCCCTACAGCCGCGAGACGGACTGACCTCCGACCGCCACTCCGTCGATCGGCAGTTCTGTATCCGGTATGCCAATATATCACACCCAGAAGGGAGCGACCGCGGCGTCGAATACCACAGGTTTCCGATTCACAGCGATACGGTGGCAAATATACCTCTATAGATTACTTTTATATTGTAGGGCCGATACGTGGACATGTACTGTAAGAATGCGGTCGAAGATAGCTGAGTGTCACATGATTCCACGAAATTATAGCAGTTCGTAACACAAGCATGAGCGACAAAACGCGATCGCGACGGGACGCGATCAAGGCGATCGGCGCAGCGGGGATGGCCGGGTTGACCGGGTTGGCCGGGTGTAGCGGGTCCGGAGACGGAGACGGGACCGACACGCCCGATAGCGGGGCAGATGGCGATTCGGGTGAGGACGGCGGGATGGAGGAGACCGACACCGACATGAGCGGGACCGACAGCTCGGGCGACATGTCGGAGGTCGACGCTGCCTTCATCTATCAGGCGGAAGTCGGTGAGGTCGGCTGGGACCGGGCCCACGAGGACGCCCGGCAGATGGTCGAGGACGAGTACGACTGGCTGAACACGGAGTTCTCCGAGGCAGTCTCCGCGGGCGATGTCACCCAGGTCATGGAGCAGTACATCGACGACGGGTTCGACGTCATCTTCGGGACGACCTTCGGCTATATGGACCCGATGTACCAGCTTGCGCCGGATTATCCGGACACTATCTTCGAACACTGCTCGGGGTTCCAGACCCGCGAGAACATGGGGCGGTACTTCGGCCGGCTCTACCAGTCGCGGTTCCTCTGTGGCGTGGCCGCGGGCCACCTCACCGAGACGAACACGCTGGGGTACACCGCCGCGTTCCCCATCCCGGAGGTCATCCGGCAGATCAACGCCTTCGTCCAGGGAGCGAAGACGGTCAACCCCGATGTCGAGGCGAACGTCCGCTGGATCAACGCGTGGCTCGACCCGCCGGCGGTGACCCAGGCGGTCAACGCCCTGACCAGCGACGGCGCGGACGTCATCAACAACCACAACACCTCGCCCGCCGCGGTGCGCACCGCCGCCGAGAACGAGGCGTGGGCGTTCACCTACACCACCTCGATGGCCGAGGCCGGTGGCGACTGGTACGGGAGTTCCGCGACGTTCAACTGGGAGGCCCAGTACCGGCCGACGCTCGAAGCCATCTCCCGCGGTGAGTGGGAGTCGGACGCCTTCTGGGGCGGCCTGGACTCCGGCGTCGTCGGCATCGACGACTTCGGCCCGGAGGTCCCCGACGACGTCGTCAGCGACGTCGAGACGAAGATGGACGAACTCATGAACGGCGACCGAACCGTCTGGCAGGGCACCCAGTTCGAGGGCGAGTCCGACTCGTTCTTCTTCGGCGAGATGCAGAGCTACGTCGAAGGTGTCAACGGCGAGGTCCCCAGCAACTGAGCGGACTGATTCACACCGGCTTTTTGACGTGTCACCGATCCGAGTGACCGCTATCCTCACTGGAATTGCACCCGCGCTCGCCACCAGCACCGGCGCCCGCGGGGTTCAGCGCCGTCACCAGCGTCGTCTCGTATCGGTCCGTGCGTTCAGTGACCGCCTCGACGACCGCTCGCCCCGTCTCCGCGAGGGTGGGCGTGTCAGCCTTGTTGACCACGAGATGGGCCCGCGCGCCGGCCGGCACGCCGCGGAGGCTGCCCTCGTCGCTCGCGAGCACCGCGGCGAGGTCCCGGGGTGCGAGCGAGTCGCCGACCGGCCGCTTGGCCAGCGCCGCGACGCGCTCGGGGCGGTGCACCGTCGGGGCAGCCAGCGGTTCGCCGACCGCCTGCACCGAAACCACGACGATCACGTCCGTCGACTGCGAGGGGATCACGGGTTCGTCCGGGCCGGGCGCCTTGCACTCGCGGCGTCGCGCGCCGTCGGCCTTCACGAGCAGCCAGTCGAACGTCCCGCCCGCGAAGCAGACGTCGAGTGTCGCGGGGTCGTACCCACGCAGTTTCCGCGCCGCTCGCTCGGGTTCAGCGACTCGCTCGCGGGCGAACGACAGCGGACTGCGATGGGTGTCGAGACCCGCGCGAGTCCACGGCGGTCGCTCGGGGTCGGCCAGCACCAGCGGGAGGTTGTCGAGCGGCGGGGTGTGCGTCGTCGTCGTATAGCCGACGCGAAGATTTCGGGCCGCGCCCGCTGTGACCAGGTGACCCGCAGCCGTCTTCTTTCCGCCCGCGCCGACGAACGAGACGAGCGCCCGGTCGCCGAGTCCGAGCGCGTCCGCGAGATCCATACAGAAACCTGGAGCGCCCGTGACAACACTCTTTCCGTGGTTCCAGCGGAGGACTGTGACCGGCGACAGCGTTTAGTCCGCACGCCGGGAACAGAGGGGCATGGAACGAGTGGACGTGACCGGCGAGGTGTGTCCCCGTCCCGCGCTGATCGTCCGCCGGGAGCTGTCCGACCTCGACGACGGTGAGACGCTCTTCGTCGAAGGCGACTACCCGCCGGCCGAGCGCAACCTCCGACGGTCCTGTACGACCCACGGATTCGACGTACGGGACGCCGACGACCTCGTCGACGCCGAGGACGATACGTTCGGCCTGCTGATCAGTACCGGGTCGGACGAGAGGCCGGAGGACTGACGCGTGGGCGAACGGGAGCGACCTGCGGCAGAGGCGGCGCTGACCGAGTACGCCGAACTCCATGGCTGCTCGTGCAAGGTCGGGCAGGGCGACTTGGAGGCGCTGCTGGCCGACGCCGGACTGGAGACGGGCCCACAGACAGACACCTCCGACCGCGGCGACACGCTGCTCGGCGTCGGCGACGATGCCGCCGCCCGGCGACTCCGCGACGACCTCGCGCTCGTCTCGACGGTCGACTTCTTCACACCAGTGGTCGACGACCCCTATGAATTCGGACAGATAGCGGCCTGCAATGCCGCGAGCGACGCCTTCGCAACCGGCGCGACCGAGAACCTGAGCTGTCTGGTCGTCCTCGGGCTACCCCGAGAATTGACCGACTACGCGGCCGACATCGTCGCCGGGATAGCCGACGCGCTCGCGGCCATCGACGGCGAAATCAGCGGCGGTCACACGGTGTTGAATCCGTGGCCGCTCGCCGGTGGGGCCGTGACCGCGACTGCTCACCCCAACAACGTGCGCTCGAGCGCGGGTGCCGCGCCGGGCGACGTGCTCTACCTGACGAAACCGCTGGGCACGCAACCGGCCGCGGGCGCGCTCCGCACCGCCGACGGCGAGTTCGCCGAAACCGTCGCCGAGACGGCGCCGCGACCGGTCGAAACGATCGGCTCCGAGGCGGTCACCTGGATGACGACGCCCAACCGGGACGCCGCCCGTGCGCTGACCGAGCACGTGGGCGCCCTGACGGACGTGACCGGCTTCGGCCTCCGCGGCCAGTCGCGGACGCTCGCCGCGCGTTCTGGCGTCGGCGTTGAACTCACCCGTCTCCCGGTCATCGAGGGGACGCCAGCACTCTCGCGGCTGTTCGGCTACGGACTGGAGACGGGCGAGAGCGCGGAGACGAGCGGCGGGCTCCTCGCGGCGGTCCCGCCCGAACGCGCCGCTGATGCGGAAGCCGCGCTCGCCGACCGAGACGTCTTCTTCCGGACGGTCGGGCGCGTGACCGACGGTGCGGGCGTGGAACTCGTCGATCCGACTGTCGAACCGGTGTCGCTGTAGCTCGGCACGAGGCGGGGCCCGCGGTCAACGCAGGTGGAGAACGGCCTCGAGCACGCCGCCGCCGAGACAGAGCGCCTTGTCGGAAATCTTCGTGTGGTCGACCGAATCGCCCCGCGGATCGACGTCGCCGAGTTTCGCGCCCTCCGCGATGTCGATCCCGTCGTGGACGAGGCCGCGGACGAGCCCGTCGATCTCCGCTGTGACGGGTTCGTCGCCGACAGCCCCGAGCGTGTCGCCGGCGCTCACGATCGACCCGATATCGACGGCCGTCTCCCAGCGGCCAGCCGCGGGGGCGCGAACGACGCGTTCGTAGGTGTACCCCTCCCGCTCGCCCGGCTCGCCGTCGTACGCGCTCGCCGTTCCTTCGTAGAAGACGCGCCCGAGTTCGTGCCCGCGGTCGGTCTCGACGACCGCGTCGACGTCGACGCCGGCCTCGAAGCCTGGGCCAAGGCCGACGACGATGTCCGCGTCGTCCCGGCGGGTTCCGGTGTCGCGCTTGCCCTTCGCCATGATCGCGTCGACGACCACGGCCGGGTCGAAGTCTGCAGCCGCCTCGCCGTCCGGGTCCGCGAGGACAGGGACATCACCGTCAGTCAGCGCCGCGACGGCCGCATCGAGGTCGGTGACGCGACGACCGGTCACTCCCTCGACGGTCACCTCGCCGCCGTACATGGCGGCCCCGAATGCGACGCCGCGGCGGACCACCGTCGGACGCTCGACCTCGGTCACGAGGACGGAGTAGCCGGCGCGATAGAGGCGGTAGACGACGCCGCTGCCGAGGTCGCCGCCGCCGCGGACGACCGCGAGGTCCTCCAGCGGGAGGCGGTCGGCACCAGCGGGGCGGGCGTCGGCGCCGTGGCGGACGGCGTGGATCTCCGAAAGGATCGCGAGCGCGATGTCGCCCGGTCCGCCGCCGCCGAGGTCCAGTCCGACCGGTGACCTGACACGGGCCAGGTCCCGTCGGCTGTACCCTTCGTCGGCGAGTCCCGAGAGGACGCGGTCGGCTTTCGTGTCGCTGGCGACGAGTCCGACGTAGCCCGCGTTGCCGTCGAGGCCCGCCGCGATGGCATCGCCGTCGAAGGTACCGCTTCGCGTCGCGACGGCGACGGCGCTGTCGGCGCCCATCGGACGCCCGGAGAGGACTTCCCCGTAGTCGCCGTGGTGAACCTCGACATCGTCGGGGAAGGCGTCGGAATCGGCGTAGTCAGCGCGGTCGTCGACGACGGTCACCTCGTACCCGACCCGTGTCGCGATCGCGGCGAGTTCCCGGCCGATGTGGCCGGCGCCGGCGACGTAGAGCCGCGACCGTCCCTGCACGCGATCGACGAAAACGTCCATCTCGCCACCACAGACCATTCCTGTGTTGCCGCCCGGTTCGAGTTCGTAGGTGCGAACGCCCGGGTTGGCGTCGCCGGCGAGCACGTCACGCGCGTCGTCGATCGCGAGCCCTTCGACGACGCCGCCGCCGATGGTCCCGCGGGTCTCCTCGGGCGTGACGACCATCCGCGTGCCCACGTCACGCGGAGCGCTCCCGGACTTCCCGACGACTGTCAGGAGCGCCGCCGGGTCGCCGCTATCGAGCAGATCCGAGAGGTCGTCGAAGACGGTCATACGAAGCTTTTCACCTCGTGATCGAGGATCAGGTCGAGGACGGCGTCGTAGTCGATCACTTCGACGTCTCTGGGCGGGTCGACCCCGCGGACGTCGACGTCCTTCGCGACGGCGTAGGTCGGGACGTCGAGGTCGGGGTCGAGGACGACGCCGTCCTGGATCAGGACGAGGACGGCGTCCTCGTCGGTCTCGGCGGTCCGGAGCGCGACGTCGGCGAGCGGTTTGTCGATGAGGTAGAGCATGGTCAGAAATCCAGGGTGTGGTCGGCCGCGCGGACGAGCGCAGCCACGTCGTCGCCCGCGAGCACGTCGATATCGGGCGCAATCTCGTGAGGCTCGACGGCGCGCTTGGCCATCGCGTCGGCGTCGACGACCAGGTCGCCGTCCTCGGCGTCGAGGTCGGCTAGGTGACCAGGCATGTTCAGGGCCTCTCGATCAACCGATTCGCGGGCAGCGTAGACGGCGTCCTCGGTGAACAGGACGGTGACGTCGTGGCGGTCGAAGCCGGCGGCGACCCCGCGGGCCGCGCGCAATCCTTCCGGGACGTGAACGCGACCGTAGGGCGCCCGAGTGAGCATGACGAGGACGGTCCGTTTCACAGCGAGATCACCCTGTCTGCCTCTCCGAGCAGGTCGGCGAGGTCGGGCAGGAGGCCGACCTCGACGCCGTCGGGGTAGTCGGTCTCGGCGTCGATCCCGCGAGCGTCGACACAGAGGCCACAGCAGATGACCGTCGCGCCGTCCTCAACGAGTTCGGCGAACTTCTCGGCGGGCATCTCGTCGAAGAGGCCGCCGTCGGCGCAGTCTGGGAACGACTGGTCGGCGACGGGCACCAGGGCGCCGTCCAGATACTGGAAGTACGTGACCTCGTGACCGCCGTCCAGCGCCGCGCGTCCGAGTTCGTAGGCGGTCCGCCACCGCTCGCTGTCGAAGGGACCACCAGTCACGAGGAAGCCGACGTGCGCCACGTCACGCGACACCTCGCGCTCGCGTGTTCATAGCTGTACTGTGCCGTTCCGCGGGGATAACTGTTGGCCCTCGCGCGGGAATTGCCCGGCCCGAGGGAATGGCTGGCCGCGGCTATTCGGACGGCGAGTCGTTCTCGGTGTCGTCGAGCGCGGTCTGGATTCTCTCGGCGGTGATCGGGAGCTCCGTGACGCGCGCGCCGACGGCGTCGCGGACGGCGTTCGACAGCGCGGGCGCGACGCCGTTGGTCGGGAGTTCGCCGATCGATTTGGCGCCGAAGGGCCCGGTCGGCTCGTGGGTCTCGACGAGGACCGTCTCCATCGGCGGGTGGTCGGTCGTCCGGGGCATCCCGTAGCCGCGGAAGCCGAGCGTCTCGGGATTACCCTCGTCGTCGAACTCCAGGGTGCCGCTGGTCGCGTACTCCAGGCTCATGTGCTCGCCGCCCTCGACTTGGCCCTCGGCAAGCGGGGGATTTATCGCCACGCCGCAGTCGGCGGCGAAGACCAGCTGGTTGATCTCGAACTCGCCGGTGCGCTCGTCGACGGTCGCGTCGACGAACTGCGCGCCGAACGGCGGCGGGCTCTCGTCGGTCGCGTGGTTACCGCCGCCCATGATCTGCTCGCGCTCCTCCTCGCCGTAGGTCGCCTCGTAACCGATCTCTTCCAGCGTGACTGACTCGCCCGTGACCTCGCTGTACACCTCGCCGTCGCCGGTCGCGAGGTCGTCCACGGGTTCGTCCAGCATCTTGCTTCCCCACGCGAGCAAGCGCTCTTTGGCGTCCTCGGCGGCCTTCTGTACTGCGCGGCCGCTGATGTAGGTGGTCGAGGAGGCGTACGCGCCGTAGTCGAACGGCGTCAGGTCGGTGTCCGAGGACTTCACGACCACGTCGGTTGGGTCGCAGCCGAGCACCTCGGCGGCGACCTGCGTGAACATGGTGTCGTTGCCGCTGCCGACGTCGACGCCGCCGACTTGCAGGTTGAACGAACCGTCTTCGTTCATTTTCAGTTTCGCCGCGCCGAGTTCCCGGCCGGCGACGCCGCTGCCCTGGGCGCACAAGGCGATCCCGAGTCCGCGATGGCGGTGGTCGGCCGCCGGCTGCTCGATTTCGTCCCAGCCGACTGCGTCCAGGCCGCGGTCGATGCACTCGCGGAGCCCACACGATCGGATCTCGCGGGCGAACCGGTCCGGGTCGGGCGAGTCGGCCGCGGAGATGCGGTCGACGTCGCCCTCGCGGACGGCGTGCTCGCGGCGGAAGTCGATGGGGTCCTCACCGAGGCGCCGCGCGAGTTCGTCGACGTGGACTTCGACGGCGAAGTGGCCCTGTGGTGCACCGTAGCCGCGCATCGCCGCGCCCATCGGCAGGTTCGTGTGGACGACGTCGCCCTCGAAGCGAGCGTTTTCGACGCGGGGGTATAGCGGCAGGGCCTTCGTCCCGACGTTGTGGGCGACGGTCATACCGTGGGTGCCATAGGCGCCCGAGTTCGACAGCGTGTAGAGGTCCAGCGCGGCGATGTCGCCGTCGTCGGTGACGGCGCTCCGGGTCTGCATCGACATCGGGTGACGCGAGCGGACCGCGTAGAACTCCTCGCGACGAGTCAGCTCCACTTTGACCGGACGGTCCGCAACCTCGTGGAGCGCGAGCGCGACCGGTTCGATGACCATCTCCTGTTTCGACCCGAATCCGGCGCCGACGCGGGGTTTGATCACGCGGACGTCGCGAATCGGCACGTCGAACAGGTGGGCGATCTGGCGACGAGTGTGGAAGGGTACCTGCGTCGCCGTCACGAACGTGTAGCGGTCGTCCTCGTCGGTGTAGGCGATGGTGGTGTGGGGCTCCGGGACGCAGTGGGACTGATACGGCGTCTCGAACTCCATCTCCAGCACCTGCGAGCCCTCGGCCGCCGCGAACGCGGCGTCGACGTCGCCGACCTCGCCCTCGAAGTGTGACTCTAGGTTGCGGTCGTAGTCCGCGCCGGACTGGGCGTTCTCGACCTCGTCGTCCGCGAAGAGTCGCGGGGCCTCCGGGTCGGTTGCGCGCTCGGGGTCGAGCACCGCCTCGCGCTCCTCGTAGGTCACGTCGACCTTCCGGGCCGCGCGGTCAGCGAGTTCCCGCGTCTCGGCGGCGACCGCCGCTATCGGGTCCCCGACAAAGCGGACGTGTTTCCGGAGGACACGCATATCCCACGGACTCGGCTCCGGGTAGGATTGACCCGAACTGGAGTAGAGGGTGTCCGGGACCACGTCGTCGAAGGGTGTGACGACGGCGTGGACGCCCTCCATCGACTCGGCGGCCTCGGTGTCGATGTCGGTGACGACGCCGTGAGCCACGTCGCTGCGGACGATCACCCCGTGGGCCAGGTCCGGGAACCGCTCGCGGTAGTCTGCGGTGTAGCGGGCGTCGCCGGTAACGATCTTTCGCGCGTCGTACTTCTCCTCGTCTTCGGCGATGACGCGTCGGTCCGTCTCGCTGTTCGACTCCGAGCCCCGATCCCGGCCTCTTGCCGGCTCTGTAGCATCCTCCGCAGGCTCGGACGACATCGTCTGCTCGTCGATCGCGGACTCCGTCCGCGCTGTCTCCGACTCGCCGACGTTGGCCTCTGAGGAGACGTCGGCCTCGGGGGCGTCGTCGGGCGTACTCATTCCTCACCTCCGTCGCCGGTGGCCTCTGGGCGGTGACACCCTCCGTCGCCCGCCTGACAGCATTCGTCCGCCGGAACCGAGCCGCCGTCGGCCGCCACCGCGGGTTCGCCGTCGAGACGGTCGCTGGCGTCGAGGACCGCTTCCACGATCTTCTTGTAACCGGTGCATCGACAGAGGTTGTCCGAGAGCGCCTCGCGGACCTCCGCCTCAGTCGGATCGGGGTTCTCGTCCAGCAGCGCCTTCGAGCGCATGATCATCCCCGGAATACAGAAGCCACACTGGAGCGCGGAGTTGTCGACGAAGGCCGCCTGGACCGGGTCGAGGTCGTCCTGGTTGCCTAATCCCTCGATGGTCTCGACGGTCGCGCCGTCGGCTTTCCCGATCGGTGTGACACACGACATCTCCGGGTCGCCGTCGACGACGACGGTACACATCCCGCAGGTGCCGGTGTCACACCCCCGTTTCGCGCCGGTGTAGCCGTTGCGTCTGAGGACGTCGAGCAGACTCTCCGACCGCGATACCGCGTATTCCTGTTCCTCGCCGTTGATGATGAGATCGACGTGCATGTGGTTGCCTCGCTACCCGCGGCGGGCTGGTTGTCCGTTCAGTTAGGGAAACAGGTATATATAACTGGTCCGCCCCCCGACGGCGATATTTAAGGTCATAAACCATCTGTGCAATCGACGGAAACCTGATCCGTCCCGTCCGCGCCAGTTTTTAAGCCGCTCTCGTTGCTTGTCGGGGTGTGAAACGAACGATCACTGCGGATGGCAACGCCGAGCCGCTCGGCCCGTACAGTCACGGCGCGACCGACGGGAACCTCGTCTTCACCGCCGGCCAGATACCGGTCACCCCCGAGGGAGCGGTCCTCTCGGAGGAACCGATCGGCGTCCAGACCGAACAGTCGCTCGCCAACATCGAGCGGATCCTCGCCGAAGCCGACGCCGGACTCGGTGACGTGCTCAAGACGACAGTGTACCTGACCGACGTCGGCGATTTCGACGAGATGAACGAAGTCTATCGGGACTTCTTCGACGGCGACCCGCCGGCCCGGACCGCCCTCGAAGTCGCCCGGATCGCCGACGACGCCGACATCGAGATCGAAGTGGTCGCGGCGGTCCCGTGAACGGGCAGTCGTCACACGTCCACCCGATAGAGTGAGAACGGGACGAACGCCCACCGATCTTCGCGATCGCTGAACGCGCCACAATCTATTAATGAGCCGGGAGCGATCTCTCGGGTATTCATGGCCGCACCCGCCGACGCCGACGGACCCGAGCGAGTGGAAAGGTTGATCGAGAAGACGGGAGCCGCGCTCGACGAGGGGCGCTATCCCCTGGAGATCACGAACGACCCCGACATCTACCGGGCAGAGCTCAAACGGGTCTTCGGCCGCGCGTGGGTCTACCTCGGCCACGTCTCTGAGTTCGCCGAGGCCGGTGACTACGCGCGCCGGTACATCGGCGAGGACCCGTTCATCCTGACCCGTGACGAGCGCGGCGAGTTACACGCCTTCCTCGACAGTTGCATGCACCGCGGCGCGCAGTTCTGTACGGCCGAGTCGGGCAACACTTCCCACTTCCGCTGTCCGTACCACGGCTGGACCTACAAGAACGACGGGTCGCTTCAGGGGATGCCCCACATGGCCGAGGCCTACCAGGACCTGGACGAAGACGAGATCCGTCTCGAAGAAGCTCACCTCGACACCTACCAGGGACTTATCTTCGGCCGGATAGCCGACGAGGGACCCGACCTCGAAACCTATCTCGGCGAGTTCACCTGGTATCTGGATCTGCTCTTTGGCACCACTGAGGAAGGAATGACCGTCGTCGGGGAGCCCCACCGCTGGGAGTCGGACCACGACTGGAAGACTTCGGCGGACAACTTCTCCGGCGACTCCTACCACGTCCTAACGACTCACCAGGCCGGCTTGGAGACCGAGAACCTCGCGCGCGGACCCTGGGAGGAACTCGACGACTTCCCCGGCGCGTCCTATCTGGCCTGCACAGACCGCCACTCGCTGGGCTACTACCTCTCGGAAGACGCGGACACGTTCATGGGCTACCCCGACGGCATCGCCGACGCGCTAAACTCTGGGCTCAGCGACGAGCAGCGCGAACTGTTCGGTCGGTCGGTGTTTCACTTCGGGACGGTCTTCCCGAACGTCTCGATCATCCACGGCATCCAGTCGGGCGGCTGGGGCGGTCCGTGGGCCTGCATCCGGAAGTGGAACCCGCGAGGGCCGGGGACGACGGAGACGACCAGCTGGTGGATCGTCCCGACGGAGTTCGCCGGCGACGAGGCGTTCATGCACGAATCCCACCGCGGCTGGGAGAGCCTCTCGCCCGGCGGCGCCTTCGAATCCGACGACCTGACCATCTGGGAGGGAATCTCCGACAGCGGCAAGGCCGTCACCCACGAACTGCGGGACACGCACGGCAACATGCAGCAGGGTCTGGGAGCGATGAGCGACGAAGTGCAGTCGGTCGACGACCCGCTGCACGGCCCCGCCGACGTGACGACGAAGGGGCTGTACTTCGACGAGCGCAACTCCCGGACGATCCTCCGGGCGTGGCAGGAGATGATGGCCGCCGGCGACCCGGTCGGCGGGCCGACGGACATCGGTGATGACGGCGGCAGCGACGACCCGACCGTCGAGGCCGACGGCGGCTGTCCGGGGGGCAGCTGTTCGGCAGGCGACGATCCGGAGGTGGACGAATGAGTTCACCGGCGCCCGCGAGGGGCCAGCAGGCGACGATCGACCCGGAGACCCAGCAGCGCGTCGAGCAGTTCCTCTACCGCGAGGCGGACCTGCTCGACACGTTCGCGCTCGAGGAGTGGCTCGACCTGATCGACGAGGATATCGTCCTCTCGGTACCGGTGCGGGTGGCGAGAGACCCCGGCGCCGAGGAGTCCGAGTTCAGCCCCGACGCGAACTACCTGCGCGAGGACTACGAGATGATCCGCGAGCGCGTCGGCCGACTCAACAAGGAGTACGCCTGGTCGGAGAACCCGCGGTCGCGGGTACGCCACGTCATCGGGAACGTCCGCGTCACGGCGGTCGACGGCGACGAACTCACGGTGCGGAACAACCAGCACGTCTTCCGGAGTTACGGCGACACGCCCGACCACGACCTGATCTCGGCCCAGCGGGAGACGGTCCTGCGCGACGAGCGCGGCGATAGAGAGGGTAGGGCCAGTGACGGCGAGGGACCGAGCGGCGCCAGCGAGGGCGACCGCGAGTTCACGATTCTCGACCGCACGGTGTATCTCGACCACAGCATCCTGAACACGAAGAACCTCACCTTGCCGCTCCTGTGACCATGCCGGGGACCGAGACACCGGCCGGCGGCACGCGCGCGACGGCGACGTTCGAGATTAGCGACGGCGAGGGGACCGTGACGGTGCGCAAACTCGTCTCGCAGGGCGAACGCCTCGAGATCGACAGCGGCGCCGACAGCGTCACGCTCGACTCGCTGTTGCTGGAGGCGCTGAGCTGGCAACGCGACCGCGACGCCCTCGCAACTCTGCTGTCCGAGGAGAGCGCGGCCGCCGACGGCGCGGCCGTCGCGGCTGACCCCGTTCCCGCTGACGTCGGCGATCCGGTCGACGATGCGCCGGAAGTTACCGTCTCCAACGAGTACTCGCTGACGACGGTGCGGAAAGTCACAACGGCGGACGGTGAGGGGGTCGAGCTATCCACCCACGGCCGCGGAACGGCGATCACGCTCGGCGTGGCGTCGCTCCGGGAACTCGCCGCAGTCGAGGACACCTACCTGTTCTCGGAGTGGTTCCGGACGCCGTTCGGTCCCGAGGACACCGACCTGGAGGGGCCGCTCTGAGATGGCCGCCGAGACTCGGCGGACGGTGCTCACCGGGACGGTCGTCGCGGACTCGTCGTCGGTGTACGACGACGGTGCGGTCGCTGTCGTCGGCGACGAGATCGCGGCCGTCGGACCGGCGAGCGAAGTCCGCTCGGGCTACCCCGACTGCGAGGAGCGGTCGTTCGACCTCGTCACGCCGGGGTTCGTCCAGACGCACGTCCATTCGGTCCAGAGCCCCGGCCGCGGTCTGGCGGACGACACTGACCTCTTCGAGTGGCTAGAGGAGTGCATCCTGCCGATCGAGGCCGAACTGACCGCCGACGAACTCGCCCTTGCGTCAACGCTCAGCTACGTCGAACTGCTGTCCCACGGGACGACCTGCTGTCTCGATCACCTCACCGTCGACCACTCGGCGCGGGCGTTCGAGGCCGCCGGCGAGGTTGGTATCCGCGGTGTCCTCGGGAAAGTCCTGATGGACCGCAACGCCCCCGACGGGCTGTGCGAAGACACCGACGCTGGACTCGCGGAGACGCGGAAACTGATCGAGGAGTACCACGGCGCGTTCGACGACCGCATCAGGTACGCCGTGACGCCGCGGTTCACGCCCACCTGCTCTGAGGCGTGTCTCCGGGGCGCGCGAGAAATAGCCGACGAGTACGACGGCGTTCGGATACACACTCACGCCAGCGAGCACGAGTCGGTCGTCGACGACGTCCTCGACGACCGCGGGATGCGTGATACCCACTGGCTCGACGAGGTCGGCCTGACCGGCGAGGACGTCGTCCTCGCGCACGTCATCCTCACCGACGAGAGCGAGCGGGAAGTCCTGGCGGAGACGGGCACGCACGTCACCTACTGCCCGTCCTCGAATATGAAGATCGGCGCCGGCGTGGCGCCGGTCCCGGATTACCTGGAGCGGGGTATCAACGTGGCGCTGGGCAACGACGGCGCGCCGGTCAACAACACGCTCGACCCCGTCGCGGAGATGCGTCAGGCGACCCTCCTTCAGAAGGTCGAGCATCGTGACCCGCGCACGCTCCCCGCGGAGACGGTCTTCGAGATGGCGACGCACAACGGAGCGAGAGCCGCGGGGTTCGAACGTGTTGGGAAACTCCGCGAAGGCTGGAAGGCCGATATCGTCGGCCTTCGGACGGACACCGCCCGCGGCGTGCCGTTCCACGACCCGTACTCTTCTCTCGTCTACGCCGCGAACGGGAGCGACGTGGCCCTGACGATGGTCGACGGCGACGTCGTCGTCGAGGACGGCGAAGTCGTCACCGTCGATGTCACGGACGTCTATCGGCGCGCACGCGAGGCCTTCGACGGTCGCTCGTGGGGTTCGTGAGTCACTCCGTATCCGCTACTGTGGGTTCGGACTCGAAGGACGATTCGACATCGCCGCTGGCGAAAAACCCGATGAGTCTCGCAGGTCCGTCACCGACGTTCTCGACGGAATGGGGCGCATCTGCGGGGACGACGGCCAGGTCGCCGGCCGCGGCGGTCGCGGTCTCGTCGTCGACCGTCGCCGCGAGTTCCCCCTCGATGACGTAGACGAGTTCGTCGACGCCGTCGCGGTGCGTGCCGATGCGCGCGCCGGGGTCGAGTTCGTTGTAGACGACGGTGTAGTCGTCGCCGGGGGCGGTCGTCTCGCCGGGCGCGCCGGGCGTGAATGGGAACGCCGCAAGCCAGCGGGCGCGGTCGTCACCCGCTTGCGTGACTTCGTCGGTGTCGAGGTCCGCGAGTCGGAGCGTCTCCATACCGACCGCTCGGCCGGGCGGGGCTTAGGCGCTCCGGCGCTCGATGGACGGTGAAATTCCCCGACCGTATCAGCTACGCCTCGCCGCCCAGGTTCGCGCGGATCTTCTCGGCCGTGATCGGCATGTCGGTGATCCGGACGCCGACTGCGTCGCGGACGGCGTTCGACAGAGCCGGCGGGACCGGGTTGGTGGGGACCTCGGCGACGGATTTCGCGCCGAAGGGGCCGGTCGGCTCGTGGGTCTCGACGAGGATGGCCTCGATCGGTGGCGACTCGCCTGCCGTCGGGAAGTCGTAGTCGTCGTAGGTCGACACCTCTGAGCGGCCCTCGTCGTCGAAGGTGATCCCGTCGCAGACCGCCATCTCGTAGCTCATGTGATTGGCACCCTCGATCTGGCCGGTGGCCATGCCGGGGTTTATCGCGACGCCGCAGTCGACGGCGACGGCGAGCTGGTTCACCTCGAATTCGCCGGTGCGCTCGTCGACGGTCACGTCTGCGAACTGCGTGGCGAACGGCGGCGGGCTCTCCTCGGTGCAGTGGGTGCCCTTCCCCAGGATATGCTCGCGGTCCTCGTCGCCGTAGGCGGCTTCGTAACCCACATCTTCGAGCGTGACGGCCTCGCCGCTGGCCTCGCTGTAGACGGTGCCGTCGGCGGTATCGAGGTCGCCGGGGGGTTCGTCGAGGAGTTTCGCTCCCCATTCGAGGATTCGCTCTTTGGCGTCCTCGGCGGCCTTCTTGACGGCCATGCCGCTGATATACGTGGTCGAGGAGGCATACGCGCCGTAGTCAAAGGGCGTCACGTCGGTGTCTGCGGCCTTGACGACGATGTCGTCCTCCGCACAGCCCAGCACCTCGGCGGCGATCTGGACGAAGGCCGTGTCCGCACCGGTGCCGATGTCGACCCCGCCGACGTGGAGGTGGAAGGAACCGTCCTCGTTCATCATCACCTGCGCGGCGCCGAGTTCGTCGCCCGCGACGCCGGTGCCCTGGGCCGACAGCGCCATCCCGAGGCCCCGGTGGAGATGGTCCTCGTCGGGCTGGTCGCCCTCGTCCCAGCCGATGGCCTCCTTGCCGCGCTCGACGCACTCGTCGAGCCCACAGGAGCGGATGCGCCGTTCGGCGCCCTCACCGCCCATCATGCCGGCGATCTCGTCCAGGTCGCCGGACTCCATGTAGTGGTCCTGGCGGAACTCGATGGGGTCGAAGCCCATCTCGCGGGCAACCTCGTCGAGGTGGCCTTCGAGCGCGAGCGTCCCCTGCGGGGCGCCGTAACCCCGCATCGCCCCTGTCTGGGGCGTATTCGTGTGGACGACGTCGGCCGCGAAGTCGATGTTCGGGACCTTCGAGTACAGCGGCAGCGGCTTGCTCCCGACGTTACCGGCGACGGTCATCCCGTGGCTGCCGTAGGCGCCGGTGTTCGAGAGCGCCTCGATCTGGACGGCTTCGAGATCACCGTCGTCGGTGACCGCGGTCTTTGCCCGGACGTGCATCGGATGGCGCGAACGCATCGCGCCGAACTCTTCATCGCGGCTGGCCTCGTAGACGACCGGTCGGTCAGTCGCGAGCGAGAGCGCCATCGGGATCGGCTCGGTCACCATCGCCTGCTTCCCGCCGAAGCCTCCACCGACGGCCGGTTTCGTCACGCGCACGTCGCGGATCGGCACGTCGAAGAGGTGAGCGACCTGTCGGCGAGTGTGGTTGGGGACCTGCGTGCTCGTGACGAGGACGTGGCGGTCGTCCTCGTCGGTGTAGACCAGCGATGTGTGCGGTTCGAGGTTGGCGTGGGACTGGCGGACCGTCTCCCACTCGCTTTCGTGGACGGTCGTGTCCGCCCGGTCGAACGTCGCCTCTACATCGCCGAGGCTCCCGCCGATGCTCGCCATCCGGTTGCGCTCGTAGTCGTGGCCGACGATTTCGTTGTCGACCTCCTCGTCGTCGAACAGTCGCGGCGCGTCCGCGTCGAAGGCTGCCTCCGGGTCGAAGACTGGCTCGTACTCCTCGTACTCCACCTCAATCGCGTCGACGGCCGCGTCGGCCGTCTCGGCGTCGACGGCCGCGACGGCGGCGACCGGGTCGCCCACGTAGCGGACGTGTTCCATGAGGACGTGCATGTCCCACGGGCTCGGCTCCGGATAGGACTGGCCCGCACTCGTGTACTTCGCGTCCGGCACCGCCTCGGAGTCAGGTGTCAGGACGGCGTAGACGCCGTCCATCGCCTCGGCCGCGCTCGTGTCGATGTCGGTGACACGGCCGTGGGCGATATCGCTGCGCCGGACCGCCGCGTGGGCGAGGTCGGGGAACTGGCCCGCGAAGTCTGCGGTGTATTTCGCCTCGCCGGTGACGAGCTTGCGGTCGTCGGCTTTCTCCGGCGTCGAGGAGACGCTCAATCGCTCCTCGGGTGCTTTCCGGTTGTTTTCCGCCTCGTCCCACTCGATCGGGTGTTGCTCCAGTGCCTCCGGGTCCTCGTTTTCGACGGCGTCGAGCACGTCGGCGTCATCGCCCGATGGCCGGGACGTCGTCCCGCCGTCGGTCTGGCGGTCAGTGTCCCCCGAGGGTTGATCGTCACTCATCGACACCACCTCCGGCGGTGCCACCGTCGGTCGCGACCGGCGGATCGCTCCCCGCGACGCGGTCGGCGGCGTCGAGGATTGCCTCAACGGGTTTCTGATAGCCGGTGCAGCGACAGACGTTGTCGTCGATGGCCTCGCGGACCTCCGCCTCGGTGGGGTCGGGATTCTCTTCGAGGAGCGACTTCGCCTCGACGATCATCCCGGGAATGCAGAAGCCACACTGCACGGCGAAGTGGTCGACGAACGACTGCTGGATGGGGTGGAGGTCCGACTGCGTGCCGAGCGCGGCGACCGTCGAGACGGTCGCGCCCGCGGCGTCGGCGACGGTTGTGTCGCAGGCCATCTCGGTTTCGCCGTCGATCAAAACTTTCGACGCGCCGCAATCGCCGCCGTCACAGCCGCACTTGACCTCAGTGTGTCCGGCCGCACGCAGCGCGCTCGCGAGGTCGCGCTCCGGGTCGTCCAGGGTCAGTTCAGACCCGTTGACGGTCAGTTCGACCGGCATGCTGGTCCCTCCGCTCCGGTGGCTCGCTGGTTCACTCGCATACGATAGGTGTGCGGGACAGTCCCACAAATAACTATGGGGTGGCTGCCCGAACGTCGAGCGATCCGGTCGAAAACCGACCGAACGGCGGCGCGCTCGCCTGGATCCGCCGACGGGACTGTCGATCCGACCGGACCAGCGCGGCGCTACTCAGCGCCGTCGACCGGCGAAATGTCGGCGCTGTTCTCGGGAACGCGAATTCGCAGTGCGAACTCCTCGTCGGCGAGGTCGCGGTCGGCGTCGGCGACGGGGTAGCCGTGTTTGTAACACGACCGGCGGATGCTGCGCTCGGCCGGCGGGTAGTCGCCGACAACCTCGAGCGTCTCACCGCTCTCGAGTTCCGCGAGGCACCGCCTGACGACCAGGTTCGGTTGCGGACAGACCAGGCCGCTGACGTCGACTTCCACGCTCAGTGGATCGGCGGCCCCGACAATAACGCTATCGGGGCGACTACTCGGCCTCCGCTCCGAACGTTGAGGGCGGACCGTCATGGTCGCACCGAACGTAATCAGTTCGTCCCGCAGCGAGAACGTGGGACCGTGCCTCAGAGTTCCTCCGAGACGACGCCGGAAGCGGTCCCGGCATCGACTGCGTCGGCCACCACCGTCGGACTCGTGGACGCGACCGGCTGGCTGTCGGCGCGACTGCGGGCAAACCTCGGTTGAATACCACTTTGTCGCGACCCGCGAGACTACGACGGCTTGACCTTCTGAGCGTGCTCGCGGGCGGCATCGAGGTCCAGGTCGATCTCGTTGGCCCGCCGTCGGATCGTATCGGCTTCCACGACGAGGACCTCGCCGTCGTCCATGAGCACCTCGCCGTCGACCATCGAGAAGACGACGTCCTCGCCATGGGCGGCGAAGACGAGATGCGAGAGCACGTCGTGGATCGGCGTCGCCCGGGTGAGGTCCGTCCGGATCCCGACGATATCGGCGTTCCACCCCTCGCGGAGTTTTCCTACACGGTCGAAGCCGGCCGCCTGCGCGCCGTTGGACGTCGCCATCTCGAAGACGGTCTCGGCGGGCGTCGCAGTCGGGTCGAGGCTGTCGACTTTCTGGAGGAGAGTCGCTTGACGCATCTCGGTGAGTGGGTCGAGCGTGTTGTTACACGGCGCACCATCGTTGCCCAGCGCCACGTTGATACCCCGGTCGAGATAGTCGGAGATCGGCGCGATCCCGGAAGCGAGTTTCATGTTCGACGAGGGGCAGTAGGTGACGTGCGTCCCCGTTTCGGCCAGGAGCTCCCGTTCCTCGTCGTCGGTCCAGACGCAGTGAGCGAGGACGACGTCCTCGCCGGTCAGGCCGACCTCGTCGAGCCAGCGGATGTTGCGCATGCCGGTGTCTGCTTCGACGGTCTCGATCTCGCCGCGGTTCTCGCTGGCGTGGGTGTGAATCCGAACGCCCTCGTAGCGGTCGGCGATCTCCCTGGCACCACGGAGACAGTCCTCGGTGCAGGAGACGGCGAATCTGGGCGTGACGGCGTAGCGGATCCGGTCGTCGAACGCGCCGTGGTACTCGCGGACGAGCGCCTCCGTTTCCGCGAGGGCCGCGTCGGTGTCCTCGCGCAGCCCCTCGGGGGCGTTCTGGTCCATCAGCACCTTCCCGAGGACGCCGCGGATCCCCATGTCGCCGGCGGCCTCGAACGCGCGGTCGGCGTGATTGACCGAGAGGTGGTCGATGACCGTCGTCGTGCCGTGCTCGATGCACTCGAGATAGCCCAGGCGAGCGGCGACTTCCATCTCGTCGGGGGAGAGCGACGACTCCATCGGGAGGACATAGTCGAAAAGCCAGTCCAGCAGTTCGGTGTCATCGGCGATCCCGCGCCCGAGGCTCTGGACCGAGTGGACGTGGCCCCCGACCAGGCCCGGCGCCAGGAGGTCATAGCTCCGCTCCTCGTGGTCCGGATAGCGCGACCGGAGGTCCGACCGGTCGCCGACCGCCGCGATGGTCGACCCGTCGACGACGACGGCCCCGTTGCGGACCACCGTCTCGGCGTCGGCGACCACCGTTCCCGAGAGTATCATGCCACCACTACTAACAGCAGAACCCCTCAAAAACCTTTACCTCGGAACGATGCTTGCGATGGGCCCCGATGTCACGCAACGTCGTCGCTCACGACTCGTTCGCCTTCCGGCGGACGGCGCCCAGCAGGACGTCGGTGCCGACGAGGACGTCTTCCCACTCGGTGAACTCGCTCTCGCGGTGACTGATGCCGTCGACGCTCGGGACGAAGATCATGCTCGTCGGGCAGATCGTATTGAGGTAGTTGGCGTCGTGGCCGGCGCCGCTGACCAGTCGGGTGTAGTCGTGGCCGCGCTCCTCGATGGCGTCGACGACCGTCTCGATGCAGCCCGCGTCGAACGGGTCGGCGTCGACGCGCATGATCTGCTCGAACTCGTAGTCGAGTCCCTCGCGCTCGGCGGCGTGGGTGATTTCGGCTTCGATCTGCTCGACGGCGGCGTCGACGGCCGCGTCGTCGTACGACCGGAAGTCGACGGTCAGTTCGACGGTTTCGGGGATGACGTTGATCGCGTTCGGCCAGACGTCGAGGCTGCCGACGGTGCCGACGAGGTCGACGCCGCCGGTCGCGGTGATCCGCCTTACCGCCTGGATCACGTCACTCGCGCCGACGAGCGCGTCGTGTCGCATGTCCATCGGTGTCGGCCCGGCGTGGTTGGCCTGGCCCTCGAAGGAGACGTTCATCCAGCTGAAGCCGAACACACCCTCGACGGCAGCCACGGGGAGACCCTCCTGTTCGAGGAACGGCCCCTGCTCGACGTGCATCTCGAAGTAACAGTGCAGATCCCCCGGTCCGCAGGGTGCCTCGCCTTTGTAGCCGATGCGGTCGAGTTCCTCGCCGAAGCGGTTGCCGTCCTTGTCCTCGCGCGAGTAGGCGTAGTCGAGATCGAAGATGTCGCAGAAAACGCCGCTGCCGAGCATGTCCGGCTGGAACCGCACGCCCTCCTCGTTGCTCCAGGCGACGATTTCGACGGGGCGCTCGGTCGTTTCGTCGGCATCGTTCAGCGTCTCGACGACTTCCAGCGCGCCGAGTACGCCGACGACGCCGTCGAAGCGGCCGCCGTTGTACTGGCTGTCGACGTGTGAGCCGAACAGCACGGGCGCCAGGTCGGGATCGTCTCCCTCGCGGCGACCGAAGACGTTGCCCATCTCGTCGATCGTCACGTCGAGTCCGGCGCCCTCGAACCACTCGACGAGCGTGTCACGGGCGTCCCGGTTCTCGTCGGACAGCGCAGGCCGATTCACGCCGCCAGCCTCGGTCGCACCGATTTCGTTGAACGATTCGAATCGCTCGCGGAACCGCGATCCGTCAACTCGCACGTCGGTCATACCCCCACCAACCGGCACCGGACTCTTGAACCTGACGGCGGTACCCCGGCCGCTTCATGCGGGGTACCAGACACGCGTCCACCAGGGGCCTCCGAACCGTGACGAGCGTCGGCCGAGGGGTGTGATAACCGAAAAAGCGAAACCCCCGTCGGTCTTCGTGTGGGGTGTGCCATCTAGCAGCGAGTCCGTAGAGTTCCGCAACGCCACCGTGGTCGACGGGACCGGGGGCTCCCCCTTCGAGGCGCACGTTCACGTTGCCGACGGCCGGATCCAGCGTGTCGGCGACGAGCCCGCCGGCGCCGAACGAGAAGTCGACCTCGACGGGGCCTACCTCGCGCCCGGGTTCGTCGACATGCACGCCCACTCGGAGTTGCGCCTCCTCCAGAAGCCCGGCGCGGTCGAAAAGCTCACACAGGGGATCACGACCGAGGTCCTCGGCCAAGACGGCGTGAGCGTCGCCCCCATTCCCGAGCGGCTCAAAGCCGAATGGGCCGACCGCCTCGAACCGCTCGACGGAGCTATCGACGAGCCGTGGCCGTGGCTGACGACCGGCCGCTACCTCGACGAACTCGCAGCGGCCGACCCCGCGGTCAACGTTGCCTACTACGCGCCCCACGGCAACCTCCGGTCGCTCGTCGCCGAGTTCGAGGACCGCGAGCTCTCCGACTGGGAGGTCGAGACGCTCCAGGAGGAACTGCACAAGGCGATCGATTCCGGTGCGTTCGGCCTCTCGACGGGGATGATCTACCCGCCGAGTTCTTACGGGCGCGACGACGAACTCGAGGCGCTGGCGACGGCGCTGGGTCACCGGAAGTCGTTCATGGTCTCGCACGTCTGGAACGAGACCGACAAAGTCGTCGGGTCGATCGAGCGGTTCATCGACATCTGCCAGCGCGGCGGCTGTCAGGCGCACGTCTCGCATCTGAAAGTCGGCGGCCAGCGCAACTGGGGGAAATCGAGCACGATCGTCGACCTCCTCGACAGGACCGAGTCGACGCACCACCGGGTGAGCTTCGACCAGTACCCGTACACGGCGGGGTCGACGATGCTGACCGCGCTCCTCCCACCGTGGGCTCGCCAGGGCGACACCGAGGACATCATGGACACGCTCCAGCGCGAGGAAGCGGTCCACCGGATCGCCGACGACATCGCCTCGGAGGGCGACTGGGAGAACCTCGCCCGCGCCGCGGGGAACTGGGACAACATCCTCATCACCCGCACGAAGAGCGGCGCCCATCAGGGCAACACCATCGCCGAGATCGCCGAGGCTCGGGACACGATCCAGTCGGCCGCCTCCGCCGCCGAGGTCGACGGCGTCGACGCCGTCGAGGTGCTGTGCGAACTGCTCGTCGAGGAGGACCTCGACGTGACGATGGGCGACTTCATCATGTCCGAGGAGGACATCGAACGGTTCATCGCCGACGAGCGGGGCACCTTCTGCACCGACGGCATCTTTGGCGGGAAACCCCACCCCCGCGCTATCGGGACGTTCGGCCGGGTCCTCGAGCGCTACGTCCGCGAACGCGAGATCATCCCGATCGAGACGATGGTCTACAAGGCTGCGGGTCACCCCGCGGACATCCTCGGCCTGCGCGACCGGGGCTACGTCGAGGAGGGCAACGTGGCCGATCTGGTCGCCTTCGACCTCGACGCGGTCTCGGAGAACGCGACTTACGAGGACCCGTTCCAGTTGACCGAGGGAATGGACTACGTTCTCGTGGGCGGCGAGATTGCCGTGGAAGACGGCGACCCCACCGGCGCCGCCAACGGGGACGTCCTGCGCTCAACGGCGGAGTGGGGCCGGGACACGCGGCCGTATCTCGACCGCAACGATCCCGAGGACAAGTGAGCGGTGGAACACTGGGCACCGTCCGACGACCGTAGCGCCCGTTTCCGCGCGAATGTGACGCACACCCATAGCTATTTGTGACCGCTCGGTGAACGTTGGAGTGGTTCAATGAGCGAGAGCATTTCGACCTACCTCCGGGTACGAAGAACGGCTCCCGGGGAGGCGGTCCGATGAGCGCCGAACCGAGCGACCGCGGCGACCGCGTCGGCATCTATCTCCAAGACAAACACCCGATCACGGAGAACATGGAACTGGTGCAGTACGCCGAACAGCAGGGGGTCGACGAGGTCTGGCAGGCGGAATCGCGACTGGCCCGCGACGGCATCACACCGATGGCGGCCTACGCAGCGGTGACTGACGAAATCGACATCGGATCGGGCGTGATCAACAACTGGACACGCAACGCCGCGCTCATCGCCCAGACGATGAGCACGCTGGAGGAGTTGGCCGGGCCGGACCGCATCAAGTGCGGTATCGGCGCGTGGTGGGACCCGCTGGCAGAGAAAGTCGGTATCGACCGTTCGGGCGCGCTCCGGGCGATGCGCGAGTGTGTCGAGGTCACGCAGGACCTCTTGGCGATGGAGAACGTCACCTACGACGGCGACTACGTCCAGATGCGCGACGTCGAACTGGACGTCGTCCACGGTGACGCTGGCCCCCGAACCGTTCCGGTCTACGTCGGCGCCACCGGCTTCAAGATGCTCGAACTCACCGGTCACTTCGCCGACGGCGCGGTCCTCAACTACCTCGTCAGTCCCGAGTACAACGAGAAGGCGCTGGACGCACTGGAGACCGGCGCCGAGCGCGGCGACCGCTCGCTCGACGACATCGACCGCCCGCAGCTCGTGGTCTGTTCGATGGACCACGACATCGACGTCGCGCTCGACAACGCCCGCGAACTCATCACGCAGTACCTCGGCCAGCAGCCCCACATCATGAAAGCGAGCGGCGTGAGCCAGGACCTCATCGACGAGGTGGGCGAAGCCATCGGCGGCTGGCCGGCCGACGCCGAGGACATCGAGGAAGGGATGCATATCATCCCAGACGAGGTCGTCCGCAAGCTCACCGCAAGCGGGACGCCCGAGCAGTGTCGCGAGAAGGTCCGCGAATACGCCGAGTCTGGCTGTCAGTGTCCCGTCCTCTACCCGCTGGGCGACGACCCGCGGCTGATGATCGACGAGTTCGCCGACGGCTATCTGTAGGGCCTCCAGGGCCATCACCACGCGTCGACGGCCATCTCTAGCGCTTCCGGGAGTTATTTGCCGGCGGGCCGCCACGACTGTGCCATGGCCGCACCGAACTGGAGCCGTACCGCCAGTGTCACCGACGACCTGCTGGACTGTGTCGGAAACACGCCGCTCGTCAGACTCGACGGCGTCAGCGAGGCCGAGGACTTCGACGTCTACGTCAAACTCGAGTTCCTCAACCCCTCCGGGAGTCTGAAAGACCGCATCTATCGCGAGATGATCCGCGGCGCGCGCGAGCGGAGCGATTTGACCGACGACATGGAAATCCTCGAGTGTTCGACCGGGAACGCGGGCATCGCCTGCACGCTGGTCGGCCGACAGCTCGGCCACGACGTGACGATCGTCATGCCGGAGGGGATGAGCGAGGAGCGCAAGAAGACCATCCGCGCCTACGGCGGAGACCTGATCGAGACGCCGGGCGGCGAGAGCGACGTCGACCTCTCGATCGAGAAAGTCGAGGAACTCCTCGCGGAGCACCCAGACCGCTATTGGTTCCCCAACCAGTTCGCCAACCCGGACAACCCGGCGGCCCACGAGCGGACGACCGGCCCGGAAATCTTGGACCAACTCGGCGAGGCTCCGGACGTATTCGTCGCGGGACAGGGCACTGGCGGCTCTCTCAGTGGGATCGGGCGGGCGCTCCGCGAGGCGGACCCGTCGGTCGAACTGTTCGCTCTGGAACCCGCCGAGGCCCCGATCCTCGCGTGTCGCCAGTGGGGGACCCACGAAATCGAGGGGATCGGCGACGGCTTCGTGCCCGAGAACCTCAACCCGGAGCTGATGACCGGTGTGGTGACCGTCGAGAGCGAGGTTGCGATCGACCGGTCCCGCGAGATTGCCGCCGAGGAAGGGCTTTTCTGTGGTATCTCGAGCGGTGCCAACGTCGAAGGCGCGGTCAAGGTCGGCCGCGAACGCGACGTCGACACGGTCGCGACCTACGTCTGTGACACCGGGATGCGGTACTACTCGACGAAGCTCTTCGAGGACGAGTACGATATCGAGAGCCCCGACCGCGACCACCCGCTCGACGAGCGGACGAAAGACGTCCTCGACTCCTACCAGGACGAGTGGACGATCATCGAGTGAGGGGGCGATCCAACTGATTCTCGGCAGGCTGGACAGAGGGACCGACGCTCGGCAGACTGGACGGAATTGACGCTCGGCAGACTGGACGGAATTGACGCTCGGCGGGCCGGATCACAACCGGTATGGGGCTCTCAGGAGGTCCGTCGGTCGGCATGAGATATCTGGTCTGGGCGGTGCTGGCGCTGCTCGCGTATTCGCTGGTCCCGCCGCTGTCGAAACTCGCGTCCGAAGAGATGCCGATCATGGTCGTCGCCCTCGTCGGGAACACCCTTATCACGGTCGTCAACCTGGCGGTCGTCCTCTACCTCGACGACGGCGCGATGGCGGCGCTGTCGTCGTCCCACGCCGTCTACGCGGTTGGCGCAGGGCTGGCGCTGACCGTCGGCGTCCTCTCCTACTTCTACGCGCTCTCGATCGGCGAGGTGAGTGTCGTGACGCCCGTGTTCGGACTGTTCATCGTCGGGAGCGCCGCGGTCGGGATGACGGCGCTCGGCGAACCGGTCACCGGACGCAAACTCGCCGGGCTGGCGTTCGCCGTCCTCGCCGTCTATCTCACGTCGACGTCCTGACCGTGCGAGCCACGCCGAGAGACCTAGCAAATATCCCCCGAGCGCGCCGCTCAACTCACTCCGCCGCGACCCATTCTACCCACTCCGCGGCGAGCTCTGTAACTCACTCCGCCGCGACCCGCTCTTCGTCGCCGTAGAGGTTGTCCACCTCGTCCATGTCGGGTTCGATCCTGGTCACGCCGCCGGTCGCGCGCTTCGCGCCTGCTGTGTCTTTGAGGCCGAAGCCGGTCGAGCAGACGACGACGGTGTCGTCATCGGCGACCACGTCGCGGGCGAGCGCCTCCCGGACGCCGGCCACCGGGGTCGCCGCGGCTGGTTCGGCGAATATCCCTTCACTGCTGCCGAGCACTCGCATCGCGTCGAGAATCTCCTCGTCGCTGACGACCACGGCGGTCCCGCCGCTTTCTTCGAGGGCGCGACAGGCCTTGACCGTGTTCCGCGGGCGGCCGACCGCGATGCTGTCGGCCAGCGTCTCCGCGACGTCGTCGACGTCCTCGTGGCCGTGGAAGGCGTCGTGGATGGCGGTCGCGCCGTCGGCCTGCACGCCGAGCATCTTCGGGTGGTCGTCGACGTAACCGAGTTCGTAGAACTCTCGGAAGCCCTTCCAGGCGCCCGCGATGGTGCAGCCGTCGCCCATCGAGAAGACGACCCAGTCGGGGACCTCCCCGCGGACGGCGGACTGCTCGGCGAGTTCGTGGCCGACCGTCCGCTTGCCCTCGACTTGGAAGGGGTTGATCGCGGCGTTGCGGTTGTACCAGCCGTACTCCTCGGTGACCGCGACGCTCAGGTCGTAGGCCTCGTCGTAAGTCCCCTCGACGGCGAGGACGTCCGCACCGTAGACGAGCGGCTGGGCGAGTTTCCCCTCCGGCGCGTCGCCGGGGACGAAGATGCGACAGTCGAGGCCGCCGCGGGCGGCGTAGCCCGACAGCGAGGCGGCCGCGTTGCCCGTCGATGCACAGCAGATGACGTCTCGCCCCGCGTGGCGAGCTTTCGTCACTGCGACGGAACTCGCCCGGTCTTTGAAACAGCCGGTCGGGTTCCGGCCGTCGTCCTTGACGAGCGTCTCGACGCCGAGGGCCTCTGAGAGCCGCGGCGCGTCGAACAGGTCGGTGCCGCCCTCGTTGAGCGTGACCGGTTCGGCTTCGTCGTCGACGGGCAGGAAAGCCTCGTACTTCCACTGGCTCCGGATGTCGCCGTCCAGGTCTGCGTCGAACCGCTGCTCGACCACGTCGTAGTCGTATTTCACCTCGAGGATACCCTGGACGCCGTCGTGTTTCGGGCAGGTGTATATGATCTGCTCCGGGTCGTATTCGGCACCACAGAGGGTACACTCCAGAGTGGTTACGTGGGCTAACGCCATACTAGCGACCACTTTCCACGCTCACTTAAGTATCCCGCACTGCTCACCGCGACAGCGTTCGGGGGCTCTCACTCAGGTCCGGGGCCGCGATGCAGGAACTCGCCGTCCCCGGGGTCGGCGAGCACTTCGTGGTCGCGGGCGGCCACCTCGCCGCCGGCGATCACGGTGTCGACGTGGGCGCTCCACTCGCGACCCTCGTAGGGCGTCCAGCCGCCGACGAAGGCGAGGTCGTCGGCTTCGACGGTGTAGCGCTCCTCGCTCAGGAGGACGATGTCAGCGTCGGTGCCGGCCCGGAGCGACCCCTTTCGCGGGAAGACCCCCGCCGCCTTCGCCGGGCGAGCGCAAAGCAGTTCGAGCAGGCGCGGCCAGCCGATCCGCCCCTCGTGGACGCCTTCGCTGACGAGGAACTCCAGGGTCGTCTCGATACCTGGCAGGCCGGCGTAGGGCTCCCAGATGTCGTCCCAGCCGGTCTCGCGCTCGGCGCGATAGGTCGGGAAGTGCTCGCTCGCGACGAGGTCGATGGTGCCGTCGGCGACGGCGTCCCAGAGTCGCTCGACCTCCGCCGCGGACTTGAGACTCGGGTTCACCTTCAGGAACGGGCCTTTCTCGGCGACGTCGTCTTTCGAGAACGCGAGGTAGTGCGGGCAGGTTTCGAGGGTGACCGGAGTCCGGGCTCGGGATTTGAACCGGGCACTCTCGCGGGCGCCGCTCCCGCTGGAGACGTGGACGACGTGGAGCGGGCAGTCGGTCTCCTCCGCGAACCAGCCCATCCGGTTGATAGCGTCGAGTTCGGCTCGGAGTGGCCGTGAGTCCATGTACACCTCGGGGTCGCTCCCCTCGATCCGGCTCCGGGCGTGGTCGAGGATCCCCTGGGTCTCGCAGTGGACCCGGACCGTACCGCCGGCCGCGCCAACGGCCGACATGAGTTCGAGGATAGTCCGGTCCTCGGCCAGGTAGGGCTCTGCGGTGAACGTCTTGAAGTCGGGGACCCCTGCCGCGACGATTCCGTCGGCGTTCGGGTCGGGCTGCTGGAAGTTACCGGCGACGAGGCCGAAGTCGACGTGGGCCAATTCCTCGCAGGCCTCGCGCTTGGCACGGACGGCCGCCGGGTCGGTGACTGGTGTCTGGGTGGGGAGTTCGACGACGGTCGTGACGCCGCCCGCCACGGCGCTGGCCGTTTCCGAACCGAAATCGATACCGTCGGGGAACAGGTCGTCGTCGTGCATGTGGTTGTGGACGTCGACGACACCTGGGAGCGCGATTTTGCCGTCGGCGTCGATCATGTCCGGCGCGTCGGCCCCGTCTGGCGCAGCGACGTCGCCGGCCGCCTCCGGCCCGACGGTGGTGATGACTCCGTCCTCGATTACGATGTCGCGCTCCGCGAGGCCAGTGTCAGTGACCACGCGAGCGCGGCGAATACAGCGGTCCGCCATACCTTCTCGTCACGGACGAGCGGCAAAACGTTGCCGCCCGTCACAGGGTTTGCGACCGCCCCCCGCAGGCCGGCGGGCCTCAGCTTCCGATACGTTCGCATCCGCACCCGAAAACTGCGGGGTGAGGTAGCTTTTTGGTCGGTCCCGGGGAAGGTCGGATGTGAACGTCAATGCAGGGACGCTCGTCACCATGGACGACGAGCGACAGGTCAGGTCCGAGGTCACGCTCGTCGCCGAGGACGGCGAAATCGTCGCCATCGAGGATGGCTTCGTGCAGGACGCGGACGTCGACGCACGGGACGAAGTCGTCGTTCCGGGACTCGTAAACTGTCACACGCACATGTACGCGCTGCCGATCCGCGGTGCGCCGCTGTCGGTCGCACCCGAGAGCTTCTACGAGGCGCTCGTCGACATCTGGTGGAACGTAGACGAAGCGTTTACGCTCGATGACGCCCGGCTGTCGGCGGTGGGCTCCTGTGCCGAGATGCTCGAAAGTGGCGTCACTGCCTTCTGTGACAACTACTCGGGCCCAAACACGCTCCCGGGCGGCCTCGACGCCGTGGCCGAAGGGGTCGCACAAACACCTATCCGCGGGATGATCGCCTTCGAGACGACAGCGCGAAACTCCGAAGCGGAGGCGATGGCCGGGATCGAGGAGAACGGGCGGTTCGTCAGTGAGGGTGAGGGCGACTACGACCGGGTCCGGGGCCACTACTGTCTGCACACTCTCTTTACGAACACCGAATCAGTGATCGACGGGACTGTCGAACGCGCGACCGACGACGACCGCCCTATCCAGATCCACCTGGAGGAAGGCCTCGTCGACGTCCACCGCTCTATCGAGGAGTACGGGAAGCGGCCGGTCCCGGCCCTCGAGGAGATGGGCTTTTTCGAGGCGGACGTGCTCGCGGCTCACTGCGTCCACTCGACCGAGTCCGAGATCGCGACTCTGGCCGACCACGACGTGGCCGTGGCGCACAACCCCTACTCGAACACGAACAACGCCGTCGGTATCGCGGACGTCGAGACCATGCAGGAAGAGGGGCTGACTATCGGCCTCGGCGATGACGGCTGGGACCCCGACATGTTCGAGACGATGCGCTCTGCGGTCGGCATCCACAAGCTGAAACAGCGAAATCCCAGCGGCTTCGACGCCGCGACCGCCCTGGAATGGGCGACCATCGGCGCCGCCGAGGTCATGGGGATGGCCGACGAGATCGGCAGTCTCGAACCCGGCAAGCGTGCCGATTTGGTGACTCTCGACCTGGGTCCGAACCCAGTGCTACCCGAGAGCGCGCCTTACTACGTCGTCAACGCGGCGAGTCGCGGGGACGTCACGCGCACCCTCGTCGATGGCGAGGTGGTCTACGAGTGCGGCGAGGGCGTGCAGGGAGTCACCGACGCCGATCGCGAGGCCGTCGGGGCCGCGAGCGCCGAGTTGTGGGACCGCCTCTGAGCGAGCGGCCACCCACCTGCGCGCCTCTAGAGACCTTGTAGTATTGATACCGAAACGCTTTGTTCGAGAGGGATGACCCCCTACTCGTGACAGTTTCCCCCGAGGTACTGGTGTTGCCCACCTACGACGACATCGAGGGCATCCCCAGCGAGACGACCCCGTGGAGAGCGGCGTACGACTTCGACAACGAAGTAAAGATTCCGGGCGTGCCGTGGCCGCTCCAGTACAACGACCGCGGGGTGGCGCTCGTGCCGACGGGCGTCACGAAAACCGCCTCAACCGCGTCGATGGCCGCGCTGCTCGCGAGCGACCGCCTGGACTTCTCCGAGACGCTGTTTCTCACCGCCGGCGTCGCGGGAGCGCCTCCGGATCTCCCGGTCGGCTCGGTCGTCGTCACTGACAGTATCGTCGACTGGGACGACAAGTGCCGCGTCGAACCGGACGATGCGAGCGTGCCGCTCATGATCAACCCCTACACGGAGGGCGACGGCTACTTCGAACTGGACCCGGACCTCGTCGAGCACGCCCTCGACCTGGCGACGGAGGCGGAACTGACAACGTACCGGTCCGGGGGCGATGCACACGCGTCCGAGAGTGAAGCCGACGGCGGTACGCCGCGGGTGCTCACGGGGACGAACGTCTGTGCGGACGAGTTTTGGCACGGTGAAGGGGTCGCCGAGCACGTCGAGTGGCTCGTCGACCAGTACGACGCCAGCCCCTACCGCGTGACCGAGGTCGAAGACGCCGGCACGGCGACCTCGCTCGACCGGTTCGACAGACTCGACCAGTACCTCAGCATCCGGGCAGTCTCGAACCACGACCGCCCCACCGACGAGAAGACACCCCGCGAGAACGTCTTCGCCGACGGGTTCGAGGCGGGGTTCGACGTCGGCGTCGAGAACATGATGGCCGTCGCACGCCCCATCGTCGAGGACTTCCTCGACTGACGTGACCGACGACGCAGTCGACTCGACGTAGTACTACCAGTGCCAAATTTAACACACTAAGTCTGTTAATTTGAGCCGTATACAGAACGTAGTCACAGAGCGACACGCGTCTCGACAGGTCGGACGAGCCCGTCAGTAGTGCCCGCGGTAGCTCTCGTTGGCCACGATCAAGTTGACGCGTCTGTCGGGGTGAACAGGTCGATTTCGGATGTGGGAAAGTACAGGATACGCGAAGGTCAGACGTACACGACGACGGTTTCGGCCTCGACTTCGACGTCGTAGGTGTCGACCGGCGGTTCGTCGCCGGCGAGGTTCGTCCCGTACTCCTCTTCCTGTGCGGTACGGTCAGTGCCCTGGCACCCCTCGCAGTCGTTGGCTGTCGACTCAGACACCGCTGTCTCGCCGTTGTCCGACGAACTAGCTTCGCCGCTGGGCTTGGAGGGTGGGTCATTCGACTCCTCGACAGCCGCCTCGAACGTCCGCGTCCGGACGTGGGGATTGAACAGCGACTCGCCGGAGGCGATTTCGAATTCCCAGCCGTGCCATGGACAGCGGATTATCTCGCCGTCGCGGACCCACTCGTCGAACTCGCCGACCTCGTCGCTAGTGGTGGTGCCGGTTATCGGGCCGGCACAGAGGTCGGCGAGTTGGTGAGGACAGACGTTGTTGAGCGCGTGGTATTCCCCGTCGACGTTGAAAACACCTATCGAGATCCCACCCACCTCGATGAGTTTCCGGTCGCCAGGCTCGAGTTCGGCCGCGGGACAGACCTCGTGGCGCGCAGTCATTATCGGATCACCATCGTTCTCGGATCACGCTCGGTCACGGACGTCTTCATTCGAGGTCCGACGGGTCGTCCGGAAGGTCGTAGAACTCCTGTGCATTTTTGTAGTAGATCCGTGCCTCGGCTTCGTCTGAGAGCCCCGGCGGCAGCGCGTGGTCCGGGTCGTCGGTATCGTGGTGAGGGTAGTCGCTGGAGAACATCAGCAGTTTCTCTGCGTCGAACGCCTCCATGAGTTTCGTCAGCCGCCGCGGGTCCTCCGGGAAGTGTGCCGGTTGGGTCGTGAACCGGACCTGGTCGTAGATGTACTCGCTCGGCCGCTTCTCCAACCATGGGACCTGCGACCGTGCTGCCTTCCAGATGTTGTCCATCCGCCAGATGAGATGTGGTACCCACATGTACCCGCCTTCGATGAAGTTGAACCCGAGGTCCGGGTACTTCTCGAGGACGCCCTCCGCGACGAGGCTCGCCAGCGTGCCCATATACGCCGCTGGCACGACAGATCCCCACTCGACCGACGTAGTCGGGTGACCGGCGGCCGTGGGCGGGTTCATCGTGCCCGTTCCGGTCGAGGAGACGTGGAGGCCGACTTGCAGCCCCATCTCCTCGGCTGCCTCGTAGACTGGCCAGTAGTACTCCTGTCCGAAGGGATTCCGGCCCGCGACACTCTGGATCAACACCTGCTTGACACGCGGGTGGTCACCCATCTCCCGGATCATCTCCGCGGACTTCTCCGGCTCTTCCATCGCGACGAACAGCGACATGAGGAATCGCTCGTCCTCGGGGATCCATTCCTCCATCGCGTACTCGTTCGCTGCCTTCGCCAGTTCGAAGGCGTAGTCGGTGTTCGGGATGCCGTTTATGGTCAGGTCGGTCTGATGGGTCAGGAACGCGTAGTCGATGTCGTTCTCGTCGAGATGGTTGATGACTCCGTCCTTACTGCTCCCCGGATACACGCCGGCGCTGTTGTATCCACCCTCTGAGCTGGAGGTGTCGCCCCGGAAACTGTCCGGCCGGGACGAACTCGACTCGTGCCGAAAGAGCAGTTCGGGGATGACGACCCCACGGCTCTGATATCGCTTCGGCAGGTACGCCGCGAGTTCGTCGTCCGTCGCGTAGCTCTGGTGAAGGTCGCAGTCGACGACCGAAAGTGAACTCTCTGCGTCGTCTTTCGTCTGTGGCGCTTGCGCCATGCCACCACATCAACACACTTGATGTTAACGTTTGCCCCGATCTAGATGTGATTTCCGGATATCGTGGCAAAGACAGGGCAAAAAGGTGTATGTAAGTGTATAAATGTCCACTAGGTACGGTGGCCACGCAGTCGCAGTCAGGAGAACTGGCTCGCGGTAAGGAGAAACAGCCCCTGTCCGTGGAGTTCGACGCCGAGTGGGGCGTTCCGTCCACCTGGTATCTTGGCGACCCGGCCGACTCGGCCCTCGTCGCTCACGACTCCGCGACAGACAGATATCGCCCGCTCGGCCGCCTCGGCATGTGCGGGGTCCGACAGGATACCCATGTCCGTCCCGCGCTTCAGCGCGTACGCAGTCATCAGCGTCCCCGAGGTTTCGAGCGGTTCGTGCGGATCGTCGACGATATTGTGCCAGAACCCGGACCGGTCCTGATACTCGAACATCGCCGCGGCCGTCTCCCGGAACATCTCAGTCAGCGTCTCCTCGCCCTCGTGACCATCGGGAAGGAATTCGAGCGTGTCGACGAGCGCCATGAGTGCGAACCCGTTGCCACCGGTCCAGAACGCGCTGTTCATGAACCGGTCCGGTTGCTCCGCCCAGGTGTGTCTGAACAATCCCGACTCGGTGTGGAGATGGCGAGCTTGGACCTCGAACTGATGGACCGCGTCGTCGACTGCCTCGGGTTCGTCCGCGAGGCGGCCGTATCTGGCCATGAAGGGGCAGAACATCCAGAGCCCGTCCACGCACAGCGACTGCCGGCTTCGCTGCTGGCGGATCCCGCCTTCAGAGGTCCGCTCGGTGTTCCGGAGGTATTCGTACTGGCGTCGCGCCGCGTCGAGATAGCGGTCGTCGCCCGTCCGATCGTACAGCTCCAGCACGCTGTGGCCGACCGAGGACGGATCGGCGACCGACGTATACTCGCCTTCAGTCCAGTCAGGCTCCCACTCGCCCTCGAACACGGTCAGCGACCCACCAGCCAGTTGCCCCTCGCTCGTCTGTGTCTCGATACACCGATCGACCAGTTCGCGGACGAACTCGTCGTAGCCCCCGACGGCCAGTATCCCGTCGAGGACGAACGCGATCTCCCACTCGATCGCGTGTTCGAAGTCCCAATCGGTCGTCGTTTCGGCCACCTGTTCGACGAGTGTCTCGAGGCCGGATGACATACCTCCGGGTATCCGTCGACGCACTTATCGATTCGCATGTGCGCGATAATCGCACCAGGTTTCACCAGACTATTTACTTATGTCACAGATCAGTGTTCAACTAGAGGGTGTATTAGGAAATAACGAGACGTTTGTTGATTAAGAGGGTGCAATATAAGTATGACCTCCCGATCCGGGAATTATGGACGAGAAAGTAAACCGACGAAAGTTCCTGACCGGCGTCGGCGCGGTCGCGACGACCGCGGTCGCCGGCTGTTCGAGCGGTGGATCAGATGGCACCGATACCGCGGAGTCGGGGTCTGACGGCGGCTCCGACGGGACCTCAGACGAGATGGACGGAGAAGACACAGAAACGAACGCTGGGGACGTCGAGGGCGGCGAACTCCAGATGATGCAGGGACCGGTCAACACGCTGGACCCTATCGGAATCCAGGGCGTGCGCGACGCGTGGACGACCCACTCGCTCCACGAACAACTCTTCGAGTTCGAGGACGGGACGCTCCCGGCGACGGGGTCGCTCGCGACGGACTACACTGTCTCGGACGACTACCTGACTTACACGTTCACGCTGAAAGAGGGCGTCACGTTCCACGACGGGAGCGAGATGACGGCCGCCGACGTCGTCTACTCGTGGCGCCGCCTCGCCGAGTCTGAGAACAACCGCAACTCGGAGAACTTCGTCGTGGGGAACATCATGAACATCGCCCACGAGGAGACCGAAGAGGGCGCGATCGTGCCAGACTCTATGCAGCTCGAGGCGGTCGACGACTACACCCTCGAGATGACCCTCGCGACGCCGTTCCACGAGACCATCGGTCACCTCACGAACCTCATCCTCTCGGTGATCCCGGAGGGGGTCGTCGGAGATATCGAGGGCTACGAGGGCGAGTACGACTACGACGAGTGGATGTCGAGCGAGGCGACCGGGACCGGACCGTTCCAGCTGGAGAGCTGGAGTCAGGGCGACTCCATCACCATCACGAAATTCGAGGAGTACCACGGGTCGGCCGCGAACCTCGATGGTGTTCGCTGGCAGATCGTCGAGGACCCGAACGCCCGCTACACCCGCGCGGTCAACGAGCAAAACGCCGACATCTTCCAGATCCCGCGCTCGCAGTTCAACCCCGACCAGCTCTCCATCGACGAGGAACTCGACGGGGGGCGGACGAGCGGGACCTACGGCCCGGTCAACGGGACGACACTGAACTACGGGGACACGAGCCTGCCACGCACCCAGTACCTCATTTTCCACACGCTCAACGTCGAGAAACCGGTTCGCCAGGCTATGGCCTACGCGGTGAACCAGCAGGTCGTGACCGAGGACGCGACGAAGGGGCTAGGCGAACCGGCCTACTTCCTGACGCCGCCGACGGCGTTCCCGAACGGGCTCGACAACTACACCGAGATCGCTCAGTCGGAGTACCCCTACGGCTACAACAGTTCGATGGTCGGAGAGGCCCGCGCCGTCATGGAAGATGCCGGTTACGGCCCGGACAACATGTACGAGACATCGATCATGTACCCCTCGGACCTCCAGGCCTCCCAGTGGGAATCGGTCGCCAGCTATCTCCGCGACTTGGTCCAGAGCGTCCACATCGACCTCTCGCTGGAGTCGGCGCCGTCGTCGACGCTGACGAACCGCGCCATCGACGGCAACTTCGACATCTTCGGCACTTACAACGCCCTGAACTGGATGGAGGCCGACTCGACGCTCCAGTACGCGTATCCCAATCCGTATACGTGGACCCGCTGGGGCCAGGGCGAGGGCGAGATGTCCGAGACGGCACAGTCGGCCGCGGACGCGTGGGGGAGCTACCAGGAAAATCGGGTTCCGACCGAAGAGGCCCAGCAGGCCCGCAACGAGGCGTATCTCACCATCGAACAGGCCAACTGGACTGACGTGACCGAACTCCCGCTCTGGCACCCCACCGACCAGGTGTACTGGTACGACTGGGTCGGCAACTACGAGGTCAACGGACCGATGAACCGCCCGAATCTGAGCGAGGTCACGCTCGGCGACCGGTCCTGACGACTGCACCCGAGCGGTTCCCGAAGACTGCCCCTGCGACGGATCGCCATACCGACATACCGTTTCGACCGGGGCCGTGCGGTCCACTTCACGGGATTCGTCCCGCCGACCGGGCTGATAGCGGGCGATCGAGACGAACCCGGAACGCGGACGGGACGGCGAACAGGACCTGTGGACACGCGACCGACGTGGATACACTCAACGATGATACAGATCGAACGCGACTACACTGAACACGACACGCGAGGGAGCGAAACTGTTTCACACCACGACGGAGAACGGGAGGCATGAGCCGACCTAGCGACACCGACCCGGTCGCGTCGGTCCGCGAGCGGTCGCCGCTACTCCGGAGCTACGCCGAACGTTTCGCAGACGAGAAGCCGTTCGAGGGCACTCAGATCGGAGTCTCGGCGCCGCTGACGCCGCACACGGGACTCTTCGTGGACGTACTGGCTGCCGGCGGCGCGGACGTGCTGGTCTCGGGCGAGTCGGGGACCACCCATGAGGCGGTCGTCGAGTTCCTGACCGACCGCGAGGGCGTCACGACGTTTGCGGAGTCGGGCATGTCCGAGACCGAACTCGAGGACGCGCGTCGCGCGTTGCTGGCTCGCGAGCCGGACCTCTTGGCCGATGACGGCGCGCACCTGCTCCGGATGGTCCACGACGAGTTCCCCGACGTCGCTGCCGGCGTCCGCGGCGCCTGCGAGCAGACCACCGGCGGCATCACACGACTCGAAGTGATGGACGAGACGGGGACACTCGCCTTCCCGGTCTACGACGTCAACGGGACGCCGATGAAACACCACTTCGACAACGTCCACGGGACCGCCGAGAGTTCCCTGACCTCGCTCACGTCGCTGACGAACGCGATGCTGGCGGGGTCGGTCGCCGTCGTGGTGGGCTACGGTCACTGCGGGCGCGGCCTCGCTCGGAAGCTCCGCGCGCTCGGTGCCCGAACGATCGTTACCGAGGTCGACCCGCGTAACGCGCTCGAAGCGCTCGCGGACGGCCACGACGTGCGCCCGCTCGACGAGGCCGCGTCCGAAGCCGAGTTCCTGCTGACCGCGACCGGGCGCTATCAAGTTGTAGGCCGCGAGCACATCGAAGCGTTGTCCGACGGGGCCGTCCTGGCGAGCATCGGCAGCGAGATCGAGATCGACACCGAAGCGCTCGGTGACCTCGCCGAGTCGGTCGACCGACCGCGCGAGGGCGTCGCATGCTACACGCTCGCGGACGGCCGACAGGTCACCCTTCTCACCGAGGGGCGAGTCGTGAACCTCGCAGCGCCCGACGGCAACGGCAACCCCATCGAGGTGATGGACACGACGTTCGCGATGATGACCCGCGGCCTGGCCGACCTGACCGACGGCGTCGACCTGCCGCCGGGATTGCATCCGGTCCCGGACGAGATAGACAGGACCGTCGCCCGCGAGACGCTCGAGAAGAAAGGCGTCGCGATCGACGACCCATCCGCCGAGCAGCGGCGCTATCACGAGCGCTGGACGGAGAACGCACGGGTGGAAAACGGCGGTCCCGACTCCTGATCAGGTCGAGCGGGACCGGTTCGCAGTTCAGGTCAGGCGCTCGACGAGTTCGCGGTGGTCCGCGAACTCGTCGGCCAACTTCTCGGCCAGTCCGTCGGCGGCCAGTTCGTAGGTCGCGTCCTCGAACGCCGGCGTCACGTCGCACCCGACGAGCGTGTAGCCGTGGGTTTCCTCGTCGTCCGAATCGGAGAGAGTCTCGGCTGCGAACCACGTATCGCGGGGAACCACCGTCTGGAACCGGTCCCGTCCGATCACGACCGTTTCGAGTTCCTCGCCGAGCAGGTACAGTTTGAGCGGGTCACCCCGGTAGTAGTGCCAGAGTTCGTCGGCGTCGATCCGGTGGAACGTGGAAAACTCGTCGTCTCTGAGGAGGTAGTAGATCGACGACGCGGTCGACCGCTCGCTCTCGTACTTCTCGGGCAGATCCCCGCCGTCGACGACCACGTCGCAGGTATAGGTCCGCGCGTAGTGACCGCCCTCCACGTGGTCGTCCAGGTCCAGCCGCTCGATCCAGTAGTCGGCGTCGTGTCGCTGAGCCATCGTCCCGTACTCTCGGGACCGGCGTATAACCTCCTGCTATTGCCGTAATTTCTGCGTCACCCGACTGCCAACGCCCGTTCCGACCACGACCGCCGGTCAAACACGGACCGTCGCTGGAAGTGCGATCGCGCTCGATAGGGCGTTCGCCCCCCGCTCGGGCCGATATTCGACTCGTTTCCGCATCAGGCGAGACGCGCACCCCGTCTCAAAATATGAGTGATACTCGGACGATCGGTCGATTATCTCTGCGTATAGGGTCTATATTAGACTACTTCTAGGAAGATAAGGAAAGATATTCCATTTATGAACAGGCATAAGTACCACCTCCCGATGGTAGGGGGTATGGAGTCAGAAGTAGACAGACGGAGGTTCCTGACGGGAGTCGGGGCCGTAGCGACGACCGCACTCGCCGGCTGTTCGGGCGGGGGCGGTGGAACCGACACCGAGACCGACCCGTCGTCGGGAAGCGACGGCGGCGCCACCGACGGAACTGACGAGTCGATGGGCGGCACTGCGAGCGCGGACTCTAAGGGCGGTGAGTTGCAAATGATGACGAGCCCGATACAGTCGCTGGACCCGGCAACCGCGACCGGCTCGAAGGACGACTGGGTAATCTGGCAGACCCACGAGTCGCTGTTCAGGTACGAGGAGGGGACCGTGCCTGTCACCGGCCACCTCGCGACGGATTACTCCGTCTCGGACGACTACACGACGTACACGTTCACGCTGAAAGAAGGGGTGACGTTCCACGACGGGAGCGAACTGACCGCCAGCGACGTCGTCTACTCCTGGCGGCGCCTCGCCGAGTCCGAGAACAACCGCGGCAACACGGACGAGATTATCAACGGCGTCGTGAACGTCGCCCACGAGGAGACCGAAGACGGCGAACTCGTTCCGGACTCGCTGGCGATAGAAGCCGTCGACGACTACACCGTCGAGGTGACGCTCGAACAGCCGTTTCACGGCACGCTCGGGCAGATGGCACAGATGTTCTACGCGGTGGTCCCGGAGGGCGTGGTCGGGGACATCGAGGGGTACGAGGGCGAGTACGACTACGAGACGTGGGCCACCGAGGAGGTCACCGGGACCGGACCGTTCCAACTCGACACGTGGAACAGCGGGAGCGAGGTGGTCGTGACTGCCTTCGACGGGTTCCACGGGTCGGTCGCGAACATCGACAACATCCGCTGGCAGGTCATCGAGGACTCGAACGCCCGCTACACGCGCGCCGTCAACGAGCAAAACGCCGACATCTTCGAGGTGCCGCGGTCGCAGTTCAACCCCGAACTCGTCGAGCGCTCGGAGGAACTGGAGGGGCGAACGCTCGGGAGCTACGGCCCCGTCAGCGGAACGACGCTCAACTACGGCGAGGCCGCGATTCCGCAGACCCAGTTCCTGCAATGTAACACGCTCAACGTCGAGAAGCCGGCCCGGGTCGCGCTCGCCTACGCCATCAATCAGGAGGCGATCATCGAGCAGGCCACCAACGGGCTGGGCGAACCCGCGTACTTCGTGTCGCCGCCAGTCGGCTTTCCCGGCGGGGAAGAGAACTACGATCAGCTCGCACAGGAGGAGTACCCCTACGGCTACGCCCAGTCGGACATCCAATCCGCCCGGGAGGTCATGGAAGACGCCGGCTACGGCCCGGACAACATGTATGAGACCGCGATGCAGATAAAGTCGGACACGCGGGCGTCCATCTGGGAGTCGGTCGCGAGCTACGTGCGCGACATCGCCCAGAGCGTCCACATCGACCTCTCGATCGAGGCGGCGCCCTCGTCGACGCTGGTCAACCGGGCCATCGACGGCGAGATCGACATCTTCGGGAACTACATGGATCTGGCGTGGATCGAGGCCGACTCCGGGCTCCAGTACACCCGGCCGACGCCGGCGGCTTGGACTCGCTGGGGCCAGGGTGAAGACGGGATGACCGAGGCGGCCCAGCGCGCCGACGAAGCCTGGAGCGCCCTCTATCTCGAAAACCGGATCCCGACCGAGGAGGCACAGGAAGCCCGGAACGAAGCGTATCTCACGATGGAGCGGGCCAACTGGGAGGATGTCACCCTGATCCCGCTGTGGAACCCGACCAACCAGCTGTACTGGTACGACTGGGTCGAAGGGTTCGACTACACCGGCCCGCTCCGGCGGACCGCGTTCAACGATGTTTCGATCGGCGACCGCTCCTGACCCGATCATCAGGTGCGACTGTGACCAGCGTGAGGACCGAAACCGCGACCGCGCCGACCGACCCTCAGGCCGCCGAGCCAACGGTCTGCGCCGAGCGCATCGGTTCCGTCGAGCAGACAGCTTGCATCGAGCGCACTGTTTGCGTCGAGCGCACGGCTTATCACGCCCGGGGGCAGAGAGACCAGCGTGAGCGATACTGCATCGAACGGCTGGGCGCAGGTGCTCGAGGAGATGGACGCGATGGCCGAGACGCTAGCAGAGAACGGCTGGCGAACGCTCAGTATCGCCGCCGGCGACGCCGCGGCGGTGACAGCGGAGACGAGTCGCACCGACCGGCACGGCTACTCGTACGTGATCCCGGGCGACGCGGCCGATGATTTCGCGGAGCTGTTCGTCCCGGACGGGTTCGGACGGACGGAGGTCTATCGGGCCGGTACTGGCTCGCACCTGTACCTGTTGACGGTGTTCAAAGACCCACCGACGGAGACGGCGGTCCTGATCGCGGGAGCGTTCGACCGCGGACAGGTGGCCGACTGCAAGCGCGCTGCGCTCACGGCCGGCACGATGTACACGGACGTCTTCCGGGTCGACGGTACCCGGGTGGGGACGTTCGAACACGACGACCCGGCGCCGTTTTTCCCAGAACCGGACTGACGCGCCGGCGCCGTTTTTCCCAGAACCGGACTGACGCGCTCGATTGGCGCGTTCCATCGGTCCGGTGCCAGCCCGATTGTCGTTCTCGACCCTGGCCGTGTACGGAACTTTGCCGACCCCAGTCCGCGTCGGTCACGGAACTCGGCCGGAGTCTCTCTGCTGCCCACTTTCGGCAGGGGTTGGAGATTTGATCCGACATTGGGGCAAAGATAAATTACTTATGCGATCGAACGGAACACATTTAGTAACTTGACTGGACATACGAGCGGAGCCTGCGTCGAGAGTGACCGGGGTGGTAAGCAGTGAGTCGCGTCCGGTATTTCGGCCGGCGGATCCTGCTGTCGATCCCGGTGTTGGTCCTCGGCGGGACGTTCACGTTCTTGGTCTTCCGGTTCAGCCCAGTCGACCCCGCGGCGGCCATCGTCGGGACGGCGGCGACCGAGGAGGGTGTCGCCGAGTACAACCGCGTTCGGGCGGAACTCGGGCTCAGCCAGCCCGTTCTGGACCACTACTGGGCCTACATGCTCGACCTGTTCACCCTGAACCTGGGCCAGTCCTGGGTGGTCTCCCAGGGAACGCCGGTGACCGACCTCCTGAACACGTACGGGCTGCGGACGCTCTGGCTGACGTTCTGGGCCGTCCTGATACCGATCTTCGTCGGGATTCCGCTCGGGGTCTACGCCGGACTCCACGCGAACACGAAAGTCGACTACGCGGTGTCTGTGTTCGGCATCGTCTGGCGGGCCATGCCAAACTTCTGGCTGGCGATAATCCTGCTCGCCGTGCTCTCTCAATCGAAGTCGATCCTGGGGTTCGACTGGAGCGGATTCATCGTGGACACGGCGCTCATCGGGACGCCGGACCTGACGAACCTGACGACGGTCGACGGCTTCCTCGAAGCGACGAAACGGATCTTGCCGCCCGCGATCGTCCTGGGTTCGGCGTCGATGGGGAGCGAACTCCGGATCGCGCGGACCGCGGTGCTGGAGACTATCAACGCCGACTACGTCGAGAACGCGAAGGCGAACGGCGTCCCCGACCGGCGGGTCGTCTGGAAACACGTCCTCCGTAACGCGCTCGTCCCGCTGGTCCCGACGGTCACCAACGAGGCATTCCTGCTCATCGGGGGCTCCGTCATCGTCGAGGTTGTCTTCGGGATCCACGGTATCGGGTGGCTGTTCTTCCAGGCGGCGCTGAACGCCGATATGCCGCTGGTGACAGCGCTCGTGTTCGTGTTCATCGTCGTCGTCGTCGGCATCAACATCCTGCAGGACGTGCTCTACGCGCTGATCGACCCGCGAGTCGGCTACGACGCGAGGTGACACGATGGCTGGACACACTCACTCGACTGACGACCGGACGCGAGACGAACAGCCACACGCGAGAGACGACCGCCCGCTCAGGTCGCGGGTCGCGGAGACGCCGCGGCCGGCGGCGATATGGCTGCTCGGCGCGGCCGCGCTGCTGGCAGTCGAACTCGGGGACATCGCCGGCGCCGTCCGCTCGCTAGGCGGGATGGCCGTCGGCGCGGTCGCGTTCAGCTACTCCGGGACCTTGTCGGTCGCCGGCAGCGGCGGCACTGTCGGTCTCCTCGCCCTTGTGGGAGTCGTCCTCGGTTTCTTCGTCGGCGGACTCGCGATAGCGACGTGGACCCGCATTAGGGTCCTCCACCGCGTGACCGACCGCTTCTCGTACCGGACGCGGCAGTTGCTCGACGGCGTCGTCCTCGGCGCCGCCGTCGCGCTGGCGACGTGGCTCGGGGTTACGATAGGGGCCGTCGACGTCCTCGTCGCTGCTGGCGGGGTCGTCCGGTCGCTGCTCGGGGTAGTCGCCGACCTCCCGACGCTCACCGCGCGGGAAACGATCCCGAATCGCGGGTACCAGACGCCCGACGGCACCTGGCATGGGACCTTCATGAGTCTCGCGCCGGCCTACGCGTGGGCGGTCCGGGTCGTGGTCGTCTACGGCTACGTCGCGGCGGTGCTGGCCTGGACCTGGATGGGGTACCTCTGGTACCGCGCCCACTACCGGCGCGTCGACTGGACCCCGCGGGACGACGTCGTCCGTCGACTGCGCTCGCACCGCTGGGGCCAGTTCGGTATGGTCGTCACCTTCCTCTTCCTGACGCTGGCGATCTTCGCTCCCTCGCTTGCCACGACGACGGCACAGCAGAACCTCTACGAACCGTTCTCGCACTCGATCACCCACTACGACGCGAACACCGACTCAGTCCGCGAGACGCTCGTCGGCTCCGCGAACCTCCAGACCCAGTCTGAGGGCTACGCCAGCGCGAACTTCGGGCCGATGAGCTACGACCAGTACGACCGCTTTCACCCCGCAGGCACGCTGACCAACGGGAAGGACCTCTGGACGTTCCTCGCCTACGGCGCTCGTGTGTCGCTCGTCATCGGACTGTTGAGCATCGGCGTGAGCGCGATACTTGCAACCGTCTTCTCGCTGTTCTCGGCGTACTACCGCGGCCTCGTCGACCTTGTGTTGGTCGTCGTCGGCGACACGATCATGGGCGTCCCGCGCCTGCTGATGCTGATCCTGCTGACGGTGATCCTCTCGGACACCTGGATCGCGGGACTGTACAACGGCGGAATCCTGCTCGCGCTGATCCTCGCAGGTACCGGGTGGCCGTTCCTCTGGCGGTCGTTCCGGGGGCCGACGCTGCAGATTGCCGAGGAGGAGTGGGTCGACGCGGCGCGCAGTTACGGCCAGTCCGCGACGGGGATCATGCGCCTGCACATGCTCCCGTATCTCGTCGGCTACCTCCTGATCTACAGTTCGCTGATCCTCGGCGGCGTCATCCTGGCGGTCGCCGGCCTCTCCTTTCTCGGGTTCGGGATCACCGCCCCGACGCCCGAGTGGGGGCGGGCGGTCAACCTCGGCCGTGAGTACGTCGCCTCGGCCTCGTGGCACATCTCGTTGATTCCGGGCGTCATGATCACGCTCGTGGTCATGGGGTTCAACGCGATGGGTGACGCGCTCCGGGACGCAGTCGACCCGAAAAGCGACGACGGGAACGCCGCTACCACGGAGGCGGACGCCAGGGGTGGTGGGGCGTGACCGACCCGCTGTTGTCCGTCGAGAGCCTCCGGACGACCTTCCACACGGACCAGGAAGTCGTCCGGGCTGTCGACGGTGCGTCCTTTTCCGTCGCGCCGACGGAGACGCTCGGAATCGTCGGCGAAAGCGGGTCCGGCAAGAGCGTCACCGCGCGCTCGGTGCTGGGGCTCGTCGAGGAACCGGGACGTGTCCACCCCGACAGTTCGATCCGGTATCACGACCCCGCGTTCGTCCAGCGGACCGCTCGGGCGCATCCGGACGCGACATTCTGGGGCGGCGATGTCGACAACGAACCCGACGACGCGTTCGTGACGGTCCACGAGGGCGAACAGTCTGGCGAGAACGCCGTGGTCAAGCGCGGCTCGGTCGACCTCGTGAGCGCGCCCGACGCGGTGGTCCAGCAGGTCCGCGGCAGCGAGATTGCAATGGTCTCCCAGGACGCCCTCTCGAGCCTGAACCCGGTCTACACCGTCGGCAACCAGATCGAGGAACTCCTCGGGATCCACCGCGGTCTCTCGGGGCGCGAGGCGACCGAGACGGCCGAGGAACTCCTCAGGAACGTCGGGATCCCCGACCCCGAGCGACGACTGCGCGAGTACCCACATCAGTTCAGCGGCGGGATGCAACAGCGGGCCGTGATCGCGCTGGCCCTCGCCTGCGACCCGTCGGTGCTTGTCTGCGACGAGCCGACGACGGCGCTGGACGTGACCATCCAGGCGCAGGTGCTCGACCTGCTGGCTCGCCTCAAACGCGAGCAGGACCTCTCGGTGGTGTTCATCACCCACGACATCGGCGTGATCGCGCAGGTCGCGGACTCGGTGGCGGTGATGTACGCGGGCGAAGTCGTCGAACGGGCACCGGTTGAGCGACTCTTCGACGTGCCGAAACACCCCTACACGCGCGGACTGTTACGGAGCATTCCGGGGGTCGCCACCACCGGCGACCGCCTCCCGACCATCGAAGGGAGCGTTCCGACCCCCAGCGAGGCCGCGACATCGTGTCGGTTCGCCCCGCGGTGTCCGGAGGCGTTCGACGCTTGCCACGAAGTACATCCCGACGCGGTTCGCGTCGCCGGTGAAGAGGAGCCAGCGGAGCGCGACGCACCACCGGCAGAGAACGGCACACAATCACGAGAGAACGGCAAACCACCGGCAGCGGACGCCGCACCCGGACTACCGACAGCGAACGGCGAACACACGGCGGCGTGTCTGCTGTATCCGGCCACGCTTTCGACCGGAGAACGTGTCGAGCGCCACGATGGCGACGACCGGTCGAACCGGGCGCCTCCATCGCGGACAGATGCCAGCGGCGCGGCGGGATCGGGGGTGAGCGAATGAGAGGCCAGGACGGCGCGGCCACAGGATCCGCCGAACGCGGTAGCGATCCGGACGCGAACCCGACGAGTGCGGGCGATTCCATCGAAGGCGACGGTTCCGAAAGTGACGAGGAGCCGCTGGTCGTCGTCGACGGGCTGCGCACCTACTACGAGAGCGAGCGGCTGATCGGCGGCAGTCCGGTCAAGGCCGTCGACGGCGTCTCCTTCGAGATCGCTCGCGGGGAGACATTCGGCCTCGTCGGCGAGAGCGGCTGTGGCAAGACGACGCTCGGCCGGAGCATCCTCCAGCTTGAGGACGTCGACGAAGGTGAGGTCCGCGTCGCTGGGGCGAACGCGACCACCCTCTCGGGACACGAGCTCACGCAGTGGCGCCGGGACGCCCAGATAGTGTTCCAGAACCCGACGTCGAGCATCAACGAGCGGATGACCGTCGGCGAGATCGTCCGCGAACCGCTCGATATCCACGACGAGGGGACGCGAACCGAGCGCCGCGAGCGGGTGTCGACGCTCCTCGACCGAGTCGGGCTCCGACCGGAGCACTACTACCGCTACCCCCACCAGTTCAGCGGCGGGCAGCGCCAGCGGATCGGCATCGCGCGGGCGCTCGCGCTCGAACCCGAGTTCGTCGTCCTCGACGAACCAGTGAGCGCGCTGGACGTCTCCGTCCAGGCGAAGGTCCTCAACCTCCTCATGGACCTCCAGGAGGAGTTCGACCTGACGTACCTTCTCATCGCCCACGACCTCAGCGTCGTGCGGCACGTCTGCGACCGGGTCGGCGTGATGTACCTGGGAAAGCTCATGGAGGTCGGGCCGACCGAGCAGCTGTTCCAGTCGCCGGAGAACCCCTACACGCGGTCGCTGTTGTCGGCGATCCCCGAGCCAGACCCGGACACCCGCACCGACCGGATAACGCTCCGCGGGAGCCCGCCGAGCCCGCGCGACCCACCCGCGGGTTGTGCCTTCTCGACGCGCTGTCCGTTCAAGATCCGTCCGGAGGCGGTCACTGACCTCGACGACGCGCTGTTCGACCGCATCGAGGAGTTCCGCACCGTCGTTCGGCAACAGGACGAGGGGACCGTTCCCGTCGTCGAGCGATTGAAGGCCCGCCTGGGGCTGGACGCCGGGTACGTCTCGCTGGCCGACCTCAAGGCGGAGCTGTTCGGGGACAGCGACCTCCCCGCGCCTGTCGAAGAGCCCATCGACCGGGCGGTCGCCCGCGGGGCCGAGGGCGACGTCGCCGCCGCGCGCGATGTGCTTGACGACGCGTTCGGTGCGGTCTGCGAGACCGAGATTCCCGAACAGCACCCAGTCGACGACGGTCGGACGAGCCGCTGTCACCGCCACCGGGAGGAGTTCGCCGACCCCGCGGCCGTCGAACCGAACGCGGACGATCAACCCGACGGTGACTCGCTCTGACGGGCGACCGTCCGACGGTCGGCGTCGCCTCGCATCCCGAAACGCCGTACACCGACCTGATCGCGGCCGCTGCTGCGGCCGACGTCGACTTCGTCGAACTCATGCTGGAAGGACCGGGCGAACGCCGACGACTGGCCGAGCGCACCGACGAGATCACCGACGCTCTCCCGTCGTCGATGGGGCTCGTCACGCACCTCCCGTTCGGCGGCGTCGATATCGGTGCGCCTCTGGAACACGTACGAGAGGGGTCGCTCCGAGAACTGAAAGCCGGGGTCGACCTGACCGCGGACCTGGGCGGGACGAAAGCGGTCTTCCACGCCGATACGTCCGTTCGACCGGAGATATGGGGTCGGGAAACGGTACGGTCGAACGTCTACGAGGCGGTCGACGACCTCCACGAGTACGGTCGAGACCAGTCAGTCGTTGTCCTCCCCGAGAACGTCCCCGGCCCGTTCGTCTCAGTCGCGTCGTTCCCGAGGCTGTTCGACCGGACGACCGCGTCGATGACACTCGACACCGGTCACGCCAGGGTCAGCGGGTTCGATGACGACGATATGGCCGCGTTCGTCGCGGACCATGGCGACCGGATCGCCCACGTCCACCTCAACGACACCCGAGGCCCCCGCGACGAGCACCTGCCCGTCGGGATGGGAACTATCGACTTCGACGCGGTCCTCGGGGCGCTCCCCGACGGCTGGGCCGGGACGCTGACCGTCGAGGCGCTGACGGCAGACTTCGAGTACGTCGAGACGGGCGTCCGCCGGGTTCGGTCGTTCCTGGAGTGAGTGTCAGTCGCCGGATCGGAAAACCGTCGGTCGCTCAGTCGCTCCGGGCGTCGGCGCGGAGGTTCGCGGCGGCCTCGTCGACACGCTCGACGTAGGTCGCTTTCCGCTCGTCGTCGAGAAAGGTGGCCTCGAAGCTATTTTTCGCGAGCGTGACGAGGTCCTCAACCGAGAGGTCGAACGTTTCCGCGACGCGGACGTAGTTCTCGTTCAGGTCGGCGTGAAACATCGGTGGGTCGTCCGAATTGATCGTGACGAACACCCCGCGCTCGTGGAGGTCGACGACCGGGTGGTCAGAGAGTTCGTCGTAGACGTTCAGTTCGACGTTGCTAACCGGACACGTCGTCAGTGGGACCTGCTGCTGTGCGAGGTACTCGACGAGGATTTCGTCCTCGATGGCCCTGACACCGTGGTCGATCCGGTCGACATCCAGCGCGAGCAGCGCGTTCCAAACGCTCCCCGGGCCGATGTCCTCGCCCGCGTGGGCGACGGTGTTGAACCCCAGTTCGTCCGCGAGTTCGAAGGCCCGTGCGTGGTCGTGGGCTGGATACCCCTGTTCCTTGCTCGCGAGTCCGATCCCGACGATTCCGAGGTCCTCGTCGATGTCGGCCGCGTGCTCTACGATGGAGACGCCCCGCTCGGGGTCGGCTGTCCGGTCGATGCTCGGGATGAAGCGGAGTTCGACACCGTGTTCTTCACGAGCGCGCTCCCGGCCGGCGGCGATGCCCGCGTCGACGGTTTCCCAGTCGACGCCGAGTTGGTCGTACCCTGCGTAACCGTAGGCCACCTCGCGATACGGGACGTTCTGACGCGCGGAGTCGGCCCCGAGTTCCGCCGTCACGCGTTCGAAATCCTCAGCAGTCCGGAGGATTTTCGGGATGAACGCGAACTTGTCGATGAAGTCGTTCAGGCTCTCGAAGTCGTAGGCGGCGATAAGTTCCGCGACTGTGTCCTCCGGCAGTTCGACGTCGTTTTTCGCCGCAAGGTCGAAGACCGTCTCGGGTCGGATCGACCCCTCCAGGTGTATGTGGGTCTCGGCCTTCGGGAACTGTTCGACGACTCGCTCGTGTGCCACTGCTTCGCTCACACACTGTGGTCTCGCTGTCGTCGAATAAAATCTGTGATCGGTGTCCGATCGAGGCAGTTTTGAAGACATTTCACAACGTACGACCCGACCCTTCGGTCGAAAGTGGATATAGACACAGGCCACTCACGGTCGGGCGGCACTCAGTCGAGGACACGGTCGATGGTGTCGGTGACGAGTTCGCGGTAGCGCTCGGCGTCGACGCCCAGCGCCACGCGACCGTTTGATTTCTCGCCTCTCGTCCCCTGGCGGTCGACCGCGAGGGCGCCCTGTGCGAGGCCGTCGTCTGCGCCCACTTCCAGGAAGTGCGCCTCCGTCTCGAGGAGGGCGTCGTCGACGAGTCCGGCGAGGGCCATCGCGTCGTGAATGGCGGCTGTCTCGATGCCGTAGCGGTCCAAGTCGTCCTGGGAGTAGTAGGTCGCCCACTCGTAAACCGCGGCGCTGCGCGGGTCGTCGCGAGCGAGTCCGTCGATCCATTCGGCAGGGAGGCCGGAGTACTGCGTGACGTCCAGTGGGACCACGGTCGGGTCGGTGTCGCGGACGACCCGCCGAGCGGCGTGGGGGTCGCCGTAGAAATTCGCCCCCGCGAGGGGGGACATGTTGCCGGCTTCGAACGCCGACCCGCCCATGATCAGCACTTCGTCGAGCAGTTCGGGCAGGTCGGGTTCGAGCGCGAGCGCCAGCGCGACGTTCGTGAGGCGACCGACTGCGGCGAGAGTCAGCTCGCCCTCGTGTTCGCGGGCCTGCTCGACGATGAACTGGGCGGCGGGAGCGTCGACCGGTTCGGTTGCGGGCGTCGGTTCGGGGAGGTCGCCCTTGATCCCACCGGGCCCGTGGATGTGTTCGGCGGTGTCGAGGTCGACGAGCAGCGGTTCGTCGGCGCCCGCCGCGACCGGGACGTCCGTCCGGTCGAACAGTTCCAGGACCGAACGGGTGTTGCGGGTCGTGTCCGCCGTCGGTGCGTTGCCGAAGATGGCGGTCAGCCCGACCAGATCGATGTCGGGGTGTTCCAGTGCGAACACGATCGCCAGCGCGTCGTCACAGCCCGGATCCGTATCTAGAAGTAGTGGCGTGGACACGGATTTCGGTTGTCTTTCCCAATATAAAAGGATAGGGGATTCAACGGGTGGAGCGTCGTCGCAGTGGCAAGCGGGGCCACGTGGTCGGCTCGCGGATGTGAAGGTCTCGCGGCCGCGATAATTGAGGGAATCCGAACCGACAGGTTCCGGGAGGTAGTTCCCGCGATATGGCCGCAGACCACTCAGCCAGTGAGTCCGACGACCGACGACCGAACGTCGTGGTGTTCATGACCGACCAGTTGCGCCACGACCACCTAGGCTACGCGGGCAACGACACGGTCGAGACGCCGCACATCGACGCCCTCGCGGCGGGCGGCGTGACCTGTGACCGGATGTACGTCAACAACCCACACTGTATGCCGGCGCGAGCGACCCTGTTCACCGGGCGGCGGCCCCGGGACCACGGGGTCCGCGCGAACGGCATCCCACTCGACCCCGAAATCCCGACGCTCGCCGGGACCTTGCGCGCCGCGGGCTACCGAACCCACGGCGCCGGCAAGTTCCACCACTGCAACTGGTCGCTGCCGCTCGACGACATCGCGGGGATGCTCGAAACCGGCGAATCGAACTTGTCGGACTTCCCGCCAGCCTTTCGCCCGCGGATCGAGCGGGTCGCCGCCGAACTCGACGTCGACGTCGGCCCCGACGACGGACCGGTCGCACCGCCCGCCAGCGAACACCCCGAAGCCGAGGCGCTGTGGAAGGCGGGCCACGCCGAGTCGCTGCCGGAACCGTTCTACGGGTTCGAGACGACCGACTTCGTCGGCGCCCACGGCGACGGCGCCTACGGCGAGTACCGCGCGTGGCTCGAAGCGAACCACCCCGATTCGTTCGAGCGGTTCCCCAGGGATCACCCCGACAACGACCCGGGCGAGGCGCCAGGGTCCTGGCGATGGTCGATCCCCGCCGAGCACCACTACAACCGGTGGATCGCTGACCGCTCACGAGCGTTCATCGAAGACGCAGTCGGCGGGAGCGACGGTGACGACTCCGGCGCTCCGGACGACGGTGACCACGCCGGCGCTTCCGACGAGCCGTTTTTTCTGTTCTGTTCGTTCCCGGACCCCCACCACCCGTACGCGGCGCCCGAACCCTACGCGTCGATGTACGACCCGGCGGACGTGTCGCTGCCGACGCGCCGGGAGGGCGAACTCGACGACCTGCCGCCGCACTTCCGCGACGCCTACGAGAACGAGGACACGGAACTGTCCGGACTGCTCACGGCCGCCGACCACTCCGACGCGGAACTCCGCGAGATGATCGCCATCACGTATGGGATGGTGTCGTTCGTCGACGACGAGGTCGGCCGCGTGCTCTCGACGCTCGAAGAACTGGGCGTTCGCGAGGAGACGCTGGTCGTCTTCTGCTCCGACCACGGCGATATGATGGGCGACCACTGGATGGTTCGCAAGGGCCCCTTCCACTTCGAGGGACTGCTCCGGACGCCGCTGGTCTGGAACTGGCCGGCGGGGCTCCCCGCGGGCCGCCGGACGGACGGACTCGCGAGCGCAGTCGATTTCTTCCCGACGGTGCTCGATCTGTGTAACGTGCCCTCGCCGTATCCCGACCACCCGCTTCCCGAAACGATGGCGGAACCGCCAGCGCTGGCCGGGACGTCGCTCGTGCCCCAGTTGCGAGGCGGTCAGGAGTCCGTGCGGGACGGCGTCGTGGTCGAAAACGACGACGATTACCTCGGACAGCGGGTCCGGACCTACGTCACGGACCGGTACAAGCTCACGGTGTATCCCGGATGGGACTACGGCGAACTGTTCGACCTGCGTGAAGACCCAGACGAACTCCACAACCGATGGGACGACCCCGCCTACGCCGACGTGAAGGCAGACCTCTACCGGCAGTTCCTCGAGGCGTACATCGAGGGAGACGCCGCGATGCCGCGGCGCACTTCGCACGCAGCATGACCGGCGCGGTTCGGTGTGCTGCCCCGCAGTCCGCAAGACTGTCCCGCAGTCCGCGGTACTGGTTCACGCGTCGCTCCAGTACACTTAAGCCGCGGTTGCACCCAGAGGCAGACACTGATGGACCTCGCGGTGGCGAACGGACACGTCTACCGAGACGGCACGGTCAGCCGGGCGACGGTCGGCGTGCGCGACGGACGTATCGAGACGATAACCGACGACGACAGCGTCGCGGCCGACCGGGTCGTCGACGCCGACGGGGGCCTCGTCCTCCCCGGCCTCGTGAACGCACACACCCACTCGCCGATGACGCTGTTTCGGGGGTACGCGGACGACCTGCCCTTCGAGACGTGGTTGCACGACCGCATCATGCCCGCCGAAGCGCAACTCTCGCGCGAGGACGTCCTCGCGGGCGCGCGCCTCGCGGCGCTGGAGATGATCCGGACCGGCACCACGGCCTTCGCCGACATGTACTTCCACATGGACCTGGTCGCCCAGGCGGTCGAAGAGGCCGGCCTCCGGGCGGCGCTTGGACCGGGCGTCCTCGTCGACGATGACGACGACGAGAGCGCCGTCGCGGAGCGCATCGACGACGTAGCGGATTTCGCAGCTGAGTACGACCGCGCAGCCGCGGGGCGGATCCGGACGATGCTCATGCCGCACGCGCCCTACACGTGCTCGGACGACGTGCTCCGCGAGCTGTCCTCACTGTCCGCCGGCATCGACCGCCCCTACCACATCCACGTCAACGAGACGGCCGAGGAAGTCGAGCGTCTCCGGACTGCGTACGGTACCGACCCCGTACTCCACCTGGACGAACTGGGCGTCCTCGACGACGACGCGTACATCGCTCACGGCGTCCATCTGAGCGACGCCGAGATCGAGACGCTCGCGGACCGCGGCACGGGCGTGGCACACTGTCCGGCGGCGAACGCGAAACTCGGCGCGGGAATGGCCCCCGTCGACGCGCTCGTCGAGGCGAGCGTGCCGGTCTGTCTCGGGACCGACGGCGTCGCCTCGAACAACTCGCTGGACATGCTCGAGGAGATGAAACTCGCGGCGCTGGTCGCCAAAGCGCGAGACCGGGACGCCACGGCACTCGACGCCGGAACGGTCATCGAGATGGCGACGGCAAACGGCGCGGACGCCCTGGGGATCGACGGCGGTCGCATCGCACCGGGCGAGTCGGCCGACATGATCGTCATCGACGCCGGCGAGGCACACCTCACGCCCAGTCGGGAACTGCTGTCTCACGCGGTGTACGCCGCGACCGGCCGCGACGTGATGACCACCATTGTCGACGGTCGGGTCCTGATGGACGACCGCGATGTCGAAACTCTCGACGCGGAACAGGTTGTTGCCGACGCCGAGCGAGCAGTGTCGACCGCGGCCTGGACCTGACCGCCCAGACAGTCCCCGCGCCAGATTACAGGAATAAACTTGTAATATCCGTATTAGGCCATGAAAGGAATATATTGACCAATCGTTGTCCTGTGCTACCAATCTCTGAAATTCTAAATCGAATAAGCGAGATATAGGTTCTATAATTGCAGTCTATTGGCCCACTTCTGCTCATCTGTCAAACCAGGGTTTGCAGTCGCAATCACCGAGGTCGCGGGCAGCGAGAGGGTTCAGAGAAACTCGTGGCGACCTGGTGTGCGTTTAGAGCTCTGACGGCCGGTACCGTTATCGGGGAGGGAAGAGAATCAGGCTGACGATGCCGCCGGAATCCTGCAAGGTCGACCGGGTCGTCGATGCCTACGGGCTCGACGAGTCGGTCGAGCGGAGGGCGATAGACAGCCGACTCCTGGCCCGGTGGACGGGGGAGGACGGGCGACCGGCTGAGGGGTATCGGACGCTCACGGACTGGTTCAACAAGCGGCTCATCCGGTGTGTCTACGACAGGCACGGCCGCGATAGTCTGGGGGGGCGCGTCGAGAACGACTACGCGGCGCTGACGGGCGAGGACGACCTTCTCGCAGCGGAAGTCGAAGAGAGTCTCCGAGGCGACGGTATCGACGCCGACCGACTCCGGCGCGACCTGGTTTCCTGGGGAACCATGCGAACCCACCTCAAGGAATGCCTGGATGGCGAGAAGGAGACGACTCGGAGCGAGAGCGACTGGGAACGCGACGCTGTGGCCACAGCGCGGTCGGTCGCCGAAGAGAAAACCGCGGACGCGCTCTCTTCGCTGGCCTCTCGCGGCCGCATCGCTGGGGCCGACACCGCGACGGTGACGGTGCAGGTGCAGGTGATCTGCGACGAGTGTCCGACGCGGGTCTCGTTCGATGTCGCGCTCGAACGCGGGTACGTCTGTGACCAACATGACTGCCCGGAATCCCCGGCGGCGACTGAACACAGATGACGACGAACGACAGGACCCACCACCGACTATGACCTGGACTATCGACATCGAAAACGTCGCCGGGATCATCGACGGAGCGGCGACGATCGAACCGGGCCTGAACGCCGTGCGGGCGTCGAACTGGCAGGGTAAATCCAGTTTCATCGCCTCGATCGAGACGGCACTCGGCGTCGCGACGCCGCTGACCGAAGGACGCGACCGCGGCCGCGTTCACCTCGAGACACCCGACCGGACCGTCGAGGTAGAACTCCAGCGGACGGACGGCCGCGTCGCCGCGTCCGGGACCCCGTATCTGGACGACGAGTACGACGCAGTCCGGGCGGACCTGTTCGCCTGTCTCGACGAGACCAACGCCGTTCGACAGGCAGTCAGGGACGGCGAGAACCTCGAATCTGTCCTGCTGGAGCCGCTCGACTTCCAGAACATCGACGACCGTATCGCCGACCTCCAGCGCCAGCGCGAACGTGTCGACTCGAAGCTCGCACAGGCCGAGGAGGCCGCCGAGCGACTCCCGACCGCCCAGGAGAAGGTGACCAGACTCGAAACCGAACTCGTGGAGTTGCGCGACCGCTACGCGGAGCTCTCGGGCCCCGACGATGCCGAGCCACCGGCGGACGCCCAGAGCGAACTCGCGCAAGCGCGCTCGGCCCGCCAGCAGGCCGAAAACCGGATCGAACGGCTCGACCGAAGCATCGAACGCACGAAAGAGCGCCTCGACGAGCGCCGCGGGGAACTCGACGACATCGAGGTCACCGACGACACCGACTACGCGGACGCCCTCGATCGGGCGCGGTCGGAACTTGCCGGTGCCAGACAGGACAAGGAGGTCCTCCAGTCAGTGTACTCGGCGACCGAACTGGTGCTCGAAGAGAACCGACTCGACCTCGTGACCGACGTCGACCGCGAGTTGACCGGCGACACGGTCGTCTGCTGGACGTGCGGGACCGAAACCTCGCATGAGGCGGTCGAGGAGCGCCTCGACGCACTCGGTGAGCGGATAGCGGCAATTCGGGTCACGGTCGAGTCGGCCCGTGACCGCGTCGAGGAACTCGAGGCGAAACGCGAGAAGCGAGAGCAGGAACGCCGCCGGCGAAACGACCTCGAAACGGAAGTCGCCGACCTCGAAGAGACGCTTGCGGACCACCGCGCGAGTATCGAGAGTGCACGCGAGCGCCGCGAGGAGGCGGACGCACGCGTCTCGGAACTGGCCGAGTCCATCGACGAGACGGTTGAAGCGATCACCGACGTCGAGAGCGAGATCAAGTATCGCGAGGCCGAACTCGACGACGCGAGAGACGAGTTGACACAGCTCGAAGACCGCGTCGACCAGCGCGAAGATTTCGAGGACGAACGCGACCGCCTCGACGACGAGATACGGGAACTGCGCACCCGGAAAGACCGGATCACCTACGAGGCACGCGAAGCGTTCGAGACGGCGATGCAGGCAGTCCTCTCGCGGTTCGACACCGGGTTCGAGACGGCGCGACTGACCGGCGAGTTCGACATCGTGGTGGCCAGAGACGGTCGCGAGGCTAGCCTCGACGCGCTAAGCGAGGGAGAACTCGAACTCCTCGGGTTCGTCGCCGCGCTGGCAGGCTACGAGTCGTTCGACGTCGCGGAGACGGTGCCGGTTATGCTCGTCGACAGCGTGGGGGGCCTCGCCGACGATAACCTCCACACGTTGATCGCCTATCTCCGAGAGCGGACCGACTACCTCGTCTTCACCGTCTATCCGGAGTACGCGGCCTTCGACGGCGCCGAGATAGATCCCTCGGACTGGGAGGTTGCGACGGGCACCGCTCGGGCGGACGATTGACCCGTTCGCGTCACGCGGGCTGGTGTACCGATATCCCGTATCAACCGCACGATGTCGGACGGTTTCTCCGGGACCGACGGACAGCAGTCCGTATCAGGCCCGTTTTTTTCTGGTGATGTAACCGGCGATCCGGTTCCGCAGACGCGTCGAACTCAGGTCGGTCACGGTCCGGAGCGTCTCCCGGTTCTCACCGAAGTCGTCGGAAAACGACTCCGGTTGGCGTTCGAGGAGCCGGTCCCCGATACTCATGACGTCTTCGGGGTCGATAGTCATACACCTACGGTACCCATCGCTGGCGGATTAAAACTACTGGAGGACGGCTTCGCTGGCGACGCGGTCGCCGTGGCTGCGCGGCTGAATGAGAGCGTATCAGCAGTGAAGAGTCCGTCACCGACGAGGGATGACAGTCGTCGGCGACGGGCCGGGGCTCGGATCGCGACCGAGTCCCGAAGGACAGACTCGTTCGCAGGAGTCCGGATGTATGTCGGACTCGGGAAGCGACTGGCTGCTCCCGAGTTGGCGGGAAGTCTGCTGCAGTGGTGTCATGGAGTCGTTCGTCGATCACCTCCTGTGATGCCCGTTCTCCGCCCGATCAGTGGTTACCTGAACTACCGGTCGAACGACTGAGCGGGCCTTTAGCCGCGTCTACAAGACGCGAGGTTTCGCATTTAACGGTTCCGTATAAGGGACCTCATAGACCATAGTGGGGGCGTGCCAACCGGACGAGCATCACTCGCTGGTTTCGGGAACGCGATAGAGAGTTCGGTCGGCTACGAGGTCGACGACCGTCGCAGTGTCGATCGTGACCGGCGACGGAGACTCGGACGCGACCGCGTCGCGGTCCGGGTACTTTTTCACTCGATATTCGCCGACGGAACCGTGGTCGCCGGCGACTGATTCCAGCACTTCGAGGACCTCGCCGGTCTCCTCATTCCGATAGACGCCCCCGGGGCGAAGTCCGACTGCCGGACGATCCGTCGGCCATTCCCAGCCGAACTCAGTGAGATAGTGCGTGAACTGCCAGACGAACTGCTCACCGTCGATGTCACCGGCCGGCAGTTCCTCGGCGAGGGCCGCCGCGCGACGGGACCAGTAGTCAATGACGCACTCGCGCAGATCCGACTGGAGTTGCTCGTCGACGATACGCTGTTCGATGGGGTAGTTGATCTCGATCGCCACCAGCGCGCGCTCGTCGAGCCGAGTGAGACAGCGCTGGCACTCGACCTCGAAGACCGACATCGAGACGGGGTTGTCAAGTTCGATGTGGGCGATTTCGTTCCCGCAGTTCGGACACCACAGGAAGACCAGCCCGTTGTCGGCGACAGCGAATTCCTCCAAGACTGTCAAATCCTCGAACGCCTTCTCCGGGGGATTGCGCGCCTCGGGTCGTTCCCGCGAAGGTTCGACCGCCGGTTGGCCGGCGAATTCCGCGATCTGCCGGTCCTTAAGTAGCGACTTGACGACCGAATCGTGCGACGAGTGTCCCTCCGCCGCAGAGATCTCGTCGAGGCGTTCTTTGGTCCAGTCGCGAACCCGTATTGTCGCCATGATGTGTACACAGAGTGTACAATGTGTTATCGATGGCAGGTCGCGGCAATAATTTCCAGCCCGGATCAGCAAGGGTATCCCGCTGGTGTGGACCATCGAAACGCATCGTGCGGCATCGCTCTCCAGATAACTACGCCGTCGAAGTGTCCACCGAACTGTATTGATGGAAATTTTAGTATTACTGAATAATATAGCATTTCTGTCATTCAGTACTACGGTTTAGTACATGTTCCACATCGGTTCCTCCCGATGTGCTACCAATTCTTGCCACGGCTAATCCTATCGGTGTGGTCCCGAACAGCGATCGCAACTAACCGTGTATTGATACACGAATGAAACCCCCCCCGAATAGAATCCTATCGAAAACTTACACCAAAATTGACCGCTTCAGTCGCTCTCGAGGTCGTACCCCCATTCTCGGAGGACAGTCGCCACGAGATCGGGATTTCGTTGTGCCACGACCATTGCGGCCTCCCTGTAATCCGATTTGTAGACCTTTTCGCCGAGATTCTCTTCGAGGACCTCTTGAAGATCGCTTTCGGCGTAGATAATTTCCTCACGGAGGATGTATGGTGCCTGCTCACGACCTTCGTTCACCTTATTCCAACGAAGTTTATACGGGATCGAACTCATCGCCGGGGTACCTCTGCTACTCTCCGACGGCTTTCCTTCATCGGACGGTGTCGGTACCGATTCGCTCTCAGTATCCGATCCCATCTGTTTGTTCACTCGCGATTCGTGAGTCTCGCCGGTATTTGATTCGCTCTCTGTCGAGTCGTCATGCTCCTCATTCTTGTCCTCGTCCAATCCCGCATCGCGCGAACCGGATTTCAATCCGATTAAACAGCCACCTCTGGCTGTTCGAGGCCGGCGTCACGTTCCAGATGCCGGGCAAACTCGCTGAACCAACTTCGCGGAACAATCGCTGACCAAGCACTCGATGCCACCGAAGAGGACCGTCGCCGAGGGATCGCGCGTGAGTGGGAACAGCTCCAGCGACGAATCGAAATTGTGGGTTTCACCATCCGAGAGTGGGACTTTCTATAGTAACCGTTAGAATTTTCCGCTCGGAGATTGTTGCTGTGATCAATGGACCATCTCGACGAGATTTCCGTCGAAAAACTCCAAGACGCCCTCGACAACGTTGAGGGAAACAAGCCGACACAACGGTTGCTAGCGGCGATCACGTACAAGAACGGTGTAGCACAAACCGAGCTTGCCGAGTGGCACGGTACTGGTCGAAGAACGATCTACAGCTGGCTGATGCGGTTCGACACGGACGAACCGCTTGGCAAGCTGCATCTGATGCTCATTGATCCGGGAGAAAACGAAAAATCTCAGAATCACAGCAAAAAGAGTTCGAACGCACGGTCCACGAACCTCCCGAAGAAGTCGGAATCGACGCGCCGGCGTGGACGCCGGCGCTCGTCCAAGATTTTCTCGAAGATCGATATGGCGTCGAGTACTCCTATCCGAGTTGTCGGCGGTTGTTGAAAGAAGCTGGACTCAGCTATCAAAAGCCTCGACGTACAGCCGGCGAAGCCGATGAATCCGACGAAGAATCATTCCACGACGAGATCAAAAAAAGCGAGCGGAGATGGACGCCACAATAGTCTGTATCGACCAAACCAAGAAATCCGTCCAGGTCGAGCCGCGTGCCGCGTGGTTTCCGCGCGGCACGCGGCCGAGCGTCGAACTGTCCGGACAACCTGACTGGACGTGTCTGCTCGGCGCGATCACCGAAGACGGCGAGCGGTTTTTCTCACGGTTCACCGAATACATCACCGCCGATCACGCGAAAAATTTCGCTCTTGCGTTATGTAATGAATTCAAAGACGATCTAATCGTCGTGCTGGACGGAGCGCCGTACTTCCAGGCGTTGGCCGTCACGGACCTGGCGGCCCGTGACGACCTCGCCTTCGTGACATTGCCGTCGTATCCGCCGGAACTCAATTCTGTCGAAGAGTGCTGGCGACAACTCCAAGACGCTCTCAGCAACCGATTCTTTGACTCGCTAGACGAGCTCACGACGGCGATCGATACCGCTCTTGACCAACTGTCGCTTTCAAAAGTGGGCAACTATTTCTAACGCCTATGATACACCGGTCTGGCTGGCACTGCTCGAGGTCGACCACGGCGATGCTGTCGTCCGCCATCTTACGTCACCAGTTGTACGCCCGGTGTCTCCAGCACGGTGTCGCTGTTGAGCCCCAGCGTGAACGTCAGCAGCGCCACCTAGAGGTTGTCCTTGATGCCGAAGTCGCCGAGCCGATCCCCGCCAGACTGCAGATTGTCGTGACGATCACGCCGCGCGCGCGGCTCGTTATCTCCAATTCGTCACCCATACCATCGCATCCGGGAACACTCATGAAGAGCCGTTCGTTCCGCCCAACAGCCATCATATATTTTTTGTGACCTATAGGTATAGTGGGGGTGTTGTGCACACAAGGCGAGAACTGATTAAGTAGTAGTTGCGGGCCCGTCCGTTTCCTCGAAGGTCTGGCGGATCCGCCGCGGCCCGTACGTCGCCGAATACGATACCGGCGAAATCTGTGGATACTGCAGCTACGAGTGCTACTTCAGCCACCGTCACCGGAACAACCTCGAGGAGAGCGCCGGGGAGCAGAGTGTTTACTTCCCGCAGACGTGAACGACGCGATTAGTCCACCCAGCGTGAAGCTAGGATTCGTCGCGCAGAACCCATTTAGCGGGTGAGCGACTACATAGGCTAATGGACGACTCGCCTTCCGCACAGACACACTCTCGGATTTATACGGCGCCGCGAACGGACATCTCGCAGAACCAAGGCAAGTTCCGGATCCACTTCAATTTCCCTGGCCGTGCCGTCCCCGATCACGACGACCACGGCTACGGCCCGCTCGCGACTGTCGTCGAGTCGTTCATGGACCCCGGCACGCTCATCCGGATGCACCAGCACCGCAACGAGGAGATCATCTCCTGGGTCCCCGAGGGCGTGATGCGCCACGACGATCGCCAAGGCAACGAACTCGTCACCGATTCCGACCACCTGATGGTGATGAACGCCGGCAGCGGCTTCTGGCACGCCGAGGAAACGCTTGCCGACGATCCCCCGCTGCGGATGCTCCAGATCTTCGTCCGCCCACACAGCCTCAACCTCGAACCCGGCATCCAACACGAGCCGATCCCCGACCCAGTCGCAGGCGAGTGGCGGCATCTGTTCGGCCCCGAGGGGACCGACGCTCCGCTGTACGTTCGGAATGACGTCGATTTCTACGACTGCCGACTCGCCGCTGGGGCCACGACCACGCTCCCCTCGCGACCGGACTGGCACACCTACCTGTACGTGTTCGACGGTGCCGTCGAGGTCGGCGATGAAATGATCGGGTTCACTGAAAGCGCACTCGTGACCGGCGACGACGTGGCCGTCGCTGCGACCGAGGACGCCACTATCGTCGCCTTCAGTATCAAGCCCGACGCGCCAGTCACGCGCCAGGGCACTATCGGCCGCTAAGATACCGTCGTACCGACTGCGGTGAGTGTTTTTTGCGCCACCAGAGAGGGCGAGGGTCCATCGAGAGTCCTCAGAGGTGACTGCCTCTGAGTCAACAACAGAGTCCCGACAACGTCTCGATCGACAATATCCCGGTCGATATCGACACCACACACTCAGGGGAGATCGATCCCGCCGATGTACCCGACGAAATTGAGTCTATCACCCGTGGACTCGCTGGTGAGCAGCCGCCAACGAATCCCATATTGGTTCTCAAAGCGGCCCGGTAGTGGTACATTCACGGCAAAGACGGAACAGATCACGCCTTCCGGTGGGCCATCGAGTGGGCACGTCACCTTGCGACCGACACGCCCAGCGATGTCGAACGGTTCGACGAGTTCCTCGAGTACCTCGTCACGGTTGGCTTTGCGGACGAACGCCACGAACTCCGCTAACCAACTGACTCAGTTTTTTGAATGCCCCTGAGGGATGCGGCGCGGTCCGAACAGACGCAGTCGCTGTTAACTCGATTTGGTGAACACAATGGCTACAACCAGCGACTCGTCGGTCTCCTTCGACCAGACCGACACGCGATCCGATGAGATGGATAGTACCATCGAACAGTGGATCGATGACCTCGTCGCCGGCGTCGACGACGCGCAGGCCAGCGAAGAGTTCCAAGAGTAACTCGATGTCCAGAGCCGGTTCACGACTACTCCTACCGGAACACGCTCCTCATCAGGCGGCAATGTCCCGAGGCGACCCGCGTGGCGGGCTACCGCACGTTGCAGGAGGAGTTCCAGTCTCTATGACCGCTGAGGCGGGCGATTTCTGGCATGGACACCAAGAAATTCTCCCGCCTCGCTTTTCACGCTTAACTAAACACGACCGTGTAATCTCGGTCGATCCATACCACGGTTTAGTGGTTTGACCCTCAGCCTGGAGTATTCAATATCCAGTCTCCGGGTTGATGAATTACCGCATGGATACTCTTCATTGAGCGAACCGAAGTGGCGAAGATCGGCTCTGAGAGTCGTTGTATGACACCCTGCAACCTTCCAAATCATATATTGGCCAATAGCAATAAACTAGCAGATCTTCATCACGGATGCTCTCGGGTGGGCCAGCGATGACCTACGTCCCCGCGATCCGGTCGAACCCGGTCAACAAGATCGCGATGACGGGCTACCAGGTCGAGGGGACGCCCGGCCGGGAGTTGCTCGAAACGGGGAGCGCCGAGATCGACGGCCGGCGGATGCCCGTCAGCGCGCAGGTCGAGCAGTACGATTTCTCGGCCCACGCCGACCGTGAGGGACTCCGCGACTTCCTCGACGCCTACCGCGACGAGCGAGTCGTCGTCAACCACGGCGACCGCTGCGAGGCCTTCGCCGACGAGCTGGTGGCCGACGGCTACGACGCGACCGCGCCCGCACTCGGCGACACCGTGACGATCTGATCGCGCAGGCGACGGGAACGGTCTGACCGCCCACCCGTCTGAGCGCGCCGGGGCGGTCCACGTCGTGTGTCCGCGCCCCGCTCGACGTGTGGGCCGATAGCACACCTCGCGTAAAGGGGAGCGTTCGACCGGATTCGAACCCGTTTTTCCCGTGGCGCCGATACCCGGTTGGTAGTGAACTGGTCCCGGCTCAACCCCGTTCGAGCCGTCCTGCTGGCGGTCGGGTCGGTCGTGGCGCGAGCGGGGCTGATCGACCGCGAGCGGGTCGAGCGCGCGACCGACCTCTCCTGGCCGCGCATCGTCACCGGCCTCGCGCGGATGTCCCGGTCGACTGCGGACGTGGCGATGGTCGGTATCGCGCTCGGCGAGACGGCCATCGCCGGCGTCGGCGCCGCAGCGCCGTTCTGGGGGCTGGCCTTCGCCCTCGGCGGCGGCGTCGCCGGTGGCACCATCGGGCAGGTCTCCCAGCGCTTCGGTGCCGAGGCGTTCGACGAACTCGCGCTGTCAGTCAAGGCCAGCGCCGTCCTCACGGTCCTGATCACGCTCCCGGTCGTCGGCGTCTACCTCCTCGTCCCGAACGCCCTCGTCGGCCTCATCGGCGCCAGCTCCGAGGCCGTCGCGTTCGGCGGGGACTACCTCGCCGTCGTCGCGCTCGGGGTGCCCTTCGCCGCGTTGAACCTCATCGGTAGCCGGACGCTCGTCGGTGCCGACGACGCGTGGACGCCTATGATACTCCGGGGCGGCGGCGCTCTGATGAACATCGGGATCAACGCCGTGCTCATCTTCGTCCTCGACATGGGCGTCGTCGGTGCGGCCGTCGGCACTGTGGTCTCGAACGCCGTCGTGACGACCGGTTTCGCGGTCGGCCTCGCCCGCGGTGGGCTCCCGGGCATCGGCGCGTTCCCGGTACAGGTCCCGCTGTCGGGCCCGCACTTCGACCGCGACCTCGCCTCGGACCTGGTCGAGATGGCGACGCCGCTGGTCGGGACGAACCTCGCGCGCAACGGCGGGCAGTTCCCCAAACTGTACATCGTCGGGCTGTTCGGCGAGAACGTCTTCGCGGCCTACGTCGTCGCCATGCGCGTGCGCGGCCTGATGGACACGCCAAACTGGGGTTTCAGCATGTCCTCGTCCAGTCTCGTTGGACAGGCGCTCGGGCAGGACGACGAGGACGACGCCGGCGAGTGGGCCGGCGACGTGCTCCGGTTCTCCATGGCGGTCTACGTCGTCATCGCTGTCGGCGTGTTCGTCTTCGCCCGCCCGGTTGGGAGCGTGTTCGTCGACAATCCGGACATTTTGCCGACGGTGACGGCCTTCATCCGCGTCGCCTGTGTGGGCGTGCTGTTCAGCGGCGTCTACGGCGGCGCGACCGGCCCGCTCCGGGCCAGTGGCGACACCCGCTGGCCGCTGTACGCGCAACTGACCGGGCTCTATCTCTTCACCCTCCCCATCGCCTACCTCGGCGTCGTCGCCGACCCAATCGGCGTGCAGGCGCTCTACGTGGCCATTCTCGCCGAGATGGCCGTGCCCGCGGTCATCGTTTACCACCGGTATCGCTCGGGCACGTGGAAGGTCGTCAGCCGCGACTATCGCCCCGACACCGCCGCGACGGACTGATCTGACCGCCCGTTCTCACTGTGTGGCCCAGTCGACGGCGTTGCACAGGACTCGCCTGACTGCGTCGTGTTCGAACGCGTCGTCGGTGTGGCCCAGCGAGACGTAGGCCACGCGTCCGCGCGAGTCGTTGGTCCAGACGACGGGGTAGTCTTCGAGGTCGGGGTGGTCCATCCGCGCGAGGACGGTCACGTCCTCGTCGACGTCGACCTGGTACGGTTCATCGAAGACAGTGAAATCGTTGACGCCGTCGGTGATCGGGTGGTCGGCGACGATATCGACACCGAACTCGGACTGCTCGGGGTGGTCGAGGAAGTGCCCGCCGATGAGGGCACGCAGTTCGGGGAGCGGTTCGTCCTCGTGGGCGATCACCTCGTCGCTGTCGGGGGCGGGCGCGCGTGAGGTGAGGTCGGTCGCGCAGTGGACGCCGAGATAGCCGCCGCCGCGCTCGACGTGGTCGAGTAGCGCCGACAGCTGCTCGTCGGTGAGCGTCGAGTCGGTCAGGTAGTCCACCAGCACGTCGTAGTCGCCGGTCAGCGCGTCGCGGTCGTCGGTGATGGTCACGTCGAACGCCTCGAAGACCGACTCGAACGCTGCGCGTTTCTCGTCGATGGCGTGAAAGGGGAAGGTGTTCTCCCCGAGCACGAGCACTCGCGTCATACGCGGTCGGTTCCGCGCTGGCGGGCAAAGCTCCACCGGTCGCGGAAGCGCGTTTCGAACCGACCGCCAGGGGCCGTAACGAACCGGTCGCTGAAGCGCGTTTCGAACCGACCGCCAGGGGCCGTAACGAACCGGTCGCTGAAGCGCGTTTCGACCCTCTCGCCGCCGACAAACCGTGTTCCCACACCGTCACGTTCACCTTCGGCGCCGGTCCGGCGGTGTCTCCGAGTCCGTGTCGGTACGGAACGCGCCACCAGTCCGCATATGCGTTGGTATCACATACCGCATAAACAATTATTACGTTCCGCGTAGAAGGTGTTCGTGTATGGCGACAACACAGTCGACCACGACGTACCACACGTGCAGTTGCGGGGCGGAGTTCGCGACGACGGAGGAACTCCTCGACCACGCCCGAGAAACGCACGGGATCGAAGTATTCTGAGGTCGGCCGCGTCGCCACTTTCGATGTCGCTCGCTCCCAGAGCCACGCGTCTATCGCCCGACCAGCGTGCGCTACTGCCCAACCAGCGTGCGCTACCGCCCAACCAGCGTGCGCTACTGCCCGAGTTGCTGGAGCGTCCGTTTCGCCCGAGCCGACGGCAGGGTCGGTCAGTATCGCTGCACACGAAACTGGTCGTAGCCGCCGTGTGACACGTCCAGTGCCCCGATCCACCAGTTCCATCGCTCGGCGAGGTCGTGGTCCACGGGTGCGTCCCGGAGGTTCGCCACCACGGTTTCGGGCGTGAGCGTCGCGTCGAAGTCCGCCTCGTAGCGCCCCGAGTCGGCGAGGTCGCGCGCCTGCCGTGCGACGACGCGGCGGGCGTCCGCGCTCCCCTCGAACGCTTCCAGTTCCCGTTCGAGTCGTTCGCGGTTCACGCTCCGCACCAGGACGCGGCCACTTGAACGTTTTCCGGCCCGTCCCATCTCGCCTGCTTCGCACTCTGCAGCGACGGCTCCCGACCGCCGCTGGTCCGCGAAGGCGCAGCACAGTCGTCGGGCCGTCGCACGTCGACGACGCGACTGGGCCCGGAACGCGAACTTCGCGGTCTGAAGCTCCGCGCTGCTTTCAGGTGTCCCGCGCTCCAACTGCGAACGCTGCCAGGACGCGTTCCGTGCCCTGCCAGCAGAACGCACCCGTCTCCCCAGACCCCACCCGCCCTCGGCCGAACCCGACTCCCACCGACCACGTTCGGCCGGGACTCCGTTGTCCGCCCCTGCGCTGCTCGTCGCTGGCAGCACCCGGCCGATCCGGTTCGGCGACCCGTCGCGCTTTTCTCCGGCCGCGCCGCCGAGTCGCGAGGCTACCCTTCTTCTGAGACGATCTCGTGGGCGACCGGCTTGAGGTCCGTTTCCGCGTCGACGATCTCGTGGGCGAGTTCGATGTCGACCTCGAAGCGGCCGGCTTTGACGGAAAAACAGATCGACTCCAGCGCGGTCTCGTATGTCTTGTAGTGGTTCCCCTCGTCGTCGATGGCGCTCCGCTCGACGACGAGGTCGTACTCCTGGAGGACGTTGAGGCGGCGGTAGACAGTCGGTTTCGACGCGTCGCAGTGCTCAGCCAGTTCGTCCGCGGAACACGGTCTGATCTCCGACAGCGCGAGGATCCGTCGTGAGAGCTCGCTCCCGAGGACCTCGAAGACCGTCTCCGGGTCCCATTCCCTGTCGTTCGTCACGTCTAGCTAACACCTCGCTGTGAGTAAAAGGAGGATACCTAAACACTTCGGTGCCACGAACGCCGTTCGAACGGTCCCGTGACGGTGACGAGTGTCACCGCCGAGCGACAGTCGTAACTCGGGGCGGACGAGGCGGGCAAGCGCCCATTTCGGGCGAGCGAAAGCGCTGGGGCTCTCGGTGTCGTGTGGCTGAGGGGAGTAAGCCCCCTTCTGTTCGGTCCGGCATTCGGCTGAGCGTCCGCGTCCACGTCCGGGCTACCAGATGGCGCGGACTTGCACCGGTGAGGATTCGCCGTTCCATCCGTTCTCCACCGTCGGACGCGAGTGCGCCCGACGGGCCCGAGCTATCGGGCGCCGTCGCCCCTCTGCGGGTTAGCTCCCCCTCGCTTCGGCGTGGCCTCGCTCGGGGTTCGCGCGCGTCATCGGTCGGGCGGAGTGGTCTCGTTTCTGTTCCAGCGCCAGCGGTCTCCCGCTCCGGGTTTGCACCCGGTCACCTGCCCGGACGGTGGGGGGACTTTCCTCATGCCCGTTACTCGCCCGGTATCGGGCGAGCGCCCGGGCACGGAGGCCGGGCTCCCTCTGCCGTCCACAGATACGACACTCGCCGGATTAAGCCGTTCGGTCTCGCGGATCGACTGGGGTGCACACAGCGTGGACGCGCGGCCCGTCGGGCGTCAGGACGGGTCCGGCGTCGGGAGCGAGCGGTGCGCGCGCGGCGGGAGCAGGTAGTTGCCCCGGCGTTCGACGGTCAGATACTGGAGGATACCGTTGTTCGTGCGCTGGCCGACCCCACCATCCTGTGCGGCGTCGGTGCCGCTCATCGCCTGTTTGGTGGCGACGAAGTCGGCGATAGACTCCTGGAGCGCGAGGAAGTGCAGGCGCGCGTAGCCGCCGTCCGTCGAGTCGAAGTCCCGCCTGAGGATGACGGGTTTGCCGTCCTCGCGTGCGCGAGCGGTCTTCTGAGCGTGGCCGACGACCCCTTTCTCGCGGCTGTCATCGGCCACGTCGTCGGCGCAGCCGCCGACGCCGTTGGTCGCGCCGAGGTTCTCGCCGACGCCCTCGACCCGGTCGTTTTCGGCGTGGGCCGGACAGAACATCGCCGACTCGCGGTGTTCGCGGCTGTCCTGTTCGTACCACTGGTCGAGGTGCAGGCGGATCTGTGAGACGTGCTGGGTCGTGCCGCCGGCGAAGGGCCCCGCCGAGAGGGTGACGCGCTCCTCGGTGGCCTGGCTCCCCTCGAACCCGGACTTGAAACCCATGTACAGCGGTGAGTCCTCGGGAACGGGGTCGGAGTCGGGGACGCCGGCCACGTCCTGGTTGTCGGCGGGGAGGCCCGCGCCGATGAATCCGGTCCGTCGTGCGTTGCCGCCCTCGGGGAGCGACGCGCGCTCGAACACCCCCGAGAAATCGGCGTTCATCTCGCGGCCGTTGGCCTGTCCTTTCTCACCCATGAGCGCCTCCTCCGCGCCGAGGACGACCGAGCCGTAGTCGCTGGCGAAGTGGACGACAGCGTCGGGCGTGTCCGGCGCGGGCGCCTCGAACGGCGCGAGCGCCTCGGGCTCGGGCAGGTCGACGTTCTCGGGGAGTGCCCCCTCGAACCGGTCGAAGTAGGCGGGCGTGTAGCCGACGGTGAAGAGGAGCCCCTGATTGGTCCGGGCGTAGGCGTGTTCGAGCGACTGGAGGGCGTTCTCGACCTGTTCGCGTTCGGCGGCGGTCGGGACGCCCGCCGCGGCGGTGTCGCCCGTGGCGGTGCCGGCCGCGGACTGGCCGCCACCGGACCCCTCGCCCGCGTAGTCGAGATAGAGCAGGAGGTGGTGGCGCGGTGGGACGTGATTGCCGTGCTGGTCGCGCTCGATGGCGTCGTTCCAGGCGTGCTGACGGTCCGGCATCGCGGAGAGGTCGTCTGGGCCGGAGCTGATGTCGGTGGTGTTCTCGCGGTCCTGGCAGGCCGCGAGCGCCGACGCCCCGCCGATGGCGACGGCGGCTTTCACGAACTCGCGTCGCGAGACGCCGCGGGACTGGTCGGCTGTCATCACTCCCTCTAGTCGCTGGTCGACAAAAGGGACTCTGGTCGGCCTCTCGAACGGATGGGGGAGAGAGCGGGAGACGGGCTTGTCGGGTGAATCGGCGGGACGGCGCTGTGGAGTGATCGTGACTGCGACCGCGAACAATGTGAACTCTCCCGCAAGAGTGATCGCGACCACAAGCAGCGTGAAAGCCCCCGCTCTCTGCGGTCCGGGGACTCGCTGCGCTCCTCACTGCGTTGCGGTGCTTGCTTCGTCCGCGTTCCCGCAAAGAGCGGCCCCTTTCAGTCCCACCCGTGTCGACTGGTTCGACAGTCTGTGCGGGCGGGACTGAAAGGGGCCGGTTGCTCCGGGAAGACGGGCGACGGAAGCACGCGACTGAAAGGAGCGCGCGCAACGAGCCCTTCGACCGGAGCAACCGGGGGCTTTCATGCTGTCGGCGGTCGCGGTCCTCCAAGACTCTGCAGGGGCTTTCATGCTGTCGGCGGTCGCGGTCCTCCAAGACTCTGCAGGGGCTTTCACGCTGTTTGCGGGTACTGTTGCAGCCACTCTCCCAGGAGCAGTCACGCTGCTGGCGGATGCTGTCGCAGTCGTTCTCCGTCGCTCACTCGGTCAGCAACCGGTCGAGCAGTCGCGTGAACCGGTCGACCATGCGGTCGGGGAGCGACGGATCGACGGTCCCGAGGAGTTCGGCGGTCTCGTCGGGGTTCTCGATCACGAGCGTCACGCGGCCGCGCTCGTCGCGGCGCTTGGCGACGAGGTCCAGGTCGGTCAGCCGCTCCAGGTGCCACTCCAGCGTGCTCCGGGCCACGTCGATCCGGTCGGCGACGGTATCGGGCGCGCTCGGTCCGTGGCGCAGCAGGGAGACGACGATGTCGGCGGCCGTCTCCCGCCGGAGGACCGCCAGCGCGCGGCGCTCGAACGGGTCGGTATCGGGCGGGTAGTAGTGGGTCCGGCCGTACAGATCGGCGGCGACGACGCGGTCGCCGAGCTTGCGGAGGTGGTACTGGACCTGTCCGGGCGCGAGGTCGAGTTCGCGGACGAGTTCGCTGAAGTACACTCCAGGGTCGGCGGCGACGGCCGCAGCGATCCGTTCGCGCGTCTCGTTGGGGGGGTCGGTCGTGCTATCTGCCGCTCCGGTCATTTCGATCCCTCCGCGGCAACGGCACCGGTCGTCCGGGCGTAGTAGATGGCACCGAGCAGGAAGGTCGCCACCATCGCGTCGAGCGCGTGCTCGGCGAAGTGGTGCAACGAGGGTTCGAGCGGGCCGAAGATGGCGAGCCCGGAAACGACCGTCCGCCCGACGAGCGCGCCCAGCGCGAGGACGACCAGGAGGTACGACCGCGAGGTCCGCCGGCTCAGCGCGGCGACTCCGAGCGCGAGCAGGAGGCCCGACCCCACCCCCGCGAGGAGATGCACACCGAGCAACGTTGGGTCGGGCGACGCCTGCGCGTGCCCGACGGTTCGAAGCGGCGTCACGCCCTGCATTCGGGGCCGAGCGCACGTAAGTCGTTCTTTTCGGCGGTCGCCGGCGGTGGCGACGCAAGGAACTCTCTCAGCCCACGACCGGTCGCGAGACGATCCACAGCGAGACGAGCGTGTAGCCGACCATGACGGCCACGAGCGGTGCGTGTCCGCGGCGCGCGGCGGCGAGCGTGGGGAACCGCTCCGTCGCCACGCGGTGGGCCGCGACGACGGCGACGAGGTGGCCGGCCACGACGAGCGCGACCTGCGACGCCCAGACCGCGTCGAGCGGGACCCCGGCGAGCAGCGAGACGGGCGCGCCGGTCGTCCCGAGCGCGAGGTCACGGGTCACTGCGGCGGCCTGCCCGAGGTTGGCGGCGACGTAGGGGTAGTTGTGCGCCACCTCGTAGGCGGCGGCGATGGGGACGAGCGTCCCGCCGAACGCGCGAGCGGTCGCGAGCGTCCCGCGGTCGTCCACGGAGCGGTCGGCCGGCCGGACCTCCGCCCCAGCCGACCGCCCCGCCCGTTCGACGACCGCGGCGGCGAGCAGATAGCTCGCGACGAACGCGAGGAGGCCGGCGAGATACAGGGCCACGTCGGCGGTCCCGACACCCAGCGTCGTGCGGGCGTCGTCGAGCAGGCGCTGGTACCGGCGCGTGAGGGTGAAGCCGTCGAAACTGACCGTATAGAGCGTTGCGACGACGAAGACGGCGACCGAGTCGGTTTCGAGCGACGGGACGACGCCGGTCCACGGCGCGCGGACGGCGAGCGTCGCGCCGCGGTCGGTGCGGCGGACGTCGATGGGGGCGACGCGGCCGAGCACCGAGAAGAGGACGGCGAGCGCGTCGGCGCGGGCGAACCATCGCCGCCCGAACACGACCCCGCCGACGAGCATCGCGACCGCGTAGCCGGCGGCGACGGCGACGGTCAGCGCCGGGTCGCGGGTCACCAGCGTCAGGTTCTCCAGCACGCCCACGCCGAGGACGAACCCCACGACCGCCGGCCAGTGGCCGAGTCGTGCGGGGTAGTCAAACAGCGCGAGTTCCTCGCCCTCGACCGCCGAGAGACCGTCGTAGAGCGTCTCCCAGGGCGATATCGCCCGCCAGGGTGAGCCGGCGACGACGGCCACGAGTCCGGTCCCCTTCAGCACCAGCGGCCAGACGACGACCGTCGCGAGGTTTTCGGCGGGGACCTGCCGCCCGACGACGCCGTGAGCCAGCGCCGCGGCGAAGACGGCGAGGACGGCGACGCGGGCGGCGAGTGTGAGCGCTCGGGTTGCGGCGGGCGAGAGTCGCGCGACCCGGCGGGATGCGGGCTCGGCGTCGGCACGGTCGGCGACCCCCAGCCAGAGCGCGGTGCCGGCGACGGTGACCCCGGCACCGGCGTAGACGACCGGGAGCGGGACGGGCGCGGTGACGCCGCTGGGGTCGAGTCGGTGGGCGCTCGCGACGCCGGCGGTCCCGACGAGCGCGAGGACGGTCGCCCAGGCGGCGGCCACGCGTCGGCCCACGAGACGCTGACTCCGCCGGCGCCCCCGGTCGCGGTCCATACCTGACCTCGGCACAGCGGCGGTAAATCGCCTCTGGTACGGGCCTCGATGTCGGGCGCGCTGACGCGGACCTCGAACTCGGACGGGCCCGTACGCCCCTCGAAGGACGGCACGCGGTCGAAAGCGCTTTCGCCGCGAGGGGCTGAACTCCGCCGATGCGACTTCGGACCGTCGCCGTCCTCGTCGTCGTCGTGGTCGCGCTCGCCGGGGCCGGCGCGGCCGCGCTCTGGTGGACCGGCGGGTCGGGCGGCACACTCACCGAACTGTGGGTGAGCGACACCGCCCGGCAGACGGATTTCAACCACCACGGTGTCGGCGTCGGGGAGGACGGCGATATCGGTGGAGGCGCAGACATCGGCGGGCGCGTCGTCGTCGCGCCCGTCCTCGACCAGTCCAGCCAGTCCGACCTGTCGCGGTACTCCTGCGCGCTCGTCCGCCTCGCCCCCGAGAACGGGTCGGCTGGCTGGCGCTACGGCATTCCGCCCGAGCACTGCTTCGTCCATTCGCTGACCAGACCGACCATCGCGGACCTCGACGGGAGCGGCCCCCCGGAGGTCGTGGCGGGAACGGTCGAAAACGAGACCGTCGTCCTCGACGCCGCTGACGGGCGCGAGGAGTTCGCCATCGAGATGGGGACCTACAGCTACGGCGAGCCGGTCGTCGCAGACGTGCTGGGCGACACCGACCCCGAAATCGTCGCCAGCGACATCGGCGGCAACGTGGTCGTCACTGACGACGAGGGTGCGGTCCAGTGGCGCGCGACCGTCGCGGGCTCGGTCTGGGCGCCACCGGCGGTCCTCGACGTCGACGGCGACGACCGGACGGAGGTGGTCGTCGGGGGCGGCGAGGAGACGGTCGCCTTCAAACGCGACGGGACGGTCCTGTGGCGCAGGCCGGTCAGCGGCAACGAACTCGTCGCGGCGCCGACCGACGACGGTGCGGTGGTCGTCGCGGCTGGGTTCGGCGACGTGGTCGGCCTCGACGGCGCGACGGGCGCGACCGAGTGGAACCAGTCGGTCCGCGGGTCGCCGGCGCTGACCGCGCTCGGGGACGGTGACGGGGACGAACGACCCGAAGCGTACGTTGGTGCCGCTGGCGTCGTCCACGCGTTCGACGCCGTCGACGGGAGCGAGGACTGGCAGACGACGCTCGTCGCCGGCGAGACCGGGGCGACGCCGCCACCGACGCTCGCCGACCTCTCCGGTGACGGGAATCCCGAACTCGTCGCGCCGGCCAACGGCGGGACTGTGGCCGTGCTGGATCCGGCGGACGGCAGCGAGCGCGCCGCTTACGAGCGCCAGACACCGATCTGGACCGGCGTGACTGCCGCCGATATTTCCGGCTCCTCCGGTGAGGAGATTCTGGTGCGATACGGCGACGGCCGTGTGGTCGCGCTCGCTTTCGAGGAGTGACGACGGAGTGACGAAGCGTTCCGCCGCGAGACGGTCGCGAACAGCGTGAAAGCCCCAGCGAAATCGAGTGATACAGCGACCGCGAACAGCGTGAAAGCCCCCGCACGCTCCGGTCGAGGGGCTTGCTGCGCTCCTCGCTCGCGGCTCCGCCGCTCGCTACGGTGCTTACTGCGCCCGTCTTCCCGGAGCGCGCGGCCCCTTTCAGTCCCACCCGCGTCGGCTGGTTCGACGGTCTGTGCGGGCGGGACTGAAAGGGGCCGTTATCGGCGGCGAAGCCGCCGATTGCTCGGGAGAGCTTCGCTCTCCCGGTGGTCGCTCGTTGCCGCCCCGGTGAAGTAAGCACTGGAGTGACCGAAGGGAGCGAAGCGCGCAGCGAGCGCGAGGCCGACCGGAGGGAGGCCCCGACTGCTCGAACGGTGAGCGAAGCGAACCGTGAGAGCCGCGGCGGTACGAGCGACCGGGGGCTTTCACGCTGTTTGCGGTGGCCGTGCGAGTGGCCCCGTTCTTTCAGTTACTAGTGGGGTGTCATAGAACCGCTGTCACACCCGTTTCGAACGGTAAGTACAGGTAGTAACGCTACCACTCGTCGGTGAACAGAGAGATGCACTCGCCAGTAAATCAGCCACTGTAGTGGGGATAACGCATTTTCAGGCAGGCAAACATTTTCGTCTATGAAACGAAGAACGTTCATCGCCACTTCGACTCTGGCGACGACTGGCGTCATAGGGGGGTGTTCAGGTATTTCACCGTTCGGAGACGGAGAGGCCGTAGATGATATGAAGCGAGAAGTTTCGTTGGAGCGACCAGACGATATTACTGAGCGTGAGTTCGATATTGGTGTCGAACTACGATCAGGACAAGTGGACTCTGAGTCAACAGCTCGATTGGAAATAATCAAAACGAACACGGGTGACCGACGGTCTGTCTGGATTCCCCAAGGTCCTCTGTTTGGTTGGGAGCATGCTGGGAGCCAACCTACCGGTCTGTGGCTCTACAATCAAAAAACAACGGCTACCGCGATGAATTATAAAAAAGACGGCAGGTGGACGATCAGGAACGATCCCCCGTACGATCCCCAAGCGAGTCTTCATGGCGCAAGTTCCCCCGTGGTTTACGAGCAAGGCGAAACTGTCTCCCACGAGTACGAACTCTGGGATGACTATCTGGTTGATGGATATTTTCCGACTGGTACTTTCCGATTCGAGGGCCCTATTTCCATCTGGGAGTCGGCCGACCGAGAGGAAAGTGCACACTCACGCCTGCACTGGGGTTTTTCGATAGAGGTGACGACGTAGTCTGAACGTATCATCTAATTGTGATGACGTTCAGCGAGAGAATGATCGATCTGCACGCATATCGAGCAGTCGGTTCATTGCCGGCACTCCTGAAAATAACCGCCTCGCGAACTATTCTATGACACGATACGCCACTACCCCAGCGAGATGTCGAGATAGAGCATGACGACGACGCCAACGATGGTGCCGAGGGTGGCGACGCGTTCGTTGCCGTGGAGGTGGGTCTCGGGGACGATCTCGTCGCTGATGACGAACAGCATGGCGCCGGCGGCAAAGCCCATCGCGTAGGGCAGGATAGCGCTGGCTTGCGTGACGGCGACGACGCCGATGATGACCAGCGGGATCTCGACGACGCCAGAGCGGATCCCGGTCAGGACCGCGTAGGTCCGGCGGTCGAAGCCGGCGTTGATCGCGGCGACGGAGACGGCTAGCCCTTCGGGAATGTTCTGAATCCCGATGGCGAACATGAGCGCGAGCGCGTCACCGACCGAGCCGGCGCCCTCGGCCGCCGATCCGAAGCCGACGCCGACGGCCAGCCCCTCGGGCATGTTGTGCAGGGTGATCGCGAGGATGAACAGCACGACAGAGGCGAGACGCTCGTCGTCGATCGGGACCGCGCCGCCGTCGTCGGTCGCAGCGTCGGGGCGGGCGGCGTCGTCGCGCTTGCGACCGGTCAGCAGGTAGTGGGCGTGGGGGACGAGGACGTCCGCGCGGTCGAGCGCGAGCGCGCCGAGGAGGACGCCCGCGAGGACGGGCAGCGGACTCCCGCTCGGCGTCGCTTCGATGCCGGGGAGGATGAGGCTGGTGAAACTCGCGGCGAGCATGACGCCGGCGGCGAAGCCGAGCGCGCCGTCGAGCGCTCGCTCGGTGGGGTCACGCCAGACGAGCACGAGCGACGCGCCGAGGAGGTTGAAGCCGGCGATGACGAGCCCGCCGACCAGCCCCTGGACCAGCGGGTCCGACCCGACGTAGTCGACGAACGTCTCGGCCAGCGTCGCGTCCATGCCCGCGACGAGCGCACCGGGGGGCTTGTAGCTGTCGGCGCCGGGGTGGGATGGCTATCGACGCCGAGGCGGGGGTGTCTGTGGAACGGCCGGGTCGCGCGGTTTCGCGAAAGACAGAAGACATATGACCGGACCTCTCCCACGGAGGGGTATGCAGCGAACCCGCCGCGCAGCCCTCCTGGTGGGTCTCGGGGCCGTCGTCGTCCTCGGGACCCTCGCCGTCGGCGCGCTCACCGCCCCGTCGTGGGCGACAGTGACCGACGGCAACGAGACGACTCTCGTCGGTTCCCAGAGCGTCGAAGGCGGCTGGAACGACGGGGGCAGCGCCTTCGAACTGACCGGCGACGACGTGACCTGGCAGATACAGCCCGCGAACAACGTCTTCGAGGTGAGCCGACTCGACGACGGCGCGGTCGCCTACGCCTTCGAGGACGGCGGCTTCGAGTCCGGCTGTGCCCCGTACGACCCGCCGTGTCACAAGAGCGGGTTCCGCGTCGTCGAACCGAACGGGACTGACGGTGCCACGGTCCGCACCGAGTACACCTTCCCCATCCGCTCGTCGCACAACAGCGAGGTCCACGCTGTCGACCACGTCAGCGGCGACGAGTTCGCCGTCGTCGACATGGAGTACGAGCGCGTCTTCACGGTCGAGAACGGCGAGATCACCTGGCAGTGGAACGCCAGCGACTTCTACACCCCGCCGGACGACCCGACCAAGACCGACTGGCTCCACACCAACGACGTCGACGCGATCAACGAGACGCACTTCCTCGTCTCGGTCCGCAACGCGAACCAGTTGCTCGTCCTCGAACGCGGCGAAGGAGTCGTCGAGGTGATCAACGCCGACACCGACAACTCCAACGACGGCCACTGCTCCGACAAACTCGTCGCCGACGAGTCCGGTGACATCCGCTGTGGCGACGAGAACGTGCTCAACGAGCAGCATAATCCCCAGTGGCTCGATAACGGGGCCGTCCTCGTCGCCGACAGTCACGGCGACCGCGCGGTCGAACTTCACCGCAACGAGTCGACCGGTCGGTGGGAGCCGACGTGGGCCGTCGGCGGAGCCGCGGGTGCCCCGTTCGACTGGCCACGCGACGCCGACCGCCTACCCAACGGCAACACACTTATCACTGACACCTTCAACAAGCGCGTCGTCGAAGTCTCTTCCAACGGCTCGGTCGTCTGGAGCGTCGACACCTTCAAGATCCCCTACGAGGCCGACCGCCTGCCACACGGCGAGTCCAGCGGCGTCCCGACCATCGAGAACGGCACCGTCGCCGACCCCAGCGACGAGGACATCCCGCTGTTCTCCAAAGCGGCCGACGGCGCCCGCGGCGAGTTCGCCTTCGTCCCCGTCTGGTTCCGCGGCCCACATCTGGTCGGTATCACCGGCGGCGTCCTGGTCGCCGTCCTTGGCCTCCTCTACGGCGGCTACGCCTACTGGCGCGAACGGTAATCCCGGCGCGTTTCGCTCCCCTCGAAACGACCGCCGTGGCGCGCGCCGTCACGGCCGTGAGCGCACTGCGCGCGAACGGCCACGACGGCGCCGTGCGAGGGATGAGCGAACGAGCGGAGTGAGTGAGCGAATCGGCTGGGGAGGCGCGTGGCCGTCCGCGGCCGCGGTGCGGGGGCGGTCAGTGGCCCGGCGGACTGAACGGGCGAGCCCGGTGGCGGGATCTGCGCGGGCCCTATTCGAGCGACCGGCGGGAGCGAGAATATCCCGCACAGATCCCGCGAGCGGGGTGAGGGCGTTCGACGCTGTGTGGTCCTGGCGGCCGACACTGCGGTCGACGAGCGGAGTAAGGGTATTCGACGCTTCGCGCCGAGCGTTAAGTGAAACCGCCACGAACACACGGTATGGACGGAGCCGACTTCCTGGAGCGGGTCCGCGCGGACGAGGCGACCGCGCTCTCGCGGCTGGGCTCGGACAAGTACCTCATCGCGGTCACCGGCGCGGACCTGTCGACCGGGCCAGTCCTCGCGGCGGTCGGGCGGTCGGCCGCCGCGGCGCGGGACACCTTCGACGCGTGGGCTGCCGAGGGATCGGACCCCGCTGCCGCGGCGTTCGCCGACGCGGCCGCGACCGAGCGGGACCACTACGACCGGGTCGCCGATGCGATGCCCGACGGTGAGTCGGTCGTCGCCGACGCCGAGACGCCCGTCGTCGACGCCGTCGCCGACGCGATGGCCGCCAGCGAGGACACCATCGAGCGCGCCGCCACCGGACTGGTCGGGCGGGCGCTCGTCGTCGACAAGGCCCACCTGCAGGTGGTGAGCTTCTTCGTCAACGAGGCCGACGACGCCCGCGCCGACCTCGCTCGCGAGTTGCGCTCGGACGCACAGGCCCAACTGGATGCGGGTGTCGACCTGCTCGGCGCACTCTGTGAGTCCGACGAGGAGTGGGAGCGTGCACGCCGCGCCGCCGGCCGCGTCGTCGCTGACGCCTACGACGACTACGCTGCCGCGCTCGACGCGATGGGTGTCGACCCCAAGCCCGTCTGCTGACGGTAGCTGAATGGGGTGACGAGCGCGCCTCACGGGTCGTTCCTCCCCGTTCGGTTCCAAGGCTCTCCCCCCAGTCGACCCTCGCTCGCCCCAGTCTGTCAGTCCGCTTGGACGACCCTGCGGAGACGGTCTCGAAACGGTGGCTCGTCGAACAGGCGTGCGCCTCACACCTCCCCAGCCTCCTCGCATCTCGTCGCTCGCGTCGCTCGCTCCGACGATGCTCGTCCCTCGCGCGACGCCGTCACTCGGTCTCACTATCGTTCGACACGAGTGACTGCGCGCGCCACCCAGTTGGACCGCGTTCGACACGAAACGATGGGTACTCGGGCCGTTACTCGTCGGCGTCTCGAATCGTGCGCCAGACGCGCTCGTCGGTCAGGGGCATGTCGACGTGGTCGATTCCGAGGGGCGCGAGCGCGTCGACGACGGCGTTGACCACGGCGGGCGGGGCGGCCATCGTTCCCGCCTCGCCGATGCCCTTGACGCCGAGGTCGTTCGTGGGGCTCGGCGTGACTGTGGCCTCCGTTTCGATGTCGGGGATCGTCTCGGCGCGGGGGATCCCGTAGTCGAGCATCGAGGCGGCCCGGAGGTGGCCATCGTCGTCGTAGACGGCCTGTTCTGTGCGGGCCTGGCCGATGCCCTGGGCGACGCCGCCCTCGATCTGCCCCTCGACGATGGTGGGGTTGATCCGCTCGCCACAGTCGTCGAGGGCGACGTAGCGCTCGATATCGACGTCGCCGGTCTCGGGGTCGACCGCGACGGCGGCGACGTGGGTGCCGAAACTGTAGGCCGTCTCGGTCTGGTCGAAAAACGTCGTGGCTTCGAGACCCGGATCGAGCCCATCGGGGACACCCCAGCCGTAGGCCGCCTCGGCGACCTCGGCGAACGCGACAGTTCTATCGGTCCCGCGGGCCCGGAAGTCGGTCCCGTCGACGACCACGTCCTCCGGGGCGGCTTCGAGGCGGTCGGCGGCGATCTCGCGGGCCTTCTCGCGGACCTCGCGGGCGCTCTCGCGGACGGCGTTGCCGCCGGTGATCGTCGACCGACTGCCGAAGGTTCCGGTTCCGGTTGGCGTCCCGTCCGAATCGCCCTCCGAGACCGCGATGTCGTCGAACGCGACGGGCAGAACGTCTGCGACGATCTGGGCGTAAGTCGTGGCGTGGCCCTGCCCGTGGGAGTGGGTGCCCGCCCGGACCGCGACGGAGCCGTCGGGGTGGACGCGCACGACGCCGCTCTCGGTCCCGCCGCCCGTCGATTCGACGTACGACCCGATCCCGACGCCGAGATAGCGGCCCTCGTCGTCGCGGTCGGGTCGGTCGCGCAGGTCCCCGTAGTCGGCGGCCGCGAGCGCCGCGTCGAGCCCGGTTTCGTAGTCGCCGCTGTCGTAGGTGGCTCCTGTCGGTGTCTCGTAGGGGAACTCGTCGGCGTCGACGAGATTTCGCCGCCGCAGTTCCGCGGGGTCGATCCCCAGTTCCCGCGCGGCCACGTCGAGCAGGCGCTCGGTGACGTAAACGGCCTCGGGTCGGCCCGCGCCCCGGTAGGAGTGGACCGGGGTCGTCGTCGTGAACACGGAGCGCGTCTCGCAGTAGATGGCGTCGAAGTCGTACTGACAGGCCAGCAGAGAGCCGTACCAGCCCGGGAGCGAGGCGCTACCGCCGAGGCCGTAGCCCCCGACGTTGGCGTCGGTCTCGACGCGCAACGCTCGGAGAGTGCCGTCGTCGTCGACAGCGAGTTCGGCCGTCGTCTGATGGTCGCGGCCGTGCGCGCCGGCGACGTAGTTCTCCCTGCGTGTCGCCGCCCACTTCACCGGACGGCCCAGATCCATCGCGGCGATGCTCGCGGCGGCCTCGCCGGGGTGGTGGTGGCCCTTGTGCCCGAATCCACCGCCCACGTCGGGCGCGATGACGCGAATGTCCCGCTCGGGCAGTCCGAGCGTCGTCGCGAGTTTCCCGCGGTGGCCGTGGGGCGACTGGCTGGTCAGCGTCACCGTCAGGCGCTCGTCGCCAGCGTCGTACGCGGCGACGGCTGCCCGCGGTTCGAGCGCGTTGGGGATCAGCCGGTTGTTCACCAGGTCGACGTCCACGACGCGGTCCGCCTCGGAAAACGTCGCTGTGGTCTCGCGCTCGTCGCCCAGTTCGGCGGTCGCGGCGACGTTGTCCGGCGCCGACTCGTAGAGCGCCGGCGCGTCCTCGACTCTGGCTGCGCGAGCGTCCACGACGGCGTCGCGCTCGCGGTACGTGACTTCGACCGCTGCGGCCGCGTCGCGAGCGCGGTAGCGGTCGTCGGCCACGACCGCTGCGACCGGTTGCCCCTCGTAGCGCACTCGCTCCCTGGCGAGCACAGGGTGGCCCGGCGGGTCGCAATCGAGCCCGCCGCTCGCGATGGGCAACACGCCCGGCACGTCCATCGCCTCGATGTCGGCCCAGGTGTAGACCGCGTGGACTCCCTCGATAGCCTCGGCGGCCGCAGTGTCGGTCGCTTCGATGTCAGCGTGGGCGTGCTCGCTCCGCGCGAAGGCGAGATGAGCGTGGTCCGGCGGCGCGACGTCGTCGGTGAACTCGGCGTCTCCCCGCAGCAACGCCGCGTCCTCGCTCCGACGCACGCGCTCGCCGACGAGCCGCTCCGGTGTGTCGGCGTCTGTCATACCGCATCCTGCGACTGGAGCGGCTAAATCCTTCGCGTCGCGGAAGCCGCCCTGGTCCTGGACCTGTTTCTCGGGTACTGGCCGATACGGGTGCCGCCCGAATGTATTTCAAATTTCAGTTTCACTCCGTGGCCGCTGCTTTTTCTCGACCCGCTCGACGGCGGGATATGGCGACGAGCGAACGGGCGTGTCTCGACGCGCTCCACGAGGCGAGCGAACGACTGGGGGAGTCGCCGACGAAAACGCAGTACGAGCAACTGGGACTGACACCGGCGGCGTCGACGATCATCCGAGTGGTCGGCGGCTGGAACGAGGCGAAAGAGCGTGCAGAACTAGAAACCTACGAACAGGGAGAACACGGTGGGCAATCAATCGAGCCGAAACCGGACTGTGTCGACCTTCCAGAAGACAAAGAGTGGGAAAGCTTGTCCGGCCAGCAACGATGGTATTACAAGAACCAAGACTGGCGACAGGAAGTCAAGAAGCAGCGGAAAACCAGACTCCGTCGGTGGCTGTACGAACACAAGCGCGACGAGTGTGAGTGTACACGGTGCGGCGAATCCCATCCCGCGTGTCTCGACTTCCACCACGTCGGAGAGAAAACGATGGACATCTCTCGAATGGTCAATCACGGATTCTCGAGAGAATCGATCCGTGAAGAGATGGATGACTGTGTGACTATCTGCGCGAATTGCCACCGGAAGGAGCACTACGAAATACCCGCCACCGAACACCGAAAGTGGAAGTCGGTGGAAAGCGTCCCGAACGACAATGACTAGCATAGAACCTGCTCTCCGCAACACTGATATACGGCTGCTGGATAGACTATGTTGCTACGAAGAAAGCAGGCGGTCGTAGCAAAAGTGTCAGAAATAGTCCATTGGGGTAGCGGCCAATCCTGTCAGCTTCTGGGGCTGACGACCCTGGTTCGAATCCAGGATGGACTATAACTTACTTCGCCTCACACTACTCCTCGCCAGCCTCGGCGGCGGCTTCGAGGAGCGTCTGTCGGTCGTCGAAATAGGCCGGGGCGTCGCGCTCGCGCTCGAAGGCGACGATCCGGTCGAGCGCTGCCTGCCAGTTCTCTGCCGTTTCGACGTCGTCGGTCAGGTCCGCATAGTCCTCGGAGAGGTCGCGAAAGGCGGCCATCCGCGCCTGCTTGGCTTCGGCGACCGCTCGCTTCTCTTCGAGGTCGTCCTCCAGGGCTTCGAGGTCGGCGACATCGCCGCTCGGTCCGGACGGTGCGTCGGGCGTCTCGGGGCCGGACGAGCGCGCAGCCAGTCGCGAACGAAGGTCGGCGATATCGTCGTCGATCTCGTCCAGGAGTGACTCCGTCTCCGCGCCGAGCGTCTCCGTGCGGCCCGCGAGGAGGGCCGCCTGTGTCTGACAGTACTCGACCAGGTCGGCGACCGTGAGCGGGTCGTCGTCGCTCATTGCTCTCCGTCGGCGCTCCAGCCTCAAGGCAGTTGTTACGGACCCTCTCGGTCGGTGCGCCGCCGCGTTACTCCTCGAAGGTCGCGGCGGTGAAGCCGTCGTCGACGGTGATTATCTCGCCGGTCGTGTAGCTCGCGGCGTCGCTGGCGAGGTAGATGGCGGCGCCGGCCATCTCCTCGGGGCGGCCGAGTCGCTCCTGTGTCGTCCGGTCTGTGATGCCCTCGAAGCGGGGTTCGCCCTCGGTGTAGGTGCCCTGGGTCTGCTCGGTGACGACGAACCCCGGCCGGATGGCGTTGACCCGGATCTCCGGGCCGAGTTCCTCGGCGGCGACGCGGACGAAGGTGTCGAGGCCACCCTTCGCCGTCGAGTAGGCGGCGAGGTTCGGGATGGCGGTCGTCGCCGACGCGGAGGCGATGTGGACGATCGAACCGGCGTCCATCTCGCGGGCGAACACCTGTGTGGCGCGGTAGGCGCCTTTGATCTGCACGTCGAAGACGTCGTCCCACTGTTTCTCGGAGACGCTCATGACTGACTCGCGGGCGATGTAACTCGGCGCGTAGACGAGCACGTCGACGCCGCCGAACTCCTCGATCACGGCGTCGCGGAGGGCGATGACGTCCTCGCGCTCTGTTGCGTCACAGGTGACTTCGAGGGTGTCGGCGCCGCGGTCGCGGATCTCGTCGGCGGTGCGGGCGACCCGCTGTTCCGAGCGGGAGGTCGCGACGACGTCGGCGCCCTCGGCGGCGAACCCGAGCGCGATGGCGCGGCCGATGCCGCTTGTCGCGCCGATCACGACCGCTGTCTTCCCGTCGACGGTCACCGGACTGTGGTCGTAGTCGAGTGGCATACCTCGGCCGTCGACGCCGGCCCACTTAGTCGTCGCCGTCTGCGTGTGAGTCGGAACAGTGGTGTGAGTCTTCGCCGCGAATAGGGGAATGGGTACTGCCGCGAACAGCGTGAAAGCCCCGACGCGTTCGACTCGCGCGGCACGCTCTGCGCTCCTCGCTCGCTTCGCTCACTGCGGTGCTTGAGGTACCGTGCTTCGTCGAACGCGTCGCCCCTTTCATTCCCACCCGCACAGACTGACCGGTCAGCCGATACGGGTAGGAATGAAAGGGGCCGTTATCGGCGGCGAAGCCGCCGATTTCTCGGGAGAGCTTCGCTCTCCCGGTGGTCGCTCGTCGCCGCCCCGGCGACGCAAGCACCGCAGGGCGTAGCCCGAGGAGCACAGCGAGCCGCGGCGGTACGAGCGAGCGGGGGCTTTCACGCTGGTCGCGGTTGCGGTTCCGGTCTTCGCTGTGGAGGCTGTCATACTTTCGTGGCGGTGGACACGGTCACACCCACCACCCACTCACAGCAGCGAGCGCATCGAGCGGGTGGTCACGCCGCAGTTGTCGGCGTACTCGCAGGGGTCACACTTCGCGCGGTCGTCGGTCCGTGAGGGCGGGCCGTCGATGGCGTCGGCCGTCCGGACCGCCGACCGATAGGTCGCCTTCCGGCGCGTGGTCAGCGGCACCTCGCGGACGACGCCGTGGGCCGGGTACTCGGCGAAGGCGGTCTCGACAGGCCGGCCGCGCTCCCAGGCCAGCGCCTTCGCCGCCGCCACGAGTCGCACGGTCTGGGGCTCCCAGACGCCCTCGTCGGGTGGGTCGCCAGCGAACACAAGCGACGGTCGGGGCGGGTCGCCGACGACCTTGTGCGCGACACCGCGACACTCCCGGCCCGAGAGATGGACGTCCCGTCCGTCGGGGTCGACGACGGCGTCCCAGTCGTCGAGCGTCGCCCGCAATCGCCCCAGTCGCGAGCGGTACTGCGTCGGCGTCACCGCGATGGGCGCCGCGAGCAGTTCGGCGTCGGTGTCCAGAAGTTCGTCGTAGCGAAAGGCCAGCTCGCGCCGCGCCGCGACGCGGTCGGGCACGTCGACGTCCGCCTCGGGGTCGCGGTGTCGGTAGTAGAGCTTTCGCGGGCAGTACGCCGCGGTCGCCACCTCGCGGAACGTGTGCATGGGCCGCCCTGGTCCCGCGATCCCTGATAAACTCTGCGACGGGCCGCTCGCCCGGGCCGGTGTCTCCCTGACCGCCGAAACCGGTGGCCACCCGACCGCTCCGGGCGGTGGTCCCGACAGTTTAAATCGCGAAGGGCGTAACACCACCAGTAATGGACGTCGCGGACATCCCGTCGGTGCCCGACTGGCTGGCCGAGCACCTGCAGGGCGAGGGCGTCGAGTCGCTCTACCCCCCGCAGGCCGAGGCCGTCGAGGCCGGCGTCACGGACGGGTCCAATCTCGTCGCCAGCGTCCCCACGGCGAGCGGGAAGACGCTGGTCGCCACGCTGGCGATGCTCGCATCAGTAAACAGAGGTGGGAAGGCCCTCTACATCGTCCCCTTGCGCGCACTCGCGAGCGAGAAGCGCGAGGAGTTCGAGCGCTTCGAACAGTACGGCCTCGACGTGGGCGTCTCGACGGGCAACTACGAGTCCGAGGGTGGGTGGCTCGCCTCGAAGGATATCGTCGTCGCCACCAGCGAGAAGGTCGACTCGCTGGTGCGCAACGACGCGCCGTGGCTGAACGAACTCACCTGTGTCGTCTCCGATGAGGTCCACCTCGTCGACGACCCCGAGCGCGGTCCCACTCTGGAGGTCACCCTCGCCAAACTCCGTCAGCTCAACCCCGACCTGCAGACGGTGGCGCTGTCGGCCACGATCGGCAACGCCGAAGCGCTGGCCGACTGGCTCGATGCCGAACTCGTCGACTCGGACTGGCGCCCCATCGACCTGAAGAAGGGAGTCCACTACGGGCAGGCGCTCCACCTCGAAGACGGTAGCCAGTCCGAACTCCCGGTGCGCAACAGCGAGAAACCCACCGCCGCCATCGTCCGCAACACGCTCGAAGACGATGGGTCGACGCTCGTGTTCGTCAACTCCCGCAGGAACGCCGAGGCCGCGGCAGGCCGGCTCGCCAACACGGTCGAGCCTCACCTCACCCCGGAGGAGCGCGAGCGACTCCGCGGGATCGCCGACGAGATCCGCGACGTGAGCGACACCGAAACGAGCGAGGACCTGGCCGACGCCGTCGAGTCCGGCGCCGCCTTTCACCACGCCGGCTGTGCGAGCGACCACCGCTCGCTCGTCGAGGACGCCTTCCGCGACCGGCTGATCAAGGTCGTCGCCGCGACGCCGACGCTCGCCGCCGGCGTCAACACGCCCTCGCGCAGAGTCGTCGTCCGCGACTGGCGTCGCTACGACGGCACCGCCGGCGGCATGCAACCGCTCTCGGTCCTCGAAGTCCACCAGATGATGGGGCGGGCCGGACGACCCGGCAGAGACCCCTACGGCGAAGCGCTCCTGCTCGCCAACAGTCACGACGAACTCGACGAGCTGTTCGAGCGCTACGTCTGGGCCGACCCCGAACCCGTCGAGTCGAAACTCGCCGCCGAACCCGCGCTTCGCACCCACATCCTCGCCACCGTCGCCTCCGGATTCGCCAACTCCCGTGAGGGGCTGCTGGAGTTCCTCGAACGCACGCTCTACGCCTCGCAGACGACCGAGCGCGGGCGCTTAGAGCGCGTGATGGACGACATGATCGAGTACCTGGAGCTGAACGAGTTCATGGAGCGCGGGGCCGACGGCGACCCCGATGCCCTCACTGCCACGTCGCTGGGCCACACCGTCTCGCGGCTGTATCTCGACCCGATGAGCGCCGCGGAGGTCATCGACGGCCTGCGTGCGTGGAAGCGAGGCGAGGGCCGAGCGCGGACCGAAGGACCGGCGCGGACCGAGCCGGAGCCGACGGCCGAACCCGCCGTCGATGCCGACGCTGCCGAGGAGAACGGAGTCGGCCCAGAGGGCGCGGAGCCCGGAGACGCCGCCGAGGCGCCGGGATTCACCACCGCGAGCGAACTGGCCACCGAGAGCGAGGGCGACGGCGAAGCTGAGCGCCCGGACCCGACCGCGCTCGGGCTCTACCACCTCGTCGCGCGCACGCCGGACATGTACGAGCTCTACCTTCGATCCGGCGACGAGGAGGAGTACCAGGAACTGGCCTTCGAGCGGGAGGAAGAGTTCCTCGGCGCGATGCCGAGCGAGTTCGACCCCACCTTCGAGGACTGGCTGTCGGCGCTGAAGACCGCGCGGATGCTCGAAGACTGGGCCAGCGAGGTCGACGAGGAGACCATCGCCGAGCGCTACGACGTGGGGCCGGGCGACGTTCGCGGGAAGGTCGAATCGGTCCAGTGGCTGCTCGGCGCGGCGGAGTCGCTGGCGGGCGAACTCGGCCTGGGCTTCGCGCCCGCTATCCGCGAGGCTCGCGTCCGGGCCGAACACGGCGTCAGCGAGGAACTCACCGACCTGGCGGGCGTCCGCGGCGTCGGCCGCAAGCGCGCCCGGCGACTCTACGACGCCGGCATCACCGACCGTGCTGAGCTCCGGGAGGCTGACAAGTCGGTCGTCCTCGGCGCCCTGCGCGGGCGCGAACGAACCGCCGAGACCATCCTGGAGAACGTCGGCCATCGCAACCCCGCGATGGAGGAGGTAGAACCGGACGCCGACGCCCGACCGGACGACCCGGACGGGGGCGGCGACGAGACCGACTCGGACGACGAGGACCAGTCGAGCCTCGGTGATTTCTGATGACGGGGGACGGCCACGGTCGGCTGGCGGGGGACGTGCGATGAGACTGCTCGCCGGTTCCGTCGACGTTGGGGACGTGGACGCGTTCGTCGAGCGACTCGCGGCGGTGGCCGCCGACCACGGCGTGACGGTGCAGGCGTTCGACGCCCGCTACGTCGTCGACCGCACACACCTCGCTCGCGCGGTCGACCTGGCCGACCGCGCCCTCGCTCGCGGCGAGAACGTCGCCGACGACCGCGCCGTCGAGATCCTCCTCTACGCTGCCGGCCGTCGCCAGATCAACCGCGCCTTCGAGATGGGCGTCAGCGAGGGCACGAATCCCCTGGTCGTCCTGGTTGACGACCCCGACGCTGGCGGGGAGTCCGACGACGAGACGACCGAAGGCACCGACAGCGAGTCGCACGCGCTCACGGCGCTCCGCGAGTCGCTCGCTATCGACGCGGACGAGACCGTTCTCGGCGACTACGACCCAGAACGGGTCCGTGACTTTTTCGACGTGGGCGAGGCGGAACTCGCGGCCGTCGAGGGCGAACTCCCCGACCTGGTCCGCGAGCGCGTGGCGTTACTCGACGTGGAGAAGTAGCCGCTCGACGTGGAGAAGTAGCCGCTCGACGTGGAGAAGTAGCCGCTCGACGTGGAGCAGTAGCCGCTCGACGTGGAGAAGTAGCCGCTCGACGTGGAGCAGTAGCCGCTCGACGTGGAGCAGTAGTCGCTTCCCGACCGGCGGGAATCATCCCCGATCGTTTATTTTCGGCGGACGAACGTCCAGCTATGTACGAGACCATTCTGGTCCCGACAGACGGGAGCGCGGGCGCGAGCGCGGCGCTCGACGAGGCGATCGAACTCGCCGGGCAATTCGACGCGACGGTCCACTCGCTGAACGTCGTCGACGTCGGCGCCGTCCAGCCCGAGGCGGGCGCGGTCGACCTGGTCGAGTCCTTCGAGCGGATGGGCGAGCAGACGACCGACGCGGCGGTGACTCGTGCGGCGGACGCGGGCGTCGCAGCGGAGGGCCACGTCGCCACCGGTACCGCTCACCGCGCCATCGTGGAGTACGTTGCCGACCACGACATCGACTTCGTGGTCATGGGTACGCACGGGCGGACTGGCCTGGAGCGGTACCTGCTGGGCAGCGTCACCGAGAAAGTCGTCCGGACGGCCGATGTGCCGGTGCTGACCGTTCGCGCGCCTGCGGACGAGGCGGACGCGACCGACGAATCGGACGCCGACGGCGGCGAAACCGACGCGGCGGGCGCGGAGTAACGCGCACCGAGCCAGCACGTCTACACTAACCCATGAAATTCCTCGTCGCGGTCGACGGGTCGGCAGAGAGCGACCGAGCGATAGACCACGCGGCCGAGATGGCCGAGGCGGCGGACGCCTCGCTGACCGTCGTCAATTCGGTGGACCCGGACGTCTACGATACGGGCGGCAGCGACCCGGTCGCCGGGCTCTCGGGTGCCGAGCGACGACTGGTCGCCGAGAGCGTCGAAGACGCCGAGGAGCGCGGCGAGCGCTTGCTCAACGACGCCGTCGAGCGCGCCCGGGAGTCCGGCGTCGACGCCGACGCCGAACTCCTGTACGGCAACCCGGTGGAGACGATCCCGGAGGTCGCCGCGACCGACGGCTACGACGCTGTCTTCGTCGGCCACCGCGGCCTCTCGGACGAACACGAGCGCGTCCTCGGGAGCGTCGCGAAAGGACTCGTCGAGCGCTCGACCGTTCCGGTGACGGTCGTCCGGTAGCGGGCCGTTCCCGCGGTCACTCGGCGTCGTCACTGTCGCCGGCGGCGGTGAGTGCGCCGTGTTCGTCGATCTCGTCCGCGACGACTCGCGTCGAGGAGATCCGCTCGCCGTCGGCGGCGCGGACGTACGGGACGACGATCCCCTCGACCGGGTCGAGGCCGCGCTCGCGACGGGCGTCGTTGATCGCGGCGATCTCGTCGGCGGTCTCGGGCGAGGCGACGACGGCGTCTATCGACGGGTCGGTCGCCGCGAACCCGTGTTCGTCGTGGATCTCTCGGATCACGACCTCGCGGCCCCACTCGTCGAGGGCGTCGAGTTCAGCGCGGACGCGGCGACGCCGGTCGTCGAAGTCGGGGACCGGGCGGTCGCGCTTGCCGCGGGCGAACCCGTCGCTCGTGAGCGCAACGACGACGCCCTCGTCGCCGCGTTCGAGGGCGGTCTCGAACAGTGCTCGATGCCCGTCGTGTATCGGCCCGAACGTCCCCGCGACTACCACGCGCATGCGTCGAAGTCAAGCGAGCGTCAGTAAGTCCTGTCGGTAGCTGGTACAGAGTGGCGCCGTGGGCGGTCGCTGTCTGGTGACTTACGCGCTCGCGGTCGGTGCGACGACCTCGATCCGTCCGGCGATGTCGTCGAGCGCGTCGCGGGTCTTGCGCGGGCGGCGGCGCCCGCCGAGGACGACCACGTCGGCGCCGACCTCCTCGGCGCGGGCGACCAGTTCCTCGTGCGGGCGGCCGTGACAACAACACGGGACGACTTCGACACCGCGAGCCCGCCCGCGGGCTGTCACGGATCCGAGGAGGCGGTGACCCTCGTCTTCGCGTTCGTCGACGACGATCTCGGCGCTGCTGAGTGCCGGTTCCCCGTACCGGCCGGTGTCGACCACGTACAGTGCGTGGACGACACCACCGTCTTGTTCGGCGAGCGCCAGCGCCCGCTCGACGAGCGCGTTCGTCGCTCGGTCCCCCGGTTCGCTCCCGTCCAGCGGGAGCAGTATCGTGGCAGTCATCGGCGTTCGGTCGAAGGGACGCGGAAGCGAGCCAAGTATCTGTGGAATATGTGAACAGATGGCAAGGAATCGGTGACTATCGGTCGCGGTGACGGCCTCTGGACGCCTCGTGTGGCCAGGACGCCCTCGCCGGGGGGTTGAAAGTCGCGCGCGCCCAACGGCCGCTATGGCGACCGACGACGATGGGGCGCGGCGGATATCGGGCGACGAGACCGCCGACGCCGCGCCCGGGCCGACGCTCGACGACCCCGTCTCGGTCGGTGGCGTGACGCTCCCGAACCGGCTCTACCGCGCGCCACTGCTAGAGTGTGCCGGCACCGGGTCCGACGCGGTCGACACCCTCATCGAAGAACTAGCGCCGACGGCGGCCTCGGGTGTCGGACTGATATTCCAGGGTGCAACTATCGTGACGGCCGAGGGCGGGTGTGCGGCGCCGAACATGACGCGGTTTCACGACCCCGACTTCGTCGCGCGCTGCGAACGGCTGACCGACGCGGTCCACGACCACGGCGGGCGTATTTTCGTGCAACTGGCCCACGGCGGCCTGCGGAGCCAGGCGGTCTGGCACGCCGGCTACCGCGAGCGCAACCCCGACCACCGCGAACTCGCCGTCTCGCGCCCACCCTGGCAGTTGCGCGCGCTCGACCGACTCGGACTGGTCGATATCGCGCCGGACGTGCTCTCGACGGAGGACGTGTACGACCTCGCAGACGCGTTCGGGCGCGCGGCGGGCTACGCCGTCGAGGCGGGCTACGACGGGATCCATCTCTCGGGCGCGAACATGGGCATCGTCCAGCAGTTCCTCTCGCCGTTTTACAACCGCCGCGACGACGAGTTCGGCGACGGCGACGGCCCGCCCGGTTCGGGCGGCGTCCGCTTTCTCGAAGTCGTCCACGACGCCGTCCGCGAGCACGCGGGGTCGGTCCCGCTCGCGACGAAGGTGCCCGACGAGTCCGTCGCACCGCGGTTCGTCCGCCGACATCTCACGCACGCGGACGCGCTCCGGATCTGCGAGGACCTCGCGACGGTTGGTTACGACGCGCTGGTGCCCGTCGTCGTCTCGACGTTCTGGGACATGAGCGTCGTCCGCGGGGCCTATCCCGACCGGGCGTGGGAGGCCGCGGACATGCAGTCGGGCTACGCCGCCGCCCTCGGTGGACCAGTGCGAGCAAAGACCGTCGCGGCGCTCAACAGGCTCCAGAGTCGGCGGTTCCCGGCCGAGACGGCCTGGAACGCCGACCTGTGTCGGGCGGTTCGCGAGCGCGTCGACGTGCCGGTCGGCTGCGAGGGCGGGATCCGCGAGCGCGAGACCTGCGACCGACTGCTCGGTGGGCCCGACCCCGCCTGTGACCTGGTGGGGATGGGACGGCCGTTCTACGCGGAGCCACGGCTGGGGGCC